>OCZT010005262.1_pt1 | contig 12954 bp, 12 predicted proteins | sample 1539031 | NCBI WGS metagenome assembly OCZT01 (sample SAMEA3539308, study PRJEB22396) | soil metagenome | biome: tundra; feature: field; material: soil | place: USA | collected 2010-05 | depth 0.15 m | reverse complement strand
AACATTCATCCACAGTGTTGGCGACGTGGACGGCAGTTTCCAACTGGCTGATGGAGAGGTTAGCGTTCAGGGTGCGGCGGAATATCCCGCCGAAGATCATGTGACGAGCGGCGTGGAATTCCTCATATCCAAGGTATTGGACAGCGAGCCAGACGAAGGCACAGAAGGCGACGAGGACGATGCCGGCGACGTGGTTGGCGGCGGAACCCAGGATGAGGGAGAGACCGGCGACAGTTCCGGCAGCGGCATAGAAGACATAGGCGACGCGGCGGGGGGTGAAGCCGCGGGCGAGGAGACGATGGTGGATATGGCCGCGGTCGGCGCCAAAGATGGGTTGGCCACGGAGAAAGCGGCGCGCGATGGCGAGGGAGGTATCGAGGAGGGGGATGGCGAGGGCGAGGAGGGGAGCGGTCATGCCGAGGAGGGTGGCGGATTTCTGGGACCAGATGACGCCGAAGCATCCAAGGAGGAAGCCGACCGTCAGGCTACCGCAATCGCCCATAAAGATGGACGCGGGGTTGACGTTGTAGGGGAGAAATCCGAGGAGGGCGCCGAGGAGCGGGGCAGTGACGAGGGCCAAGGCGTAGTTGCCACTGAGGGTGGCGCTCAGGAAGATGGTGGCTGTGGCGCAGAGGCCCACACCGACGGCGAGGCCATCGAGGCCATCGATGAGATTAAAGGCGTTGGAACAAGCGACCAGCCAGAGGATGGTAATCGGGACGTGCCACCAAGTGCTCGCGATGGAATGACCGGCCACGGCGTGGATCTGGACATTCGCATTACAGGCCAGGGCGGCGGCGATGATCTGGCCGAGGATCTTCATCCATGGTTTCAGGCCAAAGACGTCATCGAGAAGGCCGGTGGCGAACGCGACGAGAACGGCCGGCAGGAGAGCCCAAACACTGGGGAGCGCGGCGGCAACGGCGCGGGCGCCCCCGAGAGGCGAGTAGAAGAGGATCAGGAACGCGAGCGCGTAGGCAAAGAGGATGGCGATACCGCCTGTGCGGGGGACCGGAGCCTGGTGGACCTTCCGGGGCCCAGGCTGATCTACCCAGCCCAGGCGGATGCACGCAGTTCGGCACACGGGGGTGAACGCCAGGGTGAACAGAAGGGCGGAAACTGCAAGTAGAGCAAGAGAGAACATGGGGTTACCTTGCGCGCTGTGGAGGTGAATTTGGGGCGAATTGGCAGGCTGAAGGCCTGCCCCACCAAGCTCAGGCGGTCATACGACGAACCTTGGCGCCCGATGAGGGTTGGGCGGAGATTAATTCGGCGGCGGCATCCGGCAGAAGGGGGGCAGCATCGTCCACCGGCTCCGACTGCAACGCACCGAGGATCGAGGAGACGCGGGCGACGCCGATGGGGAGATCGTAGTGGCGGAGGAAAGCGATGCGGCCGCATGCGCCGGCGAGGGAGACGAGACCGGGATCGGCGGCGAGGCTTTCGAGAAGGGCGACGAGGCCCGCGCTATCGCCGGGATCGACCTGCCATCCACAGTGGAAGCGCTTAATGATCAGGGCCGGGGTGGCCTCGCGTGGACCGATGTAGAGAATGGGGCGGCCGGCGGCCATGAGGCCATAGGTCTTGCTGGGGACGACGGAGCCGAGGGTTTCCGGTTTCTGGGTGACGAGACCAATGTGGCAGGCCCCGGCGAGTTCGTGGCGGGGCCGATAACCGAAAAAGGAGACGTTGGCGTTGGCATTATTGTTGGCGCAGAAGGATTCGAGGGCTTTGCGTTGCGGGCCGGCTCCCATAAAGGCGAAGTGGAAGCGGCTATCGGAGCGGAAGTGGTGGATTGCCGCGCGGAACGTATCGACGTCGTGGGCGAGGCCGAGATTGCCCCAATAGAGGATCCTCAGCGGGCTGGGGGCGGGGAACGGGAGGGGCTGAATTTCGGCGCCGTCCGCCCAGTTATCGGCGACGTGGATGCGCTCTGGGGGAATGCCGCGGCGGATCAAACGCTGGCGCATGCATTCGCCGAGGGCGATAATGCCATCCGCCTTACGACGGGCGTGGTCGAAAGAAGCGCCCATGAGGCGGGTACACCAGGAGCGGGGGTGAAGGACACCGAGATCGACGGCGATATCGGGATAGAGGTCCATTTCCCAGATGAAGTGGCGGGCACGGAAGACGGTCTTGAGGAGACTACCGATGACGCCGAGCGCGGGGGGGGTGGTGAGGGTGAGGATGAGGTCCGGCCTGGGGCCGAGGAGACCGCGGTAGAGAGCGCCGGTGAGGAAGGAGGTGTAAGAGAAGGTGCGCGCCACGAGGCCGCGGCCGAAGGGGATGTCGGGAGTGCGGATGATCTCGACGGCAGGAGGATTGAGGGAATCGGGCTCGACATAGGCGTAGGAACTGCGGCCGCAGATGGCGCGGACGGAGTGGCCCTCGGCGGCGAGGCCGCGAGCCAGATCCGTGAGGAGCTGGCTGGTGGCCGCAGAGTCAGGGTAGAAGAACTGGTTTAGGAGGAGGATACGCACGGGGAGGGTGATCTTGTATGGTTTTACGAAGGTCAGGCGATTTGGAGATCTCTGCCTCTTGCGTGCTTTGCGCCTTGGCTCACGAGAGTCTCCAGAATTGTGTTATATGAGTTTGCAAAGGTCAGGAAATCAAAGTTCTCCCGTGCTGCTCTTCGTGCCGATTGGCCAAGCTCTTCAAGTTCATCCGGTGTCGAGCGCAGGAAGCTGGCAAGACAGTCGAGGATATCGTTTTCAGAGCTTACTGGGACAACCAGTCCCGCGCCAGCCTGCCTCACCACCGTGCAGAGATCCACATCTTCCGAGATGATCACCGGAAGCCCAAAGCGCATTGCTTCGGCCACGACATGGCCAAAGTTCTCGCGATGAGACGCGAGGATCATAGCAGACGCCCTTGTGTACTCCAAGTACAGGCTCTGACGGTCTAGAACTCCGCGGTACACTACAGAGCGATTCCACTCGGCACCCGCCGCCGTTTGCAGGGTCTGAAGGGAGATCTCTCCTGTTTCCGCGCCGATCACGACCAACTGCCAGCCTGGGACGCTCGCTCTACAGAAGGCTCGAACCGTTTCGAGCACGCGCTTCATGGGGTGCAGACGCCCAACGAGGAGAAGCCGACGCGGGGTACTCGGTTCCCGGGGAAGTGTATCCGCAAGATGGCCAGTCTCATCATCCATGGGCCAAAAGAGCGACTCGGACTTCACGTTCCCTACCGCAGCCGCGGCTTTTTCCTGCTCGCGGTCCGTAGCGTACAGTACCAGGCTGTCACGAAACAGAAGGTCGTGGTACGCCTTCAGCCACAGCCTCTTCCTAAAAGCCCGATACGTGAAAACATACGGATCCAAACTGCCGTGCGGCACGACGACGAGTGGCTTGCCAAATTGGCGGGCGCGCCGGGCCGCCCATACGGCGTGGTACCGGTAAAGCAGGTGAACGAAAATGATGTCGGCAGACTGTATCAGCTCAGTCAGCTTTCCGGCTGTCCGTTGAGAAATTGAGGCATACTTGCTTCCGAGGACGCCCCGGCGGGTCGGAACAATCCGCCAGCTCGCTTCGTCGTTTAAGTGGGGGTTTGTGTGTGGGTCATCATCGAAGGATACACATTCCGTGGGATAATTGCGCGTGCCCGCCGCATTCCGGAAGAGTACAATTGAGCGATACGCTCCTCCGAACTGCGGCGCCGTGTTGTTCGCTACATGCAAGATATTCATGATTGATTCTTTCCGATGTAACAAGTGTCCGGATATTCAGAGCGCCGCGGAAATGTCGAATTCGACATGTTCTGGGCCGGTCAATCCGAAGCTTTCAACCCAAGTCCCGGTCGAGCACCGCTCCGGCGCGACATCGCCACTTCCTCATATAGCTTCGCGTAAAGCCGGCCGACTTCCTCAGCGGAAAACCTCTTGATGTTCTCAAAACCCCTTTGGATCAGATCGTCGCGGTAGGCCGGCTCCTCGATCACGCGGAGAATTCCCTTCCGCATCGAGTCCTCATCAAGAGGGTCCACCAGGCAGGCCGCGCCGCCGGCGACATCGAACATCGGTTCCATATTGCTTGTCACTACTGGACGCCCCACCGCCTGTGCCTCTATGATCGGCATGCCGAAGCCCTCGTAGGTGGAACAAAAGGCCACAAGGTCCGCCTCTCGATATTTCGCGGCCACTTCTGCGTCGGATAGTCCCGCAGCCCATTCGTACTCTATGCCTGAGCGCTCCAGTCTGCTCTTCGCATCGAGAGACAGCGACCCAACGATGTCTAATTTACAGCGTATGCCAGACAAAGCGGCCGTCAGGCGGCCGAGGTTTTTGTTGTCGCCGGTTCCCACGTGAAGGATCCTCGGTCGATCTGCGTTGAATGCCTTCAGGGCCGGTCGAAACTCATTGCCTACCGGATCCGGTACCACTCGGATTTTGGTTTCCTTGCAGGATGTATACCGCAAAACTTCCCGTTTCGTATGCTCCGAAACCACAGACACGAGCGAGCACCGGCAGACAGGCAGCGTTAGCCATATCCACCGATAGACCATGCGGCGGAGGCCACGAAGCCGCGACAACGACCGACAGTCGTGAATCGTGAGAACGGTGCGATTCTTGCGAAGCAGCAAAGCCAGGTAATGCACGTCGCCAGTGATATGGTTGACGTCCCCCTGCCTCAGCGCGGCTTCCAGCATGTTGTAAAGCCGTTTAAAAACGCCACGGCTCTCGAAGTGGCAAACGCTTACTTGAGCGTCCATCGAAACCATCTCAGCTCGAACTGCGTCAAAGACGCGCTCAATACTGTACATTGAGCCAGTCGGGCGACGCTGGAAATACGTGACTCTCACGCCTTGGCCTCCTCTTGGTGGGCTCTCGAATCCCCTCTTGGGCCGGCCCAGTTCGCTGGCAAAGCCTCTGCGCGCCCGGCCCGAGAGTCGGAATACGCTCTAAGGACGTATTCCGCTGGATGTAACGGACCCATCATCTTGCGCTGGTTATTCCGCCGATACATAAAGAAGAAGTAACAAATCATCGTACAAGGCGCAACCGCTAGCTTGTGACGAGCCTCGATTGAGCCAAACACACCCGACAGAAACACCACCACGGCTGCCAAAGCGAACAGCGATACCGGGTATGCCCACGTGCCCCTCGTCCGAATCCGCAGCACTACCAGTCGGATCAGCAAGCTGAGAAAACATATGTTGCCAAGCCCCCGAAGGAGCTCAATGGTCGATGCCAGTGCTGCTCCGCCAAACAAAAACGCCATTGGTGGTAGGGGCATGATCAGCCCCATAAGCACCGGCCCGAGTACGGGAATTCTAAGGAGGCGCGCGCCATTCCCGGTAGCTTCGAGGTCGACTGCCACGCGAACACCCCAAGTGCCCGAAGTTGCGCGGTAAAACTCAGAGTCGACGAGTAAACCATACACCAGAAAGAGCAGTCCCAATGCAGTCCCTGCGATCAACAGCCTTCGCGGCATACCGAGACGCCTAGACGATGCGGTTGCGACAATCATGCAAGCCACCGGTATCAGCACGTAAACATTTCTGAAGTAGAAAAGGCCTACACAGAGAGCTAGCCAAGAGATGGCAATCAGCACGTTGGGGCGAACCGCAAGACGGGAGCCAATCCAGATCGAGGCCACAAGCAGTATAAGTATTATGACATCCTTCCTTACCTCGGTTGCCGTGTAGAACAAGTCGAAGCCCGCTATCAAAAACCATAACAAGGCGCGACGCCACAGTGTTTCCGGTACAGACGCGACCCTCAGCACAATTCCCAGCAGTACCACCAATACGGCGATGTTGATGTTTACAGCCACGCGGACTAGGATATTCCGGTCGAACGGGAAGAAAACATACAAGTGCCCAAGCAGGGCTATGTAGCCTTTATGGGGAGTGTTTGTAATAGTTTGAAATGCGCCGATGTATTCCGTCTTGCCCGCGGAAGTCAGCGCGTCCGCAAAGTTCATGCCGTTTGACAAATAAAAGCTATCGTCGGAAAACGTGGTCCAGTCCTGGAAGGCCGCGATATTCTCCCGGGTCTGGAGCAGAAACACCCCTTGCGCCCAAAGCGTTACCGCGGTGAAACACAAAACCTTGGTCTGCGTTCGCCAGTTCGTGCAGAGTCGATTGAAGGCTAGCCACGCCAAAGAATTGAGAATTGTAGCGAAGGCAAGGAAACGCGCGGACGTGTCAATTCCGCACGCCCAGCAGATTAACTCTAGGACAAGAGTCCCTGCACCGATAATCAGTAGCCCGATCATCAGCTTACCTTATGTCCTAGGTCGTGTTGGGGCGAGCCACCAGGTGTTGTTGACTGGACTGCTTGCCGTGGTAACCGTGAGGGAACAGTCTGATCTCCCTGCAGACTGCCGCAAGAAAAGTGGCGCGCGCGCCACCAGCTTAGACCTACACTACGCAAGTACTGGGCAAAGGCCCAAGGAAGGCGCCAAGGCCTGAACACATTACTCTTTCTCAGGACATAAAATCTGACATTCCGGAGAAGTACGTCGGTCCAAAAGCGACGCGTGGGGTATAAATGGCGAAACGAAAAGTAGGTCGCAGGGAACGAAACCTGCCATTCGCGAAGAAAGGTGATGCGGCACCCACCCGAGGGTTCGGCGAGATGGGTAAGGCATGCATCTGGATCGAAGATAATCTTCGCGCCCGCTTTCCAAAGCCTGATCGCAGCGTCGGTATCTTCCCGAAAAGCCCAGCCAATATAGTGCTCGTCATATCCCCCAAGCTCCAAGAGGCGTTCGCGGCGGACAGAGTGGTTGCATCCCCTGAAGTTGGCAATCCACTCTGCACGTTTTGTCGATTCCAGGGGGAAGTGTAGATAATCAAAAAGATGCGATATCGAGCTGTTCACGGTGCCGTCGGGACGTGACTTGGTGCGGTCTGGTTCAAGAATTCTTCCTGCGACTGCACATACCCTGGTATCAGCGTAGTTCCGAACATGATTATCGATAAAGCCGGGCGTCAGGATGACATCATCATCGATGAAAATGACTACATCGCATGAGGTTTCCAGGAGGGCACGGTTTCGGGCGCGGGGGAGGTTAGGAGTTTCCTGCCTTATCCAACGGAGGCCCCCCGCCTGATGGCGGTGGTTAAGATAGCTTTCCGTGGCCTGCTGGTGCGCAGGCGATTGATCGATTACCAGTACTTCGTCTGGAAGGGGATCGAGCATCATTACCTGCTCCAGTGTCTGCACGAGCGTCTGCTCTCGCAGGTATGTTGGTATGGCGACCGCCACGGTAGTTCGACGGGGAGGCGTAGAGATGTTCACTGCCTTTCCTCCTTCTGCCTCGGTCTGGGCGCCGTGAATGCCCACTGCGAGCGCTCGGGCACGCCCTTCCAGTGGCGGTCCTCGTTGAGGGCCATCGTTTGCTGGGGGGCGGCGAGGCCGGCGAGCGCCGGAAAGAGGCCGGGCTCGCGGACCGCCGCATTGATGATCTCGATTTCATGGGTGGAGGAGAAACGCGCGCGGAGTGCGGGCGTAATCCGACAATCGACGAAATCATGAAGTTCGACCAACAGCCAACTGGCGGCCAAACCGGGCGCGACGGAGGGATCAAGAATCTCGAATTCGGCACCCTCGCAATCGATCACGACCAGCGCTCCTTCGAGTGGAAGCGTGGCAAGGGTGGCGGAATCGCATGCGCCGGCGATGCGAATGCGAGCGGTAACGTGATTGACTTCTGCTGCCCGCCGGGTGGCGTCGCGCGCCGTAGGCAGACAGTCGAAGGCATAGATGGTGGCGCAGGCAGCAGGCGGGCGAGTCCGACCGCGTAGTATCCTTCTGCACAACCGATGTTGATGACGGCCTGGATCGGTAGCGAGGCGATGCTGTGGAGGGCGGGCCACAGTTCCTGTTCGTAGCTACCGAGCAATTTGGGCAGAATGCCTTCGCAAAAGCCTGGTAAGTATTTCATGCCCGCGAAAGGGCCGGACTCGACGTTCCAATCCAGCCCGCCGGCGATGTGTCGCACCAATCGGTTATATGGCGCGTACTCGCGATAGCGGTCGCGCAGCAACCGGTACAGTGAGGGTGAGACTGCCCGGAGAGATTGCTTCATGAGTGGGGTCATAGAATTCGCTTTAGGGTAATTAATTGGCAATGCACGGCGTACCGGCAGCGGCGAGGATTTCCCGATAAAACTCCTGGGATCGCAGCACGCAGCGGTCCACCGAAAACTCGCGTTCAACCGTCCGGCGTCCGTTTTCGGCAAGTCTGGCGGCGAGCTCCGGGGAGCGAAGAAGGTGTAGCAACGTGTCGGCCAATACGCCGGGTTCGTTAGGAGGCACCAGGAGGCCGTTTTCGCCGCTGCGGATAAACTCGGGGTTGGGGCCGCAGTCACAGACAACTACGGGAGTCGAGGCCAGCATCGCTTCCGCGGTGACCAGTCCAAAGGTCTCCAGTGTACTGGGAAAAACGAATGCGCGAGCGCGGCGCATGTACGCGGTAAGGCAGGCGCGGTTGAGCTGACCCGTGAAATGAATACGCGGCGCGGCGTTTTGTCCGGCGATTGCACGGATGCTATCGGCGGTCGAGTCTTCCGGAATTCGCCCGGCAAAGACCAGGTGGGTCTGCGGCGATTCGGTAAGCACCAGTCGCGCTGCCTCAGCGAGAACGTAGACGCCCTTTCGTGGAGTGACGGTTCCTGCATATAACAAATAGTCGGCAGGCGGAGCGATAGGGTCAGAGTCAGGCAGCGTTACCGGGAGATATATAACGCGGCCGCGGAGCGGACGCAGGCTGAAGGTCTCTTCCGTAAGCCGGAGAGCAAATCGCGACACTGCGATCCAGTTGCGGTGGTGGCGTAGCGAGCGGTTCTCATACGAGCGCAGGCTGGCGGGAGCTGATCGGCCAGCCGAGGCGGCCATGGCGGTGGCGGACTGATGAATACGCACCACAACAGGGCACTTGCTGAATGGAGCGGCGAGGAAGCCTTCGAAATCCGGCGTCTCGATCAGCTGGGTGCCCTGTTCGGAAACGTCGCGGCGCAGCCAGTGATAAAGGCGCCACCGGTCAACCAGGCCGTGGCCGCGATGTAGACGGGAGCGGGCTAGAGTGATGACGCGGACTCTCTCGAAGCGACGCTCGTCTGACGTATTGCCAATGCCGGCGACGGTGACGTCGTTCCCGGCGTCTGACATGGCGCGCGCCATGGTGTGCACAAACGTTCCGATTCCGCCGTGCGAAGCAGGTGGGTACTCATTGCACAAATAGGTGATCCGCATTCTGTTACTTCAGCTCGCAACCCAGTCAGTAGCGTATCGTACCGGTGTGGCCAAAAGGGTAGGGAGCGCGGGAACTAGGCGGTAGGCAGCTTCGGCGTCGCACGGCTGGACCAGTCCCAGCATACGCACCAGGAGGCCGTACAGGATTGCGCTGACGCCTAAAGCGATAGCCAATCCCAGAGGGTCCGGGCGCAGACAGACGACCGCCCGTGCGGCACCGGCGGCCAGGAGTGCGGCCGACAGCGTCTTGCCGAGGGGATGCCACGGGAACGGGCACTGGAGGCGCACTTGGATGTACCATGTGCCTAGCCCGATCATGATGCACTGCACGGCGGCGCGCGAGGCGGCGGCTCCGAGGGCCCCCCAGGCGGGTATGATCACCAGACCGCCCGCAATCGCAAGCAAAGCGCCGCCGATGGCGGTGGCGGCGATGAACGACGATTTCTCGCGACCGTAGATCAGGGCTGATCCGACGTTGGCAACAGAGAGCAAAGCCAGAGTGGCCAAAGCCGCTGCGGTGGGGATCGCATCCTCGAAGGCGCTGCCATATAAGAGAGGCACCAACACGGGAGCGACGGCGGCGAACGTCAGTGACAGTGGAAAAACCAGGAGCGCTACCAGGCGGGTGAGTGAAAAGTAGTTACGTCGCATGGAATCGAGATCCGCCCTGCCGGCGAGCGCTGCGAAATGCGGCACCAAGCTGCTGGTCATTAACCCGGCCGCCTGGTTCACCATGGCAGACAACGAGAGACCGACGTTGAACATCGCAACGGCGTGGAAGCCACAGTAGCGACTGAGAAAAAAGAGCTCGTTCCGTGACCAGACAAACGCCGACAGGACTGCGGCTAAGCAAGTGAACAGTCCATAACGCGCGGCCCGGGCACGGACCGCGGCATCGAGAGCACAGGCACCAACGTTGCCACCGCGCAGCATCCGCGCGCCGAAGAAGACGCTGGGCAGCGCCCCGACAGCATATCCCAAGATGGCGCCGGCCAGTCCCCCGAACAGGCATCCCATGGCGACCCCAATCGTCAGGAGCACGCCAGACACGGCGTTCAACCGCGCCATAAGATCGAAGCGCTGGCGGCCTGCCAGATGCGAGGTGACAAACGTGGTCGCCGCCTGGCTCAGCGAATAGGCGAGCAAGAGCAACCGGGCCTGTGGGGAGAGCGCAACGCCAGTGATGGCTGGGAGAGTGAGTGCCAAGGCTGCGCTGACGAGGCATTGCATGACCGTGTAGCGAACTACCGTCCAGCGCAGCAGCGCCGTGGCCTGCTGCGGCCGACCCTGCGAGTTCAATTCCGCCGTGAACCTGGTTAAGGTCGCGTGCAGGCCGAGGCTGGCCACCAGCGATGCTGAATCGGCGAGCCAAAGCAGGTAGATTGCTTCGCCGGCGATTGCAGGTCCCAGGGTGCGCGCCGCGATGATTCCAGCACCAAAGCGTCCCGCGGCAAGGGTGACAACCGAGAGCCCGCTCCACGCGGCCTTCCCGGCGAAACTCCCCCCATGGGACGCCGCTGCCGGCATTTGCGCCGATGGCGTCATTCTGTCGAATCCGTCCTATCAAACTCCAGATCTGGTGGCGTTGCGAGAGCGTACACGCCCTGCTTCTCCAACCGAGCGGCAGGACGTGAGCCGCGGTTGCAGCACTTCATGGGCGACCTCCGGTATGCAACCAGGCTGCCGCAATCTGGGATCCGTTCGCGGCACCCTGCACTAGAAGTTGCCGCTCCTCCGCCTGCAGGTCCACTGGCAGCGTGCTGCTCATTTCCCCAAAGAAGGAGTATGGTCTGGTTGCGACTAACGAATATTCATCAAGCACTTGGCCTATCGCCGTCAATGAAATGCCCCGGCCGCTACCTACATGTATATCGGTTACCGCCCACATATCCTGAGCACTCATCTCTTTCCTTATGACAGTTCTTGCGATAAGTGATGTGTTAACTAGTTCGAGATAACTCTCTCGCACAGCGGGCCGCAGACGGTTACGAATCGCCTTAACTAGCCGGCTTGGAGTCCATGCTCTTCTTATTGAGCGCAGTCGTCGCTTTCGCTCATGCAGCGCTGGGTCGCTCAACATGTCGGCGTTTGGATCCTGTAAGTGCATGAAACTGTCACCCGGCCCTTGCCGCTTCCGTATCTTGTCGATAGCGTTCTTGAGGTCCGGAATATGATGCAAGACAGAACACGCCATAATCAGATCATATTGAGAAGAAGGAGGTATTGCGTCAATCGTCCCAAGGATGGTCGCGTGAGGTACGCCCCATTTCTGGGCGCGATCTCTAACCTTGGCTAGCATCGGCTCGGAAGTGTCGAGTAGGTCTATATGACAGATAAGCCTGCTGAGGTCCGTCTGCAACAGGAGTTCGGAACTCAAGCCGGTGCCGCAGCCCACGTCTAACACCCGGAGATGCCTGTCATGGGGAAGAACGCTGATAAGCGCACGACTGAGGTAATCAAAAGGGCAGGCAGTGTCTCCCACATTTCCCGATGAATTTGGTCGCAGACTGCCGACTCAAATTCGTGAAATGTGAGATTGATTGCTTCCTGGAACGCGCACGGGGAACCAGTTTGCACCATACCGTTCCATAATCGGCCGCAGTGTCGCATAAGCGTCAGCGGCGTAATAGTTAGTATCTGTCATGTGCATATTTGCGAGAAGGGTGCAGGTAACGCAGGAGATGCGGCGTGTTGGTTTTGTTGACACCTAATTGCCGATTGTTCCAACAATGAAACCGCTTAACGAAAATTGTTGCGGCGCCGGTCGGGCAAAAGGAGTTTTGTGGAACGTCCCCCAATTCCGTTAGGCAGTAATTGGCGGACCTAGCGGATAGCGCTCTTTGACGCTATTTTGAAATCTGATAGTCAGACACTAAGATTATATGATAACATCACGCGCCTAGTTCCCCAATTCCGTTTGGCGGACCTACGATTTGGTTGGCTTGTAATACTTCGAATAATACTTGCCGTAGTAGCCGTAGTAGTAGTATCGGTCGCTCATATCCTCGTGCACCTCATTCAACGCTACCCCGATCACATTCGCTTTCAGGCGCTTCAAGCTGCTCAGTACGCTGGCGACAGCGTTGCGGTTGGTCTGCCCGGCGAGGGTAACTACCACCACCCCATCCACAACCGCGGCCATCTGGAGGGGCTCGGCGAAACCGAGCAGCGGGGGCGCGTCGACGATGACCAGGTCGTAGTCCTTTTCGGCTTCGGTCAACAGCTTGTCGAGGACGGTTCCCAGCCGGTCGGCGGCGCGGCGCGATGCAGGGCCGGCGGTGAGGACGTCGAGATCCGGCCAGGCTTCCACCTTCTGTATGGCATCGCGCCATTCGACCTCGCCATGGGCAACCGTGGACATGCCCCGGTCGTTGGAGAGCCCGAGGCGACTGTGGATTCCGGGCCTGCGCAGGTCAGCGTCGATGAGTAAGGTCTTGCGGTTTTGGGAGCTATGGGCAATGGCGAGATGCAAGGACGTGGTGGTCTTGCCCTCGCGCGGCGTGGCGGAAGTCATGAGCAGCGACCTTGGCCGGCGGCCGAGGTCGGAAAGCAGAATGGAATCCCGCAACGTCCGGATCGCCTCTTCGAAGGCGGCGTCCTGGCCGCTGTGGCGACGGCCGGATTTCACCAGAGCCTTGCTCCCGTTGCCGTTGTTCGAAACCAGCGGCAGCCTGCCAAGCCAAGACTTCACTACCGGAAGCGAACCAAGGACTTCGGTTTTCAAGCCGCGCTGGATCTGCTCCGGATCGCGAA
>OCZT010005260.1_pt1 | contig 12957 bp, 9 predicted proteins | sample 1539031 | NCBI WGS metagenome assembly OCZT01 (sample SAMEA3539308, study PRJEB22396) | soil metagenome | biome: tundra; feature: field; material: soil | place: USA | collected 2010-05 | depth 0.15 m | reverse complement strand
GACCATCAGTGGGCGAGGAAGAGCTTATTTGGCTGAGGAAGGACCTCGCCAAGGTGGGGACTAAGACCCCGGTATTCGTGTTCTTCCACCATCCCCTGCCGGGAAGTGAGTTCGCCAGCCGCTACGATTACGATCGGCTGCTGGACGTGCTGCATCGCTATAACACGGTGCTGATGATGGCCGGGCATTCGCACGGGCATGTGCACAATGTCGTCGAGGGCATCGACCAGACCACCGGCGGCTCGACCTTCGGGCCGAACGCGGGGTTTGCCGTCATCTCGGTCAAAGACGGCGTGCTGCGCGAGGCCTACTGGAAAGCTGACCAACCGGCTCCGGACTTGAAGCTGGTCGAGAAGCCGATCCCGGCACGGTCTTCGTATCCCGAGGTGGTGATTCGCTCCCCGGCTTTCCGCGCGTCGGGTGGCAGCGCCCTGAGCATCTCAGCCCGGCTGGCGGGTGCTATGGACTTGGAGAAGGCTTCTTACACGATTGACGACGAGCTGGAGGGCGAACTCAAGCTGTCAGGCAAGACACCGGCTTGGAAGGCAACCGGCAGCGCGGATGTGAGCAAGCTGCTCCCCGGCGCGCACTGCCTGCGCGTCGATTTCACGATGGGCAAAGAGCATTATTCGCGCAGCACGGAGTTCTTCTTCGAGACCACCAACCGGCCCACGGCCTGGCGCGCCTACCTGGCGGCATCGAGCAAGGTCACGCCTGCAGTGGCCGACGGGGTGGTCTATGTGGGGGCCAACGATGGCAAGTTGCGCGCGCTCAAGGCCAAGACCGGCAAGGAGTTGTGGGCGGCAGACACGGGCGCGGAGATATTGGCCGAGCCGCTGGTGGACGGCGGGAAGGTGTACACCGCTAACGGCATGGGAGTCGTTTCGGCCTACAGCACAGCGGGCAAGAAAGTGTGGTCATTCACGGCGGGCGACGCGGTCTATTCCTCGCCGGTGATGGCGGATGGCAAGGTGGTTTTCGGTTGCAATGACGGTTGGCTCTACGCCCTCGATGCGGCCACGGGCAAGCTGGTCTGGATCAACAAGGACGGCACGTATGCCGTTGAGTCCAAGCCGTTCGTTTGGAATGGAAAGGTCTATTACGGAGCCTGGGATCAGTATATCCGCTGCGTGAACGCGACGGACGGCAAGCTCGTGTGGCAGCAGATTTGCGAGGGCTCCCGCGTCGCCAAAGGCGCCAAACGCTACTACAGCCCCGCCGATGTCATGCCCGTGGTCGTGGATGGCAAGCTGATGATGGCCGACCGCAACATGATGTTGAGCATCCTCAACGCCGAGACCGGCGAGCCCGCCGGCTCGATGAAGGGCGTCTCCGCCACCGGCGTGTCCGAGGACGGCAAGTTCGCCTATCTGCGCAAGCTGAACGGCGAGGTCGCCAAGGTTGACAACTCGGGCAAGGAGATATGGAGTGTGCGCGCCCACGTCGGGGCCATACCGACCGCGCCAACCGAGAAGAAGGGTGTACTCTATGTATCCAGCGGCAAGGGCACCGTCTCCGCCATCGCCGCCGATAGCGGCAAGGTCCTTTGGGAATACCAAGCCTCGCCCCAGCTCTTCGTGATGTGCTCAGTGGCCTGCGACGGAGAGAACGCCTACCTGACGGCGTTCGACGGCAGCCTGACTGCGATCAAGTGCCAGGCACGGTAGGCGCAGATTCTCCTCATAGTTCAATCCCTTCAGGATTGCGTCGCGCTGCCATGTGCGGCACTCACACGATGTTGCAAAATATTCTTGTTACCGCGCGCCAAGCAGCATAAGAAAGTGCAATGCAACACGGGGCTGATGTGCTCACGCAACTCAGATGCGATACCGCTACCGCTAGACCCAGAAAGAAGCGCCGGGTAGTGAGGCAAATCAGATTGGGCGCTCTTCTTGTCGCCGCAGGGCTGCTGCTTGCCGCCGGTCCGGTGCAAGCCGACCAATATCGCGGTAACGGCAACACCAGCTTCGGCGGCGCCATCGGCAACGGTGCGCTCACCTTGACCGATGACGGCACCAACATCTCCGGCACCCTCACCGTCGGCGGCAGCATGAACGACGTGCTGGTCCTTTACATTCAATCCGGTCCGGGAGGCTTCACCAACACCTCCGGCTTCAACGACCAGGGCGACTCCTGCCGCCAAGCCATTTCGGGCGTCTCCGCCTCGGGCCGCAGCCTGCTGACCTTCGCCGCCGGGTTCCAGCCTAACTACGCCATCGCCCTGTCTCCAACGGCAGCCGGCACGGGCGGCCTGTGGCAGTTGGCCAACGGCGACACCAACAGCTTGGTGTATCTAGGCAGCGTCAACTTGGGGCCCAGGAGTGACACCGGCCCTTACACCTTCAGCTTCCCCGCCGCTCTCATTGGAATGATCCCCGGTATCCGCTCAACGATCCAAGTTTTTGGCACCTACGTCTCTACCAACGGCTACCGCTCAACCGAGGCCATCGCCGGGGACCTCACCGGCACCCAGGGCTGGAATCCCTTCACCCAAACTGCCTATGGCAGCTACACCTTTGATGCCGGCGCCGTCCTCGTCAAACTGTCCCTAGGCGTTTGGGCACAGCGCGCGTCGGGCAACGCGCCCACCGCGCGCTACTTGCACACAGCGGTGTGGACGGGCAGCGAGATGATCATCTGGGGCGTAAAAAGCAACGGCACTTACTATGCCGACGGCGGGCGTTATAATCCGGCGGCTAACAGTTGGGCAGCCCTGCCCGCCACGGGCGCGCCTGCCGCGCGGTATCTCCATAAGGCCGTCTGGACGGGCAGTGAGATGATCACCTGGGGAGGATGGGATGGGAGCAGCTTTTTGAATGGCGGCGGGCGCTACAATCCAGCGGCTAACACGTGGACAGGCGTGCAAACCAACGGCGCGCCCGCGGCGCGCGAGTTGCCCGCGGCGGTGTGGACTGGCGGCGAGATGATCATCTGGGCCGGATACGGCAGCGGCGGCATTCTGAACGATGGCGGCCGCTACAATCCGGCGGCCGACACTTGGGCGTCAGTAACGACCAACGGCGCGCCCGCCGCGCGCGAGTTGCCCACGGCGGTGTGGACAGGCAGCGAGATGATCGTCTGGGGCGGAGGAGGCAACATCGGCCTGTTGAACGACGGCAGTCGCTACAATCCGGCGACCCACAGTTGGACGGCAGTCACGACCAACGGTGCGCCCGCCGCGCGCGAGTTCCATACCGCAGTCTGGACCGGCACCGAAATGATCGTCTGGGGCGGAACGACCGGTAGCAGTTTCAACGACGGTGGGCGCTACAATCCCGTGATTGACAGTTGGACGGCGGTGCCGACCAACGGCCCGCCCGGTGGTAGCGCAACGGTGTGGACGGGCAGCGAGATGATCGTCTGGGGTGGCGCAAACGGCGGGCGCTACAATCCGGTCGCCAACACTTGGACGGCAATGGCGACCAACGGCCCGCCCGCTGGTGGCTCGGCGGTGTGGACGGGCAGCGAGATGATCGTCTTTGGAGGATACAACAACAGCAGTGGTTACCTCTCTGACACCTCGTCCTACTTTCCATACGCGCCGGCAGTGCAGATTTCCCAGTCGGGGCCTTCCAGTGCCGACCTCGCCTGGCCAGTGTGGTCCAGCACCCTGCGCCTGTGCCAGACCACCAATCTGACCGCGGGCCCGTGGACCACCGTCACCAATGCCGCCACCCGGGTCGGCTCGGAGAACCGGGTAACCATTTCCCCTCTGAGCACCGGGCAGTTCTTCCGGGCTGAGTATCCCTAAAGACACGGATTTCACGAATTCCCACGGATTGAGGCCCGGGAATTCGTGACAATTCGTGCAATCTGTGTCTGTCTTCCTGTAGTCTTTTTATAGGCATGAAACGTTGGCTTCTCCTCCTGTTACTGTGTTCCGCCCCCGCTTGGGCTGACGACACGGCCGCGCTGCTGCGGGACCGGACGGCCATCGAGCGGGTGTATTACAACCATCGGCTGGGGCAGAAGCCGCCGTTCGAGGAGGCGCTTCCTCCCGCTACGCTCGAAGGCCTCGTGCGGCTGGACTTGAAGAAGGAAGCCGTGCTGCGCAAGGCCTACGGCGTGATCATCACTCCCGCCCTGCTCGACGCCGAGGTGCAGCGCATCAACACCACTACCCGGGCCCCGGACATGCTGGCCGAAATCAAGGTTGCGCTGGGCAATGACCCGGCGAAGTTCGCCCAGACCTTCGCCAAGCCCTTCCTCGTCGAGCGGTTGCTACGAGACAAGTTCGACAATGACGAGGCGCTCCATGCGGCCCAGCGGCGGGAGGCCGAGGCGGTGCGCAACCAACTGCTGCAGGCCGCCGCTGGGAAATCCGAAGCCCGAAATCCGAAGGCCGAAGGAAGCCCGAAAGCCGAAGCCCACAAACTGCAGTCTGTGGTGGTCACGAGCAACCTTTTGGCCATCCTAAAAGCCAGCGCAACCGGCCAACTCACTGAAACCACGTGGCAATTGGGCGCGCGGCCCGCCGGGACTAACGCCCCCGCCGCCGACGAGCTGGACATCAAGCAGCGCTTCGGCCCGAATGCCCAATTGATTTCCCCGCCGCGCGGGGCCGAACAGGACCGCAAGCAATACTTCGAGGACTTGCCAAGCGAGTTGCAGCGCGTGCTGCGGTTGCAGCTCCGGCAACCAGGCGACGTCAGCGCGGTGATCGAGGCGCCCGGCGGGTTCCTGCTCTTTGTGGCAAAGGAGACGACCGACACGGCGCTAACCGTGGCGTGCCTGTCCTTGCCCAAACGCAGTTACGAACAATGGTTGTCTGAACAAACCGGCGAACCGAAATGAGACGACGGGAACGCTGGAGACGATGCCGTGAGATCTGCGGTCGCCGGCCCGGACGACGCACTTGTTTAAGCGTGTCTTATCAAAAATGGTCGTTTTCGGGTGTTCTATGGGTATAGGGTATGTCCAGGGTATGTCCAGGGTGGTACCAGATCGCCCCGAGGGTGGCTTTTGGGGGTGTGATGTATTCGCGTTGCTTATGGATTTCCAGCCCCTTGGGGGTCCTGATCACTGGCCCGGTATCGGCTGGACAGCCAAGGGGTGTTCCGGCATTGTCAGCGTGTGGCCATGAGGCCTCGTTCAAACCCGAACTCAACGTATGGAAACACCTCAGTTCACACCCGAACCGCCGCCGGAAGCGCCGCCGCCGCCCACGATGTCGCTTGGGGGCCGGTTGCTGAATGTGTTCGCTACCCCGGGCGACGTGTTTCAGGAGGTGAAGAGCGCCGGTGTTTCAACGGCCAATTGGCTCGTGCCGGCGTTGATCCTCATCGCGGTAAGCTGGCTGGCGACTTGGCTGATCTTTTCGCAGGACTCGATCAAGCATCAGTTGAGTGACATAACCGACCAGGCCATCCAGAAGCAGGTCGAGAAAAGCCACATGAGCGAGCAGCAAGCCGAACAAGCCCGGGCTGTGGGGGAAAAATGGGCTGGGATCAGCGCAAAGGTGGCGGCAGTGCTGGTCCCGGTGTTCGGTGGTTTCGTTACGCCGTTCTTCTGGGGTTTGATCATCTGGGTGGTAGGCGCCAAACTGCTTAAAGGGGACTTTCCCTATATGAAGGCGGTGGAAGTCGTCGGACTGGCGAATATGGTCAGCGTCCTGGACGTCATCGTGAGGACCTTGCTCATCGTAGGCCTGGGCAACCTCTACGCCGCGCCTGGCCCGGTGCTTCTGATAAAGGAGTTTGATCCCCAAAACACGGTGCATTCGTTGCTGTCGCTGTTGAACGTGATGACCTTTTGGCTGCTGGCGGTGCGCGCCATCGGGCTGGCCCGGATCAGCAGCGTCTCCTTCGCAAAAGCTGCCTTGTGGGTCTTCGGCATTTGGGCGGCATACACCGGCTTCTTCATCGGCCTGGGGCTCGTCATGAAGGCTGTGTTCAAGCACATGGGGGGCTAGAGCCGTCAGGGACCGACGCACGCCGCCACCCGCCCCACCACAAAGTGGCTCTGGCCGTGAAACAAATCTCTTCCAACTGTGTCTGAATAACTAACTTAAATGGCAAAGTCTAATAAGCGTAGAAAGGTCCTGGTCTTCTCGATCATCGCGGTGGTGCTGCTGGGGTTGACGGCGGTGGTCATCCTCAAGAAGCGGGACGTCGTCATTACCGTTCAGACGGAGAAGGTGGTGCGGCGCAACCTGACCGAGATCGTGATGGCCAATGGCAGAATTCAGCCGGTCCTGCAGGTCAAGATCAGCGCCGAGGTCAGCGGCGAGATCATCGCCCTGCCGGTCAAGGAAGGACAGAGTGTCAAGAAGGGCGACCTCCTGGTCAAAATCAAGCCGGACCTTTACATTGCCGCGGTCAACCAGGCCAAGGCCCTCTATGAATCCGCGCAGGCCGGCAAGGCGCAAGGCGTGGCGAACCTCGAAAAGGCCGAGGCGGATTTTGTCCGCAACAAGAACCTGTTCGAGCACAAGCTGCTTTCAGAAGCCGACTTTATCGGTTTCAAGGCTGCTTACGAGATCGCCAAGGCGCAATTGGAAAGCAGCCTGCACCAGGTCGAAAACGCTAAAGCCCAGGTCGCCAGCGCCCAGGATTCTTTGGACAAGACAATTATCACCTCGCCGCTGACCGCGACCGTGAGCAAGCTCAGCCTGCAATTGGGCGAGCGCGTCGCCGGCAACACGATGATGGCCGGCACCGAAATCATGACGATCGCCGACCTCAATGAAATGGAGACGCGGGTGGACATCGGCGAGAACGACGTGGTGCGAATTGTGCCGGGGCAAAAGGCGCGGCTGGAGGTGGACGCCTTCAAGAAGCGCAAGTTCAATGGCGTGGTTACCGAGATTGCCAACTCGTCCAAAGACGCCGGGCAGATGAGTTCAGGCTCCAGCCAAGAGGCTACCAAGTTTGAAGTGCGCATCCGCATCCAGGAAAAGGAAGCATTCCGGCCGGGCATGTCCGTGACCGCTGAAATCGAGACCTGCTACCGCACGAATGCACTCACCGTGCCGTTCGCCAGCGTCACCACCCGCCCGCCAAAGGAAAAGGAGCAGAAGGCTGACGCCAAGCTTGCCGCCCTGGCTGACCCGCCGAGGACCAACTCGCCGAAGAACGGCACCAATTCCCTAGCTGCGAAGTCCAATCCCGCGGCGGCCCAGACCGACGCACTGGCAGCCGCCACAAATGCTCCCGCCGCCGACGGAACCAACGTCGCCAAGTCCGACAAGAAGTCGAAGGACGCGATCAAGCAGGTGGAGGTGGTGTTCGTGCTGGAAGGCGACCACGTCAAGGCGGTGCCGGTGAAGATCGGGATCAGCGACGACAATTACTGGGAAATCTCCGACGGCCTGACCGAAGGCCAGGAAGTGGTTTCCGGCAGCTTCAAGGCCATTACCCGGGAACTGGAAGACGGCAAGAAGATCCGCAAAGGCCCGGCGACCGGCGATAAAGAGAAGGCGCGAGAGAAGCAGGACTGAGTCATGGCGCTAATCCGGTTCCAGAAAATCTCGCGCCGTTACCAGATGGGAACGGAGACGATCCACGCTCTGCGCGAAGTCTCGATGGAGATTCAGCGCGGAGAATACGTGGCGATCATGGGGCCGTCGGGCTCGGGCAAATCGACGCTCATGAACCTGATCGGCTGCCTGGACACGCCGAGCGGCGGCGAGTACGAGCTGAACGGCGTGCAGGTCAGCCAGATGGATGATAACCACCTGGCGGAGATCAGGAACAAGGAAATCGGTTTCATCTTCCAGACCTTCAACCTGCTGCCGCGATCCGACGCGCTGCGCAATGTTGAATTGCCCCTCATCTATTCCGGCATGCCCGCTGAGGAGCGGCGGGAAGTGGCGCTGGAGGCCTTGCGCAAAGTCGGGCTGGCCGACCGGGTTCATCATCGCCCCAACGAGTTGTCCGGCGGCCAACGACAGCGCGTCGCGGTCGCCCGCGCCCTGGTTAACCGCCCTTCGATTCTTCTGGCGGATGAGCCGACTGGAAACCTCGATACCAAGACTGGCACGGAAATCCTGGCGCTGTTTGCGGAGCTCTCCCGGCAAGGCCACACGCTCATTGTAGTGACGCATGAGGAAGACGTTGCTAAACACGCCCGTCGCATCCTGCGCATTCGTGACGGGCTGATCGCCAGCGACGAACGGCAAGTCGAGGGGCAGGAGCCGAAGGGGACGGAGCCGGTGGTTGCCAGCGCCTGAGCTATGACAGGACAGCGGGCTTTGTTTTTCCTCTCACCCTCCACATGAACCTGCTAACTGAGCTTAATGAGGGTCTGGCCATTTCATGGGCGGCGATCCGTGCCAACAAAATGCGCTCGGTGCTGACGACGCTGGGGATTGTGATCGGCATCGTGACGGTGACGCTGATGGGCACCGCCATTGAGGGGTTGAACCGCGCGTTTCTCAAAGCCATTTCCACCGTCGGGGCGGACGTGCTGTATGTGCAGCGTCAGGACTGGTCGGGCCCGGATACGGAGGAGGAGTGGCGAAAGATCCAGAAGCGGCCGCGTCTCACGATTGAGCAGGCCGGCGCGCTGGAGCGGGATTTGACTATGGCTCTCGCCGTGGCGCCGGTTGCCTTTGATCAAAGGCTGATCAAGTATGAGAAACACGACGCCAGCGGCGTCACCATCGTCGGCACCACCGACCAGCTCTTGCAGACGGGCGGCATTTCGATCGCGGATGGGCGTTTTCTTTCCGCGGCCGACGCCGAGGGGGGCCGGCCTGTGTGCGTGATCGGTTCGACTGTGGCTACCAATCTATTCCTGCGGGATTCGCCGCTCGGCAAGAAGGTTATGATTGGCCAGCGGCCCTTCGAAGTGATCGGCGTGCTCGAGAAACAGGGCGATATGTTTGGCCAATTCGATAATCAAGCGATCATACCGCTGCAGCAATTCCTGGCCGCTTTCGTGCACTCGCGCGAGCTGGAGATGATCCAGGTCAAGGTCAAGGATGTCACGGTCCTGGACGATGCCAAAGACGAATTGCACAGCGTCATGCGCCGCATCCGGCGCCTCGCGCCGGGCGATCCTGATGATTTCGCCATCAACCAACAGGAGCAGATCCTGGAGATGGTGCACAAGATAACGGCGATCATCGGCGGAATCGGTTTGTTCATCACCGGCCTGTCGCTCTTTGTCGGAGGCATCGGCATTATGAATATCATGTTCGTCTCCGTCGCGGAGAGGACACGCGAAATCGGCATCCGCAAAGCCATCGGCGCCAAACGGCGAACGATCCTGCTGCAGTTCCTGATCGAGGCGGCAACGATCTGCTTGATCGGCGGCGCGATCGGCCTCGGCATCGCCTGGCCGGTGACCCTGGTTATGCAACAGTACCTCCCGGCTGCGTTGTCCCCGACCGTGGTGGGCCTGGCCCTGCTCGTCTCGCTGGTAACGGGCGTGTTGTCGGGCTTTGTCCCGGCCTGGCGCGCCGCACGGATGAACCCGGTGGATGCGCTCCGAAGCGGGGACTGAAACGTGAAACGTGAAACGTGATGGAGGAAAGGCGAGAGTATGAGCTTTGATGAATGGCTGAAATCGGTTCCAGGGGAGATAACGGGGGATTCCCTGTGGAAGATGGAAGCTTACCGGTTGGCGCTCTTCGCGGCGGACGTAGGTTGGTGCGATGTGACGAAGTTGATCGGGGACAAACGCACATTGGACCTGGCGGGGCAATTGTACCGTGCGCTCGGCTCGATAGAAGCGAACATCTCAGAAGGCTATTCGCGTGGTAGCGGCAGAGACCGCGCCCGGTTTTACGAATACGCTCTGGGCTCGGCGCGGGAAAGCCGGGGTTGGTACTATAAGGGTCGTTATGTGCTGGGAGGGTCCGTAACGGAGCATCGCCTTAAGCTTCTTACGCAGATGGTTCGTCTGCTGCTCGCCATGGTCCCCGACCAGCGAACTTATGGCGCATTCCTCAAAGAGGACAGCCCCCCATATCCCGCCGAACAGCCCGAAGCCGCGCCAGCAAGTTCGCTCCTACGCGAGTCGCTCCCGCAATTACTCCAAAACATCCCCCTCCCATAATCACGTTTCACGCATCACGTTTCACCCCTCCATGCTCCCTAAGCGCATCATCATCCTGCTGGCCGAGCTCCGCGAAAGCTTTCGCATGGCCATGAGCGCCGTGGCCGCGCACAAGCTGCGCTCCGCCCTGACGCTTCTGGGGGTGCTGGTCGGCGTGTTCTCCATCGTCGTCGTGATGACGACCATGCGGGTGATGCAGCACGTCGTCGAATCGGAACTCAGCCAGCTTGGCGACCAGACCTTCATGGTCCGGAAGTTTCCCATAATCCTTTTCACCCGGCCGGAAGGCCTGGAAAAGATCCGGCGGCGGAAGAATATCACGCTTCAGGAGGGCCGCCGGTTGATGGAGAGCGTCACGCTGGCGCGCGCCGTTGGTGTGGAGTCCTACTTCTGGGCGGGTCAGATCCAAACCCAGTACAAGCGGACTTCGCCTGATGTGCGCCTCTACGGCGAGACCCCCGGCAGTTTTCCCGCCCGCAACTGGGTCGTGCAGGTCGGGCGCGGAATCGCCGATGCGGACGTGGAGGGTGCCCGCGACGTTTGCGTGCTCGGCAACAGCCTGGCCCGGACCATCTTTCCGGTCGGCCAGGCCGTCGGCGAGCGGGTGAAGATTGACGGCCTGAATTACATCGTCATCGGCGTGCTGCAGCCCAAAGGCGGCTCGCTGGGCGGCGACCAGGACAAGTTCGCAGTCATTCCCCTCACCACCGGCCTGAATCGCTTCGGCTATATCTGGCGCAGCATGGACATTCTTGTTCAGGCGCGCGACCGCGCGAGCTTTGACGCCTGCGTCGAGGAAGTGCGCGGCAACCTGCGCATCATCCGCAAGGTGCCGCCGGGCGAGCCCGACTCGTTTGAGGTTTCCTCGAACGACTCGCTCATCTCCCAGTTCAACACCTTCACACTCACCGTGCGGATTGGGGTGGCGGTCGTCAGCTCGATTGCGTTGCTGGCCGCCGGCATCGGAATCATGAACATCATGCTTGTCTCCGTCACCGAGCGCACCCGGGAGATTGGGATTCGGCGCGCGGTCGGCGCCAAGAAGCGCAACATCATGACGCAGTTTATCTTCGAGGCTATTGTGCTCTGCGAAATCGGCGGGGTCATTGGCGTCCTGTGCGGGATCCTGGGAGGGAATGCCACGGCCTGGTTCTTCAAGCTGGACCCAGTCCTCCCCTTCGACTGGATGGTGCTGGGGCTATTCATCTGCTCAGTGATAGGCGTCATTTTTGGAACCTACCCGGCCTTCAAGGCAGCAAACCTCGACCCAATCGAATCGCTGCGGTACGAGTAAGGGTTGGCAGGCTGGTGGTTGCTGGACCGCGAACGTGCCTGCGAACTGGGCTTGCTGCGGTGAGTCAGGCCACCGGGCGGCTTAACCGTTCGAGCGTCCCATCGCGTCGGAGCCGCAGGCGTTGACCGCGCCATTCGATGCGGTTGCCGAGGAATGCCAGGAGCCAGATGGCCGCCTGGAGCAGGTCCTTGACCAGGATCAACCAGGCGTAGCGCCCGGGGGCTTGCGAAGGTGATTGGGCCTTTGGATCGGACGGGGCGCGGTTCAGTCGTCGCTGGAAGTCCAGGGCGGTCATGATCCGGACGAGCCAGCAGAAGATGGCGCAAGCGGCGACCGGCGCGGCGGGTTTGACAACCAGCCACAGGAGCGGCCAAAGCGTGGCGTTGCTCAGGATACTGAAGAAGTAGGGTGCTGGCTGGCAGACGCGAATCGTGCGCGCCCAGCGGAGCTGATGCTTCCAGACACCGGCCCAGCCCATCGGCGGGGACCAGCATTCCACCACCACAGGCGAGAGCGCAATGGAATGGCCGCGGCGCGCGATGCGATTGCCCAGTTGATAGTCGTCGGCCAGGCAATCCACCAACCCGGCGAACCCGCCGATCTCCTGGAGCTGCTGGCGGCGGGTGGCCATCACGGCGCCGAGAGCGAAGTCGATGGGCTTAAGGCTCCGGGACTGCAGGACCTGACTCCAAAAGTCGCCATTGATGGCAATCGCCTCCCACTGCATCGCCAACGTGGTCGGGTTGGCCAGACGATAAAAGCAGCACACGAGGCTGGGTATTCCATCCGGATGGTAGGGCGGGCAGTCCTCTGCGCGCCGTTGACCTACGTCCGGCGCGCAGAGGACTGCGCGCCCTACCTTGCCGCCCGTCGGCTGTGAGCGGGAACCCGCACAAAGCGGCGCGACGATGTTGGCCAGGAAATCGGGGGGCACGCGGACATCGGCATCGCTGATGACGAGCAGTTCGTGTTTGGCCAGGCCTTCGAGTTCGGCCAGTTTCGCGACCTTCGCGTTCAAGCCGGGCAGAGGGGCGCCCACGACGAGTTGCGCCTCGGCGGCGGGGAACTCCAACAAGAGCTTGCGGGCCAGCTCGCAAACCGGATCATCGGCTGCGGCCACGCCGAAGAGGATTTGCACGGGACCGTTGTAACGCTGGGTGAGCCAGCTTCGCAGGCAACCCTCGGTGGCCGGATCGCAACCCTTGAGCGGCTTGAGCAGGGTGAGGGGAGGTTGAGGGTTGAAGGTTGAGGGTTGAGGGGGGGAAGTATGAGCCGCCTCACACCGGCTGCTACAAGGATCAGAGGACGATGTAGGCGCGGCCATGCGCTGGTGAAGGGGAAAATGCCGGGCCACGAGCCATTGCCAGAGGGTCAGGGCCAGGCTCAGCAGGGCGAGGAAGCCAAAAATCAGGTTCAGGATCACGGCTCGTTGCTTGTGGTCATCGTCCGCGCAATCGTAATCGAGGCTGCGACGGGAAGGAAACGGAAATCCGAAGGCCGAAGACCGAGGGCCGAAAGAAGTTCGAAGGCCGAAACCCGAAAGCCGAAAGCGCGAACGGTTGCGAGGCGTGAATTCGGGTTTGGGCTAGACAAATCCAACGGTGGCGCGCGTCATGTTTGGTGAGACATGGCTCAGGCCGACATTGAGCGGTTATACGACG
>OCZT010005259.1_pt1 | contig 12957 bp, 10 predicted proteins | sample 1539031 | NCBI WGS metagenome assembly OCZT01 (sample SAMEA3539308, study PRJEB22396) | soil metagenome | biome: tundra; feature: field; material: soil | place: USA | collected 2010-05 | depth 0.15 m | reverse complement strand
GACCGTGGCCGATTTCAAAGGGCGGAAGATCCTGAATTATCGCTATGGACCCTTGGTCTTTGCCACTCAGGGTGGGGCCAGGTTTGGGGTGGGTCCGACGGGCAATGATCCGTTCGAATGCGGCGGCACTCTGGAGTTGCCCGGTCATCCATTCTCGGTTAGTGCGACGAACGTGAACTAAGCGGGGTGGCCAAGCTTCGGCTAAAACCCCCCCCGCGGAAAATCCAGTAAAATCCAGTTTCCTATCAGTAATTGACCCAATCGCGCCCCTGCGCTATAAGTGGCGCGCCACTGACCAAGGAGATTCCCCATGACGTCCCGCCAGCGCATCTTGGCCGCCCTCAACTTCCAGCCCGCCGACCGGCTGCCCAAGGACCTGGGCGGCATGCGCTCCACGGGCATCTCGGCGTTCACCTACCAGTCCCTGCGCCACGCCCTTGGCCTGCCGCCCAAGCCCACGCGCATCTACGACATCGACCAGATGCTGGCGCTGCCGCACACCGATGTACTGGACGCCTTGGGGTGCGATGTCGTCATCGTCGAAGGCGACGGTCTGACCAACGCCTACGAGCAACCCGGCCACTGGCACGCCTTCGACTTCAACGGGCGCATTCCCGGCGGCCATGTCTGCGACGTCCTCCCCTACCGCACCGAGCGCGATGGCACGATCCGCCGCGGTGACTCATGCAGCATGCCACCGGGCGCGTATGTGTTCAACTCCGAGCACGCCGGCCAGCCCCTGATCCTCGACGGCGACCTGCCCCGGCCCGACCTCAAGCAGGTCCGCCGGGATCTCGCTGACCGGTTGATGAAAGACGAGGAAATCAAGTTCCTCCGCGACACCTGCCGGCGGGTGCGCGAGTGCAGCGACCGGGCTGTCTTCTTCTGGGGGCAGCTGAACATGGGCCTGTGCATCCACGGCTACGGCGGGCTGGCCGTCTTCCCCGTGCTGTGCCTGGAAGACCCGGACTTCATCCACGAGCTGCACGCTCTGCACCTGGAGTATGCCTTGAAGAACGTCCAGGCGCTGTTGCCCGAGATCAAGGACTACGTGGACATCATCGGCACCGACGCCGACGACTGGGGCAACCAGCTCTCGCTGATGGCCTCCCCCACCACCTTCCGCGACCTCTTTCTTCCCTACCGCCAGCGCCACAACGCCGAAATCCACCGCCTCGCCCCCGGCGTCAAAACCTTCCTGCATTCCTGCGGTGCCCTGTACGAAATCCTCGACCTGATCGTCCAGACCGGCACGGACATCCTCAACCCCGTCCAATGGCCCGCCGGCGGCCGCACCCCCCGGCAATGGAAAGACAACGTCCGCCGCAAAATGTCCCTCTGGGGCGGCGGCATCGATTCCCAGCACACTCTCCCCCTGGGCACCCTCGCCGACGTCAAGCGCGAGGTCGCGCAAAATGTCGCGACCCTGGCCGGGGACGGCGGGTATGTCTTTGCCAGCATCCATAATCTGTTGGCCGAGGTCTCGCCGAAGAAAATCATCGCGCTCTACCGCGCCGCGGCCGAGGTGGGGTGAAGGGGGAGGACGCGGATTTGCGGCGGGCCGGTTGGGTTGGCGGCCAGGCGTACCGCCAGCAACAGGCAGGGAGACAGCGCCCCTACTGCCGATAAGGCCCGCCGTTCTTATTTTGGCGGCCGCGGCCTGGTGGATATCAAGGTTGTTGACTCTCGATTCCTTTGGTTCTTCCCTGCGCCCGCGGCTCACCGCCCACGGTGAACGCATCCGCTTCACCTCTGGCGGACTACGGGGGTTGCCTTGGGTTTCCACCTGCCGCCCTCCCCTTAAACCCCGCCCGCTGAAAATCCAGTTTCCTATCAGTCAGTAATTGAGGGAACGAGCGTGCGCCCATCTCCTACTCCCAGAATACGTAGTCCGAATGGAGTGGGTTATTCTTCACGATCACATCCAAGTTATTGAGCTTTGTGTCATCGGCGGCCGTCGTCAGGAATGAGGCGACGAGAGAGTTTCCGACTTTAACCTCCGCGCGTTTTCCATCGTTCATTGTAAAAAATCTCAGACCGCCCTTTTCCACCCGATGGATGGCATACTGGGTCGGCATCGCCCAAGGCTTTCCGTCGAAGGTTCCTCCGATGATGCCGATGAACTGAATGCCATTGTGGGATTCGAAAATTCCGGTCGAGATCTGATGTTCGCCGTCCGGCAACTTGGGTGGCGGCGGGGGCGGAGGATGTGGCGGGTTCGGCTGGGGAACGACGCAGGCTTTGTAGCTCGTAGAAAAATACGCCGCCGCGGCAACGCCATTGATCGTCGCGGACTTGTTCCCACACACACATCGGCGATCTCGTTCCAATTCGAGTCGCCGCGCGGATCGACTTGCCAGCCATCGCCGTCCGGATCGGTCATCGCGTCGACCAATTCGTGAGAAAAGGTCGTCGTAATATAAGCAAGCGAACCGTAAAGCTGCCAACTGTAGCGCGTACTTCCATCATAGGAATGCGCGCCATTGACCCCGCCCTTCTCGAGACGAACCCCGGGCGGCAGGAAGAAAGCAAAGAAGTTCGGCCGGTTATAGGTCGGAAAGTTCGAGTAAAAATTGTCGATCAGATCGTCTGCGACTCCCCCGCAATCGCCGCCATCGAAAGGATTTCCCGGCGGATTGTTGATGATCCGATTCCACGCCGCGCTATTCATCGCACCGTTGCATTCATAGTCGGCCAGGACATCGCAGTACGGCGAAGCAAGGATCGTCCGCACGGCAGTGATAATCGTTCCGGCGTTCGGCGTGAGGGAAACATCTTTCCATGCGCTCCCATAGAAAAGCAGCGCCACGCGGGCCGTCATGATGACACCGTTGCCACCGAAAGAAACGGTCGTGCCGGGACCGGCGATGCCTGGCCCCGTGATGACTTTGACGGCCTCGCCCGCGCCATGCACGTGTTCTGCCTCGCCTTTCGGCCCAGCCCCGCAACCGGCCAAAGGGGTTTTGCGAGCGCGCTTGTGCCCGTTGGAAAGTTCAATGCTGGGGATAAACATGAGATTGGTTCCTCTTCTTTTTCGGATCGTGGTTTACCAACTGATAAGAATTTGCTTTTGACGCTGCGCGCTTCAGGGAGAATTGCTTCTGCGCCAAGTTCATTTGCTGTGACTTATACCTCCGGGGGGTGACGAACGTTTATTTGCGTTTTTTCCCGCCGGGTTTGAGCATGCTCGCCAAGAGTTGAACGGCTTGAGTTTCGCCGGCTTTATTCTTCCTGCGCATCTATAGCATTCTCTGCCACAGATCCCCATTGGCGTCAAGAACGGGCACCCCATACCCAGGTGGTCAGGGTACGAAAAACGCCTGGGAAGTACCGTGCAGTTCGAAGAACGGGCCAATTTGACGCCGGGCCGATCCAAACCCTCTTCAGTTCCGCTCAGGAGCCAAGGCATCGGCCAGATGAATCGACAAACCTTTCCACCCCTTTGCATCCTCTGGTTCGCGCCCAAAACGTCATTCCGTAAGTTCAAAGAAAAATGTTCCCGCACCAAGTCTTCGACCAACGGTGTGAAGAATCTGCGTTCAACGGGGGCAATCCAGCTGGCCTTGTAGAATTCACAGAACAACTCGAAGCACTCCCTTACTGTCAGCATCTTCTGGGGCTCCGGTTTGATGGCCTTTCTGATGAACACTCTGGCCAATCTTTCGTGCGTTTCCGGTCCATCTACTCTGGTGTTCGGTGATTCTGGTGAGAAAAAAGATTCATCCGCAGCCAAAAGCGTTTTTGCTTTCTTGACAATCCTTCTCACACCCATCCCACAAGATTTCGAAAAAAAGCTGGAACGGTAAACCCCTCCCGCTGAAATCCAGTTTCCTATCAGTAGTTTCGAACTCGAAGTTACCCAGCTTCGAAAAATCGAATTCATGCAAGGCGGAGGAATTTCCCCTCCGTCTTTTTCATTTCAGGGATAAAATTTTCCGATTACTGTGATTGCCGGGATGGCGGAGCGGATGCCTGTGACCTGGGTCACAGATTCCTGTTGCAAGAAGGATTAACTTTAGAATGTATGAAAACAATGTGCGATATTTCGTCAGACCAACCCACCTCTCACTCTAAAAGGAGTACTTAAAATGGCGTTGAATGCATACCTCAAACTGAAGGGACAAAAGTCGGGCGAAATCAATGGCTCGGTCACCCAAAAGGGCCGCGAAGGCAAGATCATGGTGATCGCCGTATCCCATGATGTGAGTTTCCCCCTTTGACGCCGCTTCCGGTCTTCCCACCGGCAAGCGCATGCACACGCCTTTCGTCATCACCAAGGAATTGGATAAGTCCACCCCTCTCATGTACAATGCGCTCGTGCACAACGAGAACCTGATCGAGTGGAAATTGCAATTCTGGACCCCGTCCACGTCCCGGTCCGCGACCGGCGCCGAGACGCAGCACTACACCATCAAGCTGACCAATGCCAAAGTCGCCTCCATCGACTTCCGCATGCCCAACAACAAGCATCCGGACCTGATGAAGTTCGCCGAATACGAAGAAGTTGCTTTTACCTACGAGAGAATCGAATGGACCTGGGTTGATGGCGGCATCACTGCCATGGATGACTGGGAATCCCCCATCGTCTAATTTTAGCGAATCAAAAAACCCCTCTCGCTGAAAATCCAGTTTCCTATCAGTTGGAATGGCAGGTTAAACCATCAATAGTGCTGGTCTGAACCGGATTCCTAAAAAAACTGATTCAGGTGGGATTGGAATGAATAGCATTGATTTGAATTTCAAGTGGACGGTAAGGCCCGAAAGTATGGATGTATCCGGAGAACCCGGCTTGAGGAAAGTGGTTGGTGAGACGGACGGGTGGATCAGTGCGGCGGTTGCGGGGGAAGTTCACCTCGACCTGATGAATGCCGGGTTGATGCCTGAGCCGGCCATTGGCAACAATGCGCCAGACTGCCGCTGGCCGGAAACGAAGTCCTGGTGGTACCGGGTGAAATTTGCGGCGGGCGGGGAATTCCTGCGGGAAGAGCAGCAGGAGCTGGTCTTCGACGGACTGGATTTAGCTGGCCAGGTTTTCCTAAACGGCAGGCTGATCGGTGAATCCAAAGATGCTTTTCTCCCTGCGATATTTGATATCAAGGGGCTTTTAAACATTGAATCCAACGAGCTGGTCGTCCGCCTGACCGCAGGCACTGAACTGGTCCCCGAGGACAGACGTCCGGGGCAAGCCACCCCGGAGCCCAAGCCCCGCGCGGCCATGGATGGGACGATCCCCAATCCGCAGAAGACAGGAAACCTGCTGTCCCACCGCGGGTGGCACGGCAAGAGGTGGCTGCGCAAAGCCCAATTCATGTATGGGTGGGACTGGGCGGAGGCCCTGGCCAATATCGGAATCTGGCGGCGCGTACATCTGGAAGGGCGCAGTTATGCCATCCTGGCGGACCTCCGCCTGGATACGGTCATTGAGGCCGGGCGGGTTTGCCTGGAAATGGAAGCCGTGCCGGAAAATATTCACCCCTATGCCGAACGGACCTGCACCCTTGAGCTCACGATTACACCTCCGGGAGGAAAGGCCGTCATTGGCCGGAGCTATGCGCTGGATCTGCCCCCGGGACGAATGCCGGCCAGGGACAAGATTGAAATTCCCGCGGCGGAGCTTTGGTGGCCGAACGGGATGGGCCAGCAACCGCTGTATCGCGTCGAAGCCAGACTGACCGACCATGCGGGAAATACTTGCGACCGCCGGGCGTTCAATCTCGGGCTGCGCACGGTGGCGCTTGACCGCCGGCGCCTGCCGGAAGGCAGCCGTTTCTGCATCAAGGTAAACGGCGCGGATGTGTTCTGCCGGGGAGGGAATATCGGTCCGTTCGATGTCATCCCGGCGCGTGTTTCCGGGGCCAAGTACGATGCCCTGGTCGCCGAGGCCAAAAATGCCAACATGAACATGCTGCGAATTAACGGCTGCTCGATCTATGAGAGCGAAGCCTTTTATGATGCTTGTGACCGTGAAGGCCTCATGGTCTGGCAGGATTTCATGATGACCTGCGACACTTATCCTGACCATGACGAACCGTTCAGCCTCCTGTTACGCCAGGAGGTCGAAGCGGTGGTCAAGCAACTGCGGCCTCATCCCTGTATTGTGCTTTGGTGCGGAAACAATGAATGCCAGCAAGTCTTTGATATTTTCAGCCCAGACAAAACCAAACCGATCGACATCGGGGGACACCTGTTTTATAATCGGTTGTTTCCGGATATTTGCCGGCACCTTGACCCCAGAAGGCCGTACTGGCCAGGCAGTCCTTGCGGCGGGGACATTGCCGACTCCGTGCTCTCAGGGGACAGCCATTGGTGGTACACGGCTTATTTCTCCAAAGACATGGACCGTCGAATCCGGCCTGAAGTATTCGATGAGTGCCGCGCCAGGTTTGTCAGTGAATACGGTATCATCGCTCCCTGCCATTTAGAGTCACTTCAAGAGTATCTGAAGCCGGAGGAAATGAATCCTTCCAGCACCGCCTGGCAGGTGCACACCAACATGTGCGAATGGGGCACCGTTGCGGCGGGGATCGGGCTGCATTACGTCAATCCGGAGGGACTGCCGCTGGCGGAATATATCCGGTATGGGCAGATGTTTCAGGCGATGATGCATGGCCATGCCATGGAAGCCATCCGCTTCAGGAAAAACGATCCCAGCGATGACTGCCAGGGTGCGCTGATCTGGTCCTATTCCGATTGCTGGGGCGAGACCGGCTGGTCGATTCTGGATTATTACCTGCGCCGAAAAGCCAGCTATTATTGGTTCAAGCGGGCCTGCAAGCCGGTCAAGGTCATTGTCAGAAAACGCCGCGATCGCCTGGTGACCCGTCTGGTGAATGATACGCTGCAGCCGGTGACAGGAATAATGGAGGCCGGTTGGTGGAGAGTGGACGGGAGCGCGAAGGAGACGGGTGTTTTCCCGGCGGCGGTCCAGGCGAACGGCATGACGGAAGTCGCCTCCGCTGAAATCGCGGCGGAAACAATCCGAAACACGAGCGAGTGGGTTTATGCGGCTGTATTAAGACATTCTGACGGCAGCCTGATGGACCAATCGATTCTGGTCCTCCACCCCTATCGCCGGATGAAGCTCCAAAAGCCGGAAATCAAAGTCCTTCAAAAGAAAGACGGTTCTTTGGAAATATCGGGTGCGATGTTGTGTCATGCGGTATATACCGAAGACCACGGCAAGGAGCTTATTTCCGACAATTGGTTTGATCTCCTGCCGGGAGTGCCAGTGGGTGTAAAATTGGCTGCTGGTCGAACCATCGAGGATGTCGCTCTCGACGCTTATCAAGCTACTGACAGGTAACGTTTGAATCCATGGACTCGGGGGTTCCTGAATTTCAAGGGCGTGATCCCTCGAGCCGCCTCAAGATGTCGATAAAATTGCTTGTGCTCCCGAAGCCTACTGACCGCGGAAACCGGTAATGGCCAGGTAACGTCCGAATTGTTGCGCACATATTTTGAACCCGGAAGCTCGGGATTAAACAACGCCTATGAACGAAGAGACGAACGACCGTCCCGCGACGGTCGCGGGTAGCCTGTCCAAGCCCGTAACGGCCAAATATTCAAGCGGCGTATTCTGCAGCGTTGCGGTAGGGGTAGTTGAAAATTCCACCCAAACGCTGGCGCCGGTAGATCTTCTCGGACGCCAAGCCTACGTCCTCACCCGCCTCGATGATACACCCTTCGAGGCCTTGGTGATTTCGCTCGCGATGGTAATCGGTGATATATTCGTCAATCACTCGCCGCAGGTGAGCTTCACCGAAAATAGCCAGCCGGTCAACCACCTCCCGCTTGAACGAATCATTGAAGCGGTTGAGGGAGGCATTACAATTCGACGCGCTCGGCGGCGTTCTCACTGGCCGAACTCCGGCCTGCTGCAACAATCGGCAAGAGCCTGCATGGAACAGCGATTCCGGTCCAGAATCAGAAAATGCTTTCCGACCAGAAACCCGGAGATAGTGTCGGAGAGGTTTCTCCCGATCGACTGCATCCACACGGCCTCAGGATGAAGCGTGATTCCGGCCCAGATCACCTTCCGCGTTGCCAGCTCGATCACGAACCCTTCGCTTTCTGCCGCCGCACTTCGCAATGTCCGCCCAATTGTCCATCACCGAAGCCAATCTCCCCCTGCTCGAAGTGAATGTGCCGCCATTGAGCGTGCGTCCCCTGACCGTGGCTGGACTCCCAACGGCGCCGCAGGATTTGAGCGGAACGTGGAAGTTCAACCCCAGCATGCCTGCCGGGGGCGTCACAACCTCGGCAGATGTAGCGAAATCTTGGAGAGACATCCAGGTGCCCGGAGAATGGGTAATGCAGGGTCTCACCGTCACGCCAGAGAGCCCGGCCGCCTATCTCCGCACCTTCATGGCGGCGGATCAAGTCACTGGACAACGGGTAAAGCTTCGTTTTTCGGCAGTGTACAGCCTTTGCCGCGTGTGGGTGAATGGCGTCGCGGTCGGCGGGCATGAAGGCGGTTTTGTTCCCTTCGAATGCGACATCACCGACGCCATCCGAACTGGTGAGAATACCCTGCTGGTGAGCGTGCAATCGGAATCTCAGCTCGATCGCTTGTCGTGTGGTTCGCAGTATGCCGGCCACCCGCTTGGCGGCATCAGCCGGAAGGTGCAATTGTTTAGCGTGCCGGCGGTCCATCTCGCCAATCTTATGATCGAGACTTCCTTCGATCCCGCATTCCAAAATGCCGTGCTGACCGCGCGCTTCCTCCTGCGCAACCAGTCCACGCGCGCATCGTCGGGAGCAGCGACCTGCGCCATCGCCGCGGAGAGTGGCGCCACCAAGAGCACCCTGATATCGGCGAGCGTTTCATGGCACGACTTGGCGCCGGGCGGCGAGTTCCCAATGACCGTGTCTCTTCCAGTGACAAACCCGGCAAAGTGGGATTGCGAACACCCCAATCTCCACACGCTGGCCATCACGGCCAAGGACATTGCCGGTGTGGAAGAAACCGTCGAAGAAATTTTCGGGTTTCGTCAGATCGAGGTCAAAGGTCGGCGCGTTCTCGTCAACGGCACGCCGATCAAGCTCTTCGGTGTTTGCCGGCACGAAGTTCATCCACTGCTCGGCCGAACCTTGACGCCGCAATTATGGCAACAGGACGCGGAGCTGTACCGCACGGGCAATTGCAACTTCATCCGCACTTCCCACTATCCACCGGCGGAAGAATTTCTCCAGCAGTGCGATCGGCTTGGGCTCTTTGTCGAATTGGAGGCGCCAATCTGCTGGGTTGGACAAGCCACTCCCCTGGATCCGGCGATTTATCAACGTCTCGCCCAAGCCAATGTGGAAACGGTCCAGGGTTATCCGAATCATCCCTCGGTGATCATCCGGTCCTTGGGCAACGAATCGGCGTGGAGCCTCCTGTTTGCCCAAGTCCATGCGCTTATCCGCCAAGCCGATCCTACCCGCCCAACCACGTTCCATGACCAGTGCTGGGGGCCAGACAACAATTTTGGGTCCAAGGAATTACCCATAGCCGTCATCCATTACCCCGGCCCCAATGGCGCCACGGATGCCCTGCAGGAAACGCGTCCCGTGCTTTTCGGTGAATATTGCCACCTCAATTCTTACAACCGTCGCGAGCTGTTGAGCGATCCTTCGCTGCGGGATTTATGGGGCCAAGGATTGGAGATGATGCGGGAACGGATGAGCCTCTCTGAGCCGGTGCTGGGTGGCGCCATCTGGGCAGCCATGGATGACACCTTCTTTCCGGCAAACGGCGATACCGTGGGCTACGGCACTTGGGGACCGCTCGATGCCTGGCGTCGGCCAAAGCCGGAATACTTGCATATGAAAAAAGCCTATTCTCCGCTGCGATTGCGCTCCACGTGCATTCCCGTCCCGGCGCCGGGCCGGCCGGTGGTCGTCACCATCGAGAATCGGCACAATTTCAGCGATTTGAACGAACTGCGTTTTGTCTGGAAAGTGGCCGGGCAATCGGGAACGGCGACCACGGTCGCCGCACCCGGCCACGAGGGCAGATTGGAGATCCCTGTTGCCGGCACCGAGCTGGAAGGAAAACTTCTGGAAATCAATGCTCTCAATCCGCGCGGCTTCACGGAGGATACATGGCAGATCGCCCTCGGCAGCGATCCGCGCATGGCGCCGCCGCTGCGTGCGGGAAAAACCGGAGCCTTGCGTCTCGACAAAACCGACAAAACCTTCGTCATCCACGGGGTCGCATTCGCTCTCACCATCGATGCCGTGACGGGAGCCATTCAGGCAACGGGAAGCCAAGGGAGGGCGGCTCTGACTTCAGGACCCGATCTGCTTTTGCTGCCGCTTAACGACGACAATTGCGGTGGCATCCAGATGCAAGGAAAAGAGAAAGACGTCGCCTTGTATTCCGACTCTTGCCATGGCTGGCAGGCTTCTTCCGTCACGGCGCGGGAAATTTCGGCCGGCGTCGAGGTGCGGATATCCGGAACCTATGTCGAGGCCGGCGGCACCTTCACTTTCATGGTTACCGGCGACGGCGGTATCGCTGCTCATTACCGTTTTAGCATAGCGGAGAAAACCGAACTCGATCCACGTCAGATCGGCGTGGTGTTCAGTCTGCCGGCGGATTGCCAGACGTTATCCTGGCGGCGCAAAGCGCAATGGAGCGCCTACCCTGACGATCACATCGGCCGGCCTGCAGGCACCGCAGCGGCCTTCATCAAGGGTCTCCCTATGTCAGGGCTGGCCGGCCCGCGTGTTCAGCCAGCGCGGAGCTGGAGCCAGGACAGCACGCCCTATGGGACCAACGATTTCCGTTCCACCAAGATGAATATCTTCGAGGCTTCGCTGATGTCTGCCGCCGGAAACGGCGTGCGTGTTTGCTCCGATGGAACCCAGCATGTGCGGAGCTGGGTGGAAAACGCAAATGTGCGCCTGCTTGTTGCAGATTACTGCAACGAAGGCGCCGCAACCTACTTCAGCGAGCATGTCATCCCGCACCAACCGCTAAAGAGCGGCTTCGTGGTGGAGGGAATGCTGCAGCTGGAGATCCATTGAACCGGAACAATACTGGCAGAGCTGAGGAAACCGCGAAATCAAGTCCATCTAGCAGTTTCCACCGTTAAAATCCAGTGTCCGATCGTGAATCGCGACGACGGCGATGGCAGCGCAGGCGAACCGTCAAATCGGAGCAACCTCACGTCCTCGGCCTCAGCCATGTTGGTCGCCGCGTTTGGACGGAAACTTTCGTGCCGGGCAGGCTAATGGTGACAAAAATATCCGTGCTTAACGGGACGGTGGAGGGCGGCTTTCATACACCCGTTCGCAGAACGCCCGGGATTGCCCTCGGTGCGGCACCTGTTACCCGGCGTGGGATGCCCGTGTCCCCGGCGAACGCGTGCTGGCAGTCCTGTGCGGCCAGAATCGACCAATCTTCAACGCATACAAAAACGCGCACAAACTGGAGTCTCAGGGGGATCCTGGCCTGTCTTCAGCTGTCGTCTCCAATTTTAAAATACCTAAGTCCCAATCTTCTGGTAATGGCTTGCTTGGCCATGATTTGTCGCGTCAAGGCGCGCCAATTCGCGCGGGGGAAAATGGTCGGGCTGGTGAGATTCGAACTTCCGGGCGACTAATCGCAAGTGACAATTTTCCAACACCCTCAGAGAATCCGGAATTCTTCGGCACACAGAAACGCGCACACGGACTTCCTCCGGAGTAAAATCGCGCCTTTCATTGGCGGCATTCCCAACCACGGATGCGAAAGGATCAGACCGCTTCAAGCGTGATTGACCGGACCTGCGGACCGGGACGGGCAACCGAACGCTGGTGGTTGGGACTCACCTCGGTAAGCCGGCCCGATTCAAGACCGGCACGGATGGCGGACAGCTCGGCACCTTCGACGACGACCTGTTCCTTGCCCGCGCGGATCGTCAGCGACTCGGGCGTGCCGACCGCGTGCTCCCATTTCTTGAGCTCGGAAACGGGAAAAGTCACCACGCGGTCCACCAGGCATAGCGGAGCTTACCCAGCGTCATCGCGTGCCGCCTCACAGCGATCGCCAGAAACGTCCTACTGGAGCCGGTTTCAGCTTCGACGATACCGTGACATCCGGCCCGCTTCCACTCGGCCAACGCACGCTGTTGCCAGGGAAACGGCACAAACGATTGCGCCGCCGAGGCGACCGTTACTGGAGGCGGTAAGAATTTTGCACAACCTGGTCGACCGGCATTCAAACGCGTACCGAATGCGCCCTGGGTGCAAACCCGCTTAATCTATTCAAGACTTAACGCGCGCTAACTCCAAAAACGGTAAATTCGGCTATCTGCAATTTGACATCCCGGCCTACGGCCAAATCCGCTTCCGCGATTTCGACGTCCCCGCGCCTTACGCTTCCGTCTGGGAGGCCTGGAACGCCTTTGACTTGGTCTCGCGCAACCCTGCCGCTGGCCGCCGCAACAACCACTCCTTCGCTCATGACCCGGCCACCGAGCGCACGCTGCGCTTCGATGTCCGCCTCGCCACGCCGCCTCCCGGACAGGACTGCCCGCCCGGGGTCGGCTCCGCTTACATTTTCAGCTTGAAGCCCGGCGACATCGTCACGGCGGTCGGGCCGTTTGGGGATTTTCACCTCACGCCCACGCAGAAGGAGGCGGTGCGTCAGCTTCTGGTACGGCGCCCGGCCGCGGCAGGAGATTTTTTACGACGATTATTTCGTCACCCTGGCCCAGGCGCATCCGAAGTTCGCGTTCCACCTCGCACTCTCCGCGCCGCTGCCCGAGGACGCTTGGGCCGGCCTCACGGGTTTCAGCCACGAGGCGTGCTCGAAAAGTATCTCCGGAGTCACCCCAACCCGCAGGCCGTCGAATACTATCTCTGCGGCCCGCCCATGATGATCCAGCCCTGCACCCGGATGCTAAACAGAGCGACAGAAATAAATGCGCATGAAGCTAGATTGCACCGAGGCGTTTGAGAACGGGATTTGGGCGGCTCCAGTTCTCG
>OCZT010005258.1_pt1 | contig 12958 bp, 16 predicted proteins | sample 1539031 | NCBI WGS metagenome assembly OCZT01 (sample SAMEA3539308, study PRJEB22396) | soil metagenome | biome: tundra; feature: field; material: soil | place: USA | collected 2010-05 | depth 0.15 m | reverse complement strand
GAGTTCAGACGTGTGCTATTCCGATCTCAGGATGTTGCCGCTGGTGGCAGCGTCAATCGCTCCGACCGCCAACTGGGGGACCATCGTGGCCTTCGCCGCGATTGACGCTGCCACCAACGGCAACATCCTGTTCTGGGGCGCAGTCAGCCCGAACAAGACGGTCAACAACGGCGACGCCGCGCCTTCGTTCGCGATCGGCGCCCTCACGTTGTCGCTCGACTAGGCGCGAAGGAGATCACATGAAGCGCTTTGTCCTCGGTATCGTTCTCGGGCTCATGCTGGCGACAGCCGGCACCGCACTCGCGAGTCCGGTCGGGCCGCATCCGACCCCTGTTCCGACCCCGACCCCGTACTGCGTCCCCGCGCCCTAACCCGTGTCCGTTCACCCCGTCACCAGCGCGCTGGCGAACGTCACCAATCTTGGTGACGGGATGAACGTATGAGCATCAGTTACCACGGCTGCGCGATCTCGAAGGGCAATAGTCCCCTGACTGCCACTATGCCCGCCGTGACCGATGGCGACGTGCTCTTGATGACCGTCTCCATTCAGCGCCCATCGTTTCCATCGATCACTACTCCGACCGGTTGGACGCTGCTCGCCACCACCGACGGAGGCTCTCTCAACACGCCCTATTCGGCGCTCTATTGGCGCGTGGCGTCGAGCGAACCGGGGTCGTATTCCATCACCTTCGTCGGCAACTCCGGCAACATCAGCCAAGTCACCATCGTCTCGCTCACAGGAGCGGATACGACGCAACCCGTGGCGGCGCAGTTCGCAGCGCAATACAACGCCTCATCCGTGTCGTGCGTGTCGCCCGCCCTTGGTTCGTGGTCGAGCGCGAACGGCATCGACGTGAACCTGAGTTACGGGCTTGAGACGGTCGGCGCTAACTCCTGGACACCCCCAACCAACTACACCGAACCATCTGGCGGGGACGCCTGATGCCGATTACCTATTACCCCCGCGCAGAGATCGCCTATCGAGCGCTGACGGGCGTCACGACCGTTGGCTCGCTGACTGCGACGGCTGCCACGGCCTGCCTCAACATCGGCGCCCACGTCTTCATCAAGGAGGCGTCGGGAGGGGCTGGCGCCGCGCTGGCCGGTACTTCGGCTGCCGCTGCCACTGACTCTGGCGACCTGACGACCGCCATCACGATGGTCGCGTCGGCTGCTGGGGCATCGGCCGATACGGCTGCTCTGACAACCGCCATCCGTCTCGCGGGCGCCTCCGCTGCAGTGGCGAGCGATACCGGCGCGCTCACAGGGATCGCGGCTGCGCTCGCTGGCACGTCCGCCGCCGTTGCCACGGACAGCGCTGCCCTGACCACGGCGATTCTGATGACAGGCACGTCTGCGGGCACCGCGAGCGACAGCGCAGTCCTGATCGGGGTCGCTACTGCTCTCGCTGGTTCATCGGCCGGAGTTTCCTCCGATACGTCCTCGCTCACGACCGCGATCCAGATGGTCGGAGCGTCCACGGCTGCGGCTACGGACTCCAGTGCCCTGACGGGTGTGGCGGCGGCCCTGAGCGGCACGGCTGCGGCGGTAGCGACCGACTCTGCCGCGCTGACGACCGCAATCCAGCTGGCCGCGTCATCGGCGGGAGTGGCGAGCGACACGGCCGTCCTTGCCGGGATAGCGGCGGCTCTGACCGGAGCGTCAACGCCCGCGGCTTCCGACTCTGCCGCCCTCACGACTGCCATCCTGCTCACGGGTGCCGCCACCGCCACGGCCTCTGACGCTGCGGTCCTGACCGGCTCGGCGGCCTCCCTGAGCGGCACGGCCGTTGCCACGAGCGCCGACAGCGCAAGTCTCATGACGGCCGTCCTGCTGGCGGCCACGAGCGCTGCCGCCGCGACCGATGCGGGCGTCCTGACGGGCGTCTCCGCCGCCCTGGCGGCTACATCGGCGGCGACCGCGAGCGATAGCGCGCGCCTGACCACTGCCATCCTCATGGCGGGTGCTTCCGCCGCTGTTGCGACGGATGCGGGATCCCTGACAGGGATTTCCGCGGCGTTGGTGGGCGCGTCGGCTGGCGTGGCGTCAACGTCTGCGGCCGTGACGACTGCGATCACGATGGCGGGCGCATCAGCTGCCACGTCGGCGACTTCGGCAGACATCACGACCGATATCGAGTACATCGGCTCTGCGGTCGCCGTTTCGTCAACGTCCGCGAGCCTGCTGACGGCGATCCTGCTCGTGGCGGCTTCTACCGCTGTCGCCTCGGACTCTGCGGCCGTGACGACTGCCATTCGGCTGGCAGCGGCATCGTCGGGAGTGGCCTCGGACTCGGCCGTCCTCACCGGCATCGCCGCCGCTCTGGCGGGCACGTCCGTGTCGGCTTCTGCCGGTACGGGCGACCTCACGGCGACGATCAGGCTCGCAGGTGCGTCTGCGAGCGTCAGTACCGATGCGGGCGTGCTGACCGGGATTGCTGCCGCCCTGGCCGGAACAGCGACCGCTGCTGCATCCGATACGGCCGCTCTCACGACGCAGATCCTGCTGACCGGAACGGCGGCGACGGCGGCGAGCGACGCCGGATCCTTGTCGGGGGCGGCAGGTGCGCTCGTCGGCTCGTCGGCTTCCATTGCTACCGACTCCGCGGCCCTCACGACCGCGATCCAGCTGGCCGCATCGTCGGCTGCCACGTCGACGATCTCGGCGGACCTCACGATCGAGATCGAGTTCGTCGGTTCCGCGGCGGGTGCTTCGTCAACGGCCGCGGACCTTGCGACGGCGATCTACCTCGCGGGCGCCTCTACCTCCGTGTCGGCCACGGATAGCACCCTGACGGGTGGCCTTGCCGAGGCATTGGTCGGCGCATCGTCAGCGCAGACCGCCACGAGTGCCGATCTGACGACGGTCATCCGCTTCACCGGAACTGCGGCCGCCGCCTCGACTACGGCTGCCGGACTCACGATCGGCGTCCTTCTGACCGGCCTGAGTGCTGCCGCGTCCACGGGTGTTGCCGCACTCACGACGGCAATCACGATGGCCGGCGCTTCTGCCGCCGTCTCGAGCACGGGCGCGGTCCTTGGCGCCGTCGCCGCTGCGCTGACAGGGACGTCGGCAGCCACGAGCGCGGACACCGCGAGCCTGCTGACGGCCATTCGGTTCGCCGGCCAGAGTGGTTCGATCTCCGCTGCCGCCGCGGACCTTGCGACGGCGATCTACCTCGCGGGCGCCTCGGTGACCGTCTCAGACGTGGCAGGCGCAGTGCTGACGGTGCCCGCCTGGGTTGGTACAGGCCGCGGCCCGAGCATCGGAGTCCGCTCAAGCGTGCCTGTTGTGGCTGTGTGGGCCTCGGCTCCCGAGACCTCCGTCCGAGTTGTCCGCCCACAGATCGAGATGCGCTGATGTTGCAGATCATGGTCACCGTCGAGACCGCTGACGTGGCAGCCTACGGCGTGGGCGGGCTGTTGCGCGCCGAACGTGGTCCGACGTGGGTGGAGTTCACAACCGTTCCGCTTGTGGCGGGTCAGACCGTCATCTATGACAACGGCGGCACAGACGCCAACACCTACCGGACGCGCTATTCGACGGCGACCCCGACGGTCGCGGGAGATTACAGCGACTACTCCGCGGTCGAAACGGCGCCTTCCCGGAGCGGCACCACGATCGTCGACTTCGAGGTCTTCCGCGACTACCTGGGGGTGGCCGCCACGGATCCGGACGTCGATTTCGCCAGCCTGCTCTTCAACGCGATCAACGCGGAGATCCGCCGGCTGACCCATCGCGCCTTCGAGGGCGACGGTGGCGGCTCCTACGATCAGGTGATCCGCATCCGCGGAGAGCGGGAGTTCACCCTGCCGTGGGGCCCGGTCAAGGCCATCACGAGCATCGCCCGGGTCCGCTTCGACGGGACCGAGGACGATTTCTACGAGACGACGCAATGGCGCCTCGAGGATGCCGAGCGGGGCCTGGTAGCGGTCCGCGCATCAGGGTCGTGGGACGGCCCCCCGACGCGCTGGTGGCGCAACCCGGAGTACCTGCACGTCATCTGGACGACCACCGGCGACATCCCGGCGCAGATCCCGGTGGCCTGCCTTGAGTGGGGCAAGACGATGTGGGACCAGCGCGACCAGAGCGCCGCCCTCGCTTCGTACACCACGGGCGCCGACTCCGAGAGCTACTTCGCCAACCTGGCCGGCCGGCCGCCGCGGTCGGTCCTGCTCGCCATCATGGGCAGCGCCCACATCGTGGGCGGAGGCGTGGTGTGAGCATCTCCACACGCTTCCGCCACACCCTCACGATCAGCCGGTTCACCGAGAGCGGGATCGCCAACGCCCGGGGCAACCAGCCGAAGAGCTACGTCGACGACGCGCTCACCGTCAAGGGCAACCTCCAGGAGCGCGCCGCGCGAGAGGTCCCGTCCGGCGAGCTCGCCGGCGTGGCTGTCTCGAACGCGAGAGTCTTCCTGCCCATCGCCCCCGCGACGACGACGCTCGTCGCCCCTGATCGAATCAGGCTCGGGGCGCTCGTCTACGAGCTCCTGGGGCTGCCGCGGGACGCGGGTGGACGTGGACGCCACCTCGAGGCAGATCTGCGCCGTGTGACGCCGTGACCGCGCGCACGCGCGTCGTGATGGACCCAGCGGGTGTCTTTGCCGCCCGCGTCGCGGCCGCCTACGGGCTGCTCAACTTCGGCTTCGCGGTCGAGGGCGCATGGAAGAGCGACGCCGTCGTGCGCGGCGGGCACCGCAGCTTCAAGACCGACCTCACGAAGGCTGGGACGCCACGCGTCGGGGGCACCTTCCGCCGCTCGATCCACACGGTGGGCTACATCGACGGCGTCCAGATCGGAGCGGGCACAGCCGCCAGCCCGAACTCGGGCCAGGACGAGAACCACGAGCCCGTGCCGAGCTACGTACCGGGCTCCGGGATCGCGGTGTTCGTCGGGAGCAACTCGGGCTATGGCGCATACGTCGAGCTCGGGACGTACAAGATGGTGGCCCGGCCGGCCGCCATGCCGGCGCTGCTACGCCTGCGCGACGAGGCGCCTGCGCTGATCGCGGCCGGCGTACGAAAGCACACCGGCCGATGACGACCCCGACCTACGTCGACACGGTCGCTGCGTTCCGCGACGTCCTCATCGACAGGATCGCCGGGTCGTCGATCGAGGCCGTGCCCGTCCGGACGCAGCACAAGGAGGGCGAGGCGCCGCCGTTCATCCTCCTTGCCGAGGGTGGATCGATCCGACATCCCCGGGTCCCCCTCTATGCGCCAGCCCGGGTCAACTTCGAAGCCTGGGCACTCGACGAGGACCAGGCGGTCGAGATCTACCTCGCGGCGGCGCAGCTGATGCACCGGCTCGGACTCGTGATCAAGAACGGGGTGGCCATCTTTCAGTGCTTCGAGGAGACGGGGCTGCAGCAGCCGTTTCCGGATCCTGACACCGGGTGGTGGCGGGCATTTGGCGTGTTCGACCTGACGATGGTCGACCAGGTGATGCCGTGATGACCCTAGCCCGTCGCGAACCATTCCTCGGGCGTCCGGTCCTTCTTGGAGGTGTTGCACCAGTAGCAGGCCGGCACGACGTTGTCCGGGTCATCCCATCCGGGCCGGCCGCGGGGGATGACGTGATCGTAGGTCTGTGCCGGTGCGCCGCAGTAGACGCACTCGCCCTTGACCGGAGCGTTTCGGGCGTTCGTGTTGCCCATGCCCGCAATCCGCAGCTTCTCCCGGTGCTCGGGCGAGGTCAGGTGTCCCTTCTTCGCAGCGCTCAGCGCCGCGCGATGCTCGGGACTGTGGGGCGGCTGACGGACGGATCGCCCCTTCTTGCCGGCGCTGATCGCGGCGCGGTGCTCAGGACTCAACGGGCCGCGAGGACCGCGCCTCTGGCCCATATGGACGGCACTCTGCAGGGCGCGCTGCGCCTCGGTCAGATGGCTGCCCTTTCTCATCGGGGACCCTCCTCTAAAGGGTTGGGGCGGGGGCGGACGTTAGAGGCATCCGCCCCGCGATCCCCGTGGTCATCGTAGAGCAAAGGAGCAACCACCGTGGCTCGCGTACTCGTGGCGGCACAGACCCCTCCCGGCGCCTATCCGACGCTCCCGCTCGGGGCCGGCTCTCGCGTCCTCGCCTTCCAGGCGGTGGACGCCGGGCTCAGCAACTACACCCCGCTCATCGAGGGCAAGACGCTGATCCTCGTCAAGAACGCCCACGCGACGGACCCCAAGACCGTCACGTTCACGTCGGTCGTGGACGACCTCCAGCGCACGGGCGACATCACGGCCTACAGCCTCGCCGCAGGGGCCGTCGCGCTGTTCGGCCCGTTCAAGGCCAAGGGCTGGGCCCATGCCGACGTGGGCCAGGCCGGCCTGTGGTTCGGCGGATCGTCTGCCGACATCACGGTCGCCGTTATCACGCTGCCCTGACGGGCCAGGGCACAGGAGGACCGATGGGACCGCAGCTCGAGGACCGAGTCGTCGTGATCGAGGGCCAGCGCGCCCTCTATCACCCCGTCCGCTCCATCCTGCCGCCTGCGATGCCGACGCTCCTGCGCGTCCTCCGGCGCGTCACGGTCCTCTCGCAGCCGATCTTCGCCGGCTTCCGGCCCGACTGCGGCGAGGGCAACCATCGCCTGACAGGCTGGCTCCGCGGCTGGTTCGGCGCCCGCGAGCTGCTCATCTCCCGGTGCCTCGACTGCGAGGTCGCGGAGGTGCGCGACATCAGCTTCGATCGACTCGCCGATCTGCCCACGGGCCGGCTGGCGCTTCGGCGCCGGAGCGATCTCCTGGGTTGGTACACCGGAGCACGCGCCGCGCGGCGCGTCTATCTGTAGAGACAGGAGAACCATCCCATGGGCATCACGACTAGCACCCCCAGCAACCTGGTTGTGGGGGCGGGCAACGTCCTTCGCGCGACGGAAGACCTCGGCGCTTCCGAGGCCGCAAACGTCTTCAAGATCGACCGCTCGTACTTCACGCCGGATCTCAACGGCGTCCCGGGCGGTCTGATGGCGACCGACTTCGTGCAGAGCGAGGAGGCCACCCTCGCGACGTCGCTCGCCGAGATCTCGACCGAGACGCTGGCAAGCCAGTGGCCGGGTTCCGCGGTCGGGACGGGCGGCGGCGACACGCCATGGCCCACGGACGAGGTCCGCTTCGGCGGCGCCGTCCGGCTGGCCGAGGAGGCATACGAGGATTGGGAGCTCGTCGTGCCCGGCACGGTCAACGAGTTCGGCTTCTTCGTCGAGAACGCGATCAACCTCGGTTCGATCACGGCCTCGGCGGAGGACAAGGCGAACATGAAGACGCCGCTCGAGCTCCACTCGCGGTGGAATCCGGCCGACCTGACCCAGTCGCCGCACGGGTTCCGCATCTCTGCGCTCGCCTGAACGCCATGGTGAGCGAAGGCGTTGCCCTCGAGGACCTCCCGCCCATCGAGCGCTCGATGGATGACGTCCTCTTGGGCCTCATCCGGTTCACCCTGGGAGGGCGGCCGTTCGCGATGGCGGCCCTCCCGATGGGTCCGCATGACCGCTGGCAGGAAGGCCTCGACCAGCGACTGCAGGCTTCATTCGATGCCGTCCCCGACAGCGGCCTGGCGATCGTGCGGAGCATCACCGCTGCGTTCCGGGCCAACCGCGAGCAGCTCCTCGACGCGCTCATCGCCTACGACCGCGATGGGGTGCTGCCCTCGCGCGACGAGATCCGCGAGCTCGCCACACAGCAGGACATCATCGCCGCGATCCGGGAGGTGAGGGCAGTCGGCGGCGACCCTTTAGCGGTAAGTGCCCTCACTGCGCTGAGCGCACGACCGAGGATCCCGACGATGAACAGCGGCTCGACGCCCGCATCCGGGCATTCGAATGGTTCGCTTCCGAGTACGGCTGGTCGGCACCGGAAATCCAAGCGTCGCTGAGCCATGAGCTCTTCTACGTCTACCTGCACGCTGCCGAGGGTCGGCTGGCTCGCTCCGCGGACACGCGGTTCCGAGATGCAGTGGAGGCCGTCCGGACCGGCTATCTCGTGGCCCGCAGCAAGGATGCGGCGCGCGAATGGGAGCGCTATCTCGCGAAGCGATCCGGCCGGCGGGTCGGCCTGCGCGGCGAGTCGCTCGAGCGCGTCATGAGCAGCCTGATCCTGACCCACCCCGAGTTCGTCAAGGGCGTCCGCAGGCCTCGCAGCCTCCAGCCGCGCGCGCTCTGGGGTGCCGAGTCGGCGGGAAAGCGGCGCGCCAAGGGGCCCCGGAAGGCGAAGGGCTGAGCGATGCCGTCCGGGATCCATATCGGCGACGTCTTCATGGCGATGCTCCTCGACACGAGCGACTTCCAGGCGGCGGCGGCCAAGGAAGGTGCGAAGGCCGGCGACAGCGCCGGCGCAGCGATGTCCGAGGGCATCAAGGGCCGCCTGGGCGACCTCCTCAAAGGCGGCGTGTTCCTGGGCGTCGGGATCGAGCTCGGTCGCCTCATGCTCAAGGGCCTCGAGACCGCGGTGACCGACGTCATCAACGTCATCCCCGACATGATCCGGAAGGGCCAGGACTTCGGGCTGACCGTCGAGGACATCAGCGTAAAGACGGGCGCCAGCGCGGAGGCAGCCAGCCGCTTCGTGGGCACGCTGACGTATCTCGGGCTCACCACCGACGGCCTCGGGCAGAGCCTGAAGACCCTGTCCGTCCAGGTCGTGAACAACGAGGCCAACTTCGACAAGCTCGGCATCAAGGTCCGCACGTCCGCGAATGGCCCGCTGCTCGACACGATCACGATCCTCGACAACATCCGCAGCTACATGTCGAAGACCGGCAACGCGACGACGAACCTGGCCCTCGCCACCACGCTGCTCGGCCGCAGCGCCGGCAGCCTCATCGCGTACCTCGACCTGACCGATGCGCAGGCCGCCGCACTCAACGCCACGATGGACGCGCTCGGCGTGACGATGAGCGAGAAGACCATCTCGGACATCGAGGGCGCGAAGCGAGAGTCGAACCTGCTCGGGCTCGCCTGGCAGGGACTGTCGAACGTCCTGACGGCCGAGGTGGGCCCCACGATCCGGCAGGTGCTCGGGGCGGCGTTCCAGTTCATCGTGGACCACGGGGCACAGGTCCGCCAGACGCTCGTCGACATCACGAACGCGGCGCTCGGCCTGATGTCGGGGCTCCTGGGCATGAGCGGAATCACGCCCTTCCAGGCGCAGCTCGATGGCCTTGCCGGCAGCTCGGACAACGCCACCTTGAGCTTCGAGCAGTGGGCACAGCAGAACGCGCTCACGATCCCGGTGATCGACACGGCGGCCGAGGCTACGCGGGCCGCGAGTGCAGCGAATACGGCAGCGACGAAGGCGATCGATACGCAGACGAAGGCCCTCGCCGACCTCGACAAGGCGCAGGAGACGACCTACCAGACGCTCGTCAAGGCGATCGAGAAGCAGACGAAGGCCCTCGCCGACCTCGACAAGGCGCAGGAGACGACCTACCAGACCCGCCTCAAGTCGATCAAGTCGCTTCTCGACGAGAGGATGGCTACGCTCGATGCGGCCGAGGCGGCGCGCACCCTCGCGCAGCAGCAGCACGATCTCAACGAGCAGCTCAACCAGGCGCAGATCGACCTCGCCGAGGCCCAGGCGGGCAAGAACGGCAAGGTGGACGCCACGGCCGTCTCGGCGGCAATGGCGAAGGTCGCCGACGTCCAGAACCAGCAGGCCGAACTCGCCCATCAGACCGCCGTCAATCAGCAGAAGGACGCCATCAAGTCCGTCAAGGACTACGTCGACGCGATCGACCAGCTCGTCTCCGACTCCACGGACAAGACGGCGACGCTCGCGGACCTCAAGAAGCGCGAAGGCGCGCTGACCGCAGGCGGCAAGCCCGCCACAGGGTCCGACGCGGCGCTCGAGCTCCAGGCAGTCCTCGACGCGGAGGCGCGCGTCAAGCAGCAGGCGACCAACACCGCGAACCAGCAGGCGCTCGATCTCCAGGCCTCCCTCGCCGCGGAGACGCGCGCGAAGCAGAAGGCGACCAACACCGCGAACCAGGACGCGCTCGCTGCGCGCAAGACCGAGCTGGCCGCCGAGGCCGCGGCCGCATCTTCGGCAGACTCGGCCTCGGTCGTCGCCGACAAGAAGAGGCTCGCCACCCTCCAGGCGGCGTACAAGGCGTACCTGGCCGAACAGGAGAAGTCGACGAAATCCTGGCTCGTCACGACCCACGACGCGATCCTGGGCGATCCGAAGGCCGGCACGGGGCTTGGCGGCGCGTTCTCGAAGGCCTTCACGGACGGCCAGTCGGCCGGCGAGGCGTTCCGGAAGTGGATCGACACGCAGCTCCTTCCGTCGCTCCGCTCGATCCTCGACGTCATGAGCAAGATCGCCACGGCGCTCGGAGACCAGGGCCTCACGATGGCAGGAGGTGCTGCAGTCGGCGCGAAGATCGGCGGGCTGCCGGGGTTCGTCGCGGGCGCCGGCATCGGCGGGATCATCGCGGCCAAGCCCGGCACGCAGCTGACCGATCCCGGAGGGCCGCTCCAGGGCCTCCTCCAGCTCTACGACTCGGTGTTCGGCACGCACTACTCGACGACGGGCACACGCGAGCGCGGTGGCCCCGCGCCGCGGGGCGTGCCGCTCATCGTCGGCGAGAAGCGACCGGAGGTCTTCGTCCCGAGCGAGAACGGCTCGATCGTCGAGTCAATCGGGGCGCTGCGCGGGATGACGGCCGGCGGCACCACCGTCCACACGCATATCGACCTCGACGGGCGCGAGGTTGCCGACGTCGTGAGCCGGTACCAAGCCGACGACTACCGGCGCTGACCGATGGCGATCACGGTCGAACTCAGCTTGCAGGACGTCTCCATCGGCATCCAGTGGAAGACGTGGGCGATCGTCGAGTCGATTGGCCAGCCCGACACCCTCAGCGTCGAGCTCGTCGAGATCAACGACTTGATCCGGACGCTCCTGCGCCCGATCGACAGCTATCTCTACGTCGCGGTGCGCAAGAACGGAGCCTCGCCGCCCCTGTTCTCCGGCCTCGCCACCAGGCTCCTTCGGCACAACAAGAAGGGCGCCATCACGTACACGCTCCAGGCCGTCGGCTGGGAGTTCCTCGCGCCGAAGCGACTGGTGGGGGTTCCAGGTGGCAGTATGTGGGTCTGGACTTACGACGAGGCGGACCCGGCGGGTAAGCCGATTCCAGCGCCCGTTGACCCGTCCGCTATCGGGTCCCCGACCCCTTACAGCATCGCCTCGCTGTTCGGGGCCTACTGGAACTATCCGTGGCCGATCGACCTGACGACGTTCGTCTCGGCCATCCTTCCTGCCGGTGTTCCCACGGATGAGATCACCTGGTCCGGCTCTGATCTCGACGGGGCCATGAACGACCTGTGCGCGCTCGGTTCTGCGGCGGCTGCTTGGTGGCTCGCCAACGACTCGCCATCCTACGGTTCGGTGGTCGCTCCAAACCTCGCGCTCCACGTTGCCCTGCTGGCGCTGCCCGATGAGGGCGACACGGGCGACGACCTGATCGCCGGCTTCCCCTCGGCCGACCAACCGACGAACGTTGCGCCCTATGCGATCAGCGACACGCCGGACTGGATCACCTCGATCATGCCGGTCTCAGCCCCGGAGATCGCCGTCGATCATGGCCAGCGCGTCGACGCTACCTATGTGCGTGGGGCGACGGGTTTTCAGCAGGACGTGATCGAACTGGACGGTGGCGGCTTCGCACCCGGTCTTGTCCACGCGGGTGGCACCGGATGGGTCGGATCGCCCGGTGGGACCTGGGGCGAGGCATACGTCGACGCACCGGCGGCCAGCTCCCAAGCCCAGCGCGACGCCTTCGGGTCGGCCTACCTCGGTGCTCACGGTGGCCCGTCGATCCAGGGGACGATCCCGATCGTCGGATACGACGGCTGGCACAAGGGCCAGGCCGTCCAGTTCACCGATGCGGGCCTCGGCTTCACCGCTCGCTGGCTGATGATCCACTCCGTCTCGATCAAGCCCAACGACCCGCAGGGTGAGGCGCTGTCCTACAGCCTCTCGGTGGGTGACGCCATGACGGCGGCGCTCGGCTATGCGCTCCGCAAGCAACGCCTCGCCGAGCAGCGGAAGCCGATCGACCCGGCGACGCAGTTCATCCCGTACATGGGCGACCTCCAACCGTTGCCGGGCGGAACGCTCCCGGTGGTCATGCAACTCGCCGCTGAGTCCGGCGTGGCGCGGAAGGTCAAGGGCGTGGGGGCCAAGTGGTCGTTGGTACTGAACGGGCCGGAGATCGATCCGAGCTGGGTCGACGCCTACGACTTTGCGCTGGATCCGTTCAACTCGGCCATGACCTTCTGGCTGTCGGACGCGACCACCACCACGAACGAGATCGGCCAGGTCACGGCGATCATGCACGCCTCCGCCGGCGCGACGCCGGACGCCGACGCGGCCAACGTGAAGGCGGACGTGGTTTTGTGAGCAGGCTCGGGCAGACGGTCAAGATCAAGGGCGGTGGCGGCGAGGGGCCGTGGGTCGCCAGTAGCGCCGGTGGTGTGATCGCCCTCACTGGGTGTGTAACCGGAGACCGCTGGGTCTGCTGGGCCGCCGGTTACGGGTCTCCGCCGACCATCACCGGGTCAGCTTCATGGCAGAACAGCGGCACTCAATACGGCTACCAAGTCTGGATCCTTCACGTCACCGCGGATGGCGACGTGACCCTCTCGCGGGACTCCTGCGCCGGGTGGCACTACCTGATCCACAAGGCCGTCGTCGGCCACGGCAGCGTCGGGGGATCATGGTGAGAGTGGCCTACGTCACCCGCGAGGATTGCGGGCTCGGCCATTCCGTCCGCGGCCTGGCGCTCGTGCGGGCGGGCCAGCGGGCGGGCGTCGAGTTGCGCGCCTTCGGGCCGCGGCTGGAGCCGCTGGACGATCTCCTGCCGTTCGCACCGGAACTCATCCTCGGGGACCTGTCGTGGTGGCGCCTGACGGAGTACCTCGACGCGCTCGATGTCCCGGGCTGGGTGCTCTCGCGCTGGTC
>OCZT010005257.1_pt1 | contig 12958 bp, 10 predicted proteins | sample 1539031 | NCBI WGS metagenome assembly OCZT01 (sample SAMEA3539308, study PRJEB22396) | soil metagenome | biome: tundra; feature: field; material: soil | place: USA | collected 2010-05 | depth 0.15 m | reverse complement strand
ACCTCCGCCGAAACCATGATCCACATCGCATTCGCGCACCTGCTCCTGCGACGATCACCTTAGTTTCTGGACAGGTTCTAAGGCTGTATTTCTCCGGCTCGCGAACCCGCTTCATGTTGAGAAAGGGTGAGCCCGTCGGATATAGCGGCACCACCACCCCGCCCGGCAGAATCGCCGTGGGAGCGTAGGGCGCGTCAGTCGCGGGGCCCGGTTGCGGGACGGCCTGCGGCGAAGGAAGCGGCGTGGTTTGTGCGGAGCAGGTTGCGGCGAATAATAGGCAGGCCGCAAAAGTCAAACCAGTCAGCTTCATTTTCATAATGGAAAAATGCTCCAGAGAAACATGGCCAGTGGAGAGTCGAGGTATCCCAGGTCCCAAAACCGGGACCTGGGGCACCCATCATTGGTGCGAGAAGAAATGGTCGCGGAACTACGCGATCGAATGCAGGTAGTCGATGTCTGCTTTGGCCGCTTCCCAAACAGTGAAGTGAACGAAAGGAGGCTCCTGCTCGACAAAGATCTGTTCGACGCCTGCTGCCGGAGCGGCGGCAAGAATCGGCTTGTAGTCGATGTGCCCTTTTCCAAGTTCTGTGGGCTCTGGCATCTGCTTGCTATCCAACTCAGTCAAAGGATGGCCGAGCGCCACAAAATCCTTGATGTGCAGCATTTTCACGCGGCCCGGATATTTCTTGAATACCTCGAGAGGCGGACAGCCGCCGAGATCTGCCCAGCCGCAGTCGAGTTCGATCTTCACCAAGGATGGATCTGTCCCCGACATCAATATGTCGTAAGTCGTTTTGCCATCGCTCCACTTGTGGAACTCCATGTTGTGGTTATGGTAGGCGAACTTGAGCCCGGCGCTCTTGGCCTGGGTTGCCAGGTCGTTCAGGGTTCCAACCATGCGCTTGTAATCGTCTTCGGTTAGCGCGGAAAGCACCCTGATGTAGTCTTCGACGCTCTTCAAGCCTTCAGTCTTGATCTGTACGCTGCCCACAACGTACTCAGAGTCCAGAGTCTTTGCGTCGTCCATGCACTGCGCAGTGCTTTGCCCCGGTGTCGGGAACAGATGGGAGCTTGGACATTTGAGTCCCGCCGCGTCCAGAGCCTTGCGGAACTCAGCTGCGCTCTTCCCGCCCATTCCGGCGCTTTCCACGGTTCGATAACCCATGGCGGCAATCTTCGCCAGTGTTCCTGGCATATCTTCCGTTAATTCCTTGCCAACGGTGTAGAGTTGAATGCCGGGTGACTTAGCCAATGACTTGGCTTGCAGATGCTTCGGCAGCGCGGTTATTAACGCCAGGGATGCGGCTGTGGCGGCGCCATTTTTCAGGACAGTGCGGCGTGTGATGTGATTCATCAAAAGCTCCATTCCGTTTCGTTCGCTCGCCCTGAACCGCGGGCCACGGGCTGAGGTAAGTTTGCATAAGTGAGAGTTCGTTGCGGTGCTCAGTGCACTTTTCCCGGCGCGTTCTCCAACGATACGTTTGAAAACACAGCCGCATCGACTGTCACGGGCTGATGCGAGCAGAATCCGATGCCAACATAAAAAGGTCCGTCGAAATGTACCGTCACCGCCGGCCCAAGCTGATGCCTCGGCTCTCCGGTCAGGCTTACGAAGATCGAAATGGTGTCGCCCTGCTTCTCGATCCCGATGCGGCGGGCGTGAACGCCATTCAGCACGCCGCCGAAGCGGTAGGTCATGTCTTTCATTTGCGCGCCGCGGTCAGCGCGCCATGCAAGGTGGATCATACCCACGCCGTGCTCGCCGATCATGGTTTCTTTTGCGTCGTCATTCAGATCCTGGCGAATCACCAGCACTGCTTTCCGGTCCCCGTATCCTTCGGCATCGGGAAACGAAATATCGGCCGCGAGAGAGACATCTCCGCTCATCTTCTTCCACACAAAGCGGAACTCATCCCGCTGGTACCAGATGTTGTAACCGGCGGAGCGGACAGTGTACTGTTTTGTGGCCGCGTCGTAACTTGAGCTGCCTTCGACCAGTGCCGCGCCAATGTCAGACTGGCCGTCAAAAATGCCCAGCGGCGTATCAAAGTTCCTGCTGGCGCGGTGGAAGTCCGCGGGCGGCGGAATCTGCACGTGCGTAGGCGAGCTCGGCAGCGCCCAATCGGGCACGGCGGGGGCGGGTGCCTGCGCCACAAGCGACGACACGGCAACAAGAGTCAAGGCCAGCAGGGAAACCTGGCCGGCGAATTTCGCAACCCGACGAATGGAGTAGTTTTCCATAACCAGCAACTTTAGCAGACCCACTTCTGGCGTGTGCACTCTATAATTCCGTCAAAGAGGACGTCGCCTTGCAAACCATCCGGATCAAAAGCCTTTGTATATTTGCTCTTGCTTTCCTCGCGCTGGCCTCCGTTGCCTCGGCGCGCGCGCAGCAGCTTACCCCGAAACTCCAAAACGCCATCGGCAAGTGGCAGGTAATCGACAGCGAGGGCAAGCCGGGCGGCCAGGTGGAGACCTACCTCGAGAACGGAAAGCTCTTTGGGCGGGTGACCCAGGTGAAACCCGGCCGCACCGACAAGGACGTCTGCGACAAGTGTTCCGGCCAGTTGAAGCACCAACTCATTCTCGGCATGGTGATCCTGCGCAACTTCCATCCCCAAGGCGATGACTGGGTTGAGGGAACAGCCGTGGACCCGGAGAACGGCAAGGAATACAAGGGCAAGGTCTGGGCCGTCGGCAATGACCAGCTGAACATGCGCGGCTTCATCGGCATCTCCCTGCTGGGCCGGACGGAGACCTGGGTGAGAATTTACTGAGCGAAGCGCCGTACCTAAGGTTGCTTTTGGCATTCTTCCATCCCGCAAATGCCGGGTGCCCCAGGTCTGGATTTTCAGACCTGGGAAACCACCATTCCGGCCCAAGGTTCTAATTTCCTTCACTCCCCTGCCACAGGGACCTCAGACCTTTTTCTGCACTGAACAACCAGCCTCCACCATCGCGCCGTGGTTGTAGAATTGCCAGCGGGACAATCTCGACATTTTTCTTGTTTCAGGAACGTTGTTGCGAGCCAAGCCTCGTAGAGCCGCGCCATGGTTCAGCAGGCATAAGGGAGAGTGAACATGAAATCCAAATTCTTTTTGGCAGCCATTGCTGCACTTCTATTTTTGAGCGCCGGGCCTCAGAGCCTCAACGCGCAACAGCCCAGCCAAAAAACACTGTCGCAGCCCTTCTATGTGGATAGCCGGTCGGGGGAGCAACATATCTCACTCAACGGCGACTGGCAGCTAGGCTATCGCGACAAGGGCATTGCCGCCGTCGCCGATCTCGAAAAGCAGAAGTGGATCAATGCGGAGGTCCCGACCTCGGCACAGTGGGCGCTCTACAAGGCGGGCGAACTGCCCTATCCCTATGCGCACCTGAACACGAAGAAGTACGCCTGGGTTCCTGACAAGGTGTGGTACTTCCGCCGCCACTTTGACGTTCCCGCTGCTGCCAAGGATGATTACGTCTTCCTCTGCTTTGACGGCACCGGCTACTACACAACCATCTGGATCAACGGCACGCTGGTTGGCCGTCACGCGGGACTCTTCGGCGGGCCGCACGTTGAGGTCGGCCAGTATCTCCATCCCGGCCAGTCGAACGACATTGTCGTCGAAGTGAAAGCCGGCAGCTACGGCGAGAAGAACTGGGACATGGACAACCTGGGCAACGGAAAGGTTGCCGTACCGTGGGGACTTGCCGGCGGCGAGCGTTACGTTACCGCCGACAGCGGGATCGACTATCGCGAGCTTGAACCGCTGGGCATCTGGCAGAGCGTGCGGCTGGAGATCACGCCGAAGGTGCACCTGGCGCGGCCTTATCTTGTCACCCAGAGGGCAACAGGCGCGAAGGCCTCGATGCAGCTCAAAGTCGAGGTTCTGGACAACACCACCGCGCTCGATACAGATTTGACCAAGGAATACGGCACCATGCGCGACGGCGCCACGGCCGAGCCCGGCGAGAAAGGCCTTACGCTTCAGATTGAGATGACGCCGAAGACCGGCGCGGGAGCGACCTTCAAAAAGTCGTGGCCGGTAGAAAGTTACAAGGGCAGAAACTGGGCCAAAGAGGAATTCGAAGTGCCGAACCCGCGGCTCTGGTGGCCAAACGGCATGGGCGATCCCAACCTCTACAAGGTTTCCATCACCCTGCTCAAACAGCAAAAGCCCGTTGACCGCATCGACTTTGATTATGGCATCCGAACCATTGAGAGAGTGGCTACTTCCGGCCCGCAGACCCAGGACCGATGGGAGAACTGGCAGTTTGTTGTCAACGGCCGGCCACTTTTTGTGAAAGGAATGAACTGGGCCTGGCCGCTGGACGTTATGCTGCACCTGCCGGTTCAGAAGTACCAGTGGGTGCTCGATGAAGCCAAGGCTGCGCACATTCAGATGCTCCGCATCTGGGGCGGCGGCAACACCGAAACCGACGACTTCTACCGCATTACCGACAAGCTCGGCATCATGGTGTGGGAAGACTTCCCGATCGGCAACACTGAAGCGCCCAACCTGCCACAGGACATTTGGGAGGCCCAGGTGCTGCAGAACGTCTTCCGTCTGCGCAACCACTCATCGCTCGCAGTCTGGTGCGGCGGCAACGAGTTCAATCCATACACTGCGGGTAACACGGCCATGGTGGGCATCATCGAGCGCGACGTTCGCGACTTCGATCCTTCGCGCATGTTCATACGGACTACGCCCGATCCCGGCGATGTACACATTTACTACGACCAGGACCCCACGTGGTACGGCCATCGTTACCAGACCGTTCCCTTCATCAGCGAGACCGGCGTCTACAATATGCCCGACGCCGAATCCATCACCCAGGTCGTCGATCCGGCAGAGCTCAAGAGCGGCTTCGAACACATCTTCGACAAGGACTACAAGGCTAGCCATCCTGAGTTCATCCATCACATGCTGGAATACGGTGGAGGCGAGCCGCGCACGCTACTTAACCGTGCCTTCCAAATTGAAGACATCACCAAGTCTGACCTGAAGAGCTTCACCACCAGTTCGCAGTTTGCCGCGGCAGAATTCACGCAGGTGATGGCCGACCTGACCCAGGCTAACTACCCGGTCACCGCCGGTCTCATGCCGTGGTCCTTCACCGTCCCATGGCCCATCCAGTTCTTTATGTTCGTCGACGGCCTTGATCAGCCGACCTCGTCCTACTACGCCATCAAGCGCGTCTACGAGCCGACGCACGTTGTGGTCAAACTGCCGGAGATGATCTGGGCCAAGGGTGAGAAATTGCCTATCAAAGTGGCCATGATTCAAGCCCCGCCAACGACACTGGCCGGCATCAACGTAACTGTTCAAGTCCTCGACCCTGCGCTCAAATCGATTTGGACGAAAACCCAGCCCATCGCAGTTCCGGCTGGTCCTTCTGCGAAAAGTATGGATATGGGCGAGTTCGCCATCCCCGACAACTTCGAAGACAAGTCCTTCTTCATCCTCGCCGAGGCCAAGGGCGCGGACGGGCATTTAATCTCGCGTTCTGTCTACGTGCCGCGCTGCCTCAAGATGATGAGCGACCCGGATTTCCGCTCCAAGTATCGCCATTCGCCTCAAATCTCCATCAAGCTGGAGCACGGCCCGTGGCTACGCCCGCAGGTTGCGGCGGCCGGGACGACTCTGGACCTCAAGGTAATCTCACAGAAAGAGACCAGCGATACGGAAAGCGTGATTCGCCTGCAAGTACGCAATACTGGCACGAAGCCGGCCTTCGAGACCCGCATAAATATTGTTGGAACCAATCGCACCTTCTACGGAACGGACAACAACATGTGGCTCGCTCCCGGCGAGTCGCGCACCATTGACTACAACGTTGTGTGGAAGGACTCAACCACCCGCTCCGCAGCACAAATCACGGTGGATGCGTGGAATGCCCCGGTGCAGCAAGCCGCCGTCCCCGCCATTCAATAGCAAGAAAGCAGGACGGCCGCCGGATTCTCCGAGAGTCCGGCGGCCTTTTTGCATCGCTACCCGATCCAGACACAAGAAGAAGTACCTGCATTCGATCGCGCTTACACAGTCCGGTCCGCATGAACTTCCGGCTCAGGTCGCTCACTTCCCGCAAAAACAGGCAGGGGCAATCGCCCGGTCCAATTCGCCCAGCCCCAGAAGATTGCAGTTGTGGAACTGAGCAATCCCGCAACGGTTCCGATGATGCGTGGGTCGAAGTGCATTGATGCGATCCCCGCTCCCATCATCGAAACCATCATCATCGACCAGGTGAAGGTATCAATGGTGGCAAAGACGCGTCCTCGAAAGTGGTTAGGCACTGTGCGCAAAAGATAGGAATAATTAAGAACGCCGTTAACCGCCATGACTACGCGCGACAGGAAGATGAAGACAAGAGCGAGGTGAAACTGCTGCGCGCGGCTGAACAAGACATAGGCCAACCCGTACACCACGTAGTCGATAAACACAGTCAGCTTGTAGCCTTTGAACGAGAGTCGCCTGCCCAGCCAGTTGGCAAATACTCCGCCGGTGAGCAAACCCAGCCCGGCAAAGCCCCAGATCAATCCAATGCCTGACGCGCCGCGGTTGAAGACCACTTCGCCGAAGAGCGTGAAGAGTATCTGTGCTGCCCCACCGCCTGTGGCCCATCCCACTGATAGCAAGGCGATGGCAAAGACCAGTGGCACAGAGCGCACGTAGCGCAGTCCATCGCGGTACTCGCGGAAGGGGCGGATGCTGTCGCCCTCGGGCCTGATCTTGCGCTTGGCGCGAAAGCCCGCCGCATCCGGGGCGCGAAGATTCCAGATACACCAGGCGGAGAAGATGAACGAAAGCGCATTGAAGCCGAATGCCCATTTGTACCCGATCGCCACCACGGTGGCGCCCAGGAAGGTCCCAACGGTAAGCGTCATCCACTGCGTGGTTTGCGTGAGTGAGTTTGCGATGTGAATCTCTTCGGGGCTGGCAATCGTGGGCAGGATCGCCGACCGGCCGGCGGAAAAGAACGGCGATGCCGCCATCAGTAGCGCGCTGAATGCGTAGAGCACCCAGATGCGGTGGGATGTAACGGCAAGGATGAAACCCAGGGCCACGAGCGCGCGCACCAGGTCGCTGGCGACCATGATCCGCTTGCGGTCGAAACGGTCCAGTAAAACGCCCGCCAGCGGTCCCACGGTAATGGCCGGAATGGCGCGCGCCAGCAGGACGCCGGTAACCACCAATCCCGAGTGAGTTAGAGCCATGGCCAGCGCAAACACGGCGATGTTATTGAAGTTATCGCCAATCTCGCTGACGATCTGGCCCGCCCACATAAAGCGGTAGTTGCGGTTCCGGCGCAGCAGTTGGAGGAATTCGCCCATCAGCGGCCCGCAGCAATTGAATGTTTGATTTTGGGCTGAATGGCGAGGTGTCTCATCTATTTGAGCCTAACAAAGCTTGTACGCAAAGAGTGGAGGTTCATGACTTTCACAGCAATCTGCTCTAATTCGATCGGCCCTGGCGAATTTTGCACCAACCATGGTGAAATCCACAGATTAATCTGTTTTTTGCACTTGCTTCCACAGGTTAAACAGACCTACTCTCGCTACCAGTTGGTGACCCAGTAGGGAATGGGAACGCAGTTCCAGCCTGAAAGGACGAGGCAGCATCCGGTAGCAATAGGCAGTTCAAAGTCGGCTTGCCGGCAGTGAAAAGTCACATTGAGATTGAGATTGCATCCAGAGTCAGACAGGAATGTGCAGGACCCGGTTGGAAACGAAGATTCATCCGCAGCTCCGCTGAGGATGCAAAGTTCGAGTCAAGCCGGGGAGTCATCATCGACCCAGACGTAGATGCAGGGGCCGGGGCAACCCGGAGACGCATTTGCGGACCGCCGAAAGGTGCGAAAGCCGGGGCAACCCGGAGTTCCATCAGTCGGCGCAGCCGAGGGAGAGAGCAGATGGGGAAACCCGGAGGCTCGCCGTCGGTGCAGCCGGAAGATGTGGGAGCCGGGGCAACCCGGGGCCTCATCAAAGGCGATGCAGGAGATGCGAGGAAACGGGGCAACCCGAACCCTCAAGCGCCGGCACCGCTGAAGGATGCGAGAGTAGGGGCAACCTGAAACTCCATCGCCGGCCAGCCGGAAACTGCAGGAGCCGGGGCAACCCGGAACCGCATTGGAAAGCTGAACGGGCGATGCATGGTCCGATTCACCCGCGAGATTACCGCCATTGAGGCGCCAGGGACTTCGGTTCCTGGCGCCTTCGTTTGTGGCCGTCTTTTATGCCAATCTCCTTTCAATTTGACTGCGCTCAATTAGGCTAGTCTTGGCGGCGAGTTCATTCGCCAACTCTGGAGGGCGATTGGCAAGCACAGATTCTGGCAGCGTAAATAGAGGTCTAGGCAAAATAGCAATCGTTACAGGAGCAGGTAGCGGCATTGGGCGCGCGGTAGCCTTGGCCATGCACTCCGCAGGATACTCCGTCGTTCTAGCCGGCAGGCGCATTGCTGCACTCGACGCGACAGCCGCATTGGCCGCGGGGCCGGGCTCCCCGATGCTTTGCGTTGCCACCGACGTCACCCAGCCCGATTCAGTAAAAGCGTTGTTCGTCCATACTCGCGAAGAGTTCGGCCGCCTTGATGTTCTGTTTAACAACGCCGGCGTCAATGCTCCGGCCATTGCAATCGAGGACCTCACGTACGATCAGTGGCGCTCGGTGGTCAACGTGAATCTCACCGGCTCCTTCCTGTGCGCACAACAGGCCATCGGTCTGATGAAGTCGCAGCACCCGCGCGGCGGCCGCATCATCAACAACGGATCCATCTCGGCGCATGCACCGCGGCCACGCCAGGCGCCATACACCGCGACCAAGCACGCGATTACCGGATTGACCAAGAGCATCTCGCTCGATTGCCGCGACTACGACATTGCATGCAGCCAGATCGACATTGGCAACGCCGCAACCGACATGAGCGAGAAATTGGCGGTGGCTGCGCTGCAGGCAAACGGCACTGTGCTTGCCGAACCACGGATCAACGTCAGCCACGTGGCCCAGGCTGTGCTCTACATCGCCAGCCTGCCGCTCGACGCCAATGTGCAGTTCATGACGGTAATGGCCACCAAGATGCCGTTCATCGGACGCGGATAGATCGGCTTATCTATGGCAATATATCGACAGCCGCTCCATTCAATCGCCGTTGACACAGTCCTCCGCCGGATGTTCCACTGCTCTGTGAAATTTCTCTACAGAGGATGTGTTTCATGCGGCTTTGGAATCGTTTCATCTTGCTGCTTCTGCTTCCAGCCCTGAACGCCGTCGGGCAAACTACTCCCGCAGCCAACATCATCTCCGTGCAGAATGGCGAGATAGTGCTGAGCAATCCGCTGGGCTGCAAGCTTGCCATTTATCGTGACGGCGACAAATTCGGCCTCGGGACTTTTTATGTCCACGACGTGCAAATGGGCGGTACAGTCACTACTTTTTTGAACGAAGATAATTACTACATATGGGACGAGTACAAGGCCACGCGATATGAGATTGTCGAGAACGCTCCCCAGCGCGGACCATCAAGTTCTATGGGAACCTGGGCGCCGGCGAACGGAATATGTCTTCGAAGTGGAATGTTTCGATCACCCTAACCAGCAGCAACACCGCTTACCAGATTCAATACCAGGTAGAGCCCTATCTATGGTCCGCGCGCTTTCATCCTCTTTATGTGGCTGTGCCCTTCACTAATTCTTCCATGCAGTTCGTGCAGTATCCTCTCGAGAACCCTGTGAGGCCGCCATTCAAAGGCCGTTGGGAAGTCTATCCCGACCTGGGCAAAGTGCCATTCATGTTCGGCAAGCAGACGCTCCAGGGAGCTGACTACTTCGTCGGCGTTGGTTACAGCCTCGTCGGTTAGGATTTCACGCAGGGGAGACTCCAGTACGACGCTGCGCAGCCGGAAACCCCGCTGCATATCTACTTTCCCTATCGCTGGTATCCTGCCGGGATCGACTTTGGAGCCGAGGTGGCTTCGCAGGAGCCGCCGGATGGATCTGCTGCCTTCCGCGCGCCAGGCTATGAACTGAACATGATCGTGACGACCGCGGAAAGCCAAGCGACGCTGATTCGCGGCTATCGGGAACTAAGTGGCTTTGATGTCTCCACGCCTATCCGCCGCGGCATTGACGACTCAGTCAAGGCACTTATGCGGGCTTACAGGGATGCTCCGCTGAATGCAGTCTATGTTCCGGGCAAAGGATACCGAGGACGCGCGTGGGCTAACTCGGACGATCGCGGGAATTACTACGTCTATATCTGGCCCGGCTCCAATGTGCAACTGGCCTACCAGCTTTACGAATACTGGGTGCGTAACCCCTCTGAAACGTGGGCAAAAGACCGGGCCATCGAGATGGCGAACTTCTTTATCAAGAGCCAGCTCGCGAATGGAGCAGTGCCGCGCAACTGGGACGAGGAGAAACAGGAGTACACGGCAGAGTCGCCCAACTTGCCGCCGGCCGGCTTTATCTATTGCCCGTGGAACACGGCGCAGGGTTCGGAGCACCTGTACAGGCTCTATCTCGAGCGCAAGCGGGTTGAGAATATTGATGAGACGAAGTGGAAAGACTCAGCTTTGCTTGGGTTGAATTGGATCGTCAAACACATCAACGCGGAAGGATCGCTTGGGCATAGCTACGACAAGAACGACAAGTCTTCAGGGATGATCGGCTCTGCGCCGGCCATGGCGTTGAAGGCGCTGGACTATATCTACCAGGAGACGCACGACAGCCAATTTGACCAGGCCCGGGCAAAACTCGAAGCATGGTATTACAAGACATTCGCGGAGATCAACGAATATTACAACGACGAAGATGATACTTACTCGTGGCGGCCTCCGGCTGAGTCAGCGCAGCTTAAGGACAACGACGGAATCGAGACGATGGATTTTGCAGCTTACTGCGTGAAGAGATACATGGAAACAAAAGAGCCGCGGTACTTGCACTGGGCCGAGGATATTGCCGCGTATGGATGGCTTACCCGAGTTCCCGTCGAGATTCCCGGCGCCGAACATGCCGCGCGCGGAACACTCGAAGAGCAGACCATTTGGCCCATGTACGATTTGCCCTGGGCAAGCGTGAGCAACAGGGCCTTTGCCTATCTTGCCCTGCTCAGCGACGATCCGTTTTACGCAAACTACTACAAGCTGCTGATCCAGACCCAGTTATCTTTCCAGCAATACGATGAGAAGTATCCGTTCTTTGCATCGGTTCTAGCTCGGACTCCCGACATGAAAAAGGTTCCTTTCGGCCAGGCCCAAGTTACCAATGGCCGGCGGCCTTACGACAGGCTTCAGGAGACTATCGACGGAAAGATAGGCGTGTGGCTTATCTGGTACACATCCTACTTTCTTGAAGATATGAAAGCTCCGTACATGTACTCCTACTTTGGCGGAAAGGACTGGGGCGTGGGAATGGACTACACGCTGCCGTTCAAGCCTTCGTTTGGAGACAACCCTTACGTAACTGCCGCTACCACGCGACTTACTTCCGCCGGGTGGGATTCACTTCAGCACAGCTTGTATGCCGTTCTCAATGGCGAGGCGGGCAGCGGCGGGAGTTTGAGAATCAAGTGGGATGCGGCCAAATACCCGCCTGCGCGCGTCCCGGTTGAAGTCAACGGCAAGGCGGTTGCTGCAAGCGCGTGGCACTACGATGCTGACGACCAGACTTTGATTGTTGAGTACCAGCATCACGAGCCGGTCTTGCGTATTGATGTTCGCGCCAAGTAAGCGAGTTATCCGGGTTTGGATACCAGAGCCTCAGGCGGCGCGCATGCGCAGCTTTCGTTGCTGGTTCCATGTCCAAATGGGGCGCGAAATGAGCAGCAGGGCCAGCATGATGGTGATGCTGAGCGGGCTGAGGACTCCCGGCTTGACCTGCCACCAGTAATGGATGACTCCGCAGACGGCGGCTACGTAGACCAGCTTGTGGAGGCGGTTCCATCGCCTGCCGCCCATTTTGCGAATGGCCCAGTTGGTGGAGGTGGCGGCCAGGGGCAACAGCAGCAGCCACGCGGTGAGTCCCATGGTGATGTAGCGGCGCTTGGCGATGTCGGCGGCCATGGCATGCAGGTCGAAGCCGGCGTAGAGCGCGACGTATGTGGCCAGGTGCAGCGTGGCGTAGAAGAAGGCGAAAAGGCCCACCAGGCGGCGGAACTTGACCAGCCAGCTGAGTTCCGGAATCAGGCGGCGAACCGGTGTGAGGGCCAGCGAAATCGTCAGCAGGTTCAACGTGGTGGAACCCGTGGCGAAGGTGATGGTGGCGGTGGGGTCGGGGCCAAGTGTGTTGCTGACAGCACCCCAGATTAGCCGGCCGAGCGGCACCAGGCAGGCCAGCCAGGTTAGCGTCTTGATCAGTATGAGAGTCGGTCGTTTCATCGTTAGCGAGTCAGCCAGTTAGCGAGTCAGCGAGTCAGCGGGATTGTGGGAAGGCTGCTCCATGGTATCCCGGGTCTTCCGCCGCGGCGGACGAGACCTGGGGGCATCCGGCACCCGGCTCCATAGTAGGGGGTAGGGGGAGGGGGAGTTGTATTCCAGTTACCCCTCCCCCCATCCCCCGGGTGCTTTTGCATAAAATGCTCATTGCAAACCAGATACAGCGTTGGATCTGCTCCACCTTGATCATTCTGTTCGAGTTAGTCGCAGAATCCTCATGGCAAAAGGGTTAGAACGCTCTTCCGTGTGCCTGGAATGCTTTTTACCACTCTCCGGTATCAATCGCTTTCCCTTCGCGCCTGTCTGAGCGAAGAATTCACCTATCGGTTTCCACTTTTCGGGTTTTCGTGCTAACAATGTTCTAATTGTGCGCCACAGGCCCGTAATTATCTGCAAAAGGGCGGCAGATTTCTTTCCGCGACGGGAAATGAATTCCCTGGCGGAGCACCGTTTCTTGCCTTGTGTCTTTTGGACAGGCTCCTAGTACTACAGTTGTAGATAGTGATAATCTGAACTTGCTCTGGGCTTTGATTCTCCGG
>OCZT010005256.1_pt1 | contig 12960 bp, 14 predicted proteins | sample 1539031 | NCBI WGS metagenome assembly OCZT01 (sample SAMEA3539308, study PRJEB22396) | soil metagenome | biome: tundra; feature: field; material: soil | place: USA | collected 2010-05 | depth 0.15 m | reverse complement strand
GGGCGATCAGCCAGCCATTCGGTCCCAGCAGCTTCGGGTTCGAGGCAGGCGCTGACCCGTCCGCACCCGCGCTCAGGCCGCCGCGGTCAGCGGCGGCTCCTCGATGACCACAGTGTGGCGGCGGCGCAGGCGCACCAGGGCGCCAACGACCGGCCGCGCGAGCAGCAGGACGAGCACCGCGTTGCCCACGGCGCGGAAGCAGTCGTACACCAGGGAGGTCGCCAGGTAGAAGTGGCCGAAGCGCAGCGCGGTGGTGCCCGCGTTCAGACCGGTGACGTAGCCGAAATCCGCCGCGCCGCGAAAGAATGTCCAGTCCCAGATGTCCATGACGGCGCCGTACAGGAAGCCGGTGATGACGCCGACGACGGCCAGCGCGACGATGTCGCGGCGCTCGGGCATGCGCCCGCGTCGCGGCGCGCCGGCGAGCCCAGCGGCCGCACCCACCCAGCCCGCGGCGAGCATCTCGTAGGGCAGCCACGGTCCCACCCCGGCGGTGACCAGCGCCGACACCAGCAGCGTCGTGGCACCGCACAGGAAGCCGAACTCCGCTCCCATCGCCCAGCCGGCGCAGAGCACGAGCAGGAAGATCGGCGTGAAGCCGCCGATGCCATTGACCAGCGCCAGTCGCAGAGCCGAGTCGATGGCGGCGATGGCCGCGATCACCGCCAGGCCGCGGGTGTCGACACGGCGGCTCATCGTCTCGATGGCGAGCAGCGCCACAACACAGCCGATGCTGACCGCCGCCGCCGCCACCGCGCCGGGGGCGCCGAGGCCGGTGAACGGCCACAGGAACAGGGCGGCACCGGCGGTGCTCACCGCTGCCAGTCTCACCGTGTCACCCGCACGTCCGAGCGCGGCTGTTCCAGCAGCGCGGCCACGGCCTCGACCGTCACCGGACCGGGGGAGGAGAAGAGGCGGCCGAGCTGGGTGGCATGTTCGTGGGCGCCGCTCAGCGACGCGCGCGGCGCGCCGCGGTCGTGAACGCGGTGATCATCGATCACCAACACCCGGTCCGCCACCGACGCGGCCAGCTCGCAGTCGTGGGTGGCGATCACCACCGACGTGCCCGCCGCGGCGAGTCCCGCGATGGCCGTGACCAACCCCTCCCTGGTGGCGCCGTCCATGCCCCGCGTGGGCTCGTCGAGCAGAGCGATTTGCGGCGATCCGCAGAGGATGGCGGCGACGGCCACCCGCTGCCGCTGGCCGCTGCTCAGATCTCGCGGGTCGCGGTCGAGCAGCGGGGTCAGGCCGAGGATGCGCGCCACCTCGTCGTGCGATGGATCGGCGGCATTGCCGCGGCGATCTCCACGCAGCGTCCAGGCGATCTCCGCGCCGACGGTTTCGCGATGGAGCAGCGCCGCCGGGTTCTGGGGCAGGTACGACACCCGGCCGGGAGCACGCCACACCTCGCCAGCGCGTGCTGGCAGGAGCCCGGCGATGAGCCGCAGCAGGGTGGTCTTGCCGCTCCCGTTGCGTCCCATGACCGCGATCACCTCACCACGAGCGCCACCGACGGTCACGCCACGGAGCAGGTCATCGTGACCGGCGTCGACGCCCTCGATGCGCCAGGCCGGCTCCGACGCCCGCGCAGCCGGCTCGCATCGCTTCGGTGCGACGACCGCCCGCGCGCCGAGGTCGAGCGTGGCCGGGTCGAGCAGCGGCGGCGAGATCCCCAGGCGGCCGGACAGTCGCACCACCTGCGGCGCGCTGTCCAGGCGGGCGGCGAGAGCGGACGGGGCCGCGGGTCCCTCGAGCCGGCCGGCGGCGATGATCGCCAGCGTGTCGGCCACGGGCAGGACCTCATCCAACCGGTGCTCCGATACGACGACCGCGGTGCCGGCGTCGCGCAGCTCGAGGCACAGGCAGAGCAGCGCCGCCGCCCCCGCGGAGTCGAGCTGTGAAAATGGCTCGTCGAGCACCAGCAGCCGGGGTCGCAGGACCAGGGCGCCGGCAACCGCGACACGCTGACGCTCGCCGCCACTGAGCGTGGCGATGGTGCGATCGCGGAGATGAGCGATGGAGAGGCGCTCGAGGATGTCGTCGACGCGGCTGCGCATCATGGGCGCGGGAACGCCGAGGTTCTCCAGACCGAAGGCGACGTCGCGAGCCACGGTGGCGTGCACCGCCTGGCGCTCGGCGTCCTGGAACACGAAACCCACCGACCTCGCCAGCCGTCGCGCCGGGGTGCGCAGGATGTCGTGTCCGTCGACGGCGGCGCGGCCGGAGATGTGACCGCCGTACATGTGCGGCACGAGTCCGTTGAGCAGCCGCAGCAGTGTCGACTTGCCACCGCCGGACGGCCCGGCGACAACGCACAGCCCGCCGTCGAGCACAAGGTCGATGCCGTCGAGCGCCAGCTCCGCGCCCTCCGGGTAGCGGTAGCGCAGGCCGGCGATGTCTACGAGCGGCGCCATGCGACCAGGGGAAGGGCGAGCAGGAGGCACGCGATCACGGGAAGCACGGCGACGTCGGGCGCGACGACGGTGGGGAAGGGATACCAGTCGGCGAGCGAGCCGGTGACCCGCGCCACCACGACGAGCGCGATCGCCGCGAGTGCACCGGCGATCACCACCACGTCGGCGAGGTCCAGCCGAACCACCGCGAATCGCGTGCGCGCGCCGGATCCGAAGCCGCGCACCTCCATCGCCTCGGCCAGCTGCAGCGAGTCATCGAGCGCGGACAGCACCACCGGGGCAGCGACCGCGCGCCAGTCGCGCAGGCGGGTGCCGGTACCGCCGCGCATGCGCTGCGCCTCGTTGATGGCGACGGCGTTGCGGGCGACGCCGGGCACCAGGTTGAGCGCGGCCCCGGTGAGAGCCGCGGTGCGCTGGAGTGGACGCGGGAAGGCGTCGATCAGGTCGTGGGGATGGAGGACACGGCTCAGCGGTGCGACCGCGAGCACCGCCGCCGCGATCCCGACGGCGACATCGACGCCGTACACAACCGCCTCCGCGGTGATCGGGCCGCCGATGCCGGGGATCTGCTCAGGCACCGTGAGCAGCACGTGGACACCGGTGTGGCTGAGCACGGTGTTGAGAAGGACGGCGGCGAGCGCCGCCACGCCGATGGCGATGAACAGCGGACGCAGCGCAGCATCGCTGCGACGCAGGCTGAGCAGCACGTTGAGCACCACGAGCAGGACCAGGACGCGGTACACGGGGTTGGTACTGGTGAGCACGACGACGAGCGCAGCAGCGGACCAGGCGGCAAACGCGCGCGAGTTCATCGCCGACAAGGGACTGTCTCTCATGGCAGCCCGTGCGGCGGCGACGGGCGTCGGCGGGGTCGTACCACCTGGAACACTAGAAGCACAAGGAGAACAGCGCCGAGAGCGGAGGCGGCCCACGCACCGGCGCCCGGGAGGCGGGGTTGCGAGGGCGGGGTCGTGGCGGCCGTGGGGACCGTGGCGCGGGCGGTGGCACTGCTCGCGGGATCAGAGGGTGCCGGCTCACTGGCGGTGGGCGGCGCCGCTGAGGTGGTGTTCGCGGCGGCCGTTGGCGATGGCCGGCTCGATGAGGGTGGAGCTGTGTGTGTGCTCACGTTGCCCTGCGTCGGCTTCGCCGTGACGACCGGGACGGGAGTGGGGGAGGCCACCGGGGGACAGACGCCCCGAGGCGAGGGTGGGAACGAGTAGTCGGTCTGGCCTTCGTACCGGAAGCCCTCCGCATCGCCGTCGCGGAACGTCTGCGACGACATGCCGAGGCTCGACGTCGTCCACGACCCGCCACCACGGCTGACGGAGATCGCCCAGTACGGACTGCTGGCCGTCCAGCAGCCCGGCGGGACCTGCCCATTCGGCGGTTCGTAATCGATCTGGCAGACCGCGTCGCCCGAGTAGCCGGTGGCGTACTCAACGCCGCTGCCCGCGAGCAGTTGGTCACCGGTGATCGAATCCCCCGTGAATGCCACGCAGCGGGTGACGATCGTCGTCCCGTCCCCGTGTTCGACGACAAGTGCAGCGTGGTGGACCGACGCGGCCTGCGCGCACCCAGCAACGGACGGTCCCACCCCGCTCGCCGAGCCGATGACGGTGAATGAGGCCAGCACCGGAACGACAGCGAGGATCCGAATCAACGCCCGGACGGACGGACGGCCGCTGGTCCTCATGGAATCGGCGACGTTCGCCTCCGCAACGACGCGGCGCCCAGTGCGAGAGCGCCCAGTCCCAGAAGCGCGAGAGGCAGGATCGAGCCACCGGCGGTGCCGCCGTACGCCCCCGTCGGCGGAGTGGATATGCCACCGATCGGCGTCGGCGTCGGCGACGGTGTCGCCGTGACCGCCGGGGGCGGTGCGGTGCCCGCCACCACGGTCGTCGCGGCGGCGTACGGCTTGAGCACCAACGCCTGCGGAACGCCACTGGTGGTGAAGGCGTCAGGGCTCGTGTTGCCCGGGAACACATAGCCTCCGCTGCCATTCGGGTCGGCGAAGGTCTCCATGTCGGTCATGGGGTTGCCTCCCCCGGTCACGGTCCAGGGCGCACCGGTGGGATCCTGAGCGATGGCGACCAGCGCCTGGATCACCCCGGCATCGCTGTCGGGGTCGCTCGGACCTGCCCCTGTGAAACCGAAGCCGCCGTTGGTCTGCTGCGCGGAATGGAGGTAGGTCCCGGCCGCACTGTTCGCGGAGGTGATCCCCGCCGCGCCCAGCGCCTCCAGGATGATCGCCGAGTCGTTGGTGTCGCTGGACGCGTCGCCGCAGAAGGTGGGCGGGCTGCTGGTGGCGTCGTTGATGACGTACCCGAAGCCGCCGTCGGGTCGTTGCGCGCAGCTGAGCCAGCCCGTCGCCTGCGCCGGGAGTGCATGTCCGGCCGCGAGATCGGCGAGCACCGCCAGCGATTGCGAGAACGCGTTCGCCGTCTCGACAGTCGGGTCGGCGTTGTGGAAGGCACCGTTGGCCTCCACGTATCCGCCGGCGGTGGTCAGGGTGTTCAGCTTGGTCAGCAGCGCCGTGCCGTCGATGGCGGACGGCTTTCCGGCGGCGACCCAGGCGAGCACGTACTTCGCCGCACCGCCCGCGGTGGTGATCGTGGAGGCATGGCCGCTGAGGTAGTCGTACGCCGAGGTCCCCGACGATGAGCTCTTCAGGGTGGCGGGGTCGTAGCCGCTGTCGGCGACGCTGATCACGACGTCCTCGGTGGCGCCCATCGATCCCGCGACGCTTCCGTCGGTGCGCACCTGTGAGTAGAGGTACCTGAGGGCGGCATTCGCCTGCGATGTCTGGGGGGTGGCCGCCGAGGCAACCGAGCCGGCCGCTCCGAGCATGAGTCCGCTGGCGGTCAGAGTCGCGCCGACCGCTGCAATCTGGTGTCGCATCGAGGTTCTCCTCACGGCGCGGAGTCCCGCGACGATGAGGCCCTCGCCGCGTGAGGGACCCACCTCCCGTTTCGCGCGGGCTTACAGTGGTTCCGCTCCGACGGAGGTCTCCTGGCTCACGGATCAGTGCAGCTCGACCGTCTTCCCAGGGCTTACACCCCAGTGACCGGTGGCCGGCTGCTCCCCGTTGACAGTTGCGCGACAGCTCCGGATTTCCACCGGATTCCCTGTCGCCGGAGCGCGGTCCGGGAAGTGTGCCACAGCCGTGCGAACACCCGCCGGTGAGCCGGCACCGCTCAGCGTACGGTGATGGCGACCTCGATGTTGCCGCGCACCGCGTTGGAGTACGGACAGCGCTTGTGGGCGCCGGCGACGAGCTCCTCCGCCACGGCATGGTCGGCGATGGACGGAAGCGTCACGTCGAGCGCCACGGTGAGGCCGAAGCGGCCCTCGCCGATGGTGCCCAGGCCGACCCTCGCGGTGACGGTGCAGTCGTCGGCGGTGAGGTGGTCGCGGCGGGCGATCCCCAGCATCGCGTTCTGGAAGCAGGCCGCGTAGCCGAGCGCGAAGAGCTGCTCGGGGTTGGTGCCCGGTGCACCACCGCCGCCGAGCTCGGCGGGGCTGACGAGATCGACCTCGAGGCTGCCGTCGGAAGTCCGTCCGTGGCCCTGGCGTCCGCCGGTGACGGTGGCCTCGGCGGTGTACAGGACCTTGACCGGGGTGATCGCGGCTGGCTCAGTCATCGGGCTCCCTCCTTCGTCGGTGCGGCGGTGGCGATCGTAGCCGCGCCGCCGGCGGTCAGGCGGCCCGGTCGACCCGGGCGGCCCAGTACCGGAGCGTGGCGACCTGCTCGGCCTGCTGGGCCTCTGCGAGCCACGTCCGCCACTCGTTCTCGAACGCGGTGGGCGGGGTGAAGAGCGCCAGCCACTTCCACTCGGGAGGAAGGGCTGCGGCATGTCGGGTCAGGGGGGTGGTGGGCTCCATGATCCAGTTCCTAGGTTCGTGCGGGGGCGGCACATCTCAAGTTTCCCGCACCTGTGCGGTTTCCAAACCCCGCGGGCTTGCGCGATCCGAACCCCGAGCGTATGGTCCGCTGCACACTGCTGGTCTTGGGGGAGAACGGTTATGAGTGGCAGCTGCGGCTGGATTCGAGTACTGCAGCGGGCGCTCGTGCTGGCGGCGATGAGCGCGACGGGATTGTTCTGCCTGCTTCTCGGTCCCCAGCCGGTCAGGGCCGAGGTGATTGAGCCGTCGTCGCCGGGATGCAATGCCACCATCAACGGTGTGGACGCGGCCGCCGTGCGCTTCACCCGAGAGGACGCCATCCACGTCAAGGAGCACACCAGCGTCTCGGTGACGATGCAGATGCCGGCGCCGGTCCACAGGCGGCAGATCTTCCTGAGTTTCGGGGTGGGGCCGGAGCTTCTGGTGAGCGATGAGACCGACCCGTCCTCCACCACGACCCAGGTTGCGGTCGACAAGTACGCCACCTACGGCGTCGGGCTGTACGGCGTGCGCGTGACCGCCAGTGACGCGCGGGCCAACACCTGCGCGATGCGGGCGATCGTCCAGGTCGAGGGCAATCCGCTGGCCACCGTCGCCGGTGGCGGGGCGGCGGGCCTCGAGGTGCTCAGCCTGCTCGGCATCGGCGCCGCGGCCTTCGGTGGCGCCAACCCCGGCGAGGCGGGCACCGGGGCGGATTCGAGTCCCGACGGCTCGTCGGGCCCCGAAGACTTCTTCAAGGACCCACTGACGGCCAACACGCCCGAGGAGGCGTTCGACCGTACCGCGTCCCTCCTGACGTTCGGCTGGTGCGCCCTCGCTGCGTTACCGGCGCTGATCCTGACGTCGGCGGCGATGGCCGGTGGCGCCGCGCCCAGCGGGGCCGGAGTTCGCCTGCAGCGCGTGCACTGGCGGCCGCGCTTCTCCATCCTCGGCATGTTCAGCGGCGTGCTCGGCGGCCTCGCGGCGGTTGTGCTCCTGCAGCAGACGGGGCGCCTTTTCCCAAGCTACGAGATCCTCGGCCGTGCCCTGGTCGCCGGTCTGCTCGCGGGAATCCTGATCCCGTCGCTCACCCGTCTCATCGCCGTCCGCAGGGCCAACCGGCGCGTTGCCGCGCGGGAGGCTGAGATCAACCGGGCGATCACCCAGCGAACAGCCGCGCCGGGCTGGGTCGCCACCCACCGCGCCGGAACCGCTGGAGCGCCCGCCTACCCCCGGCCGGACTCCTCGACCGCCCAGACCACGACGTTCACCCCGGGCACCGCTCTCCGCGTCCTCGAGCTGCGTGGCACCTGGGCCCGGGTGCAGTCGGTCGACGGCCGCGACGGCTGGGTCGAGCTCACCGCCATGGAGAGGATGACGTGACCCCGCGGCGCCAATCGGCGGCCTCGCGCTTCGCCATCCGCTTCATCGCCACGTATCGAGCCGAGGTCTCGGGCCGCGTCCCCCACGTCTGCGGGTCGACACCCAGCTGCTCCGAGTATGGCGACGCCGCGTTCCGCGACCACGGCTTCCTCCGCGCCACCGCGCTGACCATGCGCCGCGTGGCTCGCTGCCGCCCACCGGCACCCGGGGGCATTCCCACCGACTGATCGCGGCGGAGCGGCCTGCCGGGTGCGCATGGTGCGCGTCACGCCATCAGGGGCACCCGGTCGGTGGCGTGAAGCCCGGGGGAAGACTGGGACAGGGCAGGCCGTTGGCGTCGGTCGGCGCCGGTGTGAAGGTGAACGAGCCGCCGGAACCCCCCGACGAGGAGCCCGAGCCGGACGATGAGCCGAAGCTCGGCGCGAAGGGGCTGCGAATGCCGAACCCGCCACCGGGCAAGCAGCGTCCCGACCACGGCGAACAGCGACCTGATCTCCGGGACGGGGCCAAGCAGGCGCCCGATCATCGCAAGCGCGTAGACAACTCCACCGATCAGCAGCGCCAGGCCACCGGCGAGCTGCACGTCACGGCCGGCGACGGCCGTGACGATCCCCTCGACAAGCGTGAACCCGGCGAGGCCCAGAAGCGCAGCCTGTCCCGGGCGGATCGTCGCCGCGCTCTTCGGTAGCGTCCACGCACTCTCGCCTCCCGCCGCTGCGACGGATACGTGCCCAGGCGCCAGCGGCGGCGGTGGAGGAGTGGGCGGCCCGAATCCCTGCGATGTCGACTCCATGGTCCCCCCCTCTGTCGGCCGACCGCAGTGGCCCGCGGCACGCCGCGCGATCGTAGCGGCAGACGAGACAACGCGCTCGAAGTGGCGACCGGCATGGCCTGCATGCCGCCTCGCCTCCCGTGGCAATGCGGCGGAGGGGGCTCTGCACCGGCTACCGAACGTGCGCCGGGCGCGCGTGGCAGGATACCTCTCACAACTTCCAGTACGAGCCATGATGGGAAGGGCTTCCATGTTGCGCGGACTCGTCGGTGGTGCAGCGGTGCTGATCCTGGGCTTCGGCTCGGTGGTCGTTGTCCGTGCTCACGGCAGCGCCACCCCAATTGCCAGCAGCAAGGTCGCTACTCCTGCGCCGAGCCTCCAAGCGACGTCGTGCGCGGGGAATCCAGCGGAGTTGCATTGCACTCCCACCGAGGTGCAGCTTGCTCAAGCCTCCCCCGACGCCGGGAATGTGCTTCCCTCTGCAACTGGCGCTCCCCTGACACGACACGGGGCCATCGCGCTCGTTCGTTCGCTCACTTTCGAGTACCGGTCGATCACCTCGACCTCGGTCAAGCTCACCACCCTCGGTGCGGTCCAAGCAGCTCGAGGGGAGCAACTTCCAGCGGGACTGAGCGCGGGGCTGTCTGTGTGGGCAGTAGCTGTAACTGGTGATGTCCACCCAGAGTTTTTGTCGCCCGGAGCGACAGGCTCCTATCGGTGGGCCATCGTTCTCATTGACCCTGTATCTGGCGTCGTCGTGAGCGATAACGCTGGCCCCGAGAACACTGTTCCGGGCTGGTTTACGGCGATCCCAGACTCCGCTGGCTGACCGGCCACCCGGTGCACCGAAGACGAGAGTGGCTCCGGCCGGACCATGCGCAGAGTCGCCCCCCAGAGGTGCGATGGCAGGGTGCCCCCGCCGCAGCACCGGCTTTGAGCGATTACGGCGCCGGGCGGCAGGACCCACTTGCATCATCGCGGCGTGTCCGGAAGGAGGCTGCCGGTAGACTGGGCGAATGACCCGCGACATCTCAGGGCCCGTTGCGGTCATCTCGATGCACGCCTCGCCGCTCGGCGCGCTGGGACGGGCGGAGAACGGCGGCGGCAACCTGGCGGTGCGCCGCCTCTGCGAGGGGCTCGCCGAGTCGGGCATTCCCACCGACGTCTTCGTGCGTCGCGACGACCCGCTGTCGCCGGCCGAGGAGATGATCGCCCCGATGAGCCGGTTGGTGCGGCTCCACGTGGGACCGGCGCGGGGCCTGCCCAAGCAAGCGCTTGTCGACCACGTCGACGCGTTCGCGCGGGCCGTCACCGCCCACGCCGCCAGTGAGCGCCGGCAGTACAGGGTCGTTCACGGCCACTACTGGCTGAGCGGTCTGGTGGCCCAGCGACTGCGCCAGGCGTGGGCGATTCCGTGGGTACAGTCGTTCCACAGCCTGGCGCGGGCCAAGACGCGCGCCGGTCTGCCCCACGATGCGCGCCGGGCTCTGGCGGAGGACATGCTGGTCGCGGCAGCCGACCGGCTGGTCACCGGGAGCGTCGCCGAGGCCCGCGACCTGATGCGCCTCTATGGCGCCAGCCGTGACCACATCTGCGTCGCCCAGCCCGGCGTCGACCTGCGCGTTCTCCGCCCGCGGGATGCCGCGGCGCTGCGCGCCGACCTCGGCCTCGAGGGCCATCGCGTGCTCCTGTTCGCCGGCCGGTTGGAGCCGCTCAAGGGCGCCGACACCCTGCTCAACGCCGTCGCCCGGCTCTGCGACGCGCCCCGTTTCGACGACGTGATCACCCTGGTCATCGGCGAGGACAGCGGTGACGGTGCGGCGGGCGGCGGCGAGCGGCGGCGGCTGGAAGCGGTCGCGGGCGGCCACGGTCTGGGATCGCGGGTGCGGTTCCTCGGCGCCGTCGAGCACGAGGATCTCGCCGACTACTACGCCCTCGCCGACATCTGCGTGGTGCCGTCGCGCACGGAGACGTTCGGGCTGGTGGCGCTCGAGGCGCAGGCGCTCGGCACCCCGGTGGTGGCCAGCGCTGTTGGCGGCCTCACCGAGATCATCGCCGACGGGCAGACGGGGTTCCTGGTGCCCGAGCGGCAGTCGCAGGCGTTCGCGGATGCGATCGCCAGGCTCCTCGATGACCCGGGGCTGCGGGCGCGCATGGGCGCGGCGGCGCGCGACCGCGCTGCCACCTTCACCTGGGACCGTGCCGTCGACCGGATGGCGGCGATCTACCGCCGGGTCACCGGGCCCGACGCCGTCTCGGCGACGCCGTGCGGGTACAGCGACAACGAGGTGATGGCCATCGCCGGGGCCTAGTCGGACACCTCGACCAGGACCTTGATGGCGGTGCGCTGATCCATCGCCGCGAAGCCCTCGCCGAGCCGGTCGAGAGGGATGACCATGTCCAGCACCGCTGTCGCCTCCCGTCCCCCGGTGGCCAGCTCGTCGAGAAGCTCCGGGATGTAGGCGCGCGCCGGGGCCACGCCTCCGGCCAGCGTGATGTTGTTGCCGAACAGGCTCTTGAGGTCGATGGCCCCCACGGTGTGGGGCACGCCGACATAGCCCACCGTGCCGCCCGGCCGCGCCACCGCGACCGCGAGGTTGACGCTCGGCTGGGTGCCCACGGCCTCGAGGACGCAAGGGGCACCGCCGCCGGTCATCTCGCGAATCTGCGCGACGACGGCCTCCTCGTCGTGGGAGTCGACGACCTCGTCGGCGCCGAAGTCGCGGGCGATCCGCAGCCGTCCGGCGTGGTGGCCGACCGAGATCACCCGGTCGGCGCCGAGGCGGCGGGCACCGAGCACCGCACAGAGCCCGACGGCACCGTCGCCGATGACCACGGCGGTGACCCCGGGACGTACCCCGGCGCGGACGGCCGCGTGGTGACCGGTCGGGACGACGTCGGTGATCAGCGCCAGCGCCGGGAGGTGGGCGGGGTCGCCGCGAAGTTGCTCGGGGACCTGGACCAGCGTCCCCTCGGCCATCGGCACCCGGACGAACTCACCCTGGCCACCGTCGTCGTGGCTGCCACCCCAGTAGCCAGCGTGGACGCAGGATGTCTGCACGCCTGCCCGGCAGAATTCGCAGGTGTTGTCGCAGTACGAGAAGGGGGCCACCACCTCGTCGCCGGGCTTCAGCGCGCGCACCGCCGCGCCGACCGCCTCGACGACGCCGATGAACTCGTGGCCGGTGCGCCAGCCGTCCTCCCACTTGGTGACGCCGCGGTACGACCAGAGATCGGATCCGCAGATGGTGGCCCGGCGCACGCGGACGATGGCGTCGCCGGGTTCGACGATGGTGGGGTCGGGAACGGTGCCGACGCCGACGTTGCCGGGGGCGTGGTAGATGCCTGCTCGCATCGACCCATTGTGTGCCCAGCACGTCCACCTCCGCACCGCCACGGGCTCGGGGGCGACGTAGTATTCGGCCGGTGACCTGTTCGCACTGCGGTGCCGAGGTGCCCGATGGCGAGTTCTGCACCCGTTGCGGGGCCCACCGCGTGCAGGGCGCCGAGCGGCTGCACCACTTCGCGCCGCACCCGGGTGAGCACGTGGCCAGCCCTCACCTACTCTCGACCCTGCTGCCGCACCTGGCCCACGAGCAGGTCCACCGCTTCCGGTGGGGGCTGATCGGGGGCGTCGGGGCGGTTGCCGTGCTCGCCGCCACCGGCCTGGTGGTACCGGCGATCTGGGTGGCCGCGCTGGTGGTGCCCTCCCTGTACATCACCTACCTGCGCCAGGTCGACGTCTTCGCGGACGAACCTCTTCCCGTCCTGCTGGCCACCGTCGTGGCCGGGGCGGCCGTCGGGGTGGGGGTCACCGCGGCCGGCGACGCCCTCGGCGGCGGGCTCGGTGCCGGCGGGGTGGTGGCGCTGACCGCCGGCATCGCGGTGGTCGCTGAGGTGCTCAAACCGCTGGTGCCGCTCCTGGTCCTGCGCCGGCGCTACCCGAACACGCTCGACGGGCTCGTTCTCGGAGTGGCCGCGGGGGCCGGGTACGCGCTGGCCCAGACGGTGGTGAACCTGGCGGGCTTCCTCGGCGGTGGCCTGCGCACGGACCCGGCCGGGTGGGTGTTCACGCTGGTGAGCGTCGCCCTGCTGATCCCGCTGCTGCACGGCTCGTGCACCGGGCTGGTGAGCGCGTCGCTGTGGCGACCGCGCGGAGGTCGCGCCGCGGCGCTGCGCTCGGCCGGGCTTCCGCTCGCGGTCATCGCGGACATCAGCTTCGCCGCGGGCAGCGAGCTGCTCGATGACGCCGGTCTCAGCCCGCTGTTCGTCCTGCTCTGGCAGGCGCTGGTGGTGGCCGGTGTCCTGGTGGCCGTCCGGTTGCTGGTCCACGCGGCCGTCCTCGATGAGGGCTCGGACCTGGGCCTGCGCGAAGTCCGCTGCCACCACTGCGGCCGCACCCTGGAGGCGGCGCGGTTCTGCCCGCACTGCGGTGCGTTGCTCCCCAGCTCACCCGCCGGCGCGGTCGCGGTCAGCCGCTGAGCGTCTCCGCGGCCGCGCTTCGCGAGC
>OCZT010005255.1_pt1 | contig 12961 bp, 10 predicted proteins | sample 1539031 | NCBI WGS metagenome assembly OCZT01 (sample SAMEA3539308, study PRJEB22396) | soil metagenome | biome: tundra; feature: field; material: soil | place: USA | collected 2010-05 | depth 0.15 m | reverse complement strand
ATGCTGCAGCAGGCACCGTTCCTCGGCGTCGTGCAGATCATCGTCTACACCGGCGCCATCATGATGCTGTTCCTGTTCGTCCTCATGCTGGTGGGTCGTGAATCCTCCGACTCTGTCGTGGAGGTGCTTCGCGGCCAGCGACTGGCGGGGATCGGGCTGGGCATCGGTTTTGCCCTCCTGCTGGTCGCGGCCTTGGCCCGTGCGCTCACCGACGTGAGGCCCGCTGGCCTGGTGCAGGTCAACGACGCCAAGGGCGGAAACGTGGGCCAGATCGGCACACTGCTGTTCACCGACTACCTGTTTCCCTTCGAACTCACGTCGGCGCTGCTGATCACCGCCGCACTCGCCGCCATGGTGCTCGCCTTCTCCGGCAGGGGCCGCGAAGGGAAGCTGACCCAGCGGGAGCGGGTGACCGCAAGGCTTCGCGGCGACCGCCCGTCTCCGCTGCCCGGACCCGGGGTGTTCGCCACCGCCAACTCGGTCGCCACCCCGGCCCTGCTGCCCGACGGCTCGGTGGCGCCGGACTCGCTTTCGGCGCTCATCGAGGCCACCGCCACCGAGCGGCTCTCCGGAGACCTCACCCAGGTGCGCGGCGAGCAGCGTCAGGTCGGCGCCCACGAGCTCACCACCCAGACACCTGATGCGAAGGAGGGCGAGTGACCCCGACCTATTACCTGTTGCTCTCGGCGCTGCTGTTCGCCATCGGGGCGGTGGGGGTGCTGGTGCGCCGCAACGCCATCGTGGTCTTCATGTGCATCGAGTTGATGCTCAACGCGGTGAACCTGACGCTGGTCACCTTCGCCCGCATCAACGGTGACCTGCAGGGACAGCTGATGGCCTTTTTCGTGATGGTGGTGGCCGCCGCGGAGGTTGTGGTCGGACTCGCAATCATCATGGCCATGTACCGCTCACGTCGTTCGGCCTCGGTCGATGACGCCAACTTGCTCAAGTACTGACAGGGGCATCTGACGATGAGAGAGCTGGCGATGCTGGCTGCAATGCCCGAGGGTGAGGGGTCGAACCTCCTCCAGGCACCGGGTGCACTGCAGAACAACGCGTGGCTGCTGGTTGTGTTGCCCGCCGTAGGCGCTGCGATCCTGCTCCTGGCGGGCAGGAGAAGCGACCGGTGGGGTCATTGGCTGGGCTGCGCGACGGTGCTGGCCGGCTTCGGCTACGGCCTGGCCTTGCTGGCGGATGCGGGTAGCCGCCGGAGCGTCAACGACATCAAGCTGTTCGACTGGATGAGTGTGGGCAGCTTCCATCTCAGCTTCGGGATGCGGATCGATCCGCTCTCGCTCACGTTCGTGCTGCTGATCACCGGCGTCGGTTTCCTGATCCATCTGTACTCCGTTGGCTACATGAGTCATGACGGTGGCCGTCGCCGATTCTTCGCCTATCTCAACCTCTTCGTCGCCGCGATGCTGGTCCTGGTCCTCGGCGACAGTTTCGTCACCCTGTACCTGGGCTGGGAGGGCGTCGGTTTGGCGTCCTACCTGCTCATCGGCTACTACCAGGATCGGCCGGCCGCGGCCACCGCAGCCAAGAAGGCCTTCCTGATGAACCGCATCGGTGACGTGGGTCTGGCCCTGGCGATCTTCCTGCTGTGGACCAAGCTCGGCACCGTCACCTACGCGGGGGTGTTCGCTGAGCACGGTGGCATTGCCGACCTGGCCCGCAACAGCCCCGGCACCGTGGTGGCCATCTGCCTGCTGCTCCTGCTCGGCGCCTGCGGCAAGTCGGGCCAGTTCCCGCTGCAGTCCTGGCTGCCCGACGCCATGGAAGGGCCGACGCCGGTGTCGGCCCTGATCCACGCCGCCACCATGGTCACCGCGGGCGTCTACCTCATCGCCCGTTCAAACCCCATCTTCGACCAGAGCGAGACCGGCCGCCTGGTCGTGATGCTCATCGGGGCCCTCACCCTGCTCATCGGGTCCGTGGCCGGTTGCGCCTTTGACGACATCAAGAAGGTGCTGGCCTACTCCACGGTGAGCCAGATCGGCTACATGTTCTTGGCCGTCGGACTGGGCCCCGCCGGCTACGCCCTGGCCATCGCGCACCTGCTGGCCCACGGATTCTTCAAGGCCGGGTTGTTCCTCGGTGCGGGCTCGATCATGCATGCGATGGACGAGGAGGTCGACATGCGGCGCTTCGGTGGACTGTGGCGCAAGCTACCGATCACCTTCGTCACCTTCGGGCTCGCCTACCTCGCGATCATCGGCTTCCCGTTCCTGTCCGGCTACTTCACGAAGGACGCGATCATCGAGGCGGCGTTCTCCCAGAGCGGATGGCAGGGCTGGGTATTCGGCGTCTCCGCGGTGCTCGGCGCGGCACTCACTGCGTTCTACATGACCAGGCTGATGCTGATGACCTTCTTCGGCGAGGCTCGCTGGACCGAGCTCCGCACCGCGGCGGGGGAGCCGTACCACCCGCACGAGGCTCCGCGGACCATGACGGTGCCGATGATCGTGCTCGCGGTGGGTTCCGTGGCGGCGGGGTTCCTGTTCACGCACGGTGATCGGCTGGCCGGTTGGCTCGCACCCTCAGTGGGTGAGCTGGTGGAGAACCACGACAGGTCCCCGGTCCCGGTAGGCACGGTGGGTATGGCGACACTGCTGCTGTCGGCGCTGGGCGTGCTGGTCGCATGGCTGCTGGTCGGCCGCAGGGCGGTGCCGGTCGAAAGACCCGCCATGGTGTCGCTGCCAGTCGCTGCCGCGCGGGCGGGGCTGTACGCGGACGCAATCAACGAGGCCCTGATTGCCCATCCGGGCACCTGGCTGACGCGGGCGTTGGTGTTCATCGACAACCGCGGTGTCGACGGCATCGTCACAGGGAGTGCCGCACTGCTCGGTGGCTCCTCGTCCCGGTCCCGCAAGCTGCAAACCGGATTTGTCCGTAGTTACGCCCTGGGGATGCTGGGAGGAACGGTGGTCATCGTCGCCGCAATGCTGCTGGTGAGCGCCTCATGAGCTCCTCTGCGCTGTTGCTGGTTCTACTGCTCCTGCCCCTGGCGGGCGGTGGCGCTGTCTTCGCGGTCGGTCGCGTGTCCGGAGACGGACCCGCGAAGCTGACCGCACTCGGTGTCTCATTGGTCGAGTTGGTGCTCGTCGGCGTCGTGTGGGGCGGGTACTCGACGGTGGACGCCGCCAACGGGACCCGGCTGCAGATGACGATGTCCGCGAAGTGGATCTCCAGCTTCGGCGTGCACTTTGCGCTCGGCATCGACGGAATCGCGTTGGTGATGATCGCGCTCGTAGCGGTGCTCGTTCCGGTGGTCCTCCTGGCGTCATGGAAGCACGGCAGCACCGAAGGGGAGTTGCCGCCCGGGAGCACCTTCGCCGGGTACTTCGCCATGGTGCTGGTGATGGAGACGTTCATGATGGGCGTCTTCCTCGCCACCGACGTCTTCCTGTTCTACGTGCTGTTCGAGGCCATGCTGGTGCCGATGTACTTCCTCATCGGTCGCTGGGGTGGGCCACGCAGGCAGTACGCGGCGATGAAGTTCTTCCTGTACTCGCTGCTCGGTGGGCTGGTCATGCTCGCCGCGCTGATCGGGCTCTACGAAGCCGGGGCCAAGGTCCGCGGGACCGGCACCTTCGACTGGCGTGAGCTGGTCGCCGTTGCTCCGCAGATCCCGCACGGCACACAGATCTGGCTATTCCTCGGCTTCTTCCTGGCCTTCGCCATCAAGGCGCCGTTGGTACCCCTGCACACGTGGCTGCCCGACGCCGGTGCCGAGGCGCCGATCGGTTCGGCCGTGCTGCTCGTCGGTGTGCTCGACAAGGTGGGCACCTTCGGTTTCCTGCGGTACTGCCTGCCGCTGTTCCCTTCGGCCAGTCGCACACTGGCGCCTCTGGTGCTGGTGCTCGCTGTGCTCGGAGTGCTGTACGGCGCTCTGGTCGCGGTTGGACAGAGCGACCTCAAGCGCTGGGTGTCCTACACCTCCGTCGCGCACTTCGGCTTCATCGCGCTGGGTGTCTTCGCGTTTACCAAGCAGGCGGGCGCCGGTGCGGTCCTCTACATGGTGAACCACGGAATCGCGACAGGTCTGTTGTTCGTGGTGGTCGGGATGATCATCGCCCGCGGTGGCTCCCGCAAGATCGCGGACTACCGTGGCATGGCCAAGCGCACGCCGCTGCTGGCCGGAATGTTCTTGCTCGCGGCGCTGTGCGCTTTGGGGCTGCCCGGGACCAGTTCCTTCGTGTCGGAGTTCCTGGTGCTGCTGGGTTCCTTCCCGACGCAGCCGGTGTACACGATCTTGGCGACGGTGGGCATCATCTTCGCTGCGCTGTACGCGTTGTGGGTCTACCAACGGGTGATGCAGGGTCCCACAGGTGGGCCGGGCATTGAGGCCGCCGAGTCCAGTGGCCGGTTGGTCGACCTCACCAGGCTCGAGGTGGCCGTTGTCGCACCGCTGGTCGCCTTGATCCTGCTGCTCGGCTTCTATCCGAAACCTGTACTTGACGTGATCACACCATCGGTGAACTCCACGCTCAATGAGCTGGGCGTTGCACCCGAGGCCGTTCCCGCGGTCGTCCAGGGAGGCTTGCGTTGATGATCATGACCGCCGACGTTCCGATCACCCAGGCCCTTCTCGCTCAGGGTTCTGTGCTCGCCCAGGACGACACGGTGCACGCACCTTCGGTCGCGTACGGCGCGATCAGCCCGATGCTCGTGCTGCTGGGTGCGGCCTGCCTGGGTGTGCTGGTCGAAGCCTTCGTGCCCCGCAGCTCACGGTGGGCGGCACAGGTGGGACTGACCCTGCTGGCCCTGCTCGTGTCGGGTGTCGCGCTCGCGGTGTACGCATCGGGCTCGACGAGGGTTGACATGTCGACCCTCGCTGGCACCGTGGCCGTGGACCGGCCGACGCTGTTCCTCTGGGGCACCTTGCTCGTGCTGGCGGCTGCCTCCGTGCTGCTCATCGCCGACCGTTCGGTCGAGCCCGGGGGAGCGTTCCTGTCCGACACCACTGCAGGCACTGTGCTGGACCGCGTGCAGGCCGGGGCACGGTCCACCCACACCGAGGTCTTTCCGCTCACACTGTTCTCCCTGGGCGGGATGATGGCCTTCGTCGCGGCGAATGACCTGCTGACGATGTTCGTGGCCCTCGAGGTGCTGTCGCTGCCCTTGTACCTGCTCACCGGCTTGGCGCGGCGCAGGCAGCTGCTGTCTCAAGAGGCCTCGCTGAAGTACTTCCTGCTGGGGGCCTTTGCCTCGGCGATCTTCCTGTACGGCCTCGCCCTGCTCTACGGCTACGCCGGTTCGGTCCGGCTGGCGGATATCGCCAAGGCCGCGTCCGGTACCGATCGTTCTGACACCCTGCTCTTCGCGGGGCTTGCGCTGCTGGTCGTCGGGTTGTGCTTCAAGGCCAGCATCGGGCCCTTCCACACCTGGACTCCCGACGTCTACCAGGGCGCACCCACCCCGGTGACGGCGCTGATGTCCGCCTGCACCAAGGTCGCTGCCTTCGGTGCGCTCCTGCGAGTGCTGAACGTCGCCTTCGAGGGCACCCGCTGGGACTGGCGCCCGGTGATGTGGGTCGTGGCCATCCTCTCCATGCTGATCGGCACCATCATCGCCCTCACCCAGACGGACATGAAGCGGATGCTCGCGTACTCCTCTGTCGCCCATGCCGGTTTCATCCTGGTCGGCACCATCGCCCTCACCCCGCAGGGTCTGTCCGGCAGCCTGTTCTACCTGCTCGCATACGGGCTGACAGTGATCGCGGCGTTCGGCGTCGTCACGCTCGTCCGTGACTCTCGGGGCGAGGCGGCGCACCTCTCGCAGTGGAGCGGACTTGGCAAGCGTTCGCCGATCGTGGCTGGGGTGTTCTCGCTTCTGATGCTGTCCATGGCCGGGGTGCCGCTCACTGCCGGATTCATCGGCAAGTTCGCCGTTTTCTCAGCGGGCCTGCAGGACGGTATGGCCCCCTTGGTGGTCGTCGGTGTGCTGATGAGCGCGATCGCGGCCTTCTTCTACCTGCGGGTGATCGTGCTCATGTTCTTCAGCGAACCGGCGGCGGACGGGCCGACGGTGACGGTGCCAGGGGTGTTCACTACCGTTGCGATCAGCATCGGCGTCATCGGCACCGTCCTACTGGGCGTTGTCCCGGGGCCGGTGCTCGACCTGTCGGCTGTTCACTCGTTCCTGAGCTGAGCAGCTTCCCGTCCTGAGAGAGGCACGTCTTGACAACGTCTGAGCAGGGGTTCGTCAGCAGGCATCGCGTTGCTGGCGTCGACCTCGGCGATGCCGACCTGGCCGCGGCCGTGCAAGCCGGACTCACCGCGGTTGAGGACCTGCTTCGCGCCGAGCTCAGCGCCGACGAGCTGTTCGTCAGCGAGCGCGCGCTGCACCTCGTGGAAGCCGGTGGCAAGCGCTTCCGCCCGTTGTTCACCGTCCTCGCCGCGCAGCTCGGGCCACAACCGGCCTCAAGCGACGTGGTCACAGCATCAGCGGTGGTGGAACTCGTTCACCTGGCGACGCTCTATCACGACGACGTGATGGACGAGGCGACGATGCGACGCGGTGCAGTCAGCGCAAACGCGCGGTGGAACAACAGCTCGGCCATCCTCACCGGTGACTATCTCTTTGCCCAGGCGTCGCGGTTGGTGGCGCGGCTCGGCGCGGACGCGGTGCGGATCATCGCGGAGACCTTCGCCGAGCTGGTCACGGGCCAGATGCGGGAGACGGTGGGCGTCAAGGACGGCCAGGACGCCGTGGAGCACTACCTGCTGGTGGTCGCGGAGAAGACCGGATCACTGATCGCCACCTGTGGTCGTTTCGGTGCGATGTTCTCCGGAGCTGACGAGGAGCAGGTGCAACGGATGCATCGGCTCGGCGACGCTGTGGGCACCGCGTTCCAGATCTCCGACGACATCATCGATATCTCCTCGGTGGCCGCCGAGTCCGGCAAGATCCCGGGTACCGACCTGCGGGAGGGTGTGCACACTCTGCCGGTGCTGCATGCGCTCGCTGAGCAGGGCCCGGATGCGGACCGCCTGCGGGTGCTGCTTGCCGGGCCCGTCACCGAGGACGCCGACGTGGCCGAGGCCCTGGCGCTGCTGGCACGCTCGCCGGGTCTGGCAAGGGCGAAGGACACCCTCGCCGGGTACGCCAGGGCCGCGCATGAGGAGCTGGCAGAATTGCCCGGCGGTCCAGCCAATACCGCGCTGCGCCAGCTCGTCGACTACACCGTGGCCCGCACGGGCTAGCGGTGGTCGGCACTGTCTGGGCCATCAGTGACCTGCACGTCGGTCACGCGGAGAACCGTAGCGTGCTGGAAAGCTTGCGCCCGGTTTCCGAGCACGACTGGCTGCTGGTGGTCGGGGACGTCGGAGACCGGGTGGAGGACATCGAGTTTGCGCTGCGGCTGCTCACCGACCGCTTCCGCAGGGTGGTGTGGGTTCCCGGCAACCACGAGCTGTGGACCAGTCAACGGGGGAATGCCGCTGGACTGCGCGGTCAGGCCCGCTACGAGCACTTGGTGACGTTGTGCCGTCGGCTGGGTGTGCTCACGCCTGAGGATCCCTACCCCGTGTGGCGAGGCGCGGATGGCCCCGTGACGGTTGCACCGCTGTTCCTGCTGTACGACTACACGTTTCGACCTGTCGGGACCACGACCAAGGACGAGGCGCTGGACTACGCGCGGAGCACCGGCGTGGTGTGTTCCGACGAGTTCTTGCTGCATCCTGATCCGTATCGCAGCCGTGAGGAGTGGTGCCGGGCCAGGGTGGCATACACGGAGCCACGCCTTGCGGCGCTGGAGACTCCCACGGTGCTGATCAACCATTTCCCCTTGGTTCGCGAGCCCACGCGGGTGCTGCGCTACCCCGAGTTCGCCCAGTGGTGCGGCACCGAGCTCACCGCCGACTGGCACGTCCGGTTCCGGGCGCTCGCCGCGGTGTACGGCCACTTACACATTCCGCGGACCACCTACTACGACGGGGTGCGCTTCGAGGAGGTGTCCGTGGGTTACCCGCGGGAGTGGAAGCGGCGCACGGTCGAACCCGGGCTGCTCCGGCAGATCCTCCCGGTGCCGGCGTGATCGAGCGCATCCTGTTGTCGGGGGTCGCGGCGGCAGAGTGTTTCGGTGACCCCGAAGGTGCCGTGCTGTTTCCCGAGGAAGAGCTGCGGATCGCCAAGTCGGTGGACAAGCGGCGACGTGAGTTCACCAGCGCCCGGTGGTGCGCGCGGCAGGCGATGGTCCAGCTCGGAGTGCCCGAGGCCGCGGTGCTGCCCGGCGATCGCGGTGCCCCGCAGTGGCCAGTAGGGGTGGTGGGCAGCATGACGCACTGCGAGGGCTACCGGGGTGCGGCCCTGGCCCGGGTGGAGGCGGTGTTGAGTATTGGCATAGACGCGGAGCCACACGGACCGCTGCCTGAGGGTGTGCTGCGCGCGGTGAGCCTGCCGGAGGAGCGGGACTGGCTGGAACACGAGGCGCCCGCGGGGACGCACTGGGATCGGCTGCTGTTCAGTGCCAAGGAGAGCACCTACAAGGCCTGGTTTCCGCTCACCGGTCGCTGGCTGGGCTTCGAGGACGCGCATATCCGCATCGACCCTCTGGCGGGTACGTTCAGCGCAACCTTCCTGGTGCCTCCTCCGGTGGTGCGGGGGGAGGCGCTGAAGCAGTTCACGGGACGGTGGCTGGCGTCGGACGGCCTGGTGCTGACCGCAGTCGCGCTGCCTGCTTAGCGGCCAGCACCGCGTCGGTGGTGAAGACCAGCAACGCGACCCAGATGATGACGAAGCCGAGCCAGCGGGACGCGGGCATGGTCTCGTGGACGACCGCCAGTCCCCAGGTCAGCTGGAGTACCGGGGTGAGGTACTGCAGCAAGCCTATGGTCACCAACGGGATCCGCTGTGCTGCCGCCCCGAAGAGCAGCAGGGGCAGGGCCGTTACCAGCCCCGCGGTCACGAGCATGGCTGCGTGTCCGGCGCCGTGGGAGGTGAAGGTCGAGCCACCGCTCCACTGCAGCCACACCAGGTAGCCGACGGAGAGCGGAGCGAGAACGAGTCCTTCTGCCGTCAGACTCGAGCCCGGATCGAGCCGGATGGTCTTCTTGATCAGCCCGTACAAACCGAAGGAACAGGCCAGCGTGAGTGAGATGATCGGCGGCCGGCCATAGCCGATGGTGAGCACTGCCACGGCCAGGACAGCGATGGCCAGCGCCACTCCCTGCCAGCGGCGCAGCCGCTCGCGCAGCACCACGACGCCGAGCAGCACGCTGAGCAAGGGGTTGATGAAGTAGCCGAGCGAGGCCTCCACCACGTGATCGGAGTTGACCGCGTAGATGTACGTGCCCCAGTTGACGGCGATCAGGGCAGACGCCGCCGCGGCCATCGCCCAGGTGCGCAGCGGGATTCTGCCCAGCTTCGAGAGACGCCCGGTGACCGCAAGCAGGAGCAGCATGAACACGAGGGTCCACACCATGCGATGGCCCAGGATCTCGATGGCCGATGCGGGTTTCAGCAGGGGGAAGAAAGCCGGGAACAGCCCCCAGATGGCGTACGCGCCCACTCCCATGGCTAGACCGCCCGCCGGAGCAGCTTGCGCGCTGCGCACGAGGGCACTCACGTTCGCCGAGCCTAGACCGGCGGTGTCCACCCCTCGACATTGAGCGGGCCCGACGTCCTCGCTGTGTGCGATATCTGACGTCGAGCCCGCTCAGTGTGGAGCAGAGGTGGTCAGCTGACGGTCCAGGTGTCCTTGCCGCTCAGGAGGGTCTGGAGTGCATCGTGGTCACCGGGTTTCGCGTCCTTGGCCTGCTGGACCTGCCCGCGGACGAGGTCGTCGTAGGTGGGTTTGGTGATGCGGCGGAAGACACCGGTCACGGTGTGGTTGAGGTCCTGGTCGGACAGGCGGCTCAGGGCGTAGGCGTATTCCGGGTTGTCGGTGAGGGCGTCGTGGACGACGATGTCCTGGGCTGCGACATCGGCGGTGTCGACGACCTTGAGCGAGAATCCGTCACGGACGACGCAGTGCTCACCGTCGGGTCCGAAGATCAGGGGTTCGCCGTGGGTCAGTGGGATGAGGCGGTGAGGTGCCTCGTCGCCCTTGCGGAGGACGTCGAAGGAGCCGTCGTTGAAGATGGGGCAGTCTTGGAAGATTTCCACGAACGCCGTGCCCCGGTGCTCGGCGGCTTGCCGGAGGACGTCGGCAAGGCCTTTGCGGTCGGAGTCCATGGCGCGGGCGACGAAGGTGGCTTCGGCACCGAGGGCCAGGGACAAGGGGTTGAACGGGTTGTCCAAGGACCCCATGGGGCTGGACTTGGTGACCTTGCCGACCTCGGAGGTGGGGGAGTACTGGCCTTTGGTCAAACCGTAGATCCGGTTGTTGAACAGCAGGATCTTGAGGTTGACGTTGCGGCGCAGGGAGTGGATGAGGTGGTTGCCGCCGATGGACAACGCATCCCCGTCCCCGGTGACGACCCAGACGGAAAGGTCCGGTCGCGACACGGACAGGCCGGTCGCGATCGCTGGGGCCCGGCCGTGGATGGAGTGCATCCCGTAGGTCTCGAGGTAGTAGGGGAACCGGGAGGAACAGCCGATGCCGGAGATGAAGACGATGTTCTCGCGCTTGAGGCCGAGCTCGGGCAGGAAGCCGCGGATGGTGGCGAGGATGGCGTAGTCCCCACACCCTGGGCACCAACGAACCTCGGACCCGGAGGTGAAGTCTTTCGCCTTTTGCGGGGTGTCGGTGGTGGGGATGCCCGCGAGCGCGGTCAGGCCGAGGTCTTGACCCGCCAGATGCGAGTCGACGGTGGCGGTCATGCGTGGACCTTTCCGGTGGTGGCGGCGGCGTTGCGGGCGTTGGTAGTCTTCGCCGCCTCCGCCGCAGGCAGGGTGCCTGCCTCGGCGGCCAGGAGCACGTCTTGAAGCTCCTCGGCGAGGAATGCCAGGCCGGCGACCTTGGTGACGGGTTGGATGTCGACCAGGTAGCGCGCGCGGAGCAGCATGGAGAGCTGCCCGAGGTTCATCTCCGGGACCACGACACGCTCGTAGCCGCGTAGGACATCCCCGAGGTTGGCGGGAAGGGGGTTGAGGTGGGTGAGGTGGGCCTGGGCGATGGGGATGCCCTTCTTGCGGACCCGGCGGGCGGCGGCCCCGATGGGACCGTAGGAACTGCCCCAGCCCAGGACCAGGGTCTTCGCGTCCCCACTGGGGTCGTCGACCTGCACGTCGGGGACGGTGATGCCGTCGATCTTGGCTTGCCGTAGCCGGACCATGATGTCGTGGTTGGCCGGGTCGTAGGAGATGTCGCCGGCTCCGTTCGACTTTTCCAGGCCGCCGATGCGGTGTTCCAGCCCGGCGGTGCCGGGAACGGCCCAGGGCCGGGCCAGGGTCTCGGGGTCACGTTCGTAGGGCGCGAACTCGGACTTGCCCAACCCGACACCGGTGATCTCGTCCCCACCCTCGGGGGGGGTGGCGAAGCTGGGGTCGATGGTGGGGAGGGAGTTGACCTCGGGCACCGACCAGGGCTCGGAGCCGTTGGCAATGGCCCCGTCGGACAGCAGGATGACCGGGGTGCGGTAGGTGATCGCGATCCGGGCCGCTTCCAGGGTCGTCTCGAAGCAGTCCGAGGGAGACCGGGTCGCGAGCACGGGCACGGGGGACTCCCCGTTGCGCCCGAACAGGGCCTGCAGGAGGTCGGCTTGTTCGGTCTTGGTGGGCAGACCGGTGGACGGGCCACCCCGCTGCACGTCGATGATCAGCATCGGCAGCTCGGTCATCACGGCCAAACCGATGGTCTCAGCCTTCAACCCCAACCCGGGACCAGAGGTCGTCGTCACCCCCAAGGCGCCGCCGAAAGCGGCCCCGAGAGCGGCACCGACGCCCGCGATCTCGTCTTCGGCCTGAAAGGTGGTGACGCCGAAGTTCTTGTGCTTGCTCAGCTCATGGAGAATGTCCGACGCCGGGGTGATCGGGTAGGTCCCGAGGAACAGCGGCAGTCCGGAGCGTTTCCCGGCGGCGACGAGGCCGTAGGCCACGGCCATGTTGCCGGTGACCTGACGGTAGGTGCCCTTGGGCAAGGTGGCGGCGGCGACTCTATAGGTGGTGGCGAAGGCTTCGGTGGTTTCCCCGAAGTTCCACCCGGCCCTGTAGGCGAGCACGTTGGCCTCGGCCACGGCGGGGATCTTCGCGAACTTCTCGCGCAGGAACGCCTCCGTGCCCTCCACCGGGCGGTGATACATCCAGGACAGCAACCCGAGGGCGAACATGTTCTTCGCGCGTTCCGCGTCCTTCTTCGACAGCCCTGTCGAGGCCACCGCACCCCGGGTCAACGTGGCCATCGCTACCGAGTGGACCTGGAAGTCGGCGAACTCGTCCCCGTCCAGCGGGTTCGTGGCGTAGCCGGCGGTGGTCAGGTTGCGTTTGGAGAACTCATCGGTGTTCACGATCAACGTGCCGCCGCGAGGGAGGTCGCCGATGTTGGCTTTCAACGCCGCCGGGTTCATCGCCACCAACACATCCGGGCGGTCACCCGCCGTCAAGATGTCGTAGTCGGCGAAGTGGATCTGAAAGCTGGATACTCCGGCCAGAGTGCCCCGCGGGGCACGGATCTCCGCGGGAAAGTTCGGCTGCGTCGCCAGGTCGTTGCCGAACGCTGCCGCCTCGGACGTGAACCGATCACCCGCCAGCTGCATTCCGTCACCGGAGTCACCGGCAAAACGAATGACCACTCGATCGATATCGAGCGTCTCACGAGGAAGGCCAGTATCAGGCGAAGTATCGATAGTCATCGAGAAAAGGACCCCTTCCGGGCCGTCGACCTGCAGCATAATGAACCGGAGTCTTCTGGTCAGCAAGACCAGGCAACGACGATACGTGCACCGTGCTGAATGCTGCACGCGGACGTCGCAAACGTGAATTTCATGTTACGACGGGTCGTACACCTCCGCGGAGAGACGTGTCCGAGGACACGAATTCACCGGGTGCTGATTTTTGCCCGCATCGCCTCGAGCCG
>OCZT010005254.1_pt1 | contig 12961 bp, 7 predicted proteins | sample 1539031 | NCBI WGS metagenome assembly OCZT01 (sample SAMEA3539308, study PRJEB22396) | soil metagenome | biome: tundra; feature: field; material: soil | place: USA | collected 2010-05 | depth 0.15 m | reverse complement strand
TTGACCAGGTACCAGACGCCGTAGGCGGCGAAGATGACCCAGGCGGGGCGGGGAATGCGGATGGGATCGTGCGCGGGGGGCGCGCCGCTGTTGGTGATGGCGCCGCGCCATGCGGCGAGGATGGCGGCAGCGCCGAGGGCGAGGAAGGCGCCCCAGTGGGCCAGATGGAAGAGGAGGAGGAAGAAGACGACGAAGCTCTCTGCAGCGGCGCCAACGGCAAACAGGATTTCCGGAGGGGCGGGGCGCTTGCGCATGAGGAGGGCGCCGAGCGCGTAGGCGGTGGCGAGGGTGAAGGCGGCTCCGAAGAGGGCGGCGAGGAGGGGCATCAGGTAGGCACCGGTATTATTTGAAGCGAAGATTGCGCACCGCGTCGATTGCAGATTGGACTTCCTGACGCGTGACAAGCGCCGTTCCCGAGTGACTGAGGGGGTTCAGAAGAATTCTCTTCCACATCTCCACCACGGAAAATGAGGCAGAAAGGGCGGTATTGAGCGTGGGATCTGTGGCCTTCGAGAGGGCGTGCGCTTGCGCCGCTTTCCAGAATGCTTCAGCCTTCATCGCGCCAGGGTCTCTCTTATAAGCAACCGGAACAGACCACTTGTCGCAATACTGCTTGACCTTCCACTCGAATGCATCCCTAGCGTAGTTTGCAGCGCTGGACAGATCGTTCGCGGCCAGATGGCCTCGCGCGTGATTCAAGTAGTAATCCGTGCCACCGCTGCGTTGGTAATGAGTGGGGCGGTCGTTCTCGCCGATGTAGATCTCGTACGCCTTCCACTCTGCCTTGGCTTCGAGTTGCAGTTGTACCATCTCGTACCAGACTCTGTCATGGGTCATGAGAATGACTTGCCAGCCGGCAAAGTGCTCGGCGAGAAGATCCAGGACCGGCATACGGTTCTGCATGTCGAGCCCGATTAGCACGTCGTCGAGGACTAACAGCTTCGGGTGGATTGAGGCGGGAGGGACGGTGTTTAGCAGGCCAGCGAGGTAGATCACCAAACCGATGGCCGACAGCTTCGCCTCATTGAAAAAGTCATGATGATTCGGGACCGTGACCCCGTTCCGTTTAACCGAAAGAGTCAGCTCTTGGTGCGTGAACGTTTTGCTTTTCAGGTGGTATTCGATTGGTTGGAAGGACACGCCTAGTTCAAAATCGCAGCCGGGAAACTTTTGGAGCAGCCTGCTGGCCTGGACCATTAACGGCGTAAGAACCGGTTCAAAAGCCCCATTGAAGCGCCCGGCGGCGCCCAAGCACTTGAGCACGTACTTCTTATAATTCGCCCACGGCGTGCTGGCAAGAACTTCGTTCCAGAGATCGCCAATTCTCGCCGAGCCGCCTCCCTCAATCGGGACCTCCATGCGATCTACGAGGTGATTCACGGCGATGAGGAAAAGATTGACGTTTTCACCCTTCTGGGAAAAATTGGTTTCGAGCAGGCTCCGGTAATCCAAGCATCCCACCTGGAGGGCCGTCTGCGAGGCGGGCGGCGTACTCAAGGGGCGGTTGCCTCCGTACAGCCATTGTTGTGTCGCACCGCTATCGAAGTGGAGGGTGATGTGGCCGTCGCTGAGCGCCGGTTGGTTAATGTTCTTGAAGTCCGCGAAGGGTTTGGCCTTATTGTTACGGTTGAAGAACTCCTGGATGGCGCGAAAAAGAGAGGATTTGCCGCTTCCGTTCTCGCCGTAGATCAGAAGATTTCGGGCGTTGCCGAATTCGAAATCGTAAATGGCGGGGCCGGGGAAGCCGCGGAAGTCGCAAACCTCGATCTTTGTGACCCTCACGCTTTTCCCTCAATAATGCGAACGACTTCAAGGCCGTTTAGTGCGAAGAGGCAGGCGTAAAGGGGATGGTTGACATCCGCTATCTGCGCGTGGAATTCGGCGAGCCGCGCGGTTCGCTGAGACTTGGCAATGTCGTCCAGCTTGGGCGGTTTGGCAGTATCGAGATGCGTGAAAAACGTCAACTCTTGCGCATGCAGGTCGGATTCGAAGAATAGCTCGTAAATTAGCCCGTTCAGCAAGCGCTCGAAATATGCGGCCGCCGGCCCTTGGCCCTTAGCGTGGAGAACGGCCTCGGCGAGACGCTCAACGAGTTGGCGCTGCTCCGGTGTTGCGTGAGGGATAGGAAACTTCTTCAGCGCCTCCGGCTGAACTTCATACCAGCCACCCTGCTTCTCAACGAAAATACTCTTCGCATAATATGCAGCCACGGCTGAGTTCAGCACGGCCAGCCAGAAGGTTCCGCCTTCTGCCGGGAAGAAGTAGGACGTGTTGCCTAGGTAGCATCCGTCTACTTCTAACGCGAAAGTCGGGCGTATCGAGACCTTAGTGGAAATGATCTTGGGTCGCTCAAACTCCTGCCAGTACTCGGCTCCCCACCGTTGTAGAGCGTACCACTCGTAGCGGATACCAGTTTCCGTCCTGTTCCGCGCTGAAAGCTCGCGCTTGAAGGATCGCAGGTGGGCATGAACAGCCGGGAAACCTTCTTCGAAGGCTCTTTCGGCTTTCTTGGACGCTCCGACGATGGACGGATCGTTATGCAGAGGGAAATGCCATGGGACGAAAAGCAGATACTGTTCTCCGAAATTTACTCGCCAGCGCTCGACGTCGCGGCCGCGCAAGAATGGCTTCAGCAGTTGGTTCGAGGATATGTGCTCAGCGATCAACCGATCCCTTGTAGTGTGGTCCACGACGAACGCCTCGTTCAGGCCGGTCGTGATACCTCGGTATAGGTGCGTACCAACGTAATCTCCTAAAGGCCTCCCCGCAGCCCTGATCCGTTCAAGTAGCGATAGCTCGGACCTGCCCTCGATGCGCCATGCGTCGGGAGAGAGATCCGCCTGGGCCATGGTGATGGCACCGCCCGACAAGTGCGCCCGGAACTCATCAACCTTCCATTCGGGGTCCCACTTCAGACCCTGGAATTCGGGACGTCCACCAGGGGCCCCTTTTGACAGAATCACGATGCAGGGGTACGCGATCGCATCAAAAATGTCGGCGTCGCCAAAATCAATCAGTCGCCGGACCCGAGTATTCTTCTTGAGCCACTCGCGCAGTTTTTCCCCGTAGGCGACGCGAAACCATTTGTTCGAAGTGATGAAGCTGAAGATGCCGCCAGGTTTCAGAAGCTGAATTCCGCGTTCGTAGAAGTAAACGAAGAGGTCTGCCGTACCCGTGAAGCATTCGTAGTGTTGCTTAAGACGGGGTTTGAGGTCCGTGATTTGCTGCTGTTTCACATAGGGCGGGTTGCCGATAACGATGTCGAAGCCAGAGAAGTCCTTCGCGTCCAGCGAAAACATCCATTCCGGGTCGAAGAACTCGGCGTGCGTGTTTTGGTTGTACGGGTCCCAACCTGCGAGCAATCGGGCCGTCCGGTTGGGCATACCCTGGTGATGCAACTCGATGGACAATTCCTCGCGGATGGCAGCATCCTCTTCCCGGCAGCGCTGTTTGTCTTCGGGAGTGCGGGCATTGAAATGCTCATGCCGGAGGAGCCTCAGCTTTTCGCGGAGTGCCATCACTTGATCCGCCCCGATGAACAACTGGTGATCCTTCACCTTCTCGATAGGCGTCAGCGAATCGGCCGCGACAATGCGAGTTTCCAGATTCGGCAAAGGGCGAACGCCGAAGTTAGGCGCTTTGGGATTCACTTTCTGGTCTACCAGGAGCGCGATGAAAAAGCGGAGCTTGGCGATCTGTCCGGCAATCGGCTCAATATCGACGCCATAAATGGAGTTCTCGATGAGATAAAGCTTGCGAGCAAAATCGAGATCGTGGTGATCTTCGTTAAAGGAGTGCTCGATGTCCTCCAGGCGGGCTGCCACGTTCTTCTTTCCGGCCTCGCGAATCTCGGGATCTTCCATCTTTTCCGTGCGTGCCAAGTCGCGGAGCGCCCGTTTTTTCTGCTGCTCTTTCCATCTGCGGTTCTTGGGGTCGAGTTTTGCGAGCAGGTGCACCAACCGGTGCAGTACCCCCATGGGAAAGGCGCCGGAGCCGCAGGCGGGATCGAGGACACGGATCTTCTCAATGGCGTCGATGAGTTGTTGGGTCCTTGATTCATCCAGCGGGTTGCCAGGCTGATCGGAGAGCAGCACACGGACCTTAGGCTCCAGTTGCTCCGGGAAGTGAGCCACTAACGCTTCATCTACCATGTACTGGACTACATCGCGCGGAGTGTAGAAGGCACCGATTTTCTTGCGGGCTGTGGTCTTGGTGTCCTCATTGTAGGATGCAAGCAGGTTTTCAAAGACCTTGCCGAGGAGTTCGGGGTCAAGAGCAATTTCCTGTTCGAGGGGCGTGTTCTCCTCGACGGTGAACTTGTAGCGGCTCAGGATATCGATCAAACCGTGGACCGTCACGTTCTTCTTGCGCTGGTCGTTATAGTCCTCGCTGAGGTCGGCGGTGTCCTCCCCAAAGAAAAGCTGGTTGGGGATGGTGACGGACTCGGGCGGGTTGTCGGAAAACCCATCCAACCGGAGGGTAGGCTTGTTTTCGGCCTTTTTGTAAACCTGGTCGAGGCAATCAAAGAGGCCACCGTTGATGAAGGGCACCTGGGAGAGCAGGTCAAGCAGCGCTTGACGGTTGGAAAGCAGATCTTCGTAGCGGTAGAGCGTGAAGATACCGCGGTTGCCGTCGTAGCGGCCGGTAGTCTTCTTGTCGCGGAAACCGCGCTTTTCCGGCTCGCGGTTGAGCGTGGCAAAGAAGAGGTTCTGCAAGATGGCTTGGTAGTAGTTGCCCGACTTGAGCTTGGTTTCTTTGAGAAGTTCCTCCAGTGCATTCCAGCGAAACAACTTGCGGGGGATCAGCCCCTTCTCCTGAAGGAACCAGCAAAAGATTAGCCTGGTGAGCAGACGGATAAAAAAGATCGAGCGTTCTTTTTCCGATTTGGCATCGACATCGCGGGGATAGACGACCCCCTTGTTTTTCAATGCCCACAAGTACCAATCGGTGATATCGCGATAGAACTGCTTGTTGAGATCGGAACTATCGAGCTTTTTAGACCATGCGCGGTGGAGTTCGACGAAGTTCCGGAAGCTGAATTCTTCGTGCAGGCGATCCAGCGTGAGGTCATTGAGAATCTCAATGTGAGCCCGGAGTGGATCGGCCCAGCGAATGTCCTTGATGAGAGTGACCTTGCGGAGCACGTCTCTCTTCGGATCACGCTTGTTAAGCTCTCTATCGATGATCGCGAGCGTGAGCGTTTCATGGTGCCGGAAGAGGATCATGGCCGGCATGGGAAAACGCTTGTTTATCTCCCGAGTAATGTTTGCCAGCTTGGTGCGCGTGTAATTCGGTTCCGCAAGATCGATGGCAAGGAATACGTAGGACTCGATGATGGAATTGTCGAATTTGCCACTCGAAAACGGCAGGTGGTTTCCGATATCCTCATCACTGAGCTGGAACAGAAACTCTACGGCTTTCCACTCGCCCGTGAGCGCCATTGTTGGGTCAAGCTGCCCGCCTGGGTCGAAATGGAGGAGGAAGCTGGCAGGGGTATTGGGCTCCAGATCGAGCTGTCTTTCGCTTGAGTAGTCGAGGGCACACAGGAAGTCGCGCCCGGCGGTTCTCAGACTCTTGCCGGCAAAACCAGCCAGCGCATCAACGATTTGCGCTCTGCGGTCGAGGACGGGCATTTGGGTTAGCGGATCACCAGCCAGGTAATGAGGTCGAAGTCGGTGGCTGATGAAATCTGTTTGCCTGCATCTGTGAGCAGACCGCTGCGGCTCGAAAGCAGGTTATTGACTGTTCGCTTGCGGAACGTGGCCTCGATTGCAGCGACGGCTTTCTTCAGGAGGCCCGTGTAGCGGCTCATATCAGAGCCGTCCTTCGTTTCCTTGTCGAATGCGTCGCATAGAGCCTGGATGGCCTCCTTTTTATCGACGCAAAGAAGGCGGTAGATTTCGAGGATCTGTTTGGGCTGGGCAAAGGTGTAGCGTACGGTTCCATCGTCCCAAACGTAAACGAGGAAGTAGGGCTGAAGCGGATTCACGGTCTCATTCCCTGCCGTATCGCCCGTCTGGCGCAAGCAGTAGATCACTCCGGGCGCGATCTGCTTGTATTTTGGGTCCGCGGGGATCACCGCATACAGGCCAAGCGGAGCTTCCTCCAAAACGGTTCGGTTTGCCTCGATGTATTTCGCCAGTTCAAGCCGGAAGTCGTCGAGCGTGAATTCCGAGAGCGCAACGGATTCGCTGAAGTCCTCCAGGTCAAGAATTTCGTCCTTGAGGCGCAGGAGTTGCTTGTCGCGATACTTGAGGTCGTCCTGGATCAGGTCCTGAAGTTCGTCAACGGTGAGCACGTTGTCTTCACTGGTGGCGGCAATATCGACGAGTGCCATGCGAGCCTCGACGCGGTTCTTGAGGTTGATGTACTTGTTCAGATCCTGGGTGGGCCAGAAGTTTACTAGGTGAACCGACTTGTTCTTGCTCCCGATGCGGTCGATGCGGCCGAAGCGCTGGATGATGCGAACCGGGTTCCAGTGGATATCGTAGTTGACCAGCAGGTCGCAATCTTGAAGGTTTTGACCTTCTGAAATGCAGTCGGTGCCGATCAGCAGATCGATTTCACCCTCCTGGGGCATCGACTTCATCTTGGAACGATTCTTGGCGAGTGGGGAGAAATTGATCAGGATGTGGTTGAAGTCCGACTTGCCGAAGGTGGTACGGCACTCCGTGGAGCCGCCAGACACAAGAGCCATGTGGATACCAAGCTGTTCACGGACCCAAGAGTGCAGCGACTTGTAGAGGTAGTCGGCTGTGTCAGCGAAAGCTGTGAAGATGATGATTTTCCGGTTGAGCCGCCCGTCTACCGTGGTGGAGGGATTCTCAATCTTGCGTGCGATGATCTGCTTCAACTCCCCGAGCTTGGCATCGCGGGTAGTGTCGATCTTCCTGGCTTCTTCCGCGAGATATTCAAGCTGGGCTTGATCCCGCTTGAGATCTTTCTTCCAGCGATCCAGATTGAGGTGAGCCATCTTGTAGACTACACCGCGGCCAACTTCGAGAGCTTCGCGAAGTTCTTCGTCCTCGACGTCGGCGAGTTCGACGTTGCCGAGATCGATATCGGGATTCTCGGCTTGATGATTTTGAAAGCGTTCAATGCGGGCTTCGATATCCTTAATCTTCGCAACGGTGCGGCTCATGGTGATGGCGAACGAATGAACGGAGCTTTCGAGTCGCTTGAGGAAATTCACCTTCATCATGCCAATGAGGAAGTATTCGCGCTGCTCTTGAGTGAAGTTCAGCACAAGTTGCTTGCTGTAAAGCTCCTGATATTCGTTGAGCAAATATCGTGAGGGGCGAAAGAGGCTCAGTTGATAGGCGATGATGTCATCGTTCAGCCGGTCGTAGCTGGGGAACCGGCCGGCGTTATCAATGACGGAAAAAACAGACTCTGGCTTCTGGCGTTCGGGGAAATTGCCAACCTGCTTCAGCGACTCTTTGTAATACTTCAAGATGTGTTTGCGAGAACGGGCGATGGTCAGCTCGTCGAGGAGTGTGAAAAACCCGGGACTCAGGCGTTCGAGCAGAACGCTGGTTTTGCGCTCTCCGGGGGCTTTGGCCCAATCGTTGAATGTCCGCTGCGCCGCTCCGAGGGTTTCCTTGAGACTGCCGATACCGATGGTCTCGCGGAAAGAATCGTCTCGCCCCTCCGTCAGGAAGTAGAGTTGATTGCGGAGATCTCTGAGGTCGGTGTTGACGGGGGTGGCGGAGATGAGCAGGACCTTGGTCTTCAGCCCCTGCTTAATGATGTGCTCCATGAGCCTCTCGTAGCGGCTCATGCGGACGATGTTCCCCTCTTCGTCGCGCTTTCCTCTTGCGTTATTCCGGAAATTATGGGACTCATCGATGACGACGAGGTCGTAGTTGCCCCAGTTAACCGAGGCGAGATCGACGTCACCTGACCTTCCGCCCTCGCGGCTGAGGTCCGTGTGGCTGAGGACAGTGTAGCCCAGGCGGTCGTTTACGAAGGGGTTTAGCTCGCTATTGTTCTGCGCCTGATAGACAGTCCAGTTCTCGCGCAGCTTCTTCGGGCAGAGGACAAGGACTTTGTGGTTTCGCAACTCGTAGTATTTGATGATGCCGAGCGCTTCGAAGGTCTTACCCAAGCCGACGCTGTCGGCGATGATGCAACCATTGTGTGTGTTGATCTTGTTGATGGCACCCTTTACCGCGTCCTTTTGAAATTCGAAGAGCTTTTTCCAAATGTCACTTTCGACGATCTGGGTCCGTTCAAAGAGCAATCCACCCGCGTGCTGGCCGGCGAGGTAACGCTCAAAAACGTGGAACAGAGTCTTAAAATAGACGAACTCCGGCGAGTGGTTCACGTAAAGCTGTTCCAGGTACCCAAGGACCTCTTGCTTCACGTCTTCGACCAAATCAGGATTGTTCCAGATTTCTTCAAACCAAGCTTTCAAGTCCCGGCGGTCACGATTGCTATCGACCTCGAGGTTCAGCTCAATGTTGTTGTTCGCAGCGCTGAGGCCGAGCCCACGAACGGTGAAATTTGAGCTCCCCAGGATCGCGTCTTCGATTCCATTGTGGGAGATATGATACATCTTCCCGTGGAGCAGGCATGTCTGAGACACGGAACGGATTTCTGCCTTCTCCGAAAGCCATTGCGCGCACTCGCGGGCAACCCGTTTCTGCTCCAGACGATTCGCAAGCTGAAGTCCTTCGTCTTCGATCTTGAAGGACTTCTTGTCGGTACGGTCCGGATCGAGTCTTCGGATAAATCGCGGCTCTCCGAACAGGAACCGCATGTGATCGATTCTGGATAGTTCGGACTGGAAGGCATCCCAGGCGTAAATCGTGAAGTACGCGGACACGACCGAAAGCTCTGATCCATCGCGAATTTTGTCACGAAGAAACGCAGCAACTGTACCGCGGTGGTAGTTGTCGCGAATGCCCGAAGCGGGTCTCGTGGTCGTGACGGCAACGCTGCCTGGTTCGATCCTCGTGGTTGATGACATTGCAACTCCAGCGGACCTCTCTTTGCTGCATCGGCCGGTCCTAATCGAGAATAGCCATTATTTCAGATCGCAGAGGTGCATGCCAGAGGAGGTGGCCCGCACCGGCAGCTCCGATTATAACGAGTCCTCCGGCACCGATGCTCCGATCGGAGCATCCGCGTAAGCCGTGGCTGTCAGGGGCGCTTTGCCGGGAGTGATCGTACGCGGAAGGACCGATCCAGTGGCAACGCGAATGTGCTCCGCTGAGATCGAGACCGCGGAAAGTCATCGAGATGCCGAAGCCGAAGATGCAAGCCGATCCGGCAATTAAGCCGCGGAGCGAGCCTGAGATTCTTCCTCCGCTCGCAACTCGCGAATCCATTCGCCCTTGGCGTATGGCGCGAGAAAACTGGTCAGATCGGGTCTGCCATTTGCCGCCTCGCTCGCTTCGGCGAGCAAGTGGCGCCAGGTATCGCGATCCATCGCACCGGAGCCGTGAATGTCTTCTGCCCGGCGCGCAATATCGTAAATCCTGTCCCAATTTGGCTCTGGCATCATATCTTCTGGATAGCCGCAAGAACTACCTTCACCATCATACTACCGGTGGGGTCATGCTTCAAAAGTGCCTCTGGCTCCACGAAGTAGGCTACGAGCGATTCTGCAAAATACTCCCGCCAGTTCGGAGTGGCGGCATATCGAGTGATTGGGCGCTTGCCTGGATTCGAGAAGGCGTCGTCGATCAGTTTCCCGCTTCTCCCATCCGCTCGAAATGGTGCGCCAACTCGTGCAGAAGCGACCTCCGCAGACTCTCCAGTTTATCGGTCGTGGATGCCGACATATTCCCGGTGCTGCCGGGTCGAAACGTGTCTCCGAAATGCACTCCCATCTTGCGAGCGGAGTTCAGAGTAACGGTCCGGTCATCATACGAATAGACACCCGAAGTTCCCTGCTCGGGAAGTCGGCAAATCAGAATCTGCTGGATAGGCTTCTGCCGCAGAGCCCGCGGAATCTCAGGTCGCTCCAGCACAGTGAGAATTCGCGCGTATCCTCTCTGGACATGTCACTTTCTACGCGGCGGTAATGCACTCCAGCCTTGATTTCTATTGGTCGTGGCACAATATCCAGCCTTACAGCAGGACGGTGTCGATCTGGCGGTCTTCGCGGGCGGGCGGAGCGCTTGGGGCGGGCACGGCGACGGGGCGAAGGAACTCCAGCAACTCGGCTTCGGAGCCATCGAAGAAGCCGTCGAGCAATTCGCTGACGGCGGCGCGGCGCATGGAGTCGCGGGAGGCTTCGGGGGAATAGACGAAGGCGCGGCCCACCTTGCGGCGCGTCAGTTTGCCTTTGCGGACCAGGCGGTCCAACACCGTCATGATGGTGGTGTAGGCCAGGGGGCGGGAGAGCGCGACCACCTGTTGCACGGCCCTGACGTTGCCTTCCTGCAATGACCAGAGCGCCTTGAGGCACGCCAACTCCAGCGGCGGAGGAACATCGTGCGGGGTCTTAAACATCAGTTTGCCTTGGGACGGAGCAGGCCGGCCTGCAACATTTTCTCGGCCATGAGGGAGTTGCCGGCCGCGACGGGCGCGCGGGGCGGAGCCGCGGGAGCCGGCGCCGGGGGTTTGGCGTCCGCGGTGGAGGACGCGGCGTCCGCGGCGGGCGCTGGATTCAAGTAGCGATCCTTCTTCAACGCGGCGCGCTCCAGCGCCGGGTTGTAGGTGGTGAAGCAGCCTTCCAACTGGCGATCGTTCTCGATCAGCGCGCGCATGGATTCCATCTTGGCATCGAGGTCGTCCAGGCAGTGCAGCAGGAGCGCCTCGGGAAACTGCGGCACCTTGGGCGAACCGAATTCCAGTCTGCCGTGATGGCTGAGGATCATGTGCTCCACCAGCGAGCGCACCAGCGGCGGGAAATCGGGCAGGGCGCGCAGTTTGTCGCCCACGATCCGCATGGCGATGGAGATGTGGCCGATCAACTGGCCTTCGTCGGAATAGGAAAAGCCGCGCTCGTAATTCAACTCGTAAATCTTGCCGATATCGTGGAGCACGACGCCAGCGATCAGCAGGTCGTAGTCGATGTTGGCGTAATGGGCGGCGGCGGATTTGGCCATGCCGCAGACGCTCAGCACATGCTCGATCAAGCCGCCGAGGTAGGCGTGGTGAATCTGCTTGGCGGCGGGCGCGAGACGGTAGCGGCGGGCGATATCTTCATCGTCCAGCACCGCCTCCAGCAGGCCCTTGAGGTGCGGATTGCGCAGGGCGGCGACGATGCCGCGCAGTTCCAGCCACATTTCGCCAGCGTCGCGTTTGGACGAAGGGAAGTAATCGGCGAACTGCACCTCGCTTTCGTCCAGGCGCCGCACTTTGTGGATGGTCAGTTGCGGCTTGTTGTGGAAGACCTGAACGATGCCTTTCACCTTGACGAAATCGTCGCGTTCGAATTCGTTGAGGACGTCGGACACGTTGTCCCACATCTTGGCGTCGAGTTCGCCGGTGCGGTCGGCCAGGAACAGCGAGAGATACAGTTCGCCGCCCTTCTTCTGCCGGATCTCCTTGGATTGGACCAGGAAACTGGTCTCGACCAGTTGATTCGGCTTGAGCTCGTTTACGTAAGGCGATTTCATTTTTTCTCGGGAACGGCGGCGACGTCGGCGGGCTTTTCAGCGGCGGCCGCGGGTACCGCGGCTTTCGCGGGAGCGAGCGAGGGGGGCACTTTGGGCTTGGTTTGCTTCACAGTGCCGGCCGGAATCACCCACAGGAGGTGCCTCTTCACGCGCGCAGCCACTTCTTCCTTGGTAGTGGTCTGGGGCTTCAACTGGGCGACGTCTTTCCAGCGCGTGTCCTTGGCGGGCGCGGCGCCGCTATCAATGTAGCCTTCCTTGATTTCGAGGAACGCATCCTCGCGCAGCGAGGTGAGGAAAACACGCACCTTGGGCTCCATTTTGGTCTGGGTGAGGCGATCCTGAATCTCCGCCTTGACTTCCTCGAAGGGTGCTTGTCCGGCTTCGATGCGCTCGTCCACTTTGAGTATCAGGAAGGAAGTGGGCCGCCGGATGGGGTCGCTGACGAAGCCCTTCTTCGCATTGAACACCAAGTCTTCGATGGGCTTGTCCATAAGGCCTTTGGTCATGGGTCCGACCTGGCCGCCGGTCTTGGCGGTCTCGATGTCATCGGAGTTATCGCGCGCCAGTTCGCTGAACTTCTCGCCCTTCTTGGCGCGCGCCGCCAGATCCGCGGCTTTCTTTTCGGCGACGGCCACCTGGGCGGGAGTTTTGCCTTCGGTGGAGATGACAATCTGGCTGAGGAACACCTGCGATTCCTTGCGCATGTAGTCCGATTTGTGCTCGTCGTAGTACTTCTGCGCGTCGGCTTCCGGCACAATGACGTTGCGCGCAACTTCCTGGCCGATGACGCGCTGCGTCATCATCTCGTTCTTCATCCTGAGCTTGAAATCCTCATAGCCCATACCGGTGTTATCGCGGATGAAAGCCTGGAATTTATCGGGGTCGGAGATCTTTTGCTGCACCTGTAGGTCGGCGATGCGGCGCGTCACTTCCGCGTCCACGTTGATGTTGAGGTCCTTGCCCTTTTGCACGAGGAGCAGGGAATCGATCTCATCGCGGAGGGCGTTGGCGGCAAATTCGTCGACGGCCTGCTGGAGGCGTGGGCCGCTGAGGCCTTGGCGTTTGGCCTCGGCCTCGAGGTCGAGGCGCTTCCTGGCAAGTTCGCCGCGGGTGATGATATCGCCGTTGACTTTGGCGGCGATCTCTTCGACAACCTTGACGTTGTCCGCCGCGGCGCAAACCGCAAGGCTGGACGCGATGAGTACTACAAACCTACGAAACATAACTGATCCTTTTATTTTAGCAAACCATGGCTTGCGGTTAGGTGCGCAGTTGGGAGAGTTTCTCTGTGAGGAAGCGCAAGATATCGCCGGCCGCGGTCTGCCCATCCAATGGCAATAGCAATACGCCTGCCGGAGTGAACTGCGCGCCGCGGGTCTTACTGACGA
>OCZT010005253.1_pt1 | contig 12962 bp, 15 predicted proteins | sample 1539031 | NCBI WGS metagenome assembly OCZT01 (sample SAMEA3539308, study PRJEB22396) | soil metagenome | biome: tundra; feature: field; material: soil | place: USA | collected 2010-05 | depth 0.15 m | reverse complement strand
GGCCGGTGCTGATCGCCGGCCACGGCGCCCGGCAGGCCGCCGGGCAGGTCCGCGGGCTCGCCGAGCGGCTCGGCGCTCCCGTGCTGACCACCTTCAAGGCCAAGGGCCTGGTGCCCGACACCCACCCGCTCGGCGCCGGCGTGCTGGGACGCAGCGGAACGCCGGTGGCCAGCTGGCTGATGAACGAGGCCGACCTGCTGATCGTGGTCGGCGCCTCGTTCTCCAACCACACCGGGATCGCGCCGTACAAGACCATCGCGACGATCGACGACGACCCCGCCGCGCTCGGCCGTTTCGACGCGGTCAGCGCTGGCGTCGTCGGCGACGCGGCGCTCACGCTGATCGCGCTGCTGGAGTGCCTGGGCGAGACCAGGACGCAGGACCAGCGCCCGGAGGTGGTGGCCCGGTGGGCCATCTGGCGGGCCGAGAAAGCCCGCCGGGTAGCCGACGACCGGGGCCGCGGCGTGTCCGCCGCGGCGGTCTTCGACGCCCTGTCGCGGCACCTGCCCGAAGACGCCGTCGTCACGGTTGATGTCGGCAACCACGCCTACTCGCTAGGCCGTTACCTGGAGTCGAAGGGCCAGCCGGTGCTGATGTCCGGGTATCTCGGGTCGATCGGCTTCGGCTATCCCGCCGCGCTCGGCGCGTGGGCGGCCGCGCCCGGCCGGCCGATCGTGGCCGTCACCGGCGACGGCGGCTTCGGCCAGTACGCCATGGATCACCACCGCGGTGAAGTACGGCATCGGAGTCAAGCACGTGCTGCTCGATAACCACTCGCTCGGCAAGATCGGCAAGGAGCAGCTCGCTGCCGGCTTCCCGGTCTGGCACACCTCACTGCGCAACCCGGACTGGGCCGCGTACGCGGAGCTGTGCGGGGCGACCGGCATCAAGGCCGGCGCCCGGGAGCAGCTCGACGCCGCGATGACCCGCCTGTTCGCCGCCGACGGCCCCCCCTGCTGCACGTCGAGCAGGACCCCGAACTCCTGTAGCACCCTCGTTCCCCGACGGCGCCAGGAAAAATTCCCGCCCGGACCCGGCCGCTGCGGCCCCGTCTCACCAAGGAGCACTGAACCCCATGAGTGACCCGACCCGGCGTTACGACGACCTGCGCGCGCTAGTGATCAACTGCACGCTGAAACGGTCACCCGAGCCCAGCAACACCCAGGGACTGATCGACGTCAGCACCCGCATCATGGCGAAGCATGGCGTCCAGATCGACCAGATCCGGGCGGTTGACCACGACATCGCCACCGGCGTATGGCCGGACATGACCGAGCATGGCTGGGCCGCCGACGACTGGCCCGGCATCTACCAGCAGGTCCTGGCCGCCGACATCCTGGTACTGGCCGGCCCGATCTGGCTCGGTGACAACAGCTCGGTGATGAAGCAGGTGATCGAGCGCCTCTACGCGTGCTCGCATCTGCTCAACGACGCCGGCCAGTACGCCTACTACGGCCGGGTCGGCGGCTGCCTGATCACCGGCAACGAGGACGGCGTCAAGCACTGCGCGATGAACGTCCTCTACAGCCTCCAGCACCGGACGCATTAACAAACGTATAATCCCAGGTCAGGCCAGCTAGTGGCCCCCGGAAAATAATCGCAGGTCCACCCTGGCCGGGCATCAGGTCTTGCCCAGGAGCTGCTGCAGATCCTCAGCTGACAGGCCCGCGTCCCGCAGGACCGACCGCAGCGTTCCCTTCGGGACATCCTTCCCGGCGTGGACGGGCACCGTGGTGGAGCGCCCATCCGGATGCCTGAGCCGGTGGTGGCTGCCCCTCACGGTAGTCAGGTCAAACCCCGCAGCCCGGAGCGCCTTAACCAGGCGCGTGCCCGTGCACGCCGGCAGCGCCTTAGGCAACCTCTAGGTCCAGGGTTTCCGGGATGCCGTCCTCACTAATGACCATCTCGACGGCCTCGCGCAGGCTGGCAATCGCCTGCTCGGGATCCGGGCCGTTCCCGTTCGCCCCGCCGCTGGAGCCGAGCCAGGCGTGCGCGCACCAGATGCCGTCCTCGTCCTGCTCCAGCGTGTAGGGCACATGCACGGTCCTGCGCTGGCCGCTCATGATCGTCTCCCTGGTTCTGCGGACGGTGGTATACCACCTGCTCCGGATGCTACCGCTATCGGAGACAGCTCAACCTCACTGCCAGCACTGAGCCCTGGCCACCTCGCGGTATACCGGGATCAGGTCTACCGGGGGGCTAGCCCTGCTGGTCTGCCGGGCACGCTGGCAGGGCGGCTCAGCCGAGGTGGCCGCCCAGGCGGCTGGCCTCCGTCAGCATCACGGTAATCGCGGAGCTGACCGCCGCCACGGCGGCAGTCGTGGCTCCGGCCCGGAGTGCCGATAGTGCCCACTCAGCGAATCGCCCCAGTGCGCGGTGGTCTGGGCCATCGGCCGCAGCCAGCGCTTCCTGCTCTGCCTCGCGGGACGCCCCTTCGGCATCCGGTACTAGGCTGCGCACCAGCTCAGCGATCCCGGTAATCAGCTCCCGGAGATGTTCCGCGCTGGGGCCGTTGTTCTGCACCTGGTAGGCGTGGTCGCCGGCCACCTGGCCATGATTGTCGCCACCGAAGGAAATGCTCGTCCCGGAGCCCGGGGTGGGCCGCTGCGCTTCCACGTAGCGGCCGGTGTCGGAGCCGAAGTTCTCCGCGCAGCTGACCCCGGGGTCCGTCAGGTACAGGCGGACCGGCCCTTCGGCCTGCTCGAAAGAGGAACCCTTGACCAGTCCCCGCCGCTCTAGCCAGGCAGCAGCGGCGCCGAGATCGTCAGCTGAGAACGGCGCCGCGAACCAGAATCCCCGGCACGGGTCAGCCAGCATTGTCTCTCTGTCTGGCCATTCCTGTGGCCTCGCGCTCGTGGTATCGCACGAGTAGAGCCAGTCCACCATCGCGTCCCGGCACGCCGCCCTGCGCAGGCGGTTGTCTGATCGCGCAGCCTGCATGTGCTCTGCCAGGTCACGGCCCTGCGGCGTGGCCAGGGCGGCGAATCCGTCCATACCGCCCAGCCCAAGCGCAAGTTCGAGCAGGGAGCGGCGCTCAAGGTCCTTGAGATCGCTGTATGCCACCTCGGGAGTGTTCGCTCCCTGGTCCGGCAAGGCCTCGTAGAACGGCCCGACCGCCACATACTCCACGCCGGACTGCGGCACGATCCACTCAACCAGCCGATTTCGGCGGATCTCCGAGGCAGTCCAGCCCCACCCGCGACCATCCATCATATTTCCGGAGGTTAGGGCACCTCACGGTGCCTAGCCTGCTGATCAGCTATCAGCTGATCGCCGCGTGTCCTGAACCAATTTTGCGCCTCCGTCTGCTATAGGCGAGCTGCCCGGACCGGGTTATCTTCCGCGTATGAGACGACTTGTGCCTTACTGGGGTTACGCGGTCTTAGCGGTGGCCATCTTTGGCCTGGTCAGAGGTTTTGCGCTCGGCGTCGGCCTGGTGCTGTCGGTCGCGGCGTTCAGCTACTTCATCTTCTGGGTGCCGGTCTGGTGCGGCGCTCTCAACCGCAACGGGCAGTTCTGCCGGAACAACTCGGCCGGCATCATGCTCGGCTGCCGGCTGCGCGAACACAAGTTCCAGAAGATCAAGGCGACGTTCTACCGGGGCCGCTGGAAGGCGCTCAATTCCGGGCTCTGGGTCTCACCGAGCGCGGTCTTAGCCACGGTCGGCAGCCTCATCGCCATAGTTACGGTCCTGGCCACCCTGCTGGCGGCACTGGTCCGGGGCTAGCCCTGCGGGTCGCCCGTCGCGGCTGCGGCGCGTGCGCCATTCGGGTGCTCATCTGGCGCGAGCGCGGCGGGCGCGGGCACGTCAGGCTGCTGCACGACAATCTTGACCACCGGAGGGGCGGCCGGCGCCGGGCCTTCCAGTTCCTGGCGGATCTGGCCAGGCAGCGTAAGGCCCGCTGTCGTGATCTGGAGCACGGCAGCGACGGCGACGATCAGCTCCCCAAATTTCCGCGATGTGCTCCGGTTCTCGCCGCGCGCAGATAGATCCGCGCGGCGTCTTGCTGCGCCTAATGCCTGGTCGAATGCATCCTCTAGCGCCGCAGGGCCGCGCAGCGGAAGGTCTCGCAGCGCCTGGGCCATCGCCTCGGCGTGAAAGAGCAGGAACTCGCACAGGTCGGGATCTAGCCCCTGGGCGCCTCGGACTGCCGTTTCCAGCTCGGCGATCAGTAGCCGGATGCGCTCCAGCTCGCTGCCGGGGAATACCCGCTGCGGCCGGTGCTCGTGCAGAACGTAGCTGCAGTACTCCAGCGAATTCAGGGACGCCTTGTCGAACCGGCCGACGACATGGGCAGACGACAGGTTGTTTAGCAGAGCCGCCGGTTCAAGCTCTTGCAGCATGCGGACCGACCAGCGCATGGCAAGATCGCCGTCGAACTCCCCTGGACTGACCTTGAGAATCTCCCTCTCGATCTCGCCCGGGAGGCTGAACACCAAGGCAAGGCGACGGAGGAACTCAGGGCCATCATCGACGGACATGCCCAGCACCGCAGCCCAGGTATACGCCATCAGCTGTTGACTCGCGATACGACTGAACGCGCTGATCAGCTCATGCAGCCGCCCGGCCGCATTATCGGAGTACACGGTCACGGACGACCAATCTAGCCGGGGAACCGGGTCAACGCACACTGTGTTATGCAGGTCGCGGACCGTAGCTGCCCTTTGGTCTTGCAGGCTCGGCCAGCCGCGCTCGGGTGGCCAGTGCGCCCGGTGGTCAACATGGGTGCCTAGTCAGTGCTGAGCCAACACGTAGCTCCCGCGCTGCGGCACTGTCACAACCAGGCCTTCGGCAGCGAGCACCCTGACCGCACCGCGCGCCGTATCCCGCGCCACCCCGAATGCCTGGACCAGCTCGGCCTCGCTCGGCAGCGGGTCCAGCCCCGGCCGGAACTCTCCGGCCAGGATCCGTGTCCTCAGCCCGGCCGCAATCTGGAGGTAGGGCGCCTCAGCGGCACGTAGGTTGACGGCGGTCCGGGGGCGGGGTCTCGGGCTGCTGCAGCTTCGCCTGCCGGCCAATGACTGACGGAACTCCTCGACGTAGGACGGGGTTCCGGGGTAGACGGCGATAGCGCTCATGCAGTCTTGTACCGGCTGGCCGGGCAGCTCCCCGATCTTCCCTTCTGGCCAGGGCTGAGCAGCTCCCTACCGGCCTCGCTCTTCCGGCAGCAGCACGAACACGCCCTTGCCCGGCACGGTGCGCACGAGCCCTTCCGAGCGCAGTACCTCAACGGCCCGCTCGGCAGTCCCCCGGGCCACGTTGTGCTCCTGCACCAGCGCCTTGACCGACGGGACCGGCGTCCTGGGGGCAATGGTAATCAACCCGGCCATGGCCCTTCTCCAGGACGAACTCCCTGATCGCGACACCCAGCCCGGCGTGGACGTTGGCCCGGCTGGCGTGCTGGACGAGCCAGCCAGCGGCGGCAAGCTGCCGGTCGATGTTCACGCGGGCTTTCGCCTCGCGGGCGAGGTAGGGGTCTTCCGGGCCGGTCACGAACCGTAGAGTATCGGGCTGCGCCGCCTTGGTAACCCCGCCTTGACGGCGCGACGGCGGACCGGCGGCCACCCTTAGCGCAGCGGTCCGCTCCACAAGCGGTCGTGCGACTGCAGCTGGCATTCCTGCCTGTACGCCTTCATGGCCGCTACCACGACGTGGTACAGCAGGCGCTTGCGCCTGCCCGGATCCGCTGGCAGCACCCCGGCCAGCTCCAGCCACGGCCGCCTGCCCGTCTCGGCCTCGTAGTCGATCGGGTGGAACTCCAGGGTGAAATGATCAATGCCGTCATCCCAGGGCACTGGCGTGCGCCTGCCCGGCGCCGTCTCCGGCTGCGCGGTCATGACGCTGTGTCCTGGTTTCCGGCACCGGCCGCCTGGCGCTCGCGTTCCCAGCGCCTGCTGTACCCATCTGACGAACGTGGCTTCTTGTCCCTCGCGCCCTTGATCCGCCCGCCGACCTTCTCGCCCCTGGCCTTCTTGGCGGCGAGCGCGGCCTTGATCCGCTGGCTCCTGCGGTTGCTCTCCTGCTGGGCCATCCACCCGGCGAAGCTGACGAGGATGTCCTGGACTTCGGAGGAGCCGTTCAGCCAGCTCTCTTGCACGGACACGATCGTGCAGCCGCGCTCCCGGAACTGGCGGATCACCCGCAGCGCGCCCTCCGCTCCCTCGCGGGTGATCCTGTCCAGCGCCCAGACGATGAGCACGGAGAACTTGCCCTGCCAGGCGTCGTCCAGGGCCTGCTGGAGAGTCGCCTTGTACAGGCCCCCGTCCTTGCCGCCGTTCCATGCCGACTCGTCCAGCGAGTAGGTGACCGCGACTTCGTACCCGTGGTGCTGCGCAAACCGCTCAACGTCGGCTACCTGGTTTCCGGCGTCCTGCTCCGAGGTCGACACCCGCATCCACACTGCCGCGCTGGTCATAACTGGAGTTTAGTCTAGTTAGTTGAGCTACGTCAACCTGGCTGCCAGCATAAGTGCAGGTCAGAGCGGTGACAGCGCGTGAGATAGGGCCGGTCTGGCAGGGGAGTCCAGTTTATCAGGCGACAGACGGGAGGAATGGAAGGCCCGGCCGGGATTCATCACCGGGAGCCACCGGCCGCGGCGCGCTGAAAATACCGCCCAGCTGGCGAATCCTCCGGGTGAGCCATCTCCCACCAATCAGCGGTGCCCGTCCAGCCCGGCGCCGAGAAGTCGATTCCCTCAGCTGGCCGCGCAGCCTCCTGAGCCTCACGCTGGCGCTTCCTGCCGAGGTAGGCCCTGTTCGAGCATGACCGGCTGGCGTAGAGCTTCCTGGCCCCGTACGGGCTGCCGAAGACTGCCTGCCCGCAACCGCACCGGCACGGGCCGAAGGAGACCGGCTGCGCGGCGCTGAGCTTCGCCCGGCGTGACTGCTTCTGGATGGCGAGGGCGAGGACCTGGGCCAGGGCGAACCGGAGCTGCCCGGTGTCGTTGGCGCTGTCGATCCTGCGCCTGGCGTTGGCGATGATCTGGGCGCCGAAGCACTGGCTGCAGCAGCAGGCTGCCGGGCCATCGCACCGATGATGCTCGACGTGGGCGCACGGCGCGCAGCGCAGGACGAGGGTCACGGTCCAGCGGCCTCCTTCGTCAAGGCACCTGCCGGTGCGTCGGACACCCGGAGAACTGGCTTATCGGCTCCATGCCCCCGGACGGCGGTCTATCTCACTGCGGTGCAGGCCAGCGCCCGGATTGCCCTGCTGGCCCCGGATGCTGCGAGTCATCTCCGGCCTGGCGGCTGATCCGCTTACCGTGACACCTTCAACTCATCTGGACGGCTTACCCGTGACCTCAGGCACCGGGAGCATTCAGCTCCCGTGCGGGGACACGCCTCCGGCGCGGCTCTACTGCTCACCCCTCCGGTGGTTCCCCTGGCTCATGGCTGTGCCAGCAGATCACCGGATGGGTGTCGCGGTTGCCCCAATCCTCCGGGTGGGGAGGCGCTTAGTAGGCAGTGCGCAGGCTAGAGAACCACCAGCAGCGGAGAAGTCCCGGGCTAGATCCTGGGTCCCCTGAGCCTGGGTTACAGACCAGACCCGCCCTGGCTATTGACCAGGACTCACCCTGTTCGCGGCTCACCCCTCGCAAAGGGCAGCAGTGCGGCAGACCATCACCACGCGCCCCAGCATGTCGGAACCGGTTGTATCTCCAGAAGGGCTTCTAGGGCTCTCGTAGGTGTATATCGACACAACGCCCTGACCTGGGCAAAGTTCAGGGCCCCGCGCCGGGAGGAGAGCCCTAGAAGATTCTCAACCGCACGGGGCCCTGTTGGAGGCCTCCGGGTCTTTGTACCTCATCACGCTGACAGCTGACGAGCTGCCCGGCTGAATCACTGCCGGAGCTGGCCGTCGTAGTGGTCGATGCTCATGGCGTTCTTCTACGGCTGCGCGGCGCGGAGGTGCCACCGCGATGATGCAGGGGAACGTCTTCCTCGCGGGTGCCCAGGGCGAGCCATGCGCATATTCGGGAGCCTCGCAGCCGTGGGCCAGTACCTCAAGGAGGGCGCGGGCGCCAGGGCGCTCTCAGGGCAGCGCAGCAGTGCCCATGCGGATCGCCCTGTCTGCCGTTGCGTCCCGCGTGGCTGCCGCTGCGGCGGCCTCGGCAATGCCCTGGCCCCGGGCGGTGGCCACCATCAGCGCGCCGTCAAGGTGCCAGGCGTACAGGTGAAAACCGGAATCGAGCATGAGCCGCCGGCGCTCGGCCACGTCGCTGGAGTCCCATGCCTGCCGGAACGTGCGCCCGGTGCCCGACAGCACGTAGCTCGCGGGCCTGCTGGGCAGCTCCGCCAGCGCGCTGAGCCGGGCGCTGAGCCGGTCCACGCGGGCGGCGTACTCGTCCTGCCCGCCGGGGTAGCCGTACGCGCCACGGTCAAACTCAGCGCGGACCCCGCCCAGCGCGGAGCGCACCTGGGCCAGCTCCTCGGAGTGGTCCTCCCCGGGCTGCCAGATGCGCTGCATGATCTCCAGCTCGCCCGCCATGTCCAGGAACGAGGAAGCGGCGCGGGCGTCCAGCCAGCCCGCCGGTATGGACCTGGCGGAGCACTGGTCCCCGTACTCCACGCGCCGTCCTGACGCGCGGCAGAGGTAGTAGCCGTACAGCTTGCTCCGCCCGGCGCGGCCGTACCGCTCGCTGCGGTAGAGCGGCTCTGGCACCCACTCGGAATCAGGTCCCCCGCAGCTGCCGCAGAACGCGACGCCGAGCAGCAGGCTGGGGGTCTGGGTCCGCGTCTGGGCGCGCGTGGCACTGGTGAGCGCGAGCTGCAGCCGGTCGAACTCCTCTTGCGTAATCAGGGCCGGGCCACGGGTGACGGGCATGCCGTCGTCCCCGGTGACCGGCTTGCCGCCGTGGACCGCCTGGCCGAGCATGACCGGGCTGCGCAGCATGCCGTACAGCGCGGTGCGCCGCCAGGGATCGCCCTGGACCGGCTTGCCCGCCTTGCCGCTGCGCTGGCGCCGGGCGCGCAGCACGTCTCGCGGGCTCGGGATGGCGCGGCGGTTGAAATCGGCCGTGATGGCATTGACGGCCTCGCCTGCCAGCACCCGGCGGATGGCCTCGCGCAGCAGCTCAGCGGTCCCGGGATCGTCGGTCAGCTCCCAGCCCTTGCCCCCGGCCCGCTTGACGGGCTGGTACCCGTAGGGCGCAGCGCCGCCGGCCCACCGTCCGTCCGTGCGGAGGTAGGCCTGCGTCCCGGTCACCCGCTGGCTGATCGCCTGCGCCTCCAGCTGCGCGAACGTGCCGACCGCCATGGCCATGAGCTGGCCCAGCGGGCCGCCGAAGTCGAGATGCTCGGTCGCGCTGACCAGGGCAACGTCATGCTCCTGGGACCACTTGATCATGTCTGCGAAGTCCGGGAACACGCGCCGGACCAGCCGGTCCAGCCGCCAGAAGATCAGCTCGTCAAACTCAGCGGGCCGGGCCAGCCACCTGGCCAGCTCCGGGCGCTTCATCGGGTGCACCTTGGAGGCGCTGACGTCCAGGTCCTCAGCCCAGCCGATGATCTCGCTGCCCCGGGCAGCTGCCCTGGCCGTGATCTCCAGCCGCTGCCGCTGGGGTGACGTCGTGTCGTCGCTGTCCACCGACAGGCGGATGACGCCCAGTGCTCGCGTAGTCATGCGGGCCAGGCTAGGGCCACGTGTAAAACCTGTCCAGTACGGGCGCCAGCACATCGGCTACACCATCCCGCCGCAGGCCGACGCCGGCTGGATCGGCGAAGCCGGGCCCGGGCCCTCCTACCTCGACCCCGGCTCCGGCGGGCCGGACAACGACTTCACCAACCGCAATACCACGTTCATGACCTGGAACCTGCTGCACCTGGCCCGCATCCTCAAGGACGCCGGCGGCATCCCCGCGCACGGAAACCAGCGCTCCGAGTGGGACGCGGGCTGCCGGTTCGACTTCGACAACCCCGACTACCGGTAATCCCGGCTATCGATAACGAGCACTGCCGGGCCACTGCCCCGCTGCAGTCCGGAATCCCCGGATCAGTGCGCGTAGTGGCCGCGGTAGTACTCGAAGACGAAGCCGACCGCACTGAAGATCACGAAGAGCAGCCCGATCAGGAACATCCACCAGCCGACCGCCATGCCCAGGGCCGCGGTCGCGGCCGACAGCCCCATGAAGAGCGGCCACCAGCTGTGCGGGCTGAAGAAGCCCACATCCCCGGTGCCCTGCTCGATCTCGCCTGTGAGATCATCCTCCGGCCGCTTCGGCAGCCGCCGGCCGGTGAACAGCACGTAGAACCCGGTAAGGAACGCCAGCGCGACGGAGAGCGCGAGGGCGGTCGTTCCCGTCGGGTCGTGCGAGTACTGCCAGTAAACGAGGTCAGAGCCGCCGAAGAACACCGCGCAGCCCAGGAAAAGATAACCCTCGACCTTCATGAAGAAACCCCTGCCGTCACTTGGCCGGCCCGGCCGGATGCCGCCGCCCGGGCACCCCGGTCAGCCGGGCACCCGGACCGGGCGGCGTCACTTGGGCGCATCGATCGCACGGCGATGATCCAGTTCCCGGTCCCGGCCTGTTCTGATGTGCGGGTAGTGCAGGTCGAACGCTGGCCGCTCGGAGCGGATCCGCGGAATCGACGTGAAGTTGTGCCGCGGCGGCGGGCAGGATGTCGCCCATTCCAGCGAGTTCGCGAAGCCCCATGGATCGTCGGCCGTGACCTTCTCCCCGTGCTTCCACGTCTTGTAGACGTTGTAAAGGAAAATGAGCGTGGAGGCGCCCAGGATGAACGAGCCGACCGTGGAGATCTGGTTCAGCGTCGTGACATTGCCCGGCAGGTCGGGGTAGTTCGCGATGCGGCGCGGCATCCCCTCGACGCCGGCCCAGTGCAGCACGAGGAACGTCATGTTGAAGCCGATGAACACGGTCCAGAAGTGCCACTTGCCGAGCCGGTTGTCCAGGAACTTGCCGGTGAACTTCGGCCACCAGAAGTAGAACCCGCCGAACATGCAGAACACCACGGTGCCGAAGAGCACGTAGTGGAAGTGCGCGACGACGAAGTCGGAGTCGCTGACGGCGAAGTCCAGCGGCGGGGACGCGAGGATGACCCCGGTCAGGCCGCCGAACAGGAACGTGATCAGGAAGCCGAGGACGAACAGCATCGCGGGCTCGAAAGTGAGCTGCCCCCGCCAGATCGTACCTATCCAGTTGAAGAACTTCACCCCGGTTGGCACCGCGATCAGGAAGGTCATGAAGGAGAAGAACGGCAGCAGCACCGCGCCGGTAGTGAACATGTGATGCGCCCACACGGTCATCGACAGCCCGGCGATCGCGATGGTGGCGGCGATCAGGCCCTTGTACCCGAAGAGCGGCTTGCGGGCAAAGACCGGCAGGATCTCCGAGGCGATACCGAAGAACGGTATCGCCACGATATAGACCTCCGGATGGCCGAAGAACCAGAACAGGTGCTGCCAGAGGATCGCGCCGCCGCTGTTGGCGCTGAACACCTGGGCGCCGAGTTTCCGGTCGATCTCCAGGACTAGCAGCGCGGCGGCGAGCACGGGGAATGCCAGCAGCACCAGCATGCTGGTGAGCAGGATGTTCCAGGTGAAGATCGGCATCCGGAACATGGTCATGCCCGGGCAGCGCATGCAGATGATCGTGGTGACGAAGTTGACGCCGCTCAGGATCGTGCCGAGCCCGGAGAGCACCAGGCCCATGATCCACATGTCGCCGCCGATCCCCGGCGAGTACAGCGCGCTGGTCAGCGGTGAGTAGGCATACCAGCCGAATGCGGCCGCGCCGCCCGGGGTGATGAAGCTGAGCATCAGGATCACGCCGCCGAAGGCGAACATGTAGTAGCTGAGCAGGTTAAGCCGCGGAAACGCCACGTCCGGCGCGCCGATCTGCAGCGGCATGATCTCGTTGGCGAACCCGACGAACAACGGAGTCGCGAAGAGCAGCAGCATGATCGTGCCGTGCATGGTGAAAAGCTCGTTGTACTGCTGGTCACTCACCAGGTGGTTGTCAGGCCCGAACAGCTGGGCGCGCATGATCAGGGCCATCAGCCCGGCGACCATGAAGAAGAAGAACGAGGTGATCAGGTACAGGTGGCCGATGATCTTGTGGTCGGTGGACGACAGCCAGTCAGCGAGTACCGAGCCCTTCTGATAGCCGCCCGGCGGCCCCGCGACCGGCGCGGGAGGGACGGGGGGCGCGGTGACCGGCGGATTGATCGTGCTCACTGAGCACCCCCAGATGCGTTTTGCAGCGCCTGCTGCGTCGTAATCCATTGACGGAACTGCTGCGGCGTCACGATCTTCAAGGTGAACAGCATGCGGCTGTGATAGAGGCCGCAGAGTTCACTGCAGCGGCCGGTGAAGGTACCCGTCCTAGTCGGCGTGACCTCGAAGTGGTTCGGATGGTCGGGCAGTACGTCGCGCTTGAACTCGAAAGGGACCACCCAGAATGAGTGGATCACATCGATCGAGGTGAGGTTGAACCGGACCGTCTCGCCGGTCGGGATCTCCAGTACCGGCAGCTTGCCCGGCCACATCTGCCCGAGCTCAGCCACCATGCCCGTCTCGGCTTTCGGCACCTTGTACTGCGGGTAGTCGAACTCCCACTTCCACTGGTAACCAACCACGTTCACGACTACGGCGGGGTGCGGTGTCAGCTTGTCGATGTAGTTCTCGTCCCGCGCCGTGAAGTAGAACAGCACCCCGATCATGACGAACGGCACGATCGTGTACAGGAACTCGATCGGCAGGTTGTAACGCACCTGCTCCGGCACCCGGTCGGAGCGCTTGCGGTAGAAGATCACCGCCCAGATGATCAGCCCCCACACGATGGCGCCGACCGCCCACGCCGCGACCCATGAGCCCTGCCACAGCGTCAGCGTCACCTGGCCCTGCCTGGTGACGGGAATGGGCATGCCCATGCGGGTGAACGCCGTGGACTTGCACCCGGTCGTGACGGCCAGCGCCGCGGCGGCCAGCGCCGCGCGCGGCGCCC
>OCZT010005251.1_pt1 | contig 12965 bp, 8 predicted proteins | sample 1539031 | NCBI WGS metagenome assembly OCZT01 (sample SAMEA3539308, study PRJEB22396) | soil metagenome | biome: tundra; feature: field; material: soil | place: USA | collected 2010-05 | depth 0.15 m | reverse complement strand
CGGTTCCGGTGACGGTGATGGTGCTGCCCGCATCGGCATTGGTCGCGGTCAACGTGGCCGAGGTGCCGGTGCCACTCAACTGTCCACCAGTTGAAGTCCAAGCGTAAGTCAGCGGACGGCTCTCCGGGCTGCTGGCAGTGATGCTAACGGTTGCGCTTTGATTGATAGCAATCGCACTCGGGCTGGCAGAGCAACTCGCCGTCGGCGGATAATTCGGCCGCGCCTTCACGGCGAAGCTGGAGCTGCACGAAGCTATATTGTTCTTCTTCTCGTGCTCGTCGGTGACCGTCGAAGTGATGGTGTAGCTGCCCGGCTGGAGTCCGGTGGTATCGACACTGGCGGTCGTTCCGGTTCCAGGGATCTTGCCGCCCGTGGTGCCCCACTTGTAGGTCAACTCGTGCTTGGGATTGAAGTACTGGGTCGCGATCCGCGCGCTGATAGGCTCGCCCGCAAAGACCTCAGTAGGCGAAGCCGAGCACGACGCCGTCGGCGGAACCGGTGGCTTGCCACCGAAGTTGTAGGTGAATCCCGCGATCGCGCCATTGGTAGCGGTGTTAAAGACGAACTGGTGATTGCTCGGACGGTAGTCCACATACAAATAACGCCAGCCCACCGCCATTCCCCACTTGGGGGTGAAGTTGTAATTCAGCAGGCCCAGGACCTGGTAGTCCAGGTTCGCTCCGCCTGCGCCGGCATCGCCCGCCACGGTGACGGCCGCCTTTTCGCCCATGGGCAGTATGAAACGGGCGCCGCCCAGACCATCCACCCAGTTGGCCGATCGCGAATGGCCTAGGCCCGAGGGTTCCAAAGTGTTGTTTAGGCCCAAATACCAATAGCGAATTCCGCCGAGGGCGTCGACCTTCAAGTGCTCGCCGTCATACAGCCTGTATCCCAACTTCGGCGTAAAGATCGACTCTGTCAGATGAGTGTTGATTGAGGTCTGGCCCAGGTCGTTGATGGGTATCCCGTTGTCGACACCCAATTTCATCCATAAGAAATCCACCGGCATCACGAAGCGGCCTTTATCGGCCTCCACTGCGATCGGTATGATCCCCTTGAGAGTATGAAACACATCGGAGAAAGGGACATGGATGCTGGCATCATGGCCGAGCGCTCCAACCGTTCCGTGCAATCCAGGAAACCAACCGTAAATCGAGACCCCAACGCGCCAATCGCTGCCGGCGTTGGATCCTGTCGGATACTGTGGCGCCGGATTAGGCACCGGATCAGGCGCCGGCGCAGGGGCATCTGCGGTCGTTGCTGGTGTAGCGACTGTCGAGTCTGCCGGCCCTTGGGCCAGTGCAGGCATGCATAACATCAGGGTCAGCGTCACCGCGACCAGAATCCATACTGTCTTGCCGTAAGAGATCATTGCGTTTCAGTTGCTCCTCTTTTTGTGGTAGTTGCTTCGGACCTGCGGTTAATTCTTCGGCCACTGTTTGAACATCTTAGTGATGGCCTTCTGAACCATTTCCTGGTTCTTGTTGCCGTTGTTGTTGAGTGTGTTTGAGCTAGTCCGCGCCACACCAGCGACTGCGTCTTGGCGTCACAGAGGTCTACGATCATGGTTCCTTCTACGCTTTGCTCAGGACTGATTCCGCCCATACCGCTACCGATGCCGCGCATGCCCCACGCGCTATACGAGGTCTGCTGTTTCATGCCCCGTTGGAGGTCAGGATCACGTCCGGGTTCTGCGACTCCTGCACCATCTGCAGGCCCTTGCCCTGCATCGCCGTGTTGATGTCCTGCTTCGCTACCTGAGCCAGGATTGAATTGCGAATCTCGTTCGTATTATTAGATCCCCAGGCGTAGGTATGATATTGCGAAAAACTAGCGTCGTGGTTGTAGTTCACCAAAACCTGCTGGCCGACGGCAATCGTGGAGGCGACGCTAAACAGCAACGCGTAAAATAAGGTTTTCGTTTTCATGACTCTCATTCCATTTTCGTGGTTTTAATGCGCTGCCAGATTCGACTGGCGGCGCTGGTTTGATTTCCCCGCTGGTCCAGGCCCCTACGGCCAGCTCGAGTTCGAGGATCGTTGCCAGACAATGCCCTGAATGGGATTATTTGTTGGCGGAAAGTTGCGATCTTCCCGCCGCTTCTGAGCGGAACAACAGGTTATAAAAGGTTTCCTCGCCTAATACCCGGCGAAACTCCATGAATGCAAAGAGAGGAATGAAGGTGCAGAAGACGACCAGGGTGTGACCCAGCAACTGGTCAATGCGAATGGTCCGGGAGGCTTCTGCGAGGTTCGCCCCATGTATCAGCCGCTTGATCAGTTCCTCGACAAAGTGAAAAGCGAGCGCAAAGAGGCAGTACATGAAAGCCTTATACAGCGCAGAAAGAAGCAGCGGCTTGTGTTCGTACTTCTCGCCGAGGTGTACGACTTGTCCAATCAGTATGACCTTCGCAATCACAAGGGAGTTGATCAACGCGAAGGCATAATTCCAGAACGGAACGTCGTATTGCTTGAGCAGGAGAGTGGTATAGGTCGCAAGGGCACAGAAGAAGAATGCCAGATACGCAGTAATCAGGAGCAATTCCTTGCCCTCGTGCTTGGCCTCCTGCTTCATTTCCGCTTTTTGGGTCGCGGTCTTTGTCATATTTCCCCCGATCCTGCGGTGAACCGTCGGTAAAGAACGGGCGGCCCCTGAGGAGCCGCCTACCGTGAGAATAGTTCAATTACTCCGCCGCGGTTTTCATCGCCGCGATCCGCGCCTCAAGTTCCGCCTTGACGGCATCGAGATTGAAGCTCGCTCCTTTTTGCATTGGCGGAAACTGGATGAAAGTCATCGCTTCTTTGCCGACCACCTGCTGTAGGAAGACAAAGCGCCAGAACTCATGCATGTAGAAATCCGGGACGTAGCTGAACGTGCCAACATTGCCCTTCAAGAAACCCATGCGCTCATATGGATCAAGCCGGAGATTGGTGAGGATTGGCGTATTGACCTTGATCGTGCTGCCGACCATTCCGTCGGGTTGGTCAATCAGCCGGAACTTCCAGTCATCAGTCCGAACCGCGCCCAGGGTGCCCTCAGCGAAGTAGAAGACTTCAGGGACCCTTGCCGGTCAGCAGGTCCAACTGGTTGAAGCCGTCGAGGTGGACTTTGAAGGTGTTGTCGCCGAGTTTCTTGCCGGTCAGCAGTTCGTCAACGATGTTAGGATCGCCGGCGGCGGCAACGAAGGTAGGAAAGAAGTCCATACCGGAAACGATGCCGTTCTCGACCTTTCCGGCCGGGATATGGCCCGGCCAGCGGGCGATCATCGGCACTCGAAAGCCGCCCTCCAAAACGGTTCCTTTGCCGCCAGCGAAGGGCGTGTTGCCGCCATCGGGCCAGGTCCAGTTTTCCGTGCCGTTGTCGGTGGTGAAGACGACGATGGTATTGTCATCCAAGCCGTTGTCCTTGAGATGCTGCATCAGGCCGCCGACAACGTCGTCGAGCTGTTTCATCACGGCTTCTTCCAGATACCAGCCGTTCTCCGGGGTCATTTGGGCGGCATATTTTGGCGACAGGTGCGAGATGACATGCACGCGGGTGGGATTGAGCCAGACGAAGAACGGCTTGCGGTCCGCCTTGGACTTGTCAATGAAGGTCTCGGCATTGGCCAGGATGTCGTCGTCGACGGTCTCCATATTGTATTTGATGCCGTTCACGGGATGCGGCGGCAACGGGCCATCGTCTTCGATTTTTTGCTTGCCGACTTTGCCCCAGCGCGGCTGCACCGTCGGGTCGTCCGTGTCCGTTGCCCAAGCATGGATCATGTTGCGCGGTCCGACTGTATCTTTGAGGGCCGGCGGGTAGGAATGCCAAAACGGATCTTCCATCGCGTCGAGGTGATACAGGTAGCCGAAGAATTCGTCGAAGCCGTGGACGGTGGGCAGGAACTTGTTCAAGTCTCCGAGGTGGTTCTTGCCGAATTGGCCAGTCTCGTAGCCCATCGCCTTAAGCGCGTTGGCGATCGTGGGCGCCTGTTCGGGCAGACCGATGGGCGAACCAGCTTGGCCAACCGTGGTTAGACCGGTTCGGATGGGCAACTCGCCGGTGATGAAGTTGGCGCGACCCGCCGTGCAACTGGCCTCGGCGTAGTAGTCGGTGAACCTCATGCCTTCGACGGCGAGCTTGTCGAGGTTCGGCGTGGTCGAATACATGAGGCCCTGGTTGTAGGCTCCGATGTTGGCCCAGCCGACGTCGTCGCCCATGATGACGATGATGTTAGGCTGCTTCGTAGTGGCGGCCTGCGCGCGGCTGGTGACGTTACTACCAGCGATGAAACTTGAGATTGCCAGCGCTCCGAATGCAAATCTTCTTACGCCTGCTCCAAAATCCATACATCCCTCCTGGTTAAGAAATTGGTTGGCCTCCGCAGGGAGGATTGGGATGGGTTGATGAATAAGATCAACACACCAAAATGAGTCCACATTTACAAATCAAGAATCGCCCAAAACTAAACTGTCCCGTTGCGGTGAATGTAGTCTCGCGATAAGCTCAGCGAACTCACTACAAAGAGGGAGCCTGCCTTTCTTTCGGACCTTACTGCTAGTTACGGCTGGCGCGGCGGCCCGATCAGCGGAACCTTAACCGGCTTGGCCATTCCGTAGAAAACCACCACGCCTTGGCCCGCGCCGAGCGTTGACAGCGCTTCATCGACCTGGCCGAGAGCGGCGGGGTAGTACTGCCAGTTGTTGGTGACCCACACATCTCCGGCGGGCGCGATCTGAACGTCCACTTGCATTTGCAGACCGCCGCCGACGTAACCTCCTGGTGGCGAGATAGCGTCGCCCGTATGCACTCCGGGCGGGCAGTGCTCAGTGCGGAAGCCACAGAACTGGACGATTCCGGCCGACGCGGTGCTGAGGTTGGAGACCCAGATATTGTCATTACCGTCCACGGAGACTGCCCACGGTCCAGTGATACCTTTGCCATACACCGGCGAGAAGGAAGCCTCGCTTCCGTCGGGACGCAATACCGTTAGGCTTCCACCTTCATATCCCGGCTTCTCTCCGGCCATGGCGGGAACAAGCACCTTCGTCGCTCTTGCTCCCGCATCCGGGTCATGGTCGAAATTGAACTTGAAGGCGGCTAGCATCTCAGCAAACTTCACGGCACCCTTGGCCGAGCTGCCCAATTTGTTAGTGATCCAGACGTTGCCGAGGCTGTCGACAGCAAGGCCGCTGCCGGAGTATCCCGCCTTGAACACTTCGACCTTGCTGGGATCGGAGGCGGGGAAACGGACGACCTTGTCTGAAACGACGTTCGTGACCCAGATGCGGTCCTGCTGGTCAATGGCAAGAGCAAAGGGCGCCAACAGTTTGCACGGGTTCTTCAGCGGGTCGCCGGTTGTGTTCTGGCAGAAGAACTGGATCTTGGACGGGTCTCCCTGGGGGAGTTTCACGATCTGGCCCTTGATGGTGTCGGCAGCCCAGATGTCGCCATTCGGCGCCGCGATGATGCCCTGCATCTGGCTGATCTGGCCGTTGAAGTTCCAGCCCTCAGGAGGCGACAGTGGCTTGCCCGTCTTGTCGAACTTCGTGATGTTCTGGCCGGTGAAACTGTTGACCCACACGTTTTCTTGGGCGTCGAGCGTCAATCCGAAACCGGGACCTGCCAGTCCGCCACCCCGAAACCCAAAGGGGCTGGGCGAGAGTGCCTTGCCGTTGGGTGCGAACTTGGAAAGGGACCCAGTCCATGAGGCGTCTTGGTTCTGTGAGCCGGGGAGGAAGTTGTCGGCAACCCAGGCATTGCCTTCGCTGTCGATCATGAGCTTGCCGCCTCCGCTGTATCCACCACCCGTGAATTTGAGTGGGAAAACAAAAGCGCTGGGACTAAACGTCAGGTAAGGCAGGTACGGTGTTTCGCGCAGAAGCTTGCCAGGCGTGCCCGGCTTGGGCAGTGGATAGAACTCGTTCAGCAACGCGAAGATCTTGTCCGGCTGATGCCAAGGGGTGTAAACGATTGACTCGACCGACGACAACGTGTCTACCGGCGGCCCGCCGTTCGGAGGACTAGCGGCCGAGTACAAACGGTTGCATGCATCGGCTTTCACCCGGGTAACGCAGCCGGCCACCACGCTGGCTAGTGTTCCGAAGTTGGCCATTGTGGGTGTCTGGGCGCCGTTAAGGGCGTCCATGATCGTCGCGCCATACCCGCCGGTTTCAAGGTCGACAAAATTAGGCACGTTACCGGCAGCAATTCGAAGAGCGAGCGGCGAGCCTTTGATCCAGGTGCCGACGATGAACTGGGCATGCGTCACTACCGATGCCACAGTCGTCATCTCGTTGATGACGACTTTAGTCGGTGGCTTGCTACCCACCACTGTCAGCAGCAAGATCGCCGGGTTATTCCCCGCCCTCTTGTTAGCAGCGGGTACGCCGCCGCTCGCCACGAGATATAGGCTGGAGCCGGGCACGCCCGTGCCGTGAACCGCAAAGTTGCCATTACTATCGGTCTTCGTCTGTGCGAGCTGCTTAGGTTCTCCTGCACTCGCCTGCATCAACGTTACGGTCGATTGGGCTATGGGCGCCCCTCCCCCCATGACTTGACCTTTAATGTCGGCGGCGGAAGCCCGCCCAACCACTAACAGGCTGGAAAGGACTAGCGCGACCAGTACCAACTTTCGAGTGAATGATGGAATATCCATATGTTATGTTCTCCTTAGTGAGGCGCCTCGAATTCTCGGTAGCGCTACCTCTTCCGGTCTGTCATTGCAACGGTGGCCGATTTCTCGTTCGGCAAGGTCTTCGTCCGACATGCAAGTATCCACCGTGATCAGGCAGTTCATGCAGATGGATTCTAATGTCTTGCCGGGACCATTCACGCGCTTGAATTCCGACTGTTCTCTCATCCCTCTTCGCCTCCCAAAAACCACGCCAAGCAACCTCGACGAAGTACATCAGGACGAACTGATCCCAGCAGGCCGCGCTGTTCCGACATTCATTGCAGCGGTAGTAAAGAAGTGCAACGGAGGACTCCGAACCCACACTTCAGCAGACACCACGGGCGCGTGGTGAGGCCAATTTGCCGCTGTATCTAAATGTGAGTCTCTCTGGAGTTTAGGGAACAGCGCACATATGAGTCCAATGCCTCCAAGGCATCACTTTGATAACCTAGACTCATGGACTTTGAGATCCGGCTATTGCGCTACGCTCTCGCGCTAGCGGAACACCGCAACTTCGCTCGCGCTGCTCGTTCCCTCAAGATCACACAGCCGGGGCTTTCCCGCAGCATCCAGAGCCTGGAACGCTTGGCCGGAGTACAGATCTTTGATCGTGGGTCGCGTACCGTCGAAGTAACTGATGCCGGCGCCGTCTTCCTGGAGTACGCGCATGAGGTGATGTCGCACTCCTCAGACCTGAGCCGGGAAATGGACTTGCTGAAAGGCCTGGACAAGGGCGAACTGCAGATCGGAGTCGGAACCTACATGAGCATGATGTTTGTCGATCGTGCGATTGCACGCATCGTTCGTGAACATCCTGAGGTTCGACTACGCATCGCGAACGACACTTGGATCAGTTTGCTTCCCCTGCTACGCCGGCGCGAACTCGATCTGGCAGTCATTGACGTGCGCACTCTCGTTGACGACCAGGAATATCACATCACGCCGTTGACGCGGCGGCAAGGCTACCTCGCGGTGAGGCCTAGCCATCCTCTGCTCCAGCATAAGGGCGGGCTCACCATGAGAGACGTTCTTGGCTACCCGTTTATCAGCACTTCGCGCTTTCCGCCTGGTCTGCTGCGGCAGTTCGTCAGTGAGTCGGCGAGCGGTGAGAACTCTTTACGACCAGGGCCGAAGAGCTTTCCCTCCATCGCCTGCGAGTCACTAGGGATGATGAAGAACATCGTTCAGGAATCGGACGCCGTGGCTATTCTGCCGCTGAACTTCATACTCGCGGACCTTGAGTCAAGAACCATCGCGGTTCTTCCGGTCGAGCTACCTATGCTGAAGGGAGAGCTAGGTATCGTGCGACTCGCGCGCCGTAGCCTGTCTCCGTTGGGGGAACTCTTCGTGCGCCGAGTGCTCGAAGTAGATACCGAAGTGGCTGCCACGGAAGAGAATGCCGCCAAGAGACTATTTGCGGCCCAACGACGCAGCACGCGCTCTGCACACCCATCGATTCCTCATCGGTGATTCTGGCAACTTTCAAAGCCAGCCTGTTAGAGTTGCTAGTTCCGATTCATTGTGACCGCGCCAAGATTGAGCGTGAGCGTTTCCTGACATGAACTGTCCAAAGTGCAAAGTCATTGTTCCGAATAGGGCGCCGCAGTGCCCTGCCTGCGGGTTCGCCCTGCAATGGACTGATCTGGATGCCACTTGGGTCGGAAACGCAGAGCCTGCCCCGGTTTCACCACAGGCAGCCACGGCTAATGATGTGACGGTCGCTGCGCATACGTCGCGAACATCTTCTAACGCCGGAAGCGATGCTGTTACGTCTCCGCCTCCTTTTCGTTCAGCAGCACCTCAAGGATCGGACGGTACCGACGGTGTGGTTGATTTCGGTCCTCGTTATCGCGTCGAACGTTTGCTCGGACAGGGCGGTATGGGCGCGGTGTACCTGGCATACGACCAAGACCTTGGTCGCCAGGTCGCGCTGAAATTAGTTAGGCCTGAGTTGATGGTCTATCCCGGAGCGATGGACCGCTTCCGCCAGGAACTGTTGCTCGCCAGCAAGACTTCGCATCGCAACATTCTTCGCATCCACGACCTCGGCGACGCCGGTGGGATGAAGTTCATCTCGATGGCCTACGTGAATGGCGAAGACCTGCACCAAGTCCTGGTGCGCGAAGGTAAGCTACCGCTGGATCGCATGCTGGCCATCGCACGTCAGCTCTGCGCCGGGCTTGACGCCGCTCACTCCGAGGGCGTAGCTCATCGCGACCTGAAGCCGCAGAACATCATGCTGGGCACAAACGATCACGTGTTCGTCACCGACTTCGGGCTGGCGAAATCGCTGGGCGCGGTCGACGGCATGACGCAAAGCGGCGAGATGCTGGGCACGCCGCGCTACATGGCTCCGGAACAAGTAGAAGCTAAAAGCGTGGACGCCCGCACCGACATTTATCCGCTGGGGATTATCTTCTACGAGATGCTAACGGGCGACGTCCCTTTCTCGGCCGAGACGACGTTGCAGTTGATGTACAAGCGGGCCAACGAAACTCCGCCGGCGCCAAAGACGCTCGCCCCTGAGATTCCCGACTGGCTGAACAACATCGTGCTGAAGTGCTTGGAGCGCGATCCCGCGAACCGCTACCAGAGCGCAAGAGAAATCCTCGATGACATTGACGCGCAGCGAAAGCCGCCAGTGTCACCCGTTGACGAGTCGCGAGTCGCTGCTTCTATCACGCCGCCTGCGCCGGACGCCGGACAAGGCAAGAGCCGTCGCTCCATCTGGATTGCCGCGGCTGCAGTTCTCGCGCTTGGCATTGCCGTTGGCGGATGGCTATTTCTCAAGCGCCCGGCGCGCACCCTCACCGAGAAGGACATGATCGTTCTCGCCGATTTCACCAACAAGACGGGCGATCCGGTCTTCGACGATACGATGAAGCAGGCACTCGCGGTGGGACTTGGTCAGTCGCCATTTTTCAACGTGCTATCGGACGGAAAAGTTCGCGCTGCGTTAGGTCAGATGAACCGGCCGCCAACCGAGCGGTTCACCGAAGATGTCGCGCGCGAAGTTTGCCAGCGCACGGCGAGCCAGGCGGTCATCAGTGGATCGATTGCCGGCCTCGGGAATGAATACGTCGTCGGGTTGAACGCCATCAATTGCGCCACTGGAGACTCGCTGGCCCGGGAACAGGTTCAAGCCGCGGGCAAAGAGAAAGTGCTCGACGCACTGGGCAGCGCCACCGCAAAGTTGCGAACCTCTTTGGGTGAATCTCTTCCTTCCGTTCAGAAATTTGACGTGCCTCTCGATCAGGCCACCACCTCGTCGCTCGAAGCGCTAAAGGCATTCAGCCTGGGCAGAAAAAAGTCCAGCGCCGAAGCGATTCCCTATTACGAGCGCGCCATCGAACTGGATCCGAACTTTGCTGCGGCCTACGCGCGTCTGGGAACCATGTACCGCAATCTTGGCGAGCCCGAGCGGGCCAGTGAGTACATCACCAAGGCCTTCGAACTGCGCGAGCACGCCACCGAGCGAGATAAGCTTCACATCGCCTCCTCGTACTATTTGAGCGTCATTGGCGACCAAGAGAAAGCAATCCAGACCTACCAGTTGTGGGCGCAATCCTATCCGCGAGACTGGCTCCCTTACCACAATCTGGGTGTTGCCTATGCCAGCATTGGGCAGTACGAAAAGGCAGCGGAAGCGGCTCTCGAATCTCTGAAATACTATCCGGATAACGTGACTGCCTACGAGAACCTCGCGGGGTTCTATCTCGCATTGAACCGCTTTCCCGAGGCGCAGGACACCACGAACCAGGCATTCGCGCGGAAACTCGACGAAGAAATCCTCCATACCAACCTCTATGGGCTGGCCTTCGTGCAGGGCGACGCGGCGGCGATGGCTCAACAGGTCGCCTGCTTCCAGGGCAAGCCTGATGTCGAGAATGAAATCTTAGGTTCGGAATCGGCTACCGAGGCCTATTTCGGGCGGCTCACCAAAGCGCGTGAACTGACGCGGCAGGCAGTCGCGTCAGCCGAAAGCGCAAAGAACAAGGAAAGCGCCGCCTTGTGGTCGGCGGATGCTGCGATCCGGGAAGCGCTTTTCGGCAATTACCCGGCGGCACGAGAGCTGGCTGGTGCGGCTTTGAAGCTCGCGCCCGGAAGTCGCGACGCCGAAAGTTGAAGCTGCGCTCGCGCTGGCCCTCGCCGGCGATGAAGCCCGTGCCAAGACACTCTTGGACGATTTGGACAAACGCTTCCCGCTCAATACCATGACTCAATCGTTCTGGCTCCCCACGATTCGCGGACAATTCGAAATCAATCGCAAGGCTCCGGCCTCGACAATCGAGATTCTTCAGACCGTAGTCCCTTACGAGTTGGGGCTCGCCGTCAACCAGCTCAACTATTCCTGTCTCTATCCGGTTTACATCCGCGGCCAAGCCTACCTGGCTGCCGGCCAGGGTGCCGCCGCAGCCACGGAATTCCAGAAAATCCTCGACCATCGCGGCCTCGTTCAGAACTGCCCGACAGGCGCGATGGCCATCTCGGCCTCGCCCGCGCTTTCGCTGTACAGAAAGACACACCCAAAGCCCGCGCCGCCTATCAGGACTTCCTCGCACTGTGGAAAGATACAGACTCCGATATACCTATCCTCAATCAAGCGAAGACGGAGTCCGCCGGGTTGAAATAGGTCTGTGTTTTCGACTAATTTTTCCAAGGCAGTCAGGCGTCTGTTTACTCTTCTGGACCATCGCGTCGGCGGAAGCCCAGGGCATCACCAGTTCGAAGATGTCAACTATGAGCTCGCTAGCATTCGCTTGTGACATTGGCCCGAAACCGGCATGTGGGAGATTACTCCCGGGAAGTCGGCTTGTCACCGCTGATCCAGGCAGAGCATCCACCTGGACGGAAAACGCCCGACCCGGTGAAGTGATGCGAGGCGGACCCGATGTCAGCTTCGGGGAAGTGTGGAACATCCTCGCCTCCCTGGCGGTAAGGCGGCGCTGGTTAAGGCAAGCGAGCAGTTGCCGCAGCTTCTTTCTCTCGCCGTCGATTTTAGGGAATGGTAACGTCTTTTGTCATGTGCGCCGTGCACCGATGTTTTCCGGCGTGCATAGACAGAAAACCGGTTCTCAGCGTAGTCGCAGACCTCGTGAACTCGGAAACATCGTCACAGGCGCGTAGTCGCCATTGAAGGGAATCTTTTGCTGCAATAGGAGGAGGTTTGCTTTGTCCCAGGTGGCGTGTTGTTGTGTTGTTGCGAACAGATGCAGCATGCACTGAGGTGAACAGGCATGTGGAGGGATTCACACCCAAGAATCCCACCCAAGATAACCGCGTCTTTAACGACCTTTGAAGTACTTACGCAGCCCACCGAGACCTGTTAAGTCGTTAAGAATACAGCTTATTCCAGCCCTGAAAAGGCTGGCGTCGGCGGTTCAACTCCGTCCCTGGCCACCATAGAATCAATCACTTGCATCGCCGGTGCCATCGGATCCCGTTCCAAACGTTCCAAAACGTCAGGGTCCACGAATTTATCTACATCTGGCAGCCTTGCTGATGGCGGCCACGAACCACGCGCAAGAGACGAAGCCTGACCGGGGTTTTCAGGCTTGCAGTTCGCACAGCGGCATTCCCCTGTCTGTGGTCGGATACAAACATAGGAGGCCGTGCCGTGCCAAGGATTCGAGCTATCGCGCAGGCTGGCTCTCAAGCAAGGCCAGCTGGCGTAAAATGCCTCTGCTCGCGAGTTCAGACGGAGGTCTACGGTGGAATGAGCTGGATGCGCTTCCTCGATCTCGGCGCCTACCTCATACTTGCCGTGGTAACCGGTATGCACTGGCAGAACGATCGCCATCACTGGATCGGCGCCGCCATTTCAGTACCGGCTTTTGTTTTGTGGATGCTGGCCCGTTATCAGCTTGGCGATTCCTTCTCAGTGCGGGCCGAGGCCAAGAAACTGGTGACCCATGGAATTTATTCCAAGATTCGCAACCCGATCTATGTCTTCGGCGGACTCGCATTCGTAGGAGAGTTCGTGGCACTCGGCTGGTATGTCTGGACAGCGGTTCTCGTGATCATTAACTGCGGCCAGTACTTCCGCATTAAGCGTGAGGAGCAGGTGCTCGCCGAAACCTTCGGTGATGAGTATCGCGCCTACAAAGCCCAGACCTGGTTCTGATTTTGCGCACACACGACAAACGAACCCCGTACAATTCCCGCGACTTGTAAGTCCAAACCGGAGATACTAGCTGTTTCGGGCCCCGGTTGGAAATACCCACATAATGAATATCGCTGAAGCCATCCGTATCGCCCTGCTGTCGCTTTGGGCCAACAAACTGCGCTCCGTGCTCACCCTCCTGGG
>OCZT010005250.1_pt1 | contig 12966 bp, 7 predicted proteins | sample 1539031 | NCBI WGS metagenome assembly OCZT01 (sample SAMEA3539308, study PRJEB22396) | soil metagenome | biome: tundra; feature: field; material: soil | place: USA | collected 2010-05 | depth 0.15 m | reverse complement strand
ATCTATGGTTTTTACCTCTTGCCCCAAGACATTAAATATTTTTAATACCCCATTCCTAATTCCTAATTCGTAATTCCTAATTGAAAGTGTGGCAGAGTTGGAGAATGGATTCGGATAAATAAAACTGTTTGTTGAGATATTATTGATGGAGGGAACATCGGTTGTGAAACCTGCAATAACTCTTATCCTATTGTTTGCCGCATCAGCAATATAACCATTTCCATTATGGTCAACCGCCACTCCGGTTGGATAATTCAACTTGGCGGTGGTGGCAAGGATTCCATCTCCATTATAACCTGACTGTATAATTCCAGCCATGTTATGAATCAAGCCTGTGCTATGATCAATTTTCCGAACCATATTGTTTCCACCATCAACAAAATACAGAAAGCCGCCCTGATCCATGAATATCCCCGCAGGTTGATTTACCTCAGCATTAGCGGCTAAGATATTATTGCCGTTATAGCCTTGAGTACCATCGCCGCATATCGTAAAAATAAGTCCTGTACTTATGCCAATCATCCGGATACGATTATTGTAAGTATCAGAAATAAAAATATTTCCGGCATAATCCATCGTGACTCCTGTGGGACCATTTAATTCAGCAGTTGTCGGCGAGATATAATCACCGTTATATCCTGACACTCCAGTACCGGCAATAGTGCTTATAATGCCCGTGCTATCTGTAACTTTCCGAACACGGCAATTTAGCAAATCGGTAATATAAACGTTCTCGTTAAAATCAACATATAAACCAACCGGATCATTTATTTCAGCGTTTGTGGCAAGGATATTATCGCCATTATAACCGGCTGTTCCGTTGCCTGCGATAGTGGTAATCATGCCTGTGACGGCATCAACTTTTCGTATTCGATGATTTGTGGCATCGGCAATATAGACATTGTTAAAACGATCAACATAAACTGCTCTTGGGAAATTAATTTCGGCATTGGTGGCAAGAATATTATCACCATTATAACCACCGGAACCAGTTCCGGCAATGGTGGTAATAATGCCTGTGCTTATGGTAATCTTACGGACACGGCTGTTTCCCCAATCAGCAACATATACATTTCCGATTGAATCTACTGCAACGCCATTCGGAAAATAAACTTCGGCAGCGGTAGATTGGATGTTGTCGCCATTGTATCCACCTATGCTATCGCCTGCAATTGTTTCTATGATTTGGGCAGATAAATTAACAGAGAAAACGAATGAAAAACAAATAAACAAAAGAGCAATAGAAAAAGGGGATTGTTCTTTGATTTTCTTGGGTAGATTAAAGGTCATATTTATGAAATTCATTGATTTATCAGGTGCAAATATAGCGATTTTTTTATTTTAATCTTTCAGAATCTTCAACTTGGCAAACTTGAGCAGCAGTTGTTTTTGTCCTGCTGTTTGGAAGAAGATAACTGCTTTAACATCAGGTTGCTTGCCTTCGACGTGAAGGACTTTACCGATTCCGAAACGGAGATGCTCCACATTCATTCCCACTTGCAAGTTGGAGGTATCATCACCCACAAAGTCTTCAAGATTTCCATTTGGATTATTTCCTTTTCCGTTTTTAGTTGTTCCGAAATCTGTTGGTATCTGCCCGGGATTTGCAAATGCAGCTCTGTCTTTCAGGATATTGAAATTATCTTTTGATTTAGGGTTGATGAAATCAGATTCTATGAACTGCTCTTTTATCTCCTCCAGAAAACGACTCGGTTCGCAGGATGTTAAATTGCCCCAGCGATAACGGGAGGTTGCATAAGCCAAAGAAAGTTTCTTCTGAGCTCTTGTAACAGCAACATAAAATAATCTTCGCTCCTCCTCCAAATCAGCACGGGAGTTCAATGCCATTTGCGATGGGAAAAGATTCTCTTCCAAGCCAACAACAAACACTTCCGGAAACTCCAAACCCTTTGCGGCATGCACCGTCATTAAGGAAACCCTGTCGTTATCTTCGGGGTCAATATTGGTATCGGCATCAGTTAACAGCGCAACATCCTTAATGAATTCATCCAGAGTATTTGGAATAATTTCTCCGTCAATATTAGCTTGGGGCTTATCAGAAAACTCATTGATGGCACTCAACAACTCCTGGATATTTTCATATCGGCTAAGCCCTTCAGGAGTTTTATCATCATATAAATCTTTCAATATCCCTGATGATTTAGCAATATGACTTGCTGCATCCCAGGCAGTTTTAGTTTTAATCATCACTGAGAAACTTTTAATCATCGTAACAAAGTTATCAATCTTCTCAGCAACAGAACCATTAAATCCAAGATGTTTATAATCATTGATATGAGATGCGATTTCCCAAATACCCTTTTCAGCATCGGAAGCAACTACCAATAGCTTTTCAATAGTTGTCTTTCCGATTCCTCTTGTCGGATAATTTACTATCCTCTTAAAAGCTTCTTCATCATTATGATTGATAGAGACTCTGAAATAGGCAAGTAAATCTCGGATTTCTTTTCGCTTATAAAATGATAAACCACCATAGATTCGATAGGGAATATTTGATTTCCGCAAAGCCTCTTCAATTGCTCTTGATTGAGCATTGGTTCGATAGAGAATAGCAAAATCTTTATTGTGGAGTTGATTATTTACTTTGGAAAGGAAGATATAATGAGCCACCATTGTACCTTCTTCATTATCGCTCATTGCCTTTATCATACGTATTTTTTCGCCGGTATCATTATCAGTCCACACATCTTTCTTTAATTGGGCTTTATTATTTACGATGATATTATTGGCAACATTAACAATGTTCTTTGTAGAGCGATAATTCTGCTCCAATTTGAAAGTCTGTAAGTCAGGATAATCCTTTGCGAAGTTCAAAATGTTCTGAATATTAGCACCTCGGAAGGCATAAATACTTTGAGCATCATCACCAACCACACAAATATTCTCATGCATGGCAGCAAGCTTTCTGATAATGACATACTGCACAAAGTTGGTATCCTGAAACTCATCAACCAAAAGATATTTAAACTTATGCTGATATTTATGCAATGCCTCAGGATAATCCCTCAAAAGCACATAAGTCTTATACAACAAATCATCGAAATCCATTGCATTGGAATTGAAACATCTCTTGGTATAAAGCTCATAAAGCAACCCTATCTTCGGCTTCCCTGATTGAATATCATCGCTTTGAAACTGCAGGTTCTCTATATATTCTTTTGGTGAATAGAGGTTGTTCTTGGCACTCGAAATCCTGTCTAAAACCAATCCCGGCTTGTATCGCTTATCATCCAACTGCTGTTCGGCAAGAATAGTTTTAATCAAACTCTTGCTATCGTCAGTATCATAAATGGTGAAATTATTTGTGTATCCCAACTTCTCCGCTTCAATCCTTAATATCCTTGCAAAGATGGAGTGAAAAGTCCCCATCCAAATATTACCAGCATCCTTCCCGACTAAGGTAATTATCTTCTCTTTCATAGACCTTGCAGCCTTATTGGTAAAGGTTAAGGCAAGGATATTAAATGGATCAACACCATTTCCGATAAGATGTGCAATCCGATAAGTAAGTACTCGCGTCTTACCTGAACCTGCCCCTGCAATAATCATCACAGGACCTTCGGTGGCTTCTACTGCCACTCGTTGGGCATCATTTAAATGTTTAAGGTAATCTTGCAAAAGAATTAAAAAATACTTGGGGTGAAACTAAATTTTTGAATGCACAAAATTAGCTTTTTTGCAGCACTTATATACTATTTCGTTCATTATTCCGTATTAAGACCATCTCAAAATAATATTAGGTATATTTGCCCTCTTCAAACTAAAATGAAAGTATTCAAAACCATAGTAACACTTTTAATCTTTCCGATTGTTTTCGGGACTACACTTTTTTCCTGCAAGAAAGATACAGTGCTCACCGACCCTTCGGCAAAACTGACCTTCTCTGCTGATACGGTTATGTTCGATACAGTTTTCACCACGGTCGGTTCCTCCACCATGTCTTTGATGGTTTATAATTCTCATAACCAAAAGATAAATATTTCCTCCATCTCTCTTGGCAATGGATATAATTCTGCTTTCCGATTGAATATTAACGGAACACCTTCGAGAACAACTGTGAATAATATCGAAATCGCTGCTAACGACAGCTTGTTTATTTTTGTTGAAGTTACTGTTAATCCTAATAATAAAGCTACTCCGTTTATCATTACCGATTCGATTATTTTTGAAACAAATGGCAATCGTCAGTATGTAAATTTAGTGGCGATGGGGCAGAATGCGCATTTCTTTTATCCTGCCAAGAATAGTTATTTCGATACAATTTTACCGTGCAATGCCGTTTGGAATGACTCTGTGATGCCTTATGTAATTTATGGCTATCTCCCCATCAACAGCGGTTGCACTTTTACTATCAATGCAGGGGTTAAAGTTTATTTGCATAGTAATTCGGGTATAGTTGTTTTATCAGGAGGTACAATAAAAGTTAACGGCACTTTAGGGCATGAAGTTTATTTTCAGGGAGATAGATTAGAACTCGATTATCGGGATGTTCCAGGGCAATGGGATGGAATTTATCTCACCAATCTCGACCCTAATAATTTGCAACAACCTAATTTCCCCGGAAGCAAGGATTGTTATTTCAACTATGCCATTATCAAGAATGGAAGCATAGGAATTGAAGCGGATACAGTTTTTGACCCGACTAATACCACCCTCACTTTGCATAATACCATCATTGAAAATATGTCAACAGCAGGAATCATTGCCAAGGGTTCAAAGATTATTGGTGATAATCTTGTTGTGGCTAATTGCGCCCAAAGTTGTGTTGCCTTAACCATTGGCGGAGATTATTATTTTCGTCATTGCACCTTTGCAAATTACTGGGGATATGGAACCGCACAACGCTCGACTCCGACCCTCTATCTCAGCAATTATTACCAGGATAATAACCTTGTAAATCATCTCCGTCCTTTGACCGGTGCATACTTTGGGAATTGTATTGTTTATGGAGACATTGCCGATGAACTGGGACTGGATTCCATCTCAGGAGGATTTAATTATAAATTCGAAAACCTCTTGCTGAAATACTCCAAAAGCACTCCCGGTTCTCATTTTACAAATCTTACCCTGAACCCAGACCCGCAATTTAACGACATTACCAATAATAATTTTCGATTGTCTTCCTCCTCCCCTGCCATTGCAAAAGGCGATGCAAGGATAACCAATATTTTTCCTCCTTTGGTTTTCGATATTGCAGGAAAGAACAGGTTAAGCGGTGTTATCAATCCCGATTTGGGGGCTTATCAGCATTAGGGGATTTAGGCTGGACAATCCCCATCCAAAAAAGCTATCTATATAATATAGGTATCCCCGAAAACCCCTAAAATCCCATTTTACACCTAAAATCATTCCTTTTACAACTAAAGATGAAGAAATCATACCCAAATCTTCATACTTCGTTGGAACGAATCCTGGATCCGCTCCAACGAATCGTGAATCCGCTCCAACGAATCGAGGATCCGTTTCAACGAATCGAGGATCCGTTCCAACGGATCGTGAATCCGTTCCAATGGATTGAGGATCTGCTCCAACGGATCGTGGATTCGTTCCAATGAATCGTGAATCCGTTCCAACGGATCGTGGATTCGCTCCAACGAATCCTGAATCCGTTTCAACGAAACCAGGATTCGCTCCAACGAAATGAGGACTATCTTCAATAAAGCGAAATCCATTTTCATATATTAGAAGGCTAAATTAAAGATTGAATGATGGATTCGATCAGAAATCGTAAATCAAAAATCAAAAATCGCAAATCTTTTCCCTATCTTTGCACACTTAAATTTAAACAATCAAAACAGATGTCAGAATACACTTTTAAGGACCGTCATATTGGTCCATCAGCAGAAGAGGTTGAGAAGATGCTTCGATTTATCGGGGTGAGTTCATTGGATGAATTAATTGACCAGACTATTCCTTCTTCCATCAGATTAAAAAAGCCGATGAACCTGCCCGAAGCGCAGGGTGAATACCAGTTCCTGAATGAATTGCGGGAGACTGCGGCTCATAATAAAGTCTTCAATTCCTTTATCGGAATGGGATATTATAACTGCATTATGCCAGGCGTTATCCAGCGAAATATTTTTGAAAGTCCGGGTTGGTACACAGCCTATACTCCTTACCAGGCTGAGATTGCACAGGGTCGATTGGAGGCGTTGTTGAACTTCCAGACCATGATCATGGACCTCACCGGAATGGAGATTGCAAATGCTTCTTTGCTCGATGAAGCAACTGCCGCTTCGGAGGCGATGATTATGATGCATCATACATCAACCAATAAAACTTCGGATGGAAAAGATGCCAATTTGTTTTTTGTGTCGGAGGATTGTTTTCCACAAACGATAGATGTGTTGAAAACGCGTTCCAATCCGCTCGGAATTGAATTGGTTATAGGAGATTATTCAACTGCAAAATTAGATGAAAGATATTTTGGTACCCTGATTCAGTATCCATCGGCAAAGGGCGAGGTTGTTGATTATTCTGATTTTGTGGCTGATGCTCATAAGATGAATATTCAGGTTGCTGTTGCTGCCGATTTGATGAGCTTATTAGTATTGAAATCTCCCGGAGAATGGGGTGCAGATATTGTTCTTGGAAACACACAGCGCTTTGGTGTTCCGATGGGATATGGCGGTCCTCATGCAGCATATTTTGCAGTAAAAGATCATTATAAACGAAATATGCCCGGAAGGATTATCGGTGTTTCTCAGGATGCTCATGGCAACCGTGCTTTACGGATGGCTTTGCAGACTCGTGAGCAACATATCCGAAGAGATAAAGCGACTTCAAACATCTGCACAGCGCAGGTTTTATTAGCAGTAATTGCAGGGATGTATAGCGTCTATCATGGACCGGTTGGATTGAAAGCAATTGCAAAACGCATCCATGATAATACCTCCATCTTAGCCAATACTTTGAAGATGCTTGGATATTCTTTGGCTAATAAAAGTTACTTCGATACCCTTTCGATAAATGTTTCTCCTGAACAAAAGAAAACCATAAATTCATTGGCATTAAAGCAAGGGTTTAATTTCAATTATTATCCCGAAGGGGCTATTGGAATCAGCATTGATGAGGTTACTACTTATAAAGATTTGAAAGTTATCCTCTCCATTTTTGCCCATGCAAATGGTAAGGGAGCTGATGATTATAAGATTCAGGAATCCTCAAATAATATCCCAAAACATCTTCAGAGAAATACTCCTTATCTGACCCATCCCGTTTTTAATACGTATCATTCTGAAACAGAAATGCTTCGTTATATAACAAGATTGGAGAACAAAGATTTGTCTTTGAATCATAGCATGATTGCGCTTGGTTCATGCACCATGAAGTTAAATGCTACTACTGAAATGATGCCGCTTAGCTGGAGAACATTTAGCTTCATGCATCCATTTGCTCCTACAGAACAGGTGAAAGGATATGCACAAGTCATTAAAGAACTGGAAGAGTTTCTTTGCGAAATAACTGGTTTTGCCGGTGTTTCGTTGCAACCGAATTCAGGTGCCCAGGGAGAATATGCAGGATTATTAGTTATTCGAGCTTATCATCATAACAGGAATGATTATCACAGAAATGTTGTTTTGATTCCACAATCTGCACATGGAACAAATCCTGCATCAGCGGTGATGTGCGGAATGAAAGTGGTGGTTGTAAAGACTGATGAACAAGGAAATGTGGACCATAAAGATTTGAGAGAAAAGGCAGAGGCGAATAAAGATAATCTGGCTGCATTGATGGTTACTTATCCTTCAACCTATGGTGTTTATGAAGAAGGAATAAAAGAAATTACAGATATAATCCATGAGAATGGTGGACAGGTTTATATGGATGGCGCAAATATGAATGCACAAGTCGGGCTGACAAATCCTGCAATGATTGGCGCCGATGTTTGTCACATTAATCTTCATAAAACATTTTCGATTCCTCATGGTGGCGGAGGTCCCGGTATGGGTCCGATTGGTGTTGCAAAACATCTTATTGATTTCCTTCCATCACATTCGGTGGTGAAAACCGGAGGTATTACACATGCAGTTTCTGCGGCTCCCTGGGGCAGTGCAAGTATCCTTTTGATTTCTTATGCATATATGAAAATGCTTGGTGGCGTTGGCTGTACAGAATCTACGAAGATGGCAATTCTCAATGCGAATTATATTAAATCAAGACTGGAAAAATATTATCCTGTGTTATATAAAGGTAAGAATGGAAGAGTGGCGCATGAGATGATTTTAGATTGCAGGCAATTCAAATTAGCGTCAGGTGTTGAAGTTGAAGATATTGCAAAAAGATTGATGGATTATGGTTTCCATGCACCAACAATTTCATTCCCTGTAGCCGGAACAATGATGATTGAACCAACTGAAAGCGAGCCAATGGATGAACTTGATAAATTCTGCGATGCATTAATTCATATCCGAAAGGAAATTGATGAAATAATTGATGGCAAAGCAGATAAAACTGATAATGTTTTGAAGAATGCACCACATACTGCCATGGAGGCTTTGGCTGATGATTGGAAACATTCCTATTCAAGAACAAAAGCGGTTTATCCTGCCCCTTGGTTGAAGGATAATAAGTTTTGGGTGTCAGTTGGTAGGGTTGATAATGCTTTCGGCGACAGGAATTTCGTTTGCGCATGTCCTCCAATCGAAAGTTATTTTGAGGAATTGGTATCCTGATTTAATTCAGAGAATCATAAACCAATTGATATTTTTATAATCCAACCAAGCATTAATTAATAGTCATTAAATAAATATAAAATGAAAATAAACTACGTATTATTCGTAATCCTGTTTTTGAGTTGTGGAATTTTATCTGCACAAACTTCAAAGAATGTTGTGCATCATTCAAAGAGAAATAATTCTACTTCTTATCAACCAATTGTTTCTCAAAATAATCATTCACAAAAGAATTTAGCTTCTATTATCTGGTCTGATGATTTCTCTAATCCTGCGAATTGGGTTATTCATAATGAAGTTTCAAATAATGATAATTGGGTGATTAGAACTACTGGTCCTAATGGGCAAAATCCGATTCCAACAATTCTATCAACTACGGCGTCAAACGGATTTGCTTTATTTGATTCTGATAGCTTGTGTGGAGGTAATCAGATTGGAGATATCACAAATGCGACCGCAATCAACTGCACCGGACATTCTTTAGTAAAATTATCTTTCCAGCAACAATACAGAAGATATATTGACAGCACTTTTGTTTTCGTAAGTAATGACAGTATCACATGGATTAAATATCCAGTAAATGTTAATCTTGATGATTATGATTTTTCTAAATCCAATCCCGATACTGTTATCTTAAATATTTCTGCAACAGCAGGCAATCAGGCACATGTTTGGGTTCGTTTTCAGTTTTACAGTCCTTCTTCTTTGGGGGTTGGAGCTGGTTGCGCTTATTCATGGATGATTGATGATGTGAATATTATCGACCTTGATTCAAATGATATAAAAATTGGCAAACTTTCATATACTTATACTCAGATTCCGGTTGGAGAGCAATTGCCGATTACATTAGGAGCGGAGGTTACAAACGTTGGCAGTCTTGATCAATTAAATGTTGTTTTAAATGCCAATGTCAACACTACATTTTTTACCGGGTCGAGCACTTCAATGCCTTCTTTAAGTCCTGATACTATGGATGTTTTGAATATTTCAACTGCATTTATTCCGGGTGCATTAGGAACATATACTATTAATTTTAATGCACAGCAGGCACAATCGGATAGCAACCCGAATGATAATTCAAACTCATCTATAATGACGGTTACTGATTCCACTTTTGCAATGGATAATAATATTTATAATCCAAGATTATCTTCCATAGATAATGGCGGCGCGGCGGGCAGTTACAATTCTTTTGAAGCGGGAAATATATTCAGGATAACAAATACTAATTATGCTACCTCAGTTACTTTTGTATGCGATTCATCGAATACAATTGGCGGAGGAACCGTCAGTGTAAAACTTTATTCTGTTGATACCTCCAATTATACCTTCAACCTGATATCTACTTCCTCAAATGATACTATTCAACCTGTAAATTTACCGTCTCCTGGCATTAATCCAACTTCTGTTACTGTTCTTTTTTCTCAAGCAGTACCAATGACTCCCGGTTTTTATCTTGCCACAGTATCTTATATCGGTAGTTCTGATCCTTTCTCGGTTGCGGTTTCTCAAGATCAGATTGTGAATGATAATTCTACCTGGTTTTATGATGCAACAACCTTTACCTGGCACTCCAATGACCGGATTCCTATAGTGAGATTAAATATGAATTTATCTGCTGGCATCAATGAAATTTCTTCATCAAACGGTGTTAAATTATTCCAGAATGAGCCTAATCCATTTAATGCTTCGTCAATTATATGTTATCAATTACCAAAACAAGAAAATGTATCATTAACGATTTCGGATGTTTTAGGAAGAACAATTATGAACTTAGATCAAGGAGATAAATCTGCCGGAATGCATAATATCTCAATTGAAGGAAACTCATTATCAAAAGGAATTTATTTCTACACCCTCAAAGTTGATGGAATATCATTGACCAAAAAAATGGTTATTACGGAGTAAGAATAAATATCTAATCAAACAAAGAAGACTTTCTGTAATGGGAAGTCATTTTTGTTTTGTAATGATGGAAGGATAAATGACTTCCTTCAACATAAAAATAACATCTATCTAACTGATTATTAAGTTATTATGATCAATTTTTATGCATTTTGAATCATATAAAGTACCTTTTGAGTGATTTAAAATACAATCTGAACCATTTAAAGTTATGTCTAAGTCATTTAAACTGTACTTTAAATCACTCAGACAACATTTGAAGTCATTTATTGTACACTTTGAACCGCTTAAAGTACCCTCTGAGTCATTTAAAGGGTACTTTAAATCATTCAGGGAAGGACGAAAACTGTCAAATTCGATTTTTAAAAGACATAAATATCTATTTTGAAGCTATAAAGTCCCCATCTTTTCATAAATATTTCATCAATTCAGATATTTTTATTAGATTTGCAGCCTTAACGTATTAATAAAGACTTGGAGGGGACGAAAATCCCCTCTTTTGTTGGATAAAACTGCGATGGAAAAGAAAGAACAGGATTTGGTGAAACAATTGGTGGACGAAAAAGTGAAGGAAATAGCCGGATTTGTGGTGAATGTAAATATCAGTAAAAGTAAAATAATGGTGTTGATTGATAAAATGACAGGGTTAACGATAGACGATTGCTACAATATATCTCGATTTTTGAGAGATTCGTTAGAGGATACCGGAATATTAGAAACTCATGAAGTTGAAGTTTCTTCTCCTGGTGCCGATAAACCTTTTAAAGTTTTGGAGCAATATTATAAATATAAAGGTTGGAAAGTTAAGGTTATCAGCAATGAAACAAAAGAAATGACAGGTTTACTGGAAGATATTAATGATAAAGAAATAACTTTAAAGGAAACAGTGATTGAAAAAGTGAAGAAGAAAAAACTGGTGAAAGAAGTTATCAGCACCATTCCTTTTAATGAGATAAAAGAAACTAAATTGGTATTAACTAAATAATAAATAACAAAATGGATCACAAAGAATTAACAGAATCGTTTGCCGAGTTCAAAGAATTTAAAAACATTGACAAGCCAACCATGATGAGTATCCTTGAAGATGTGTTTAAAGGGATGCTTCGGAAAAAATATGGCACTGCCGATAATTTCGATATTATTATCAATATTGATAAGGGAGATTTGGAGGCGTGGCGAAATAGAACAATAGTTGAAGACGGATTGGTTGAAGACCCCAATACTCAGATTGCCTATTCTGAGGCGGTAAAAATAGAACCCGATTTTGAGGTTGGAGAAGATGTTTCGGAAGGAATTAAGTTCCAGGATTTCGGACGAAGAGCAGTACTTGCTGCTCGTCAGAATCTAATGTCGAGAATTCTTGAATTGGAGAAAGATAGTCTTTTCAGAAAATATAAAGATAAGGTTGGAGAGATAATTACAGGTGAAGTTTATCAGGCTTGGAAAAAAGAAACTTTGATTATTGATGATGAAGGAAATGAATTGTTGCTTCCGAAAAATGAAAGTATTCCAAATGATTATTTCAAAAAAGGAGATACTGTGAAGTCAATTATTTTAAGAGTTGAGATGACGTCAGGAACTCCGAAAATTATTTTGTCAAGAACTTCACCATTATTCCTTGAAAAATTATTTGAAGCTGAAGTTCCTGAAATCTTTGATGGTTTGATAACTGTTAAAAAGATTGTGAGAGAACCGGGAGAAAGAGCAAAAGTTGTTGTTGAAAGTTATGATGACCGTATTGATCCGGTTGGGGCTTGTGTTGGAATGAAAGGTTCCAGGATACATGGAATTGTGAGAGAGTTGAAGAATGAGAATATTGATGTTATTAATTATACCAGTAATATGCCTTTATATATTACCAGGTCTCTCAGCCCTGCAAAAATCAGCAGTGTAAAATTAGATGAAGAAACAAGGCATGCTTCCGTATATCTCAAACCTGATCAAGTTTCTATGGCTATCGGAAAAGGTGGTCATAATATTAAACTTGCTGGTAAATTAACCGGTTATGAAATTGATGTTTACAGAGATGATGAAGAAGTGATTGATGACGTTGATTTGGAAGAATTTTCAGATGAAATAGAAAGCTGGATAATTCAGGAACTAAAAAATATCGGTTGCGATACCGCTAAAAGCGTTCTTGAATTAACGGTGGAAGACCTTGTAAACAGGACAGATCTGGAAGAAGAAACGGTAAAAGAAGTTATGCGAATTCTACGTTCTGAGTTTGAAGAGTAATTGAATAAACAAAGGTTTGTGATTGAAAATTAATCGGAACCTTTTAAAGAGAAAAAGAATAATATGGCAGAAATAAGATTAAGTAAGGCCGCTAAAGAGCTTAGTGTAGCTACCTCTACTATTGTTGATT
>OCZT010005249.1_pt1 | contig 12966 bp, 19 predicted proteins | sample 1539031 | NCBI WGS metagenome assembly OCZT01 (sample SAMEA3539308, study PRJEB22396) | soil metagenome | biome: tundra; feature: field; material: soil | place: USA | collected 2010-05 | depth 0.15 m | reverse complement strand
GACAGCAGCGGCACAGGCAGCCATTACGCCGGCTCCGGTTGTCAACACGACTGCTGCAACCGACACAGCCGCCGCAACCGCAGCCGACACGACTGCTGCAACCGACACAGCAAGCTAACCCAACCCGGGTGGCCCTGCGATGTGCGGGGCCATCCACCAACCAGCAATACACCGGAGAGGTGAGACGCAGTGAGACAGCCAACCGAAGAATCCTTCCTGAAGGACATAGCGCAGCACGAGATGAAGGTCCTGCTGGACAGTAGAACCCATCGCCATCTTCGCTTCCGGCAACGGGGTTCGAGCAATATGTGGTTCGAACTGGTCACTTGGCCGGGTTCGCTTGCCTATTCTGGCGACATGGGCTGCTTCGTTTTCAGTCGGCTGGAGGATATGTTCGAGTTCTTCCGGACCGAATACGGCGAAGGCCAGAAACTCAGGATCAACCCGAGCTATTGGGGCGAGAAGTTGGAGGCGGTTGATCGTTTAGGGCACCGCGATTCCGGGCACCGCGAGTTCTCGGAGGGAAAACTCCGCAAGCACGTCGAAGACGCGATCAAGACGTGGGTCGAGGAGTGCGATGAGCCCTACGATGCGAGCGACGAAGATGTTGCGGCGGCTAAGGCAGCGTTCAAGGCCGAGTTGCGCGAGGCTATCGAGGAAGACGTTTACTATCACTTCGATGAAGGCGAGCACGAGGCGAGGAAGGCCGTCAATGATTTTCAGCGCAAGATTGGAGATCAAACCTACAACTTTCAAGAGACGTGGGAGTGGGATTGCGACGACTACACATACCGCTTCATCTGGTGCTGCTACGCGCTCGCGTGGGCTATCCAGACCTACGACAAAGCATCCATCGCCACCCCAGAAGCCGCACTCACTGAGGTAAGCAAGTGATCCATCTCGCAGAAGTGATTGAAGAGGAACTGAAAGAACGCGGCTGGACTCTCTATGACGTAATGCTCAACTCCGGACCTTATGCAGATGAGAAGGAGTGGCTGGTCACGCGGGCGACTCTCGACTTATTTATGGCGATTCGCACGTCATCCATCCTCATGGATGACACCGTAGCGAACACGTTCGGCGCTGCTTTCGACATATCCCCCAAGTTCTTCTGGGCTTTCCATAACAACTGGCGCGCCCCGCACATACAGGAACTAAAAGACAAAGCTGACGAGTATCAGGAATGGATTGAAAAGAACAGAGGTTGAAACCGGAGGAGTTATGGGAATGGGAAACAAGACATACGGGGTGGCAAGGAACCTGATGTATACAGACGAGCAGGCGCGGGCTATCAACATCCTCGCCGCGCAGGTTCATCAGGCAAACGCTAAGTGGTGGGTCGATCTGCATAGCGGTGAGCCGCTGAAGCGCAACGTGGGCGAGCTGCTGTGTCTGGTGCATAGCGAGATCAGTGAGGCGATGGAAGGGCATCGCAAGAGCCTACAGGATGACAAACTTCCCCACCGGCCAATGATCGAGGTCGAACTGGCGGACGCAGTGATCCGCATCCTGGACATCGCGGCAGGTCTGAATCTGGACCTTGGCGGGGCGTATGTCGAGAAGATGGCGTTCAACGCGGTCCGCGAGGATCACAAACACGAAGCTCGCTTGGCCGATGGTGGGAAGAAATACTGATGACCAAGCTGGAACAGTATCGTGAGTTTTTGCGGGCTAAGGCGGTGGTTACGCCGGATCGCGGGTTTGTGGTGGAGTTGGCGGAGATCAATCCTCTGCTGAAACCGCACCAGAAGGTGCTGGTGAAGTGGGGATGCGCGGGTGGTTGCAGGGCTATCTTCGCCAAATTCGGACTCGGCAAGTCGATGATGCAGCTTGAAATCGTACGGCTGATGCTGGCTAAGTCTTTGCAAGTGAACGATGTGGAACAGAATGTAAAACGTGGAACAATCGCAACAGGAGAAGATCATGGACTCGATCTGGCTGGTGATAGTGAAGGATCGGAACGGGAAGTGGTACTTCCCAGTTCATCCGGAGTCTCTGCAACCGTTCAGGACTCGCAAGGAAGCGGAAGCGTCAGTGGTGGGAGTCGAAAGCAGGGTAATGGAGTACGAGGAGCGTCCGGAGACACCGTAGGCCGGGCGCTGATCACTTGCCCGTTGGGTGTGCGTGGCGAGTTTATCCGCGACGTGCATACGCTGGCCACGGGTGATTCACCTAACGTCACCGATGCGCAGCGGGTGGAGTTGCGTGAATGGCAGTCCGCTGGTGCCGGCCGGATTCCAGCAATCAAGTTCATTCGCCGGATCGCGGAAGCGGCCGAGCCGGGCATCTACCTGACCAACTTTGAGACCATCCGGGATGGCAAGCTCGATCCCGGCCTGTTCACGGTGTGCAGCCTGGATGAGGCGAGTGTGCTGCGCGGGTTTGGCGGCTCGAAGACCTTCCGCGAGTTCATGCGGCTGTATGAGCGCGTGCCGTACAAGTTCGTCGCGACGGCGATTCCCGACCCGAACGACCACATTGAACTACTGGCGTATGCAGCCTTCCTCGGCATCATGGACGTTGGGCAGGCGAAGACACGGTTCTTCAAGCGGGATGCGACCAAGGCCGACAGCCTGACGATCCATCCGCACAAAGAACGTGAGTTCTGGCTGTGGGTGTCGAGTTGGGCGATATTCCTGCAGAAGCCGTCCGACCTCGGGTTCAGCGATGAAGGCTACGACCTGCCGCCGATGGAGGTGCGCTATCACGAGGTAGCTGTCGACCATACCAACTCGCCGGTGGAGACGAATGGGCAGGGCACGATCTTCCGGGGCAGCGTGAGCGGAGTGGTGGAAGCCAGCCGGGAGAAGCGCGACACGCTAGGCGTGCGCGTGGCGAAGATGGTGGGGATCATGGCGGAGTCGCCAGAGGATCACTTCCTGCTGTGGCATGACCTTGAAGCGGAACGCCACGCGATAGAGCTTGCGTTGGATGAGGTCTATTGCCGCGAACACAACGCATGGCAGGAACACATCGCGCACTGCCGATCGGACGCGACAACGCCGGGATTCTTCAGAGAGCGTCCCCATCCGCTTGGGTGGAAAAGCGTGTATGGGACGCAAGACCTTGAGCTGCGAGAGAAATCCATCCAAGACTTCTCAGACGGTCTACTCAAAGACCTTGCTGCGAAGCCGGTTATTGCCGGCAGCGGGTGCAACTTCCAGCGATTCTGCCATCGCGCCATCTTCGTTGGCATCGGTTTCAAGTTCAACGACTACATTCAGGCGATCCATCGCGTCTACCGCTTCCTGCAAACCAGCCAGGTGGTGATCGATGTGATCTACGCGGAGAGCGAGCGCGGGATTCTGGAAGACTTGAACCGTAAGCAGGCGCAGTACGAGGAGACAGTGGCAAAGATGAGCGAGATTATCCGGGAGTTCGGGCTGGACCACGCGGCAAAGATGCAGGAGCTGATCCGCAGCATGGGCGTGGAGCGCGTGGAAGTGACAGGGGAAAACTATTCCCTGATCAACAATGACTGCGTGGAAGAGACGATGCGCATGGCGGATGGTTCGGTGGATATGGTGCTCACCTCGATCCCCTTCAGCACGCAGTACGAGTACACGCCGAGCTATAACGACTTCGGCCACACCGACGATAACGAACACTTCTTCGCGCAGATGGACTTCCTGACGCCGGAGCTGCTGCGCATCCTTGAGCCGGGACGCATCGCGGCCATCCACGTCAAGGATCGGATCGTGCCGGGAGGGATGACGGGGCTGGGATTCCAGACGGTCTATCCGTTCCACTGCCGCACCATCGAGCACTACGTCAAGCATGGCTTCGCGTACATGGGGATGAAGACCATCGTCACCGACGTAGTGCGGGAGAACAACCAGACCTACCGGCTAGGCTGGACGGAGCAATGCAAGGACGGCACGAAGATGGGCGTAGGCATGCCCGAGTACCTGCTGCTGTTCCGCAAGCCGCCGAGCGAGAGCATCAACAGCTACGCCGATGTGCCTGTGGTGAAGCAGAAGGCGGAGTACTCGCGGGCGCGCTGGCAGACGGACGCGCATGGGTTCGCACGCAGCGATGGCAACCGACTGCTGAGGCCCGAAGAACTGGATGCGCTCGATCACCAGGCGATCTTCAAACTGTTCCGCGACTACAACCTCGAGAACGTCTACAACTTCGAGCAGCACGTGCAGATCGGTGAGGCGCTGGAGAAGAAACGCATCCTGCCAGTGACGTTCATGCTGTTGCAGACGCCCAGCTGGTCTCCGGACGTGTGGACGGATGTGACGCGCATGCAGACCCTGAACGGCCTGCAATACGCCAAGGGCAAAGAGATGCACCTGTGCCCGATGCAGTTCGATATTGCGGACCGCGCCATCGCGCAGCACACGAATCCGGGTGACACAGTGTTCGATCCGTTCGGCGGACTGATGACGACGCCTTACCGTGCCCTGAAGCTCGGGCGCAAGGCAATCGCTACAGAGTTGAACCATCGCTACTTCCTAGACGGATGCATGTACGCGAAGGCAATGGAAGAGAAGATGGCGATGCCGACGCTGTTCGACACGCTGGAGGACCATATTGTGCAACCGCACGAAATGGTGGCAGGAGAAGGAATGGAGAGTGTGGCATGAATACGCTGATGGCACGGCCGAGCATGAAGGATGGGTTTGTGAAGAAGAGGGCGGCAGAGATTTACATGCCGAAGATCCGCCAGTGGTTTGGTGATGAGAAGTTCGACGAGCGCGACGTGATCGAGGACCTGTCGAGAGTCCTCAATCAGCACGCCAGCGGCTATGAGATGGCTAGCGAACTGGACCGTCGCTATAGCTGGGCGGTAGATGACGCCTTGATCGAAGTACTGGTTGAATGCGCGGATTACTTCGAGACTGCGATCAAGGAACTCACGGCGCAATGGGTGAAGTGCTACCAGATCAAGCCTGAGTTTGCGGTTGGCGATACCGTGGCGATGCTGCGCGTGTCCGGTCAGACCAGCATCGGTGAGGTTGTGGAGATTCGGGAGAATGAGGCGGTCTATGGCATCCATACCCCGGATCAAAAGGAAACACAGCGATGGGTGGTGAAGTACGAAGATGTGTGCGCGCCATGAAGAAGCGTAAGAGTAAAGCATCGACTGCTAAGTATGTGGAGACGCCGGAGCAGCGGCGGCTGATCCAGGACGCGTGGGTAGCCTACGAAGGTGGCCGGATCAGTTTAGTGGAGCATGGCAGGCGAATGAAGCGGATCGAGAAAGGATTATCGCCCAACCCGGAGATATACAGGGAGCCGGTGATCGATCCGAAGTGTCCGCGCTGCGGAGAGGTGCTGGCGAAGCTTGTGGCTCCCAGGGGATCGAGATATCCATGGGTGCATACGGAAGGCAGAGAGGACTTTCGCTGCTCCAATTGTGTGAAGTTGCAGGAGGCCGGAAGGCTGAGTTGGAAAGCGAGGACGGCGTGGTATGCGTCGTTCTTCAGAAAGCAGGCAAAGTGATCATCCGAAGTTTGAAGGTCAAGGTGTTCCGTGTGGGCAACAAAGGATTCGTGGTGCAGACGAACCATGCCGGCCAAAAGAAGCATTTCACCGCTGATGGCATTGAGAAGATGCTGGCGCAGTATGCCGAGCAGATCGAGAAGAACATGCCAAACGAGGAATACAAACTCGTCCAGGTCGGGCGCGGCGAGTTCAACTTTGTGCATGTGGAAACGAAGGCCGCGGCATGAGCGTGCGGCTGACTAAGGCAGCTTGGCTGCTGTTGCAGCGGCTGAATCAGGAGACGGCGATGCTGGCGTATTGCACGGATCGGCGGTGCAACCGGTATCACTTCACGCTGCGCGGGTGTGCTGGCGACCTGGTGCGCGAGAGTACTCTGGATGCGCTGGATTCCGGAGGTCTGCTGCGAAGGTCCGGTGCAGACGCGCCGGCGTATGCGATCAATGACAAGGGTCGCCAGATGCTAAAAGAACGCATGACCGATGTGGAGTTTATGGAGGAAATAAAGGCATGAAAATTACAACGATGGTGCGAATGCCAGACCAAGAGATAGAGGTCGACATCGATGGCAACGATATTGTCGCCGCGATGCTCGGCGAAACAGAGGGCTACGCACCAGATCAACTGATTAGGCGAGCCTTCAATAATATCGGTGCATTTATGCAGAAGATGCCAGATGAAGCAATTGTGCGACTAGGACCTGAGTGTCGCAACCTTATCTCCAATTTCTGCTTGGCACAGGCCTCGAGATTCAAAGTCTAGCTACCTGTGGCACACAGAATCACAGTTCCCCGTAAACGGTCTAATGAGTAGGTTTGAAGCATGAAGCTAAGCGTCAACATGGATACATCGGGACTCGAGAAGACGTTACGCGACTGGGAATTGCGACAGTTGCCGTTTGCGACAGCCAGCGCCCTCACAGCAACTGCCAAGCGTGTGCAGGTGGCCACAGTGGCCGAGATGCGCAAGGTGTTCGATAGGCCGACCCCATTCACACTCAACTCTACCGTGGTGCGGCCAGCGACTAAGAGCAAGATGTTCGCAGAGTTGATCCTGAAGAACGCGAATCAGAAGGGCGCACCGCCATCAGTGTGGCTGGAACCGAATATCGAGGGTGGTGTGCGACAGGCGAAGCGTACAGAAACGATGCTGAGGAGCAAGGGCTTCCTGCCAAGCGGCATGTTCTACGTGCCTGGACTTGGCGCAGACCTGAATCGTTACGGCAACATCAGCGCGGGGCAACTGATCAAGGTGATGAGTGCGCTGCAGGCTATGCCAGAGCAAGGCTATCTGGCGAACAAGTCAGAGCGACTGAGTGCGCGTGTCAATGCGAATGCTGGTACATACTTTGTGGGCAAGCCTGCTGGTGGTTATCTGCCGCTCGGTGTGTATCAGCGCATGCCCGATGGGAAACTGAAGTCGATACTCGTCTTCGTCAAGACGCCGCATTACCACAAGATACTGCCGTTCTATGAGTTGGCGCGTGAGGTGTTTGGCAGCAACTTCCAGGCAGAGTTCAATAAGGCGTTGCGGAACGCGCTGATCTTGTCGCCGATTCTTGGGCGTGCAGCGTGAGGATGGCTAGCCATCATCGACAGGCATTGTCTCGGCACGTGGAGTGCCAAACGTCTATGAAAAATAATAGCAAGGTACTTCCAGCGACCCTCGAAAGCGGGTAATTCGAACCCCGACACGAAGGTAGACGAAGTTACAAAATATCAAGCTTTACTTTAGTTTCTGACTGGATAGGCAAGTGAGCAAGAATGGCGGGCAAAACAGCATCGATCAAGGAAATATGCCGAATACTCGCCGGGGCTGGGCACGAACCCCTGACCGAGATGGCGGTTTCCCACTTCGTGCGCGATGGAATGCCCAAACTCGCTCGCGGCAAGTACGATTCAGACGCCTGTACCCAGTGGTACATCGGCCGGCTGCGCACCTCGGTCAAGCGCAAGGAGGCCGAGAGCGAGGATGGCGAGATTCTCTCGCTCGACAAGGAACAAATCCGCCTCATCCGGGCCAAAGCCGACAACGAGGAGATGACAGCGGCCGAGCGGCGCGGCAACCTGGTGCCCATCGAGATCTACGAGATGGAGCAGGCCAAGCTCGTCGGCACCATCAAGATGCAATTCCTCAATCTCCCCGCCCGCATCGCTCCGAAGTGCGACGGCCTGACCCGCAGCGAGGTGAAGGCGCTCATGACCGCAGCCATCAAGACCAACCTCGCCGCGCTGGCGAAGTCTAGCCATGGGAACCCAGCCCCAACTGCTGCCGCCGTCACCCCCGCCGTTCGGCCTCGACGCCGAACAGCTAAGCGGGCTGCTCGCAAACCTGTCACTCGCAAACGATAGGATCTATTCGCAATTCGAACCGCCTCCGGACATGCTCATCTCGGAGTGGGCCGAGGCGAACATCGTCCTTGAGAAGGGCAGCACGCCGCGGCCTGGTCCATACGTCCCAGAAGTCTTTCAGCGCATCATCATGGACGCGATCTGCGACCCCGAGGTCCGGCGCGTCACCGTAATCAAGAGCACGCAGGTTGGATATACACAGATCATCATGGCGATCTGCGGATACTTCATCGCTGCGGACCCCAGCCCAATCGGGTTTTACTTTCCTCGCGACGCCGATGCAAAGGAGAAGAGTAAGACCATGCTGGCCCCGATGATTGCTGGCTGCGAGGCCTTGCGCTCACGGGTCCGCGAGAACAAGTCCCGCAAGGGAGGTAACACTCAGCAGCTCAAGGAATTCCCCGGAGGCTTCCTCAAGATCGCCGGAACCAACTCGGGCGCCAGTCTGCGTTCGTCGTCTTTCAAGATACTCATCAAGGATGAGGTCGATGGATGGCTGCTCGAGGTTCCCGGCGAGGGCGACCCCAACAACATCGTCGAACGCCGTACGGATGCTTACCCCGATGATGCCAAGATCATCGAGGGCTCGACGCCCGCCAAGCCCAAAGGCCTGTCGGTCACAGAGAATGGTTATCTCGCAGGCAACCAGACGATGTTCCACGTCCCCTGCCCGCTGTGCGGCTTCTTTCAGCCGCTTCTGTGGCGCGATCCGGAGACGAAGGAATTCAACCTGGTCTGGTACAAGGATGATGACGGAGCGCCGATCCCGGAGACCGTCTCGTATCGCTGCAAATCGTGCCGGCAGGACTTCGATGAACGCGGCAAACAGAAGATGTTGGATGCGGCGAGAGCTGTGGCGAAGTACCCTCACCGCCGCGAACACATAAGTTTCTCCGTCAACTCCCTCTACACGCCATGGGGCGAGGTTTGGCCCCGGCTGGCGAAGGAATGGCACGAGGCGCAGGGGAATCCGGAGAAGATGCGGGCGTTTGTCAATCTGCGCCTCGGCGAGACGTGGGACGAAGGCGCGGATGCGATCGAGCCTACAGCGCTCATGGCTCGCCGTGAGGACTATGCCGATCCAGAGTCGGACATCCGCATTCCCACCGGCTGCGCGGTCCTCGTCTGCAGCGTCGACGTGCAGCAGAACCGCCTGGAGGCTCAGATCACTGGCTTCGGCATCGGCGAAGAGCAATGGCTCATCGATCACGAGGTGTTCTATGGTTCGCCGCTCGACTTGCCCAACCAGCGTGGCAACGAAGACATCGTCAACGTCTGGTCGGAACTCGATGCCTACATTCTCCGCGCCTGGAAGCATCGCAGCGGCGCCATGCTCCGTCCGTCCATCACGCTTATCGACACGGGCTACGCAGCGGACGCCTGCTACAACTTCATCCTGCCGCGCCAGACCGCAGCACGCCGCGTCTACGCCTGCAAAGGTCAGGATCGGCTCTCTAAACTCGGCCTGGTGCATGAGGGTCAGGTCAAGAACAATACCATCCGGCTATTCAACATCGGGACCTACGCCATCAAGGACCGGATCCTCGATCGCCTGAAGATCGGCAAGGTCGGACCCGCATACATGCACTTCCCCAGCTGGGCGAGCGAGGAGTATTTCTCCCAACTCACCGCCGAGAGTAAGGTTCCGCGTAAGAACAGGCGCACCGGCCGGGTCCACTACGAGTGGGTGCCCAATCAGCTCCGCAACGAAGCGCTCGATCTCACCGTCTACAACCACGCCGGCCTCTGGATTCTCCAGAAGATCATCGATCCGGTGACCTACAACGATCTTGCCGCGCTCTCGGCCGCTGTGGAGGCTGGCGGCAACCCTACGACGCTCCGCCGCCCGGTCCGGCGCGGCATGGTTCACCCGGGGGTGCAAGTCTGATGGCGACACTACTCAGCGCGTACGACCGAGGCACGCTCTACGGCCGCTGCGATGCAAGCTGCTACGCCGGAACCAAGACGGTGTGCGATTGCATCTGCGGCGGCGTAAATCACGGCGTCGGCCTGGAGGTTGCACTCGCCAACACCGCCGCAATGTCCGAGGAATGGCTCAAGCGCGATCGCAGCCAGCGGCATTCCCGGTCCGTCACCTTCGACACGCCGCTGGTGACTCAGCCTAAATTATTTTGAGTTTATTTTGAAATTAGTTGTTGACATTGTACACGGAGGCGTGTACATTAGATACATCAGAGGCAACCAGCCTCATTGGAGCTACAAAATGAAAACCAACCGCCCCGCCAAGATGGCCTCCATATTCGCCAACGCTCTCCTCCGCAACCGCTATATCGCTCGTGATGCAGCCCGAAGGACCGGAGACAGCGCTACCCCGATTTGGACTATGAAACTTACCCGTAAAGCTGCCGGTGGCCGAAGCAGCTATCACATGTTTTTCGAGGGAAGAAAGGTGCGTGGCTAAATGTCCACTCTCCGCGATGCCCTTTGCGAATTGGATAAATTTCAACTGGAGCATCTTGCCTCCATCCACATCCAGCCATCCGCAGGCGGCTACGCGGCTGTGCTGGATTTCAACGTATGTCTCCCGCTCGGCGATAGCTACGACTTGCCCCCCGGCATAAAGCTATTAGGATCGGAGCGATGGCCCCAAAGCTATATCGTGCTTGAATGGCGCGCCGACATGTGGGAGCAGATACTCGAAGCGATCCACGATCCCTGGCTCACTTCGCTCCAACACGTTGGAAACTGCCATGCCGTAGAACTCGCGCCGACCCACGGCAACCCGGATTCCGGGCGGAGGTGGCTCATCACTACTCACGGCAAGCCGCATACTCCGGAACGGTTGGAATGGGTGAACCGTTGTGGATGCGCTGCATGCCTCTAAGCTCCGCCGCGCCCCTCCAAGGGTAAGCGGTGCCTCTCGGGTGGTACCGAGGGCCGGTAGGTAACCCGGCAAAAGGATTGGACACATGGAACATAGCAAGGACGCCGACTGCACAATTGATCCTGAAACAGGCCTTTGCGCGGTCTGCGGCGTAGCGGATGGAGAACCATGCATCGATTGTGGTGGCCGCAGTTTCCACCTCGATACCTGTCCGCAGATGAAGGAAGTACTCGAATGAGTTGGATCAAGCGCCTCATCGCCCATTGCGACATCTGCGGCCACGAATGGATACCGACCGTCAAAGAACCCGTCCACTGCGCGAAGTGCAAATCGCGCCGATGGAACGAAAACGCAGCATCACGCTCTAAAGTCACGCCGGAGAGGTAACCCCATGAAACCGAAACAGCCAACGTACGTCTGCTCCAACTGCCGTAGCCTGATCAACCCTTGGTCCGATAGACCAGGCTCCTTCGCGCTGGAGTTCTTCCTCTGGCTGTGCTTCCTGGTACCCGGATTCCTCTACAGCATCTGGCGGCTTTCCTCGTCCCGCATCATCTCCTGCCCGGTCTGCAAGGCGCGCAACCCGATCCCGCTGAACACGCCTGCCGGTCAGGCTCTCGCCGTCCGGTAAAGTCTTTTCCACCGCGCCAGCGGTCCAGGACGCCCCGAAGGGGTGTGGCACTCAAAATCACAGTTGTTTGGTGCAGGCATGATCCCCATGATTAGCCATCATGGCTGGTATCACGCTTGCTATCGCGCAACAGAACCTCGACGACGCACTCGCGGCGCTCGCCGATGCGCGCAAGCAACAGGAGTACCAACTACTGTCCACGACGGGCGGTCGCAAGGTCACGCGAGGTTCCCATGAGTCGCTAGTCAAGGAAGTCCAGTTCTGGGATCAGAAGGTCAAGGCTCTTAGCCGCGGCGGCGGCATCCGCACCTTTCTGGCGGTGCCGAATTGAGCCGTCAGTACATCGCCAAGGTCGAGCCCAACTGGCTCGATAAAGCCATCACCATCCTCTCTCCCGAGCGCGGTGCCGCCCGCATGAAGGCGCGGACGCATCTCGCCATCTTTGGCAGCTACTCCGGGGCACGCACCGACCGCCGCGCCACTGCGAACTGGTTTCCGTTCCGCGGCTCGGCCGATTCCGATACGCTCTACGACCTGCTGATGCTGCGCTCGCGCTCTCGCGACCTCATCCGCAACTCGCCGATCGCGGGCGGCGCCATACACACCGTCTGCCTCAACGCGGTTGGAACCGGACTCAGCCTGCAACCGACGCCCGACATCTCCATCCTCAAGTGGGATGAGGAGAAGGCGTCGCAGTGGGCGACGATGGTCGAGCATGAGTTCGCCATGTGGGCCGAATCGAAGGACTGCGACGTTACCCGCACCCAGAACTTCTACGGTATGCAGGATCTGGTGCTGCGTTCCGGGCTGGAGAGCGGAGACTGCTTCGCGCTGTTGCCCATGCGCCAGGTCGGAGCATCGCCGTATAAGACCGCCGTCCAGGTGATCGAGGCGGACCGCGTGATGAGCCCGTACGGCCATGTCGACGGGATGCCGATCCCGGCAACCGCAACCGACGGCAAGACCCTCGCCAACCCGAACCAGATATGGGCGGGCGTGGAAGTCGATGCGTACGGCGCGCCGGTTGCCTACCTGGTCTATCACAAGCATCCCGGCTCGCCCGACTTCATGGCGGGCTACAAGGACAACACGCTGTTCGATCGTGTGCCGGCGTTCGGTGCGAAAACCAACCGCCGCAACGTTGTGCATCTGTTCGACCGCCTTCGCCCCGACCAGAAGCGCGGTGTTCCATATCTCGCGCCTGTTATCGAGACGATCAAGCAGCTCGATCGCTATACCGAAGCGGAGATCATGGCCGCCGTCGTCACCGCCATGTTCACCGTCTTCATCAAGACCCCGGAAGATGCCAATGGGGCGGGCCCACTCGCGCCGCCCTCGGGGTCTCTCCAACCCAACGCGATCCCCGGCCAACCATCCGGCGTCTCGATGGGCCCGGGCATGATCAACCAGCTCGGGCCCGGCGAGGATGTCAGTTTCGCCAACACGCTGCGGCCCAACAGTGGCTTCGATCCGTTTGTGGTCTCCATCCTGCGTCAAATCGGCGTTGGACTGCAGTTGCCGTTCGAGATTCTGATCAAGCACTTCACCGCCAGCTATTCGGCGGCGCGTGCGGCCATGCTCGAGGCGTGGAAGTTCTACAAGAACCGTCGCACCTTCATCGCCGATGGATTCTGCCAGCCTGTAGATCGGAAGAGCGTCGTGTAGGGAAAGAGTGTAGATCTCGGTGG
>OCZT010005248.1_pt1 | contig 12966 bp, 7 predicted proteins | sample 1539031 | NCBI WGS metagenome assembly OCZT01 (sample SAMEA3539308, study PRJEB22396) | soil metagenome | biome: tundra; feature: field; material: soil | place: USA | collected 2010-05 | depth 0.15 m | reverse complement strand
GGTATGGTGTTGTTGTGGGAGCGCCTTCCCGACGGGCACCCGGCCAGGAATCACATCCGTGAATTCCTATCTCAGAGTGCGTCACCGGTCAACTACTTGAAGTCTCAGTTAAAGACTCAGCCTTTGGTGCCAGGGAGCGGCGAGTTTGGTTGCGGGATGGGCTGCGAAGGAGAGTGGGACAACGTGGTACAGAATAATCTCGTCATGCTCGCACTTCGCGCAGTGGGCAACATGTCGGAAGAACTCGGGAGTAAGGGCTTGGCGGAAGACTACCGTAATTTGGCTAGCAAGGTCAGGGACAACTTGGAGAAGTACCTTGTCGACAAGGATGGCGGATGGATCTGGTGCATTGATCCCAAAACCATGAAGCCTGATCCCGCAGTCAACGATTCTAAGGAAAACAAAGGGTTTGGCGGGATCAATGGCGTTGCCTCGATGTATGCGGATGTGCTGGGATTTGAGCCGCTTACGTCTTCCTGGAAAGGCATTCAACACAGCGAAGAGACATTCCAGCGACTCTATCGCACGCCCTTGCGCCTACAGCAGTTTGAGCGCTATGGAATCTACACCCAGTTTGACGTTCTGGCAGGCGGATTGTTGACCAGCCCAGCGTATGGACAAGGCTACGCAATCCAGACCATGCTTCTATACGAAAAACTGGAAATGGCGGACAAGGCATTGTCCTGGCTCGCCAATGCCACTTACAATCCCGTACCCGAATACAAGTTGCACCGGGCGTCGCCCTATTATTTTTACGAGCGAACCTATTCGCCGGATGCGGTTGGCAAGATGGATTTGGAGGAGGGCTGTGGCGCCTTGAATCTGGTGAATGTTTCAGAGCCGTTGAAAGTCTCCAGGCTTCTGCTGGGCGTTGATGACTCGACTCTGGAATGCATTCGGATCATCCCAAGGATGCCTCCGAGCTGGAAAGGCGTGGAGGCGCGTAATTGGCCCATCAGAACCCGTAGTGGCACGGTCAGAGCCGATATTCACTTTGAAAAAAAGGAAACGGGTGCGGAACTGACTCTGAAACTGGCTCCAGGGCAGCAGATTGACGATCTTAAAGTCCGAATGCCAACGAGAAACTGCTATGTTTGGCGCGAGCAGAAGCATGCCAGTTCGGTACGCTTCGTAGCACAGTAATCGGGAACTCGCCGCATTCTATATTTCACAAACACCGCGAGGGACGCCAAGCAGGAGAACGATGGACAGAAGGACATTCAATAAGCTGACGGCTCTTGCAGCGATAGGGACCATGTCGAAAGACATGGTACTGAAAGCGCAGGAAGCGCTACTCAAGAAACATATCGAGCCGGATACCCGGCAACAAAACGAAGGGACCGCGGTTTTGCGTGCCGGTTCGTACCGGCACAAATATCGCCACCTGGACATAAGGTACGAATTTGCGGATAGTGCCGCAAGTCAGAGGTGCATCAAGCCGATGTTGTCGTTCAATCGGGGCGCAAGGCGTGATCCACTTCTCTTGATCACCGGGGACAAACCGGCCTTTGCGCTTATGATGACGCAGCGCGATGACAGCTTGGATCCGGATCTACTCAAGCTGGGAGACGGATGCTTTTTCCTGAATGGAGTGTCTCTACAGGATGTCTCCGCGGTCGATGCGCTTTTTGAGCCGGTTGGTTCCGTCTGGAAAGGAAGTTTTGAAGGTCATTTCTCTTGGGAGCTATCGACTGCACTACTCGCGAATCGCGGGCAGTGTTCTGAGCTTCGGATTTCGAATTCGGATTCTCTTCCTCGGCGGCTGACGGTTCAGTGCAGCTATGGTGGACTCCGACGCTGTGGCCGGCCATTTGCAGCGCCTTATTTTGAGCCTGATCCGTCTGATGGCCATTCGAATATCATCCGCGTCGAAAATCAAGTCGCGCTTTTTCATGAACCGAACATCCTGGGTGTTGCTGTCGGGGCATTCATCGAGCGAGTGGAGCCGCAGCTAAAGAATGGCCGTGTATATTGGGAGTTCAGCTTCGACCTTCAACCGAAAGAGTCATGGACTACTTCCCTTGTCGTGGCTTGGGGGCGTTCCGAACAGGAGGTGCTGGCCTTTGCCGCGCAGGATGGTTTCGACCAGCTTGCCTCCGAGACGAAGCAATACTACGAAGCAATACTGGCGTCCGCAACAATTCAAACTCCAAATCAGTTGATCGACCAAGGATTTCAAGCTGGACTACTGAACCTCGATTACGTTTACGCAAAGCCGGCATGGTTTGAAGGCGGGCATTGGTGGTCCGCCTACTGGTGCAATAACTACCAGATTTCAGCGGCGATCGGCATTGGCTCGGTGGAACGGGCAACGGAGGCGCTGAAGTTCTTTTCCATTATCCCGCCTGGAGGTCCATACCCGGTCGTAAGCGCCGCGGGAAAGTGCGCAGGACAGCCAACTCGAGATCTGACCAACGATCCACTTGCCGGTTACGAAGACGGGATCCCGTATTACCTCTATCAGCTCCTGCAATACTATGAACATACCAACGACTTTTCTCTGTTCGAATCGATGTGGGAACCATTGGCCCGATCAACAGATCGCCTGCTTACTGTTCGAGATTCGAATGGAGATGGCCTGATTGATTGGCACTTCTCGAGCAATGCAACCCTCTATCAGGCCGACCACCTCGGAATGCCCGGCAACGCCGCCTCAACCAGCCTGATCATGGCCGGTATGTTAGATCGGATGGCAAGCGTAGCCGCCGGCCATGGCCATTCCGAGGACTCCCAGAGATGGAAACAACGGTCGATCTCGATGAGAGAGAAGTTATTGTCCGAATTGTGGAATCCTCAAGAGGGATGCTTTGGGGGCCACGAGGATCATCAGGGAGTCAACCATCCTCCTCATTACTATACCGACCTGTGTTTTCCTGCGCTCTACGGAGCCTTGCCCGAAGAATACAGCTGGCTCAGCCTGCAGTGGCTTGCAGCGCACCTTTGGTCCGCCGATAGCGCAGGCCAGAAACGGTTAATGCGCGTCGGAAACATGAAACCCTCATGTTTCGGCAATGACAATGTGATGCCCACGCAAATGGCGGAAGCGGCAAGAGCGTATTTCGCAATAGGGGAGACGGACCGCGGACTAGCCTTGCTTGAATCGGTTGCTCTCGCGGCGACTGTCTACACGGATTCTCCAGGCAGCTTCCCCGAGCGCATGAGCGATGACGGTCAAGGCCTAGCAAATTACCTATTTGGCAATCCGACTGGTTCCTTCGTGTATGCGGTCGTGCGGGGCCTGTTCGGGCTTGAACTGCAAGACGGCGGCCAAACTCTATTCTGGTGTCCCGGCTTTCCGCTTGGCTGGCCGGAAGCAAAGCTCAAGGTGAACTATGCCGAGGTGAGCTTTCAACGAATATCGGATGCCAATGACGAGCACATCGACTTTGTTGCAACAAACCCCTCCCCGCGCAAGCTCCGCTTTCGATTGTTAATCAACAACAAACGTGTCTCTCAGATTCAAATGAACGGCCTGCCACTGCATTCTTATACCGAAACCGCAGCGATTGGGGGTACGTGGATATCGTTAGAGACACCGCCTCTTCTGGAGGTGAAGCTTCGAATCGAGATCGAGGACAGGGTTATCGAGCCTATTGAAGTCCACGCAGAAGCAGATTCTACCCTAAGCCTCCAGCTTCCCGGGGCGATTGAAACATGGCACGACTGGCAACAGAGCGCTCAGAAGGTAAAATGTAGTGCTTCCACCCTCGAACTAACGGTCACATCCAGGCCGGGAACCTATTACCTGGGCGTCAAGTGCAAACAAATTCCTGTGGTTATACCAGCCAGGATGATCGTTTCCGCAAAGGCCCCTCCGCGAGAAGTTAGCGAAAAGTACAATGTCGCGGGCTTGAAGCGCATCGTCCCTCTTGAATCGTTTAGGAATGCGTCGACAATGCTGGTTCGTTCTCGTTAGAGAATCAATGATGATTTTCGATTGCCGCTTGACGCTCTCGACGCACCAGGAGGATTGCTTCGGACGCAGTGGGCCGACTTTGAATTGCAGCGAGGGGACCCTTGTTTTCTAAGGATCGAGTACGGTTTATGTGGTTTGTACGATAGAAAGCTGATCCGGAGCCGATATCCGTCACGTGTCGAGATACCGGTGGGGTTGACGACCGAAGCAATTGCGATGTTATATGCGTCGGAGTTCGAAGCACGCTTGACTGGTAGCACAGTAGGAACGATCACACTTGGTTATGAGAGCGGAGAGCCGCACCATCTCCCTTTGATTATTGGCAAGATCTTCGATTCATTCGCGGAACACTTCGCATCCGGCACCTATGCGATTGACCTGCCAAATACGGATCACCTGAACGTTTTGGTATTGAAGACAGATCCACAGCGACGCCTCGATCGCTTGACCCTGGAATTGTCAATGGCTGACGCTTGTCTAGCATTGATCGGTGTAACGGCGCTGTAATACGAGTGCAGAGAGAGAGAACAACTCGAATGAGAAAAGGCATTTCGTTCGCGCTTGCCGTACTTTTGAGCCCCTTGCTCGCTGCCCAAGATGGGCAGCCCGTCAAGATCAAGCATATCGACATCGTGATGCTGAGTCACCTGGATGTTGGTTTTACCGATCAGCCGTACCTGATCGTTAACGAGCTGCAGCGTCGCTATCTGGACATCGCACTGGACGCGGCTCTCGCCACGGCCAACAACCCACCCGAGAGCCGATTTCACTGGACTGCGGAATCGCTCATCCCCGTAGCCGCCTGGTGGCAAAAAGCCTCTCCCGAACGCCGGGAGATGTTATTGCGCGAGATCAGGAACGGCCAGATGGATGTCGGCGCCATACCTTTCAACACCTTGCCGTTTGAGAATGCCGACGAGTGGAAACGAATGACTGATTGGGTGCCCGCCGATCTTTGGACGGGCCTGCACCCGACGCTCGCCCTTCAGGACGACGTGAACGGCGCGTCGCGCGCCGGCGTGACCGCACTTGCCGACCGTGGCGTTCACCGCTTGCTGATGGGCATGAACGGCGCCAACGGCGGTCCGCCTTTCCCCGCGCCGATGGCGTTCTGGTGGAAACTTCCGGATGGCCGCCGCACCTTCGTCTATATCGCCGACGGCTATTGGCAAGCCAGCGGGTTGTTCCTGCCCGGAGAATGGAGGGTCGGCGACTCACCAGCCGCCTCCGATCTCGCCTTCCGGCCGCCGCGACCCGGCGAAATCCTACCCGTCGACGAAACCTCCGTTCGAGCAGCTCATGACCGTTGCGTCAAGTCTCTCGCGCAGTTGGAGGAACGCGGTTACATCGGCGACCGCCTTCTCGCGATCTTTCAAAATCAGTGGCGCGGGGACGACGAGGTGCCCTTTGTTCCCATCAGCGAATTCGTCGCCACCTGGAACCGTCTCAAGTTGCAGCCGGAGTTGCGCCTCGTAACCGCATCAGAGAGTAGGCAGACCCTCGAAAAGGAGATCGGTGGCCGCATTCCGGAGTATGAAGGAGTGTGGCCGGACTGGTGGTCAAACGGTGTTCCCTCCGCCCCTCGCGAGCTCGCCGCCAGCCGCTTTGCCAAGCGATTCCTGCACGCCGCTGCCTCAACAGTCTTCGGCCCCATGGATACAAACGCGAAAGCGACAGCGAACGACATACTCGCGGATTTGGCCCTCTTCGAGGAACACACCTTTGGTGGAGCTTACGGCGAAGCCTTTCCGGATAGTCTCGACACAATTGCTCAATTCGACGAGAAGGCCCTGTTGGCCCTTCGTTCCAATGCCAGAGCATCCTGGCTCTTTTCTCAGCGAGCCAGCACAAAGCTCTACCCTGAGCCGGAGGGACTTTATGTCATCAATGCCACCGCCGCTCCTGTCAGCGGCTGGGTGACAGTGCCCACCATGACTCTGCGCGGTCAGTTCCAGTCCATGCGCGACAAGAGTTCAGGAGAGCGTCTGCCGCTCGAAATTGTTGACCCCACCGGCGCCGACGGCCGTACCGTACACGCCAACGCTATTCCCGGCTCAGATCCGCTTCCTTATATCGACGACTTTCCGCGCCAGATGACCCGCTTCTGGGTGGATCGGGTGGATGCCAACTCCGTACGGGCTTTCGAACCTGATCAGGCGAAGTCCTCCGGTTTGCCCGTCGCCCCGGCCCCATTCAAAGCGCAACTCGATGAGCATGGCTGGCCGTCCTCCCTTCAATGGCCCGGCATGACACTGCCTCTGTTTCAAGGAGCTATGGGCGACTTCCTTTCCGTCCAAGTCAAAGGCCCTAAAGCCTACCAGGAGTTTTACATCCTGGGCACAACAAAGGATGCAAGTAAGCGAGCCGACCTGCAACGGCGCTTGCTCCAGGAGATGCCAGCGATCTCCGCCGGTCCCGTAAAGGTTGAAGAGACGCCCTATACCGTCGTCTACACGCAGGAACTCGCGCATCCGCGCCTGAATTGGCTGGTTCGCCGCCTCGAAGTTTGGAAGCATGAGCAACGCGCCCGACTCGATGTTCGCTTCGACAGGAAATCCTCTGACGATCCGGAGATCTTCTATCTTCAATTCCAGTTCTCTGTCGCCAAAGACCTACTGCCGCAACTCAGCGAAGGCGGAATGCCGTTTGTGCCATATAAGGACCAGATACCGGGCACCTGCCGCGACTATTTTGCGATCGACGGCTGGGCACATTACGCCTCGCAGGAAGGTCATTGGCTGTGGGTCAGCCGTGATGCCCCGGTTCTTTCTCTGGGCGCACCCAACGTCTGGTCACGGCTTAGTGCAGCCCCTGAGCAAACAAACCGGTTGCTGTCCATGGTTTTCAACAACACCTGGTTTACCAACTATGTGGCCAACAGCAATGGAGTCATGGAATTTCAATACGATCTCGTCTGGAAGGAGAGTGTGGGAGCGGATGTGGGTGGTCTGGCGGAGTCGTTGTCTAGTGATCCGGTCGCCTTGATCAACCCCGCTGCGCGAGAGAACCGGTTCTTGCTGAAGGATCTCTTCCTTCCGTAGTTACTGTCTCAATAACTGGCATTCTTGAATTGCAGAACACGTGGAACCCGGCGAGTTGCCGGGTTCCAAACAAGCCTAAGCCGACACGACTGAAGCTATTGGACCATTTCGAATCTGAGAAAACCGCGGTGGGCCACCGCACGAGTTCCAAATGGCCCAGACACCGGAAAATCGCAAGTCCTTGAGGAGAGTTAAGCATGACTATTAATCGTCGTGAATTCGTGAAAACCGGGGCTGCCATCACTGCCCTCCAGACCCTCGGCCCTCGAGCTGTCCTCGCTTCCTATGCCGATACACCCGCCGGGACTGCGACACAAATTGGCCGAATGGCTTTCACTCCTGCAACCTGGTTTCGGCCTTACGTCTCAAACGTCGCTCATGCGCCTACCAATACCATGTGGCTCCAGATCGATCTCGGTACCGTTCGCCGCATTGAGAGCGTGCGGATTTACCCAGCTTTCGATCTGGACAACAAACGCGGCAAAGGCTATGGATTTCCAGCGCGCTTCAAGATCGAAGCATCGAACAACCCTACTCTCGCTGACCCGCATGTCCTGGTGGACCACACTGCTTCCAACTTTTCTAATCCCGATAATTTCATCACGGATTTTGCGGCGGGGGGCGTTTCAGCCCGGTACATTCGCCTCACCGCTACCGAGTTGCGGCCCGCTCAGGATGGCGTGGGCTACAGGCTCGCGCTCGCAAAAATTGACGTCCTCTCCGCAGGGAAGGATGTTGCCGAGCATTGCCCGGTAACCGGGGACGCGGCTTTCGCAAATCCGAAGGACCTGGCGCAGATCACACGGTCGCCCCGTCCCATGGGAGAAGGCATCGTCACTGATAATCCCGGCAACGTAATTCCCGCAAGCCGATGGCGGAAGGTCCCCTTCGAGGCTGCGGTGCCGCTTTCCGGCATCAGTGTCCGGGAAGGTCAGGGGCTCTTCCACCACGCCATGGAGGACAACATTACTTATCTGCTCACTTCGTTCTCGGTGGACGAAATGCTGCGCCCGTTCCGCGAGCGCGCCGGCAAGCCGAGCCCTCCCGGACTCCGCGAACCCATCGCCTTTTGGGACACCGATCTGCCCGGATCGAGTGCGGGCCGCTTCCTCATGGGTGCCGGCAATACATTGCGCTGGAGGGAGCACGCCGAACTCCGCGCCAGGATGAATGCCCTCGTCGATGGCATCGAGGAGTGCCGCACCCCCAACGGCTACATCATGGCCTATCCAGAAGACACGATTCTCAACTCAGAAAGGGGAGGCTACACGCGTTCCTGGGTGACCCACGGACTCATCGAAGCGGGCTATGCCGGCAATCCCAAAGCGTTTCCCCTGCTGCGCGGCTTCTACGACTGGTTCGACCAGTGCGCCTGGCTGCCCAACATGATGCGTGGCGGAGGCCAAGGCGTTCAGGGCATGGTGGCCAATACCCGCATGTACTTCACCCCCGTCGGAAAGTCCGAGGATATCCAGGTAATCGAGCGGTATTACCAGGAAAATTACTGGCTTGAAGGTCTCGCAAAACGCAATACAGACGTCGTTTGGCAGTATCCGTACGATCACCCCCATAACTACCTGATTACCGACTTCGAAGCCTATCTCGACATTTATCGAGCCACCGGCGACCAGCGATATCTCGATGCCATGAAGGGTGCGTGGGACTTGTATCACGATAACTGGGAGCACGTCGGCGGCTCCATCGCCATAACCGAGTTCGGAGAGTTTCCCCAAAAATCCTATCGTCTCAATGCGCAGCTCCCTTTCTGCGAAACCGGCGAAACCTGCGGCAACGTCTTCTGGGCCCGCTTCAACCAGCGCTTTCACCTGATGCATCCCGATGAAGAGAAGTTCGTCAACGAGATTGAGAAATCCATTTACAACGTTGGTCTCGCCAACCAATCCGGCTCCAATGGCATTGTCTACCACGCGCGGCTCGTGGGCATAAAGGGCGATCTCTTCGTGCCGCTCACCACAAACTCCTGCTGCGAAGGCCAGGGTACGCGTCTGCTAGGCTCGTTGCCCGAGTATATCTTCTCCATCGCTCCTGATGGCCTCTATGTGAACCTCTTCGAGCCATCGGCCATTCGTTGGTCCCACGCAGGCGAGGAGATGGAGGTTAACATGTCGGGTAACTTCCCTATGACTCCCGATGTCAAGCTGGAGGTCAAAGCATCGCGGCCCGTTCAGGCAAAAATCAGGATTCGCGTGCCCTCCTGGGCCGCGGGGCCCGTGGAGATTCGCGTAAACCAGGAACCGGCCGTCTTCGGCAAGCCGGGCAGTTACGTCACCCTCGACCGCACCTGGTCCACGGGCGATAAAGTTGGCTTCACCCTGCCCATCCAACTCAAGCTCACGCGATACACAGGCCTCGACAAGATCGAGGGCCACGAGCGGTTCGCCCTCGAGTATGGGCCGGTCTTGCTCGCGCTCCTTGGCTCCGATAATGCGACACTTAATGTCAGCAAAGGCCAGCGCCACGAGGACATCCTGCAGCAGATTCGGCAAGACCCGTATCGCGCACTGCATTTCACTATTGATGGCCACCCGGAATTCACCTATCTTCCATATTGGCAGATGGGCTCCGAGCCCTTTACGTGCTACCCGGTCATCGACAGGGTTTAGTGCCCAGACTTTGTGATTCGGCAATCCAACGGCTGGCAACCGTGTACCGTAGCGCCAGCCATAAGAACGGAGTGGCAGATCGGCTATCGTGCAGACGCCATGCGCGCATTCCGCGCCCGCAACCCTGAGGTTTTTCCGAATCGGCCGGTCATGGCACTAGTACCCATCTGGGTTTTAGTGCAAACAGAAGCTGACTACATGGCCAGCTTGAGGGTCACAATCTCCAATGGCTTGAACGCGAGTTGTATTGATTCATCTGGGTGAACCTGTAAAGGTTGTTCCACGTCTTCGATCAGGTTGGTCTTCCAAGCTTGCTTGATGGGCTGGAAGAGACATATCTTGGGCTGCGCTTCCGATCCTTCGGCTTCGTAGAAGCGAACCAATACGCTATCGTCGTCCTCGGCCTTCTTCATCGTTGTAAGGATCAGGCTTTTGGGCTCCAGGTTAAACAACGGGCTTGCCTGGCCAGACACCAAAGACGATTTTTACTCGACCTGATCCTTGGTCCGTCACGGACCCTGGACTTCTATTGGTTTGGCGGTCCGCCGACTGCCTGGAATCAGGGAGAGCGTACGTTCATGGCGCAGTGTTCGGTGACCCAACAAGGTGCCCACATGCGGCAAACACCGGCGAACCAATCACTGTTATACTTTCGGGAGACCGGTTCCCCGATCTTTTGATTTACTTGCGGTGCGCATTAATTGAGGAGGCGCCTTGAACATAAGAGAAATCGCCAGCCGCGCGCGGGTGTCGCATTCGACAGTATCGCGGGTGATCAACAATGTTGCGACCGTAGACCCCAGGCTCGTTCGCCGCGTACAGACAGTGATCGACGAGGTGGGGTACCGGCCAAATTTTCAAGCGCGAGCGTTAGCCTTGGGCAGAAGCCATACAGTCGGCCTGATCGTGTCCGAGTTGAGCGGTGGCAATCCCTTCTTCTCCGAGATCATTCTCTATTTCGAACGGGCCGCAGTCGAGCATGGATACGAGGTCCTTGTAAGTTTTGCTGATCTCGAAGCTCACCCCGAGCATGTCGCCCAATGTGCGATTCGCTTGAAGGAGCGCCAGGTGGAAGGGATCGCCGTAATGACCTTCGGAATGGAAGAATATCTCCAAGAGTCATCGATGGATATCCCCATGGTCTATGCCGGCGCCGACCATGATCTTCCGGGCGTAAGGAATATCCGGATCAACTATCTAACCGGCATGCGCGAGGCAGTGAAACATTTGGTCGACTTTGGCCATCAGAGGATCGGGTACCTGAGCGGCCAGCTTAGCTGGAGCAGTATGCGGATCCGGTACGAAGCTCTTCGTAAAGCAGCGAAAGGGGTAGGGCTTTCCCTGAACAAGGATCTGGTTGTGGAGTGTGATCATACCTTGGACGGCGGAGCGCTTGGGATCGCAAGCCTGTTGAACCTGCCTAAGCCGCCCACGGCGATCATGTGCTGCAACGACGTAGCGGCAATCGGGGCGCTCAAGACTTTGAACAGCAGAGGCCTGGCGGCAGGAAAGGACATTGCGCTGATCGGATTCGATGACCTGACGATGTGCAGGTTCACGCAGCCATCGTTGACCACGATTCACTTTTCGCCAAGTGAGCTTGCCGGCCTGGCACTCCACGCGCTTCTTGAAGAGATTCAGAAGACCAGCGAAAAGACAGATTACGAGTACAAGACTCGCTTCGTCCTCCGCGAATCGACCTGCGCGCCGCGGTCTTGATATTCGCATGCTATTGAGGTCTCGGGCACTGTTGAGGCGACCCAACTCGGTAGGAGCTTGCAGGTCGGAGGGACATCGGCGGAGTGCCGATGATCTTAATGTGAAGACTGAAGTTCCGCACACCGGAAAACGGCTTCGGACCAAACATGGTGGGGATGGGCCCTGGCTAGAAATGGACCAAGAAGCATTCTCCAACCCGATACGGTGCACATGATGAGCTCTCTGCAAGCCATCAAGAGCGCCTTCGAAATACGCAAGAGCCGCGGGTCGTAACTTAACCCCGAGCCAGAGGTATTACCGGAGATTGAAAGCCATGAACCGAAGAGACCTGTTGAAACTGCCTGCAGTGGCGGGCGTGCTGCAAGCCACTGGACTGCCAGTTGCCGGCAGCCCAGCGAATGTTCCCGCCAGTGAGCCAAAGAGGGCGCACAGCAATTGCGACGTGGCAGCCTACTATTGGCCGGCCTATCACGACGAACCTTTGTGGCGGCCGTTCTTTCGCGGCACAGAGGGCGAATGGGAGATCATTCGCAACGCCAAACCGAAGTGGGAGGGCCACAACCAACCCCGGGTTCCGCTGTGGGGCTTTGAGGATGAGTCCGATCCGCGCGTCATGGCCAAAAAGATCCGTGCCGCCGCGGCCCACAGTGTCAACGTCCTGGTCTTCGATTGGTATTGGTTTCAGCAGGCGTCTTTCCTTGAAAAAACAATCGACGAAGGCTTTTTGAAAGCAGAGAACAACCATCTGGTGCGCTTCTATCTGATGTGGGCCAACCACGACGCCACGACCTTGTGGGATCTGCGCCGATCCGCCAAGAACGAAGTCATCTGGCCTGGATCGGTGGACCGCAAGAACTTCGATGCCGTGGCCGAGCGCGTCATCGAAAAGTACTTCCATCATCCGTCCTACTATCGAATTGAAGGAAAGCCTGTCTTTTCCATCTATGACGTTTCTAATTTGATTCAGGGGCTCGGCGGAATCGATCCAACCCGGCGCGCGCTTGAGGCCTTTGACCGGCGGGTCAGAAATGCCGGACTTCCCGGTGTGCACCTGCAGGCCATCCTCTGGTCGCGAATTCCGAGCGGCCAGGAAGCCGTTGGCGTCGCGGGCAAACAGCTCACTCAGCGGGATGTGGTCAAGGAACTCGGATTTCAGAGTCTGACGAATTATCAATGGGTCCACCTCGCCTCACCGAAGGAAAACAACGGCGACTACTTAAACTGGGCAGAAGCAGCCACAGCCCAATGGGAGAAGTGGTCCACGGAGTTTGGCATTCCGTATTTCCCGCACGTATCCACCGGATGGGATACGAACAGCAGGTTCGTCGAAGCACATCGCGAAGTGGCAACCAACACCACTCCAGCCTCGTTCGCCGCTTACCTGTGCAAGGCCCGGCGATATGCCGAACGCTATCTCAAGACCAAACTCATTACAGTGAATTCCTGGAACGAATGGTCGGAGGGATCCTATCTGGAACCCGATATGCGCAATGGATTCGGTTACCTGGATGCCGTGAAGAAGGTAATGAGCGGCGAGTGGGATTTCTGATGCGGAGGGTTCGGTCTTTGGCCCAGAAATCAATTCTAAGAACCTGTCCAGAAACTAAGGTGATCGTCGCAGGAGCAGGTGCGCGAATGCGATGTGGATCATGGTTTCGGCGGAGGT
>OCZT010005247.1_pt1 | contig 12970 bp, 8 predicted proteins | sample 1539031 | NCBI WGS metagenome assembly OCZT01 (sample SAMEA3539308, study PRJEB22396) | soil metagenome | biome: tundra; feature: field; material: soil | place: USA | collected 2010-05 | depth 0.15 m | reverse complement strand
CTACACTCTTTCCCTACACGACGCTCTTCCGATCTGTGAGAATCAACTGTCGCCCGGCCGCGGATGGAACAGCTACACGGCTTGCCGGCCCGCGTACAGCACCGCGTCGCGCTCGGCGCGCCACTCCTCGGCGTATTCGCAGTTCTTGTAGTCCTCGAAGTATGGCCCGCCGAGCGTGTAATGCGCCAACGATACTTCCTTGCGTGGCGGGTTATAGCCGACCAGATGGTTCCATCGCTGCGGCAGCGCGCCGATCAGGTCGTCGCTCGCTAGCCACTTGAACTGGTGCAGATCGAGCCCCGATGCGGCATTCACGTATTCCGGCGTCAGCGCCCGGCAACGCGCGTTGTTGAACAATATCACGCTCGACCAGTTTTTCTTCTGATAGGGTGTTTGCGGCTGATCGAGGAATTTCCTGCTTTCCTTCGGCACGTGATCGTGCTTGACGACCATCACCGCATAACGCTCGTCACGCAACGCATAAAGCACGGCGATATCGTCCAGCATCAGCATGTCGCAGTCCATGAACACCGACCAGCCGCTGTAATCCGACAGGTAAGGCGTCAGAAAACGCGAAAACGAAAAATCCGTTGACTGCAATGGATGGCGCTCGCGCGTCATGATCCCCTGCAGTTCGGTCAGCATCAGCGGAGTAATGCCGACCGGCTGCGAGGCGCGTGCATGAATGCTGTGCGAGAGCACATGAAAGGCGACTGTTTCGCGCGGGTCAAAGCCGATGAACACGTCGATCATTGTCGAAATCGCTGAGGTTGGCAGGACTAAACCTGCTCACTGCGAGCGGGTGGTCGTGTTTTTTGGATATTCTGCTTCAATAGATAGTTCGACACCGCTACTGCGGTGGCGGCGGAACGTAGCCGGGAATCTGCGCTAGATCGACTTCATCTACCTGGCTCTGCTCCATGCACTGCTCAGCGTATTTGAGATAGATCTTTTCCCACATGAACACGTCGAACAGATCCGGATCGATGTGCCCGCTGAGCTTGAATTTTCCCAGGATGGCCAGCGATTCGGACAGCGTCTTGCCTTTCTTGTAAGGCCGGTCCCGCGCGGTCAATGCCTCGAAAATGTCGGCGACCCCCATGCAGCGCGCCTGCACCGACATCTGATTGCGCGTGAGCCCGCGCGGATAGCCCTTGCCATCCATGCGTTCGTGATGGCCGCCCGCATACTCGGGCACGTGCTTGAGATGCCTCGGCCACGGCAAGGCCTCGAGCATCTGGATCGTGACCTCGATGTGATGGTTGATGATCTTGCGCTCTGCGGCGCTCAGCGTGCCAGAGCGTATCGTCAGATTCTCGAGCTCGTCGTCGGTCAGAAAATCGGCCTGGTTGCCCTGCAGGTCGCGCCAGCGGTACTGGGTCGAGATCTGTTTCAACCGCTCCTGGTCGGCCGGATTCATCGCCTCGCCGCCGATATTGCAGAAACGCAGGAACCCCCGGTCCTCATTGATCTCGCGCAGCCGCAGCTCAAAATCACGTTCGATCTTGCGTAGCGCCTGTTTGTCACCTTTTTTTAACGCATCCAGCTTCGCTTTGAGCAACGCGATCTCGGCGTCGCGCTTGATGACCTCGAAGCGCGTATCGATGAGGCTGATGCGGTCGAATATCGTCTCCAGTTTGGTCGCCTTGTCGACCACGTGCACCGGTGTGGTGATCTTGCCGCAGTCGTGCAGCAGTCCGGCGATCTTGAGCTCGTAGCGATCCTTGTCGGTCAGCGTGAAGTTCTTGAACGGGCCGACCTGGACATTATTGACCGCTTCGGCGAGCATCATGTTCAGCTGCGGCACGCGCTCGCAATGACCGGCGGTATACGGCGACTTGTCGTCGATCGCGGCGTTGATCAGACTGATGAACGACTCGAACAGGTTCTCGAGGTGGTTGATCAGCAGCCGGTTGGCAAGCGCAATCGCGGCCTGCGACGCAAGCGATTCGGTAAGATGCTGGTCGGCAACCGAGAACGGGACGATTGCGCCGGTGGCGGGGTCCTTGGTGTTGATCAGCTGCAACACACCGATGATCTCGTTTTCGTGGTTCTTCATCGGCACGGTGAGGAACGACTGCGAGCGGTATCCGGTTTTCTCGTCGAAGCTCTTAGTGCCGGAGAAATCGAACCCCTCCTGGGTGTAGGCGTCGGCAATATTGACCGACTTGTCGCGGTGCACGGCGTAGGCCACGACCATGCTGGTTACCGGTTTGCCGCCCTGGTCGAACAGGTTGATTGGATGGAATGGAATCTCAACGCCGGTGGTGCCGCCCATCGCGATGTTGAGCGTGTCGTTGCGCATGATCTCGAATTTGAGCGCGCGATCTTCCGTCACCCGATACAACGTGCCGCCATCGGCGTTGGTGATATTCTTCGCCGCAATCAGGATCGTTTCCAGCAACCGGTTGATGTCGGTTTCCTTGGACAGCGCGACCCCGATCTGGTTAAGCTGCTCCAGGCGCTCGAACAGGTTGGTGAAATCCGGCGCGCGCTGCATATCATTCATGGCAGCAGGCTTCACTTGATACAGACCGCGCGTACCTGATGGATGTCGGTGATGCCCATCAAAATTTTCTCGATGCCGTCCTGCTTCAAAGTCCGCATTCCGGTATCGAGCGCGGTAGCGAGCATCTCGGCAACGCGCGCGTGCTCCTGAATGTTCTTCTTGATCTGATCGGTACCCATCAGCAGCTCGTGCAGACCGACGCGGCCTTTGTAGCCGGTGCCATCGCATGCCTCGCACCCGGCGCAAGAGTAGAGCGTGATCTCGCCTTTGTCGTTGCCGAACTCCTTGACCCACTCCTGAAACTGCGCTTCTTTCGAGCCGTTGGGGTCCTTCTTCCACGATTCGGCGTGAGTGAGCTCGAGCACATACTCATTCAGCAGCGTGCGCAACTCCTCCAGGGTCGCGGTGTGTGGCTGCTTGCATTTGCCGCACAGCCGCCTGGTAAGGCGTTGCGCCAGGATGCCGAGCAGCGCGTCCGAGAAGTTGAACGGATCCATGCCCATATCGAGCAGGCGGACGACCGATTCCGGCGCCGAGTTGGTATGCAGCGTCGCGAACACCAAGTGGCCGGTGAGCGAAGCCTCGATGCCGGTCCCCACCGTTTCCTTGTCGCGCATCTCACCGACCATGATGATGTCCGGATCGGCGCGCAGGAAGGCTTTCATCGCTATTGCGAATGTCAGCCCTGCTTTCGGGTTCATCTGCACCTGGCGCAGCCCGCGCTGCGTGATCTCGACCGGGTCCTCGGCGGTCCAGATTTTCGTGTCCGGCTTGTTGAGGTAGCCGAGCACCGAGTGCAGGGTTGTGGTTTTGCCGGAGCCGGTCGGGCCGCACACGATGAACAGCCCGTACGGCTTCTCGATCGCCTCTTTGCACAGTTGCAGGTTGCGCTTGGACAGCCCGAGTTTGTCGAGCGGAATCGGCTCGCCGGCGCCGAGAATACGCATCACGATATCCTCGACTCCGCCCTGCGACGGGATGGTCGCCACCCGCAGTTCGATGTCGAGCGGGCCGAAGCGCTTGAACTTGATCTTGCCGTCCTGCGGCTTGCGGCGCTCCGAGATGTCGAGGTCGCACATGATCTTCAGGCGCGCCGCGATCGCGTTGCGGTAGGCAGGAGACACGGAAGCATAGGGTTGCAATAAGCCGTCCTTGCGGAACCGAATCTCGGTCTTGCCTTTGCCGGGATAAGGCTCGACGTGAATATCGGATGCGCCTTGCTTGTAAGCGTCGATGATGATCTTGTTGACGAGCTTGACGACCTCGTTGTCCGCGGCCGCGGACTCGATTACTTCCGCTGATTCCTCATCAACGTCTTCGTCCTGCATGTCCGAAAGCAATTCACCGATTGATTTGCTCTCGACTATGTCGTCTGCCGCGCCGAACATCTGGTCAAGCGTGTTCTTGAACTCCAGGTTGCAGCAGGCCTTATAAATGATCTTGCTTTTCGGATAGATATTACTGACGACCCTGGAACCACGGATTCTTTCCGGGTCGGTGGCGAGCACGATGATGCCCTCTTTCGTGTCGTCGATCGGCACCCAGCCGCTCGATTCGACAAACTCGCGGCTCATATTCTTGAGCAGCTCGATGGGCTTGACGCGATCGGGTTTGAACGGCTCGCAGGGCACACCGAAGTAAAAAGCAATCGCCTCGCTGATGACACTCGGCTTGACCTGGAACTCGTCGCTCAGCACCATTTCAACATCAAGGTTCTTGCGCCGTGCCGAGCGCATCGCGAGTCCGAGCTCTTCCGCCGAAATTACGCCATTGGAAACCAGGCGATCGTACTTACTGTTGACCATCTGCGCCGGCTTCTGGCGTTGCCAGAACGCGATCGCCAGGGTCTCGCACAGGAACGCCGCTGCCTCTTCCAGCGCCGGCGGAAACGGCTGACCGCTCTTGGAATTGATGAACTGCACCATGCCCATCAGTTCCCTGGTGTTGGCATCGACTATCGGGGATACCAGCATTTGCTTGGTGTGATAGCCGGTCTTGGCGTCAATCTGCTTCAGGAAATTGAGGTGCGGGCTGTAAGACCTGAGTTCCTTCTCGTCGTAAACGTCGCGGATGTTGAGCGTCTTCTTATTCACCGCGGCGAAGCCGGCGATACTCTGGTCGGCGATCGGCAGCTTCAGGTCATGGAACGAGTTGAGGCCTGTTTTTACTTTCGAGATGATCGAGGCCTTGTCCTCGCTGACGAAATAAATCGTGAGCCGGTCGGCGTTAAACAGGTCGCAGATTTCGTGGCTCAACTCCAGCATGATCTCGTCGAGATTTCTGCTCGCGTGGATTCGGTTGGTGACCGACTGCAGGCCATTCGAGAAATTCAGCTTCTCGGCAAGGTTATCCTGCGCCGGCGGTTTGTTTTCGAGTACGGTACTCATGGCGGTTCGACCCCTCATCTGGCGCTCATACCAATACTTATAGTGACATATCCCACATAAACCTGCTGTCTGTCTACAGTTCGAAAACCTGATTTCGCCTTGAACGTAAACGTGCCGTCCCAGCTCTTGCCCTTGACCCGCACCCGGTCAAGCTCGCTGAACACGACCTCGGGCACCGCATTCCTGGTGCCTGCGCCGACTATGATATCAGCGCCATACTCCTTTGTGATACCTCCAGGCCGCGTCACGAGGTCCACGGCGTCACCCGTCACCGTGTAAGCGAAGCGGATCGCGGAGCTGTCGTCGCGCCCCGCATACACCACGTCGAAGCTGATACGAACAATATGCTTTTCAATCAAGCACCCGCACCAGAATCACTGAAATGTTGTCACTCCCGCCGCTGTCGTTGGCGAGCTGCACCAGTTGCTGCGCCGCCAGCGGCAGGTTCGATCGCAGCGAGCCTAAGGCGGCGTGGATGTCTTTATTCGTGAGCATATCGCTCAAACCATCAGAGCACAGCAGGTAAATATCGCCCGGCTCGACATCATGGGTGTGGACCTCGGTCTCCACCTCAGGGTCGATGCCGGCCGCGCGCGTCACCACATTCTTGATTTGCGAGTAGCGCGCCTGCTCCCTGCTTATCATGCCGCTGTCGATTTGTTCCTGCAACAGTGAGTGGTCGCGCGTAATCTGTTCGAACCTGTCCTGGCGCAGACGGTAGAGCCTGGAGTCGCCGATGTGGCCGACAGTCATGCGATTACCGTAAAACAACGCCATCACCAAAGTGGTGCCCATGCCGGCATACCGCGGCTGGCTCCTGGCAGTCCGGTAAATCGCTGCATTGGCCCTGGCCGAACTTTCCTTGACCATCTTGACCGCCAGCCGCGCGCACGACGCGCCGTTGACTTCGTGCGGCTTGTGGCATGCGAACGACCGCTTCATTTCGGTCATCAACGTCACCACCGCAATCCTGCTCGCCACTTCGCCCGCGTTATGACCGCCCATGCCGTCGGCCAGCACTGCCAGGCCGATTTCAGCATCGGTGGCAATGCTATCCTCGTTATACGAGCGCACCATGCCAGGATCGGTGGCGGTGACAATTTCGAGCACGTTGCCGAATTCAGGCATCATGATCGCTACAGCCCGCTATCGGCGACATCCGGCTTCGCCGCGGCATCGCCGCCACCCCCTGCCGCGCATGCCTTGATCGCCTGCGCCATTTCGTCGCCGGTCTGGTAGCGCTCCTCGGGCTGCTTGGCGAGCGCCTTATGATGATATCAACCAGGCACGGCGGCAGCTTCGGGCTGTAAGTCATGATGTTGGCGGGCTTGACATCGTGGTGCACGACGCTGTTAGCGTGAGCGTATGACAACGCTGCGGCGACGCGCGCAACGATGCTCATCACTTTCGGCAGCGCCATGGTCTTGATCGCGACCGCGCACCCGATCCTTGGATCCTTGCCGAGGTAGACGACGCCCATCGCGCCCTTTCCAAGCTCCTGCCGGACGTGATAGCGGCCAAGAATCGGATTTTCGGCGCCGACGCGGGGCATGATCACGGCGCTGCCGGGACGGCTGCCTCCGCCACCGCCGGGCATGACAGTCTCCGATATGCCTTGGCGCGCCCGAGCTTCTCCACGGCGTCGTCGATCTTCGGATTGTGATCGGCGCTGTGACGAAACACGGATTCAGCTATGTTGAACTCGCGCTTGCGTACGAAATCGAGCGCCGGATTGCAGCACAGGCCGAGGAACTTACAGGATTTCCAAAAACTCAATTTTTTCGTCCTCGCAAATGATTCTGGTATTTTTCTCGTGGGTTAACGCTGAAAACCGAATTATTTTACGATATATATCTGCAAGTATATGATCTTTTCCTAAGCCGGCAGAGCCGGAACCAAACAGGTTAGATTAGCCGCGACGCGATCAATCAAGCGGGGGCGACGATGACACAATCTTTGCACGTGATCTCCGCCATGGAATCGTGCGCGTCACGCATATCGTGTCGAACGTCGAGGCGAAGCTCAAGCCCGGCCTAACCGCGATCGACGTCCTGCGCGCGACATTTCCCGCCAGAACCGTGTCCGGCGGGCCCAAGGTGCGTGCGATGGAGATCATCGGCGAACTGGAGCCGGTAAAGCGCGGCGTCTACGCCGGCGCGGCCGGGCATCTCGGATTGCACGGCAACATGGACGTTGCGATTGCGCTGCAAACGGTGGTGATCAGGAACGGCACCCTCCACGTCCAGGCCGGCGGCGGCATCGTCGCCGACTCGCAGCCTGCCGCCGAATGGCAAGAGACCCACAGGAAGGCGAGGGCGTTGCTGCATACGGCGGAGACGGCGGAAAACGCACTCGATACCCGGCTCGACTGAATTCGACGGCACGCTGTTCCCGCGCAGGACAGGGGCCCGATTCCCGCACCGAGAGTCATTGCGCTTTTTGTCAGTGCGCCGGGACGGGCGCCTCAGACGCCGGTTATTGGCAGGTCGCGTGCTTTTGAGACTCGTTCAGGCAGTGGGAGATCTGCTGCAGCAGCTGGGCTTCTTCGTAGGGCTTGCCGAGGAAAGCGTTTACGCCGAGCTGCTCCGCATGACTACGATGTTTTTCCACAAACCGCGATGAAATGATTATGATCGGGATGCCGGCCGTCTTGGGATTGTTTCGGATATTGCGCGTGAGATCAAAACCGTCCATGCGTGGCATCTCAATATCCACCAACATGATATCGGGAAGCGTCTCCTTGATCTGCTCCAGCGCATCCACGCCATCCTTTGCAGTAATCACCTGATAGCCCTCCCGTTCGAGCAATCTGCCGGTAATCTTACGCACGGTAATGGAGTCGTCTACAATCATGACGGTGCGTGCCGCGGGTTTGACCGGAAGCGGTTGCGGAGTTGAAGCGCGATTTACCGCACGCTGACGCTGGGAGAGCGCCACTGGATTGATGATAAGCACTATCTTTCCGTCACCGAGAACCGTTGCGCCGGTCACCCCCGGCACGCGCGCCAGTTGAGGATTGATATTCTTGACGACAATCTCCCGGTTTCCGAGGAGCTCGTCGACGTGGAGCGCGATGCGCTGGATACCGCTGCGTAACAGCAGAAGCGAGCTGTAGTTTTGCTGTTCAGCTGTGCGGTCTTCATGGCCAAGCAGATGTTGCAGGAAATGGACCGGGTAGGAGTTGTCCTGAAACTCGGCCCGGCCCTGTTCATAGATCATGGTTAGCGCATCGGGCTTCAGGCGCAGCACATGTACTACCATCGCCGAGGAAATGGCAAACAGGCCTTCGCCGCCGCGCACCAGCACCGCCTGGGTCACGGCGAGAGTGAGAGGGACGTAGATGGTGAACGTTGTGCCTTTGCCCTCGACCGTTTCGGTTTCAACGCGTCCTCCGATGGCGGCGATATCGCTGCGCACCACATCCATGCCTACTCCGCGTCCGGACAGTTCGGTGACGCCTTCCGCAGTCGAAAAGCCGGGCGCAAAGATCAGTTCTATCAATTTGCCGTCAGACTCTTCTCCGCCCGGCTGAAGCAATCCCTTTTCAAGTCCCTTCCGGCGCAGTTCGGCTAGATTCAGGCCGGCGCCATCATCGCTCACGATGATTACTATTTCGTTGTTTTCCGGACGAAGTGTTATGGATATTTCGCCGATTTCCGGCTTGCCTGCAGCGCGGCGTTGGTCCGGTTTTTCAAGTCCATGCCCGACCGCGTTGCGCAACATATGCTCTAGGGGTGCGCTGATTTTTTCCAATACGCCGCGGTCCAGCTCGACCCGGTTGTCGCGGATTTCCAGGTTCGCTTTCTTGTCGAGTTCCCGGGCGGTCTGCCTGACAATGCGGTATAAGCGCTCATTCAGGTGGGAAAATGGCACGGTACGCGTACGCATCAAACCCTGCTGCAGATCGCGGTTGATGCGTGACTGTTGGTGTACTGCGGCGTCAACTTCTCCCAGATTCCTCAGAAGAGTCTGCTGGATCGAGGTCACGTCATGCAGGCCCTCCGCCATCATTCTGGCGAGCTCCTGAATACGCGTGTAGCGGTCGAATTCAAGGGGATCGTAATCGGGCTTGTTGACGTCAAGCTCCGACATGCGGGACTGTATCTGGCTGTCGGCCTGAACCTCCATCTCCCGAAGCTGGTCGCGCAGACGCGCAACGCTGTTGACCATTTCGAGCATCGATTGATCGATGGCAGTCAGCTCGCTTTCCATCCTGGCGCGCCCAACGCCGATTTCACCCGCTTCATTGATCATGCGGTCAAGGGTATCGGCATTGATACGCAGCATTACGGACGCGCTTGCCAGCGGCAGCGTTACTCCTACTGCAGGCGCCATCTCGCGTGCGCCATCGGCGGGCCTTGTCCCGGGCTGTGCTGCCTGCTCGATTGCGGTCGCATCGCCATGCAGTCTTTCGATGCCCTCGCTCAGACGATCCATCTGGGATTCGAGTTCCTCGATCAGATCCTCGGATGGAGAGCCGGACTCAATGATCTCCTCCACCCGGCTTTCCATAAGGTGTGCGAGTTCGCCGAGACGCATGACCCCCGCCATGCGGGCGCCGCCTTTGAACGTGTGCAAAGCCCGCCGCAGGGACTGCAAAATCTTCACGTCCTCGGGAGCGGCCTTCCAGTCGCGCAGATCACTACCGATCATCGGTAAGAGCTCCCCGGCTTCCTCAAGGAAGATTTGCAGCAACTGCGCATCAATATCGTCTCGGATTGCCCGCCGTTGGGTCTTTTCATGCGCTGCCGCACCGGTGGTGATCTGCGCATCTGCCGCGGCAGCTGCAGGAGCCGGTGTCGCCTTGACGGGAGCCGCATTGTCCGGTGTCATTACCGGGGCGACGGAGGGAATACTCAGTGCCGGAAACGACTCCTGCCTATGGGACAGGGACATCAGTCCCGCCAGCTCGCGGTCGGCGTTCGCCGTCGGCTGCCGATGTGACACACTCGTCAGCATTTCGCGCAATTTGGAAACCGCCGCGTTTACGGATTCAACTTCGTTCTGTTCGGTGAAGAGGTGGGCGTTCGGCAGACAATGTTCCAGGGCTGAACAAAGGTCGGCGATGCCATTAAACCCCGTGGTGCGGGAAATACTCGCCAGCGTGTGGGCAGCACGCAAGAGTTCAGGTGATGCTCGGGAACCCGGATGATCACGCCTGAGTTTTAATTCGGTTTCCAGGACAGCCAGATGTTGATGCGCCTCCTTGAGATAGATATCGTAGAAGGGCCGCGACAACCGCACGTCGCCGATCTTTACATCCGCTTCAGGGGAAACGGCCCCGGTTTCAGATTGCTCAGACGCCTCCGCTTTTATACCCGTTGCAGCAACAGGGGATAGCGCTGTTCCCGATCCAAGATTTTTCCTCAGTTGCTGCGCTAGGGGCACGATAGGTGCCGCATCCACCTGGAGTTCCTGGCGGGACTTGAGCCGGGCTACCCATGCCGAGAAGGAGTTGCTGGCGGTGGCGATCAACTCAAGCAGCGAGGGCGTGGCGGAAAGTTGCTTTTCCAGCCAGCAGTTCATGGTTTGCTCGATTTCCCAGGCAATTTCACCAAGCTCGTTAAGGCCGACCATGCGACCGCTGCCTTTCAGCGTGTGAAAGCCCCTGCGGATCACGGTCAACGCTTCCCGGTTTCCGGGCTGATTGCGGCATGATGCAAGCGCAGCGTTGACATTCGATAGAACTTCTTCGGCCTCTTCCAGGTAAATGCCGAGCAATTCTTCATTAACCAACGCGGTCGGCGGGACGGAAGAGGTGGAAGGCGGTGCGGCCTCCGCCGTCTTCGATTTCAGATCAAAATCGACAGCTGCGATCAGCGGTTCCGGTTTGGCGTCAACCGTCGCGGGAGACGTGGCAGGCGGGGCAGCTTCCGCCGCCGTCCCTTTCAGGTCGAAATCGATTGCTGCCATCACCGGTTTGACGTCGACGGCTACGGCGGAACTTGATTCTTCAGTAGGAGCCGCCGTTGTGCCGTTCGCCCCCTCTGCGGTAGCCGCCGGCGCATTTTTCCGCTCCGACTGCTCGGCGAGCGACGTGCGCGCGTTGAGGCGGCCAAGATACAAATCAATCGCCCTTTCGTCGGGAGCCAGGCCCCGCACGCACGGATCCAGAAAGAATTCCAGACTGCTCAAACCCTCGGCGATCCAGTCCATATCCTGAACCTTTGCGGCGTGACCGGGTTCGATATAGGCAATCACCAGTTTCTCGCAGGCCTTCATCAATTCGGCTGCACGCTCGAAGCTCAGCATTATCAGCGCGCCGTGAATTTGTCTGAGATAGGTTGGGAGCGTCGACAGGTTGTCGCGTTTTTCGGTGTCCCGCGAGAACGCATCCAGAACCTGCTCGATATGCCGCAGATTGTTGATAATTTCACCGGCTACCTGGGCCTGTAACTGCATCTTGCCGATCTGTTGACTGAGATCGGCGCGCAATCCCGCGGGCGGCTGATCTGTCGACTTGCCGCTGGCGGCGTCCAGCACCCACCCACCCATGATGTCAACCTGCTGAGCGAGGTCATCCGGGGTTGCGGTGAAGTTGTCTACGATGCTCTCTATCAGCAGGAAGGCGGACGACATTTCCGTGATCATCTTCTGGCTCTGACCGGGATAGGGGTCGGGCAGGCGCTTGACCGCGGCGATGATCACATTGAGCAGGCGATCCAGGTGAGTGTTGCCAAGTTCATTTATCCTCGCCCTGAACGCCGCCACGAATTCCCGGAACTTGGACAATGTGTGCGGTTCGCCTTTTACGTATTGAGTCCATGTGTTCTTGATGACTTCGAGTCGCGCACGGATGTCGCCGAGCGCCGGCCCCAGCCAATCCATGTTGAACTCCATAACAAGTACGTCCGGCTCGGGGAGCAGGCTGTCGAGTTGATAGAGCTGTTTGATTTCCCTGATGCGCGACGTAACAGGCTTGCATGCGGTCAGGGCGTACAGAATCTCGCGCAACAAGTATTCGCTGTTCGTCTGCAAGCCCGCACCGAAATCCCGCATATACAGATCAAGCTTGCCGCAGATGAATTTAACGCTCGCGGCCCAGTGCGCGTCCGGCGAATGCAACATGCCGTCGGCCAGACCGACCGCAGCCCACCATACCGAGCACGGCTCGGGTGATTGCGCGGCAACCGCGTCCAGCGCATCAAGCGCCAGGCGCATTTCCTGGGGGCCGCTCGGACTGGATGAGTCGCGCAGCCAAGCGAGCACCCCGCGCTGAAAGTGCGAGCGCTGGGTTCGAACAAAGTCCGGCAGCTTTTCCCCGGCGATGGTGAATCTGGCGGGGTGAGGCGGCGCTCCAAGTGTCAGATCAGGGAAAAAAAGCTCCTTGTTAGATACGTCGGTTTTGCCCTGCAAGGTGCAAAGTTCGCGGTATAAGGGGAATAATCTGGCCGGAGCGTTGGCTCCGCCTTTGGAAAGGCTGTCAATGAACTCCTTGAGCGCGAGCACCGAGCGGTCCAGCGTTTCTATCGCCGCCCTCGCAGGGCGCCGGCCATCGCTGACTTTGGAGAGGGTAAGCTCCACAGTCTCGCAAAAACGCATCGCGCCGTTCAATCCCAGAACATGCAGGGTTCCCTTGATTTGGTGCAAATGGTCGGAGCAGACCTGCAGGGAGGACATATCTTCTGCTGAAGCCAGGAAACTAGCGAAGCCGTTCCGAACGGCGTCCAGGGCCGCGTCAACCTCGGTCTTGACCCAGGATAGCAGCGTGGCAATTGCGGGAGCGGTCATGGTGGCGCCTGTTCAGGAGAGCTTGAAGCCGGATACCGAACTCTTGAGCTCGTTCGCAAGCATGTTGAGCTGTGAGGCCGATGCTGCCGTTCTCTTGGTTCCTGCGGTGGTGAGCCGGGTGATGCCAAGAATTTCCTCCATTTTTTCAGCAACCTTGGAGGCCGACTTGGCCTGTCTCTGGGCGGCATTGGACATGTCGCCGATCATTTTGGCCAGCTGCGCTGAAACTTCTTCAATTTCGTTCAGCGCCTGGCCGGCAGTGTCCGCCACCTTCGTTCCCTCGACCACGCCATGCGTGCTGCGTTCCATGGCTTTTACGGCGTCTTGCGTGTCATGCTGAATG
>OCZT010005243.1_pt1 | contig 12972 bp, 8 predicted proteins | sample 1539031 | NCBI WGS metagenome assembly OCZT01 (sample SAMEA3539308, study PRJEB22396) | soil metagenome | biome: tundra; feature: field; material: soil | place: USA | collected 2010-05 | depth 0.15 m | reverse complement strand
CAGGCGCGAGCTGACAAGCCGGCCGAGCCTGTGGGATCATCGCATCTGCCAACTCGGATTCCTGGTCGGGGTTCGCTGACCGGTGGATCCACGGCTTTTCTAGCTTGTGAGATCGGCCGATGCCCCGACCGCTGTGGTGGACTTGCCCCGCATGACTGCACGCAAACTTCGTGTGGCCATCATCGGTACTCGCGGCGTGCCCGCGATGTACGGCGGCTTCGAGACGCTCGCCGCCGAACTCTCCCAAGGCCTGGCAGCACGCGGCCATACCGTCGACGTGTACTGCCGGCGAGGGCGAGTGAATCCGGGGTCCTTGCCGGCCGGCGTAAACCAGCGGTTCGTCCCGATGCTGCGCACCAAGCACCTCGAGACCATCACGCACACGGCCTTCTCCGTGATCGATGCCGTCACCCAGCGCTATGACGCGATCCTGATGGTCAACGCGGCCAATGCGATACTCGCGGGAGTGCCGCGGCTGTTCAGAGTGCCCGTGGTGCTCAACGTCGACGGCATCGAGAGAAAACGGGCCAAATGGGGACGTGCCGGTCGCGCCTGGTATCTCGTCGGCGAGCGACTGGCGACGATTCTTCCAAACGAGATCATCAGCGACGCGGCCGTCATCGCCGAGTACTACCGCTCTCAATACGGCGCCCGAAGCACGATGATCCCGTACGGTTCGACGATCCTCGACCGGCTGCCGCCGCCGGACCTCTCCAAGTACGGCCTCCAGCCCGGCGAGTACTTGCTCTACGTGAGCAGGCTCGAGCCCGAGAACAATGCCCGCCTGGTCATCGACGCCTATCGCGATGTTCCGGGCGACGTCCCGTTGGCAATCGTGGGTGACGCACCGTATGCCAGTTCGTACAAGAACAAGCTGACCGAGCTGGCAGGGCGCGACTCCCGGGTCCGGATGCTGGGCGCCATTTATGGCGACGGCTACCGTGACTTGCAGCGGGGCGCGCAGGCCTACATCCAGGCCACCGAGGTCGGCGGGACCCACCCCGCGTTGATCGAGGCTATGGGCGCAGGAAACGTCATCCTGGCCATGTCCACTCCCGAAAACCGAGAAGTGACGGCTGGGACGGCGCTCCTATTCGACGATCGCGCCTCACTCGCCGACGCGATGACGCAGGCTATCGGTCCGAACCGGGAGACGCTCCAGGTGCTCGCCCAGGCGGCGCGTCAGCGGGCGCTGCAGGTCTACACGTGGGAAGCGGTTACTGATGCCTACGAAGCCCTGCTGCTTCGCCTCGCCAGATAGGCGACCGCGGCCTAGTGGTAGTAGCCCGTCAGGTCGAAGACGAAGTCACATCGGGCGCCCGGAACCGCGACGTACACGATGTCGAGCGTTCCCGCAGACGCCAGCTGCAACGACACTCCGTTGGCCCGGATGTCGCCGACCGGGAAGTTGATCGTCGAGGAACCTGGATTGGACGGGGCAGAGGGGGCGGCAAATCCGAAGCCCACGGCCGTCTGGTTTACGACGGTGAGGTTTCCCGTCGCCGCCAGAGCGCTCGCCGGGACGTTGCTGCGCGAGGCAACTCCGAAAGTGCGCGGGGTGCGGCTGGTGAAGACGCCGCTGAGCCCGTTACCCGACCTCGAATCCAGCAACCGGGTTGGAGTCACAGGAACGTATGTCCACCCACCGGCCGTGGTGAAGTAGCCCGTCACGTCGAATATCAGGTCGGCTCGCGAGCCCGGCGTCCCGACGAAGACGGCGCTGAGTGCGCCGTTCGAATCGAGCGCCACGACCAGATTGTTGGCCCGGTTGTCGCGCAGGGGTGCGTTGACGGTCGAGCTGGTCGGGTTTGCGATCGAATCCTTGCCGACGTACGCGAACCCGGTGGAGGTCTGATTGGTGAGCGTCAGGTTGCCCGTCACGGCTTGTGCGTTGGCCGGCACTATGACGTTCCCGTTGGGATCCCATCGACCCGCTATGCCGAAGGTGCGCGGGGTCTTGCTCAGGAATGAGCCGGAGAGGCCGTTCCCGATGCGACTGTCGAGCAGCCTCAGGGGCGCTACGGCCACGTAATAGGCCCCCGACTTACCCGGAACGAAGTATCCCGTGACATCGAAGACGAGTTGGGTCGAGCGACCCGAGGCTCCGATGAAGACGGCGCTCAGCGACCCAGTCGAGTCGAGGGGCACGGTTACGCCGTTGGCGCGGTTGTCCCCCGATGGGAAGTTGATCGTGGACGAGGTCGGATTGGATGTCGAATCGGGTCCGAGATAGACGAAGCCACCGGAGTTGGAGCCGGTAACTGTCAGGTTGCCCGTAACTGCGTCTGCGGACGACGGGACCACGATGCCGCGGCTGCCGCCGAGGTCGCCCGCGACCCCGAAGGTCCGCGGGAAGCCCGATACGAAGGCTCCACTCAGGCCGAGCCCGGATCTGGTGTCGAGTATTCGCGTTGGCTTCAGGCCGGTGAAGGTGCTGTCCGGATAGTTGGAGGGCGGCGCGGCGGGTGGCGGGGGAGGCGGGGCAGAGCCCGTGCAGTTGGGGATGCCGCCGGCGTTGATCGCCTGCGCCTCGCACTGGAAGCCAGCGTAGGAGGCCTTTCCGGATAGGTCGTTGTTGACGATCCCGTAGTTCTGGCCGATGTCCCCGCCGTTCGTGCCCATATTCTGGAACGAGTACCAGGAGATGCCGGCCACGCCGTCATTGGTGGCTATCTCGTAGGCGCGCATCAGGTACTGCTTCTGATTAGCTGCGCTGACACCGCCGCCGGCTGAAGTGGTGCTCCACCCGAATTCAGTAATCCAGATCGGCTTAGAGCCGTATGTCGCCACAGTGGATTTAGCGGAGGCGATCCAGCGCTCGAACGCGCTGCCGTCGGGCTGACCCGATACATACGAGTGGATGGCCAGGACGTCGAACGAGCCCCAGCCGCCGTTGTCCACGATGCCCTTGACGTAGGTCGAGTCGAGACCTGTCGAGAGGCCGCCCAGCACGACAGTGGCGGACGGATCCTCGGCCTTGATGGCGGCGTAGGTCGCCTTCAGCAGCTGCGTGTAGCGGGCCGCGTTTGCGGAAGGCATCCAGAAGCCCGAGTTGTTCTCCTCGTTCCAGACTTCCCAGACGTGGACGCGGTCCTTGTAGCGGCGGACCGTCTCCACGACGTAGTCCACGTAGTTTTGGATGTTCCCTGGCGGGTACATGACCGCGGAATCGGCGGACGTTCCCGCGGGAGCCGTGTTGTCCCAGGGCGATCCGTAGACGAGCTTGCCGAGGATGGCCATGCCGTGCGCCCGCTCGAGCTCCACGGCCTGGTCGAACTTGGACCAGTCGTAGACGCCCGGTGAAGGCTCAACGCGCTTCCATTCGAATTCCTCACGCGCCATGCCGACGTAGGCCGCCTCCATGCTGCGAACCTGGGTCTCCGCGGCGCCCCGGCCGATCGTGTCGTGCTGGGTTATGAATGAGTTGACGCCGCGCTGGGCCGGGTTGCCGCCGGCGACCCTGACCGGCAGTCCGGCGAAATACGGCATCTGGTAGCAGGCCGTGGCTCCGCTACGCGTCACTGCCAGCAGACCGCGGACGGAGCCGCTCATGACGTTGCCCGAATCGTCTCGGCCGTTCCAGGTGGTCGACCAGACCGACCCGTTGCCTGCACTCCCGTTATAGGTTCGGGTGCGACCGTCCTCGTCGATCAGCCTGAAGTTGAACGAGCCCTGATCGGTCAGGTTCACCCGCACGGGCGACGAGCCGCCGGCGGACGGGACGAAGATGGGCGTGTCTATCGTCGCGCCGACCGGATCGTACTGGTAGACCAGGTTGTCCAGATAGATCGTCGAGACGACTTTGGGGTTGTTCTTGTAGATCACGATCTGGCTGAATTTGACCGGCAGGTCGAGCACCTTGTCCTGGTTGCCGCCTTGCCCTGAAACGGGAGCTGCGGATCCGATATCCACCGACATCGTCTGCCAACCCGTGAAGCTCAGGTTGCCGACCCAATAGCGAAGAACCTCTCCGGTCGCGTCGCGGACCTCGAAATAGACCACGTTCCAGCTGCCGTCGCCGTTGACGTCGACCGAAATGCGCCGCGGCAAGCCCACGAAGTCGCCGGGCGTGCCGGTTCGCGTGATGCTGGCGCTCGACGTGTTGGTCAGGTTGTAGTCCACCTTCAGCGTGCCGGAGACGACGGTGCCCGTGGCGGCGGAAAGCTGCCAGTCTGCCCCGTTGTCGAATCCGTTCCACACCGAAGAGCTTGGTCCGTAGGCGGCTGCGATCGCTCTCGGTGCCACTCCGGGCAAGAGCGTTGTGGCCGCGAGCGCGGCGAGCGCGACGATGATGGCGAACCGGCGACGAAGCATGGGGCAGTGAACCTCCAATGAATGGATTACGCCAGCATCGCCCATCGGCCGGTCTGGGTGAATCCCTCGTTGGTCACCGTTGCCGAGCAGGACGTCCTAACTTCGGACTACGGAGTGGTGCGCGCGTCGGCCCCGGAGGCCACCAGAGCCGCCAGCCCGTCTTGCAGCGTCACGCGGGCTCGCCAGCCGAGCAGTCGCGTCACGAGGGCCGGATCGCCGACCGATCTCCGGATGTCGCCCGGTTGTGCCTCCAGGCGCTCAATTAGCGGAGGCGGATCGAACTGGCGGGCGATCGTAGCCGCGAGCTCGTTCACGGACGTAGGCAGGCCCGTGCAGACGTTCACGACCGGGCCTGCGAGGGACGCGGCGGCCTCCGCCGCGAGAAGAGCCGCTACGACGTCGTCGACGTGGACGAAGTCTCGGGTCTGCTCGCCATCGCCGTAGATCGTGATCGGACCGCCCAAGCGAGCTTGAGCCACGAACCGGCTTATGACGCCCGAATACGCCGAATCGGGCGCCTGGCCCGGGCCGTAGACATTGAAGAATCGGAGACCGAAGGTCCGCAGCGCGAAGAGCGCGGATCCGGCTCGGGCATGCATCTCGGAGCCGAGCTTGTCTATCCCGTAGGGCGCCAGCGGCGCGGTGGGCGCCGTCTCGGCGATCCGTTCGCCGGGAGACAACTCGACATTGCCGTAGACGGCCGCAGAGCTCGCGTACACGAAGCTGGCCGGCAGTGCCAGGTCGCGCAGGCCTTCCATGACGGCAACGCTGCCGGCACTGTTCGACAGGTGGCCGCTCAGCCAGAGCTCGTTGGACCGCGGTACGGACGCCATCGCGGCCAGGTGGAAGACCGATTCGACGTCGCCCAGCGCGGAACGAACGAAACCAGTGTCGGCGACATCGCCCCGACGGAAATCGACTCCGGATGGCAGCCGCCCGGCGTCGCCGTTGGACAGGTCATCCAGCACTCGCACCCGCCGTCCATCGGCGTGGAGCCGGCGGACCAGATGGCTACCTATGAAGCCGCATCCACCCGTGACCAGGACGACCCCATTGCCCACCGGCGCATCACCCTTCAATCGGCGGGCGCCCCGTTGCCCCCTGGCTCCGGCTCGCGCGATCCGCTCGCTGAGTCTACGTGTATGGCGATCTACGTTGCGAGCCTGGCGCGCAGTCGGTGCAGCGTCCTGCGAATGACCCCTATCCGAAAAAGGGGGAACGCGCGGATGCGGGCGTACGTTCGGCTGCGCACGAAGCGGCGCCCGGACAGGTAGACCGCCCGTCCGGTCGTGCTGCCGAGCGCCCAGGCCGGGAACGTCGGATTTGCCAGTCCCGCGCCGGAGAGGAATTCGGGCAGGAACCGGGCCCGAGTCTCCGCGCCGCGGTCCTCGATCAGACCCTCGGGGCGACGCAGGAAGGATTCTTGCGGCCTCAGCTCGTCGTAGTGGGCATGCCAGCCGATGGCCCGCTCCCGCGGATCCCAGCGTGCGATTCGATCTCGAAAGACCTTTTGCTCGCCGTGTGACTGGGACCGAATGGGGTAGTGCTTGAGTTCGAACTTGTAGGGAAAGACGCGGCGGTCCGGAAACCGCGCTTCATGGCCGCCCTCGCTGACGAGATCGACCGGGCCGGCATTCTTCCAGGCCTTGATCTGCAGGAGCAGGCCCGCACTACGGCCAAACTCGAAATGGCGAAAGTAGGCTTCGAAGTCACCACCGGCCGCGAACCCGTCGTCGATCGGTCGGAAGTTGAGCACGGTGTGGTCCACGGCCGAGAATCCCGCCTGATCGACCCTCCACAAGGCGTCGCGGAGCCCGAGTTCGGCCCATGGTCCGCAGCGCACCTCGTCGGCATCGTGATGGATGCACCAATCGGCGTCGAGGCCCGCCGCCACGACCTCAACGCGCTGCAGGAGCGACCGCCACTCATAGCGGTCGGTTGGGGCATCGGGGAACCGTTCCAGACCCACGAGACCGCGGCCCTGGAACTGCTCGGCGATCGCGTAGGTTCGGTCATTCGACCAGTTGTCGATGAGGTAGACCCCGATGCCGCCGGCCACGAGCTTGTCGATGGCCGGCCCGATGATGTCCTCTTCGTTGTACGCGGTCATGATCGCCACGACACGGAAGTCGCCGGGAGCCGCTCCGGGATCGGGTAGGGCTCGGTCCGCCACGAGTAGCGAGGCCGTCCTCTCATCGTCTTCATCGCTGGCCCGCGTCCGGCCGACGAACGAGGGCGACAGTCCGGCCGCTGTCAGGCGGGCAAACATGGGATCGGGTGTCGTGGTCGCGACTATCGTTATGGGAGCTTCCCGGATCACCGCACTCAGAGCGCTCGGCCCTGGGGCAGTGATCATCACGGCGGTCCGCGACTGATCGAGTACTCCCAATTGTCCGACGCCGACAACCTTGAGCTCCGGGTGAAGCAGGGCCATTTCCCGAGTCCACGCGCCCCCGACATCGAGAATCGTGGAAAGGCCGCGCAGCGACGCGACGTGCGCGGCAAATGCCGCAACTTCGGGGTACGGCCGGGCGCGGCTCTCGGGCTTCATGGCCCGAAACGGTAGCATCTGAGGGGTCCCGTCGTAGCCGACTCGGGCTCCAACCCGTGCGCTATTCTTAGGCGCCTCAGCTCTGAGGCTTGCCGCGACGGGGTTTTGCGCCCCTCAGGAGCGTACGCCTTGGCAGTGGCTACCGATCCGAGCGATCCACGGATCTCCTGCATCGTCTTCAGCAAGGACAGGCCGCTGCAGCTGGACGCAACCCTGGCGTCGCTGGATCTGAACGTCGGCGATCTGGGTCTGGCCCGGATCAGCGTCCTCTACGCCGCCTCCACGCCGTTCTTCGCGGCGCAGTACCGGATCCTCGGTCTCGATCATCCAAGCGTGGAATTCCACCGAGAGCGTGACTTCAAGCCCGACCTCGTCGAGCTCGTGGCGGCGTCCCAGTTTGTCCTCTTCGTCGTGGACGACACCATCTTCGTCGCGGACGCCTTGCTGTCGGCCGGCACGTCGATCCTGGAGAGCGACAGCTCCTGCGTTGGCTTCTCCTACCGGCTCGGCCGCAACACGACCTACTGCTACTCCATGGACAAGCCTCAGCGACTGCCGGCGTTCGAGTCGGCGGGGCAGGGCATCGTCACCTTCGATTGGCCGGGCACGGATTACGACTTCGGCTACCCGATCGAGGTCTCCTCGTCCCTCTACCGGACCGCCGATCTCCTGCCGCTACTCGAATCCCTTCCCTACCGCAACCCCAACACGCTCGAAGACGTCCTGGCGGCACGAGCAGGCGACTTCAGGGCGCGCCGGCCGCACCTGGCGTGCTACGAGCAATCGGTCGCCCTCAGCGTCCCCGCGAACCTGGTCCAGGCGGCCTGGGTAAACCGCACCTCGGCTCGCCCTGAGTTGAGCCCGGCTTCGCTCGCCGGGGAGTTCAGCAGAGGACGCCGTCTCGACGTCGCGCACTATCGGGGGCACGTTGCCCGCGCCGCGCATGAGGAGCTGCCGTTCGTCTTCATGCAGAGGGCCGATATCCCGGCAATCTCGGTGGTCATCCCTTGCTACAACCAGGCCGAGTTGCTGGCCGACGCAGTAGAAAGCGTCGTCGCCCAAACCTTCACCGATTGGGAGGTCCTGATCGTCGACGATGGCAGCCCGGATCGGACGGGTGAGGTTGCGGAGGAGCTGGCCGCGCGCCATTTCGGCCTTCGGATACAGGTCGTACGCCAGGCGAATGCCGGGCTGGCCGGCGCCCGAAACGCCGGAATCGAACGATCTCGGGGCGCCTACGTCCTGCCCCTCGACGCGGACGATCGGATTGCGCCGACGATGCTGGAGCGGACTTTCCGTCTACTGGAAGAGCAGCCGGGCATCGCCATCGCGTACACGGACCTGCAGAGATTCGGCGATGACGAGCGGGTGGTTCGGGTGCGCGAGTTCAACCCGACCGTGCTGCCGGAAGTCAACCACTTCAGCTACTGCTCACTTTATCGGCGCGAGGTCTGGGAAGCTGTCGGTGGCTACAACCCGAACATGGTCCACGGCTACGAGGACTGGGATTTCTGGGTCGGGGCGATGGAGCACGGGTACCGCGCCCGGCGCATCCCGGAGCCGCTCGTCGAGTACCGCGTTCGGAGCGGGACCATGTACGCGCACGCCCTTGCCCACGACTCCGAGTTGCGCCGCCAGATGAGCCGGAATCACCCCGCGGTCTATCGCTGGGATCGCCGGCTCCGCCGCTGGCCGTTCGTCAAGGCCATGGCGTTGAAGACGCGGATTGGGATGGCTCTTGCCGCCCGGCGCCGACGGAAGACTTAGGCGCCGGAGCTCTGGGTCCCCCAAACGAGGATCGAGTTCTTGGGGTGCGTTAGGGGCTCTTCCTTCTCCCAGCGGGTCCCGGCATGGAGCGACAGGAGCTCTTCGCCGTTCATCGACTCGATCTTGAAGAGGTCGCTCACAAAGTTGCAGGTCATGTAGCCCCGCTCGGATCGAGAGACGACCGCCTCCGCGTAAGCCTGCTGCACGGGCCGCGCCAGCTCCGAGAAGGCGTAGTTGCTGATACACAGGTCGTATGACCGCGCCTGGACTTCGTCGGGCGGCTCGAACCGGAGCTGCGCTTCGGTGCCGAGCCCATTCAGGTATCGGCGAGCAAGCCCGAGCGCCGGGGCCAGGTCGATCAGCGTGTAGGAGCCGACCGGCCAGTACTGAGTGATAAGGCGGCATTGGCCCCCGTAGCCGACCCCGATCTCGACGATGTCTAGCCCCGACAGGTCGCCGAACAGCCGCCGCAGGTCCGACACGACCTTGAGGTATCTCAGGGTCACGGGCGAAACCCGGCCCGTGAGCCCGTATTCGAACAGCAGCGGCGAACCCAGCGTGTCGTTGGCGTGGAATCGGTTCGGGTCCGTCAGAAGGTCGGCGTTGTCCCGGACGATCGCGTCGAGGTAGGCGGCGCCCTGGTCGCGAGTCACGTGCTCGAGCACGTCCACGAGTACGGGTGCGCGACGGAACTTCGAGAAGACGGCGTCGTCGGTCGAAGCTCGTTCACAGAACGTCTGGTATTCGTCCCGGTCGGTGATGCTCGAGCCACTCGCGCCACTCGCTCTCGGCGATGCGCCCCTCAGGCGTGCGATCAGGTTGCCGAAGGTCGCGGATAGCGGCATGTGGAGCCTCGGTGATGTTCTCGGCCGGTGGTTCGACAAGCTTACTGCCCGGGGCCGCGCCCCCGACGGAGGGCTCCCAGCCGCGGTCGTGCAATTCCGCTAAGCGTTCTGACCAGGTCTGCCAGGTCCGCGCGCGAGACGGCAAGCCAGGCGACCGTCGCGGCGACGGCGATGAGCATGCCCAGCTCATGGGTCATTGCGTGGGCGCCGAAAGTGCCGACGACCAGGGCTATCGCGATGAGCGCTCGCTGCCAATCGCGCATGTGCGGTCCGACCTTGATGATCGCGACGACCATGAATCCCTCGGCCAGGAAGGTCCAGGCCCAGCTGAGGTTGTACGCGACGGCCACGCCGTCGAGCCCCATGGTCGGCAGGAGGAGGTGCACGCCCGCGTACTTGATCCCGAGGTTGGCGAGACCGAGCACGAGCCAGGCGCGGTAGTAGCCCATCGGTAGAAGCGCCGCGCTGGCCGACCAGATGATGACTTTGAGGATGTTGCCGGTCATCTGGATCGCCAAGGGGTCCGCCGCAGGGCGGAAACGGTCGGAGTAGAGCAAGGTCACGATCGGCTCGCCGAAAGCGATCGCCAGAAGCAGCAGCGGGACGGTGACTGCCAGAATCACGCGCAGGCCGTGCCCGACTTCGTCGGCGGCCTCGGAGCGCCTGCCCGCGGTCAGCAGCTCCGTCAGCCGCGGGAACAGGTAGAACGACGTGGAGGAGATCAGGATCTCGAGATAGGTGTCGGAAATCGCCGACACCGGCTGGTAGATGCCGTTCTGGTCGATCCCGAGGACCCGGACGATGTCGCTCCGGATCAGCAGCGTCACGAGCGTGCTCACGATGGTCAGGACGACGCTCGCGACGCCGAGCTGGAGGACCGGGTGCAGGGCGACCCAGTTGAAGCTCAGCCGGCGAGCCCAGCGGCGGCCCTGGATCACCCACGGCTCCCGAAGGAAGAAGATGCCCAGTTGGACGAGCGCCACCACCGACAGCGCCACGACCGCACCGGTCAGACCGAAGATCACGATCAGGACAACGGTGACGACCAGCGATACGACGGTCGTCGCGATGCTCGCCTTGGCGAGGGATCCGATCCGGAGGAACCCCTGGAGCACGCCGGAGTAGGAGGCTGCCAGGAGGGTGAGGGGAATGGCGATCGCCGAAATCGCGATCAAGTGGGCGTATTGGGCATCGCCCATGACGAGCCCCGAGATCTGAGTCGCGAGGAGGACGGTGGTGAGCATGACCAGCAGGCCGACTGCCGTCGGAACCAGGAAGCTATAGCGGATCAGCCAGTCCACCCGCTCGTCGTGGCCTTGCGCCCTGGCCGCGGCGATCGATCGCGTGGCGCCCTGGCCGGCGAAGGCGGTGCCGGCCGTGCTTACGAACGAGTTGTAGATGCCGATGTTGGCGAGAACCCCGACACCGGTCGTACCGAGCAGGACCGCGACCAGCTTGGAGCGGAGAAGCCCGACGACCAGACCGGTAGCCGAGGCCATCAGCGTGAGAGTCGAAGCCGCGATCAAAGCCTCGCCGGGCCGCGGCGGATCGGCGCTGAGCGCCGGCGGGGCCGCTATCCCGTCGAGCGGAGAATCGGCCGCTACGGGGCCCCCGTCGGCCGAATTGGGTCCGACGCCGGCCGCGTCTATGACTGAACGCCCCGGGTCTTTTCGTACCAATCGATCGTCCGCCGCAGGCCGTCCTCGAAGGGAGTTCCTGCGGTGAACCCGAAGCGTTCTCGGGCCCGGCTCGTGTCCAAAGCTCGTCGCGGTTGGCCGTCGGGCTTGGATGGATCCCAGCGGACTTCGCCCCGGAAGCCGGTCAGGCGGGCGATCAGCTCCGTCAGATTGCGAATCGTGATTTCGCTGCCCACCCCTAGGTTGACCGGGTCGCGCCCGTCATAGGCCTCGGCGGCGAGGACGATGCCTCGCGCCGCGTCCTCGACGAACAGGAACTCTCTGGACGCCGAGCCCGTGCCCCAGGCCTCGATGAAGGTATCTCCATGTTCTCGCGCGTCGATGCACTTCTTGATCAGCGCCGGAATCACGTGCGAGCTCTCGGGATTGAAGTTGTCGCCCGGTCCGTAGAGGTTGACGGGGATCAGGTAGATGGCGTTGAAACCGTATTGGTCGCGATAGGCCTGGCTCTGCACCAGGAGCATCTTCTTGGCGAGACCGTAGGGGGCGTTGGTCTCCTCCGGATAGCCGTCCCAGATGTCGTCTTCTCGAAACGGCACCGGCGTGAACTTGGGGTAGAGACAGACTGTGCCGACGGTCAGGAACTTGGCCACGCCGGCGACGCGGGCCTGCTCGATGAGCTGGATGCCCATGATCGCGTTGTCGTAGAAGAAGCGGCCCGGGTTCTCCCGATTCGCCCCAATGCCGCCGACCACGGCCGCGAGGTGGATGACAAGATCGGGCCGTCCGTCCGCGAGAGCCCGATCGATGTCGGTGAGCTTGCGCAGGTCGTAGTCCTCGACCTTGGGCACGAAAATCTCGGTCGCTCCGGACTCGCGCAGCCGGCGAGTACCCGTCGAGCCGAGGAAGCCCGCGCCGCCGGTGACCATGACCCGCCGGCCTTCCCAGAAGGCGCTCATGCTCCGGTCCCTGCCGCAGCCGGCTTGATGTGTTGAGTCGGATCAAGCCCGGCGTCCTTGAGGTCGGCTTCGACCATTATTCGGACCAGGTCGGCGAAGCAAGTCTTCGCGCGCCAGCCGAGTTTGGCGGCGGCCTTCGATGCATCCCCGCAAAGCTCGTCGACTTCGGTCGGGCGGAAGTAGGCGGGGTCGATGACCACGTAATCGTTCCAATCGAGGCCCGCCAGAGAGAAGACGGCCTCGACGAACTCGCGGACGGTGTGCATCTCGCCCGTGGCGATCACGTAGTCGTCGGGTTCGGGCGCCTGCAGCATCAGCCACATCGCCTCGACGTATTCGGGCGCATAGCCCCAGTCTCGGCGGGAGTCGAGATTGCCCAGGTACAGCTTCTGCTCGCGTCCGGCAAGGATCGCGGCGAGCCCTCTTGTGACCTTGCGTGTCACGAACGTGGGTCCGCGCCTGGGCGACTCATGGTTGAACAGAATGCCGTTGACGGCGAAAAGACCATGGGCCTCGCGGTATTGGATCGTCATCCAGTGAGCGAAGACCTTCGATACGCCGTAAGGGCTGCGCGGATAGAACGGCGTCGTCTCCCGCTGTGGCGTCTCCGACACCTTGCCGAACATTTCGGAGCTTCCGGCTTGGTAGAAGCGCATGGGCCAGTCGGCACAGCGGATGGCCTCGAGGAGACGCAGGGTGCCCATGCCCGTCGTGTCGGCGGTGAACTCCGGCATATCGAAGCTGACCTTGACGTGGCTCTGGGCTCCGAGGTTGTAGATCTCGTCGGGTCGCAGCCGATTGAGGGTGTGAATCAGCGAGGACGAGTCCGAGAGATCCCCGTAATGCAGATGGAAGTGTGTCTCGCCGAGGTGAGGATCGCGGTAGAGGTGGTCGATCCG
>OCZT010005242.1_pt1 | contig 12972 bp, 21 predicted proteins | sample 1539031 | NCBI WGS metagenome assembly OCZT01 (sample SAMEA3539308, study PRJEB22396) | soil metagenome | biome: tundra; feature: field; material: soil | place: USA | collected 2010-05 | depth 0.15 m | reverse complement strand
GGCGGCGAGACAATCGCCAGGCGCGCTTCGTGCTCCCGGATGGACTGCTCGTACATCTTGACTGCCTTGGTGCGCTTCTGCCTCTTGGTCTGCATTGGAACTCCAGAGCCGTCCAGGGTGCCGGCTGGTTGTGATGACTATCTGTTCACGGGTGGGCCAGCAGCTCCGGCTCCGACGGTCCCGGCTTCGGGAAACTGCCAGGGCTCATCAGATGACTGGGCCATGACACGGCGTAGCATGTCGTCCTCATCGTCCGCGCGCTGCTTGTGTTCTCGAATAGTCCGCTGCCACCAGCGAACTGCCCGGATGATCTGGCGTACGCCGTAGTATCCGGCGTAGAAGAACATGAAGATGAACCAGGCCCATATGCACCAGTCCGGGTTCACGCCGCGATCTCAGCTTCCTGCCTGACCTGGTCGCAGATCTCGCAGGTCGCGTGCGACGCGCACAGCGGATGCCACGGGCCAAGGTCGCCGTCATATGCAGGTGTGGGTGGAACCTCACCGATACGAGCCACGAAGTCCTGGGCCCAGCCGAACTTCGGCTTGACCTCACGCTTCACGTTGCCAGGCTTCCGCGGGCTGAGGTTGATGAGCGACGGGATGGAGCTGAAGTTGGCGACCTTCAGGCGATCCTGAACCATCCACATCTCTTCCGGTGTGCCCGGAAAGAACTCGGTCTCGCGCTCGAACAGGATCTGCCCGCTGTTCGTGAGTGAGACGCTGGTGCGCTGCTTCAATTGCGACATGTTTCCTCCACGTCTAAGGGGTAGCCTAAGCGGCTACCCCTTGAGTGTCTTGGTTGCGTTGGTACAGTGTTCTAGTCGGAATCCCCGTCCAGCTCGGACAGACTGGGCTTGGTGCTCTGATACTCGCGCAGCGTTCCCACGCTGCCAGATTGGTCAGGCTGGATGGAACACAATGAGATGCCACCGACACCTCTTCCAGTCCGCTGAATGCATCGTCCGAGCTACAGACCGTATGGGATGGGCTGGAACCAGGACACGGTTGCGACCACCAAGATGGTCAATCAGGTCGGGTTCGACTCCGCGGATGGGTGTTACGACCCTACGTCTCTGCACGCCTGGCCTCTTAGCTCTGGTGCGAGGTTGGGGTGCGGAAGTTACGCGCGCCGGCGAACAGGCCGGTGAAGTAGGACTTGATGGCGCCCGTGCTCTGAACGAAGAAGTTGGTGAGCTTCTGCCACTGGCCCAAGCGCTGCTCGGCCGTGGTGCGGACACAGTACATGATGCCGAAGCCTGCGAGACTGATGGTGATGGCTGCACACACTGCGTAGAAGATTCTGCTCATGACGCACGTACTCCTTACCGGGCTGGGCCGGTCGTTGTTCTGTTCGTGAATGATGTAGATCCGCTTTTGCCTTGAATGCGTATCTGGCGGAGGCGCAGAAACTGCTTTGCGCCCGAGTGCATCTCGAAGATGGCCTTGATAAAGTTCCATGCGATGACTACACTGGCCATGATCGAGATCGACCAGACTGCGACCTGCTTGAAAGACTTCATCGCAGCAGTTGAGCTACCTTGGTTAGTTGATCTGCCGCGATCTCGATCTGGGTGCGGGCAACGAACAGCTGGGTGCTGTCGTCCTGCTCCGGGCTGAACGTGTCATGCAGTTCCAGTCCAATGAACAGCGCGAGCGTATCGCCCTCGCAAGGATCGACAGCGATATTCTCACCAGTTTCCAGGTTGAAGTACTTGGACAGGTTGAGAATGCCTCCGGATTCTTCCCGGTAGGCCCTGTCGACACGGGTTAGAAGTTCAGGGAATGTCATCGGCGGAAGTCTCCATAGAGCCAGGTCGGCCCTTTGATCTTGTTGACCAAAGGCAAAATGCCGAAGATAACACTGGCGTTACAGATGCTTCCACCAATGGCGAAGACTACACCAGCGCCTTCAGTGCCGTGCATTCCGAAGTTGATCAGTTCCGTGCACACAAGTGCCACGGCTTTGTGCTTCATGATCCATCGGAACACGTACTTTGAGCTGACAAAGTTCTGCATGTGGAAAAGCTCGGCTATAGCGTCGAGCTTCGCGAGGGCCAACCAGCAGAGGCCCCAAAAGCTAAACCCGGCGATGCCGCCGGAGGTGGTGCTTGGAGTGAGAACCATGAGTTTCTCCTAGTACCTGTTACGGTTGGCTGTGGTGCGGTAGCTGCGTCCGAGCTTGTAGAGCCCGAACGATACTGAACCAGCGCCGGCTGAGAAGCAGAGCTTCTGCCACAGCTTGTAGAACTGATGGCTGCCTATGTAGCAGTAGTCGCTGACCGGCGCTAACAGCGCCAGCAACGCATACCAGATGGAGAAGGCATAGAACGTGATGCGCAACATGGTGGACCAGTCTTCACCGAGCCCGTCCACACTGCGCTGCCAGGACTTCTTGAAGTCGTTCATAGGTACGTTGACACCTCCAGGATGCGACGTTTCTTTGCACGGATCTTGCTCTTCGGATTCATGGCGCCTTGGACGGCATACTCGAATGCCTTGGTGCCACTGATGAACTGAACCAGCTTGACCACGCGGGTCGCGTTCTCACGCTGGAACTTCGTTGGGCTGCCAGCCATCGCCTTGATCTTGTCATCCAGAATCGGAATGGCTCGAGGCTGGCGCTCTGACAGTTGCAGGATCTCCACAGTCTTCAGCCGAGCTTTCCAACGGCTGAATGCAGCGAAGATCCCGATCTCTGCGATCGTGCCGATCATGCGTACTCCGACTCCAGGTGCGGGTTGTAGGGCACATGAACGTATGGCGCGGTCGGCCGGAACTGGCTCGACCGGGTGAGTGTGGCCATGTCGAAGTCTGCGACCTTCGTGCAGCCAAAGCAGACCACATAGGCAGGCTCGAGCAACGTATCCGGCTCGTATGCCACCTTGCCATCGACCATCACCAGACGGTTGTTGACATAGATGGGCTCTCCTGCCCTGGGGTTAGGAACGCTGTTCTGAAACGGACTTGACTGACGACGATGCAGGCACATAGTGGATCTCCTTCGGCTACTGCCGGATCAGGTGATGAGTCACGAACTGTTGAGCCGCGTGGAACAGACCGGTGTCAACGCCGAGGAACACGGACGTGAGCACGGTCAGCAATCCCACGCCGAGAATGGAACTCGGCCTCAGCCACACAGGCACCTTCGGTTCCTGTACGACTGTCAGATTGCGCAGCTTGTTGATGGCGGGTATCTGGGCTTCCAGGTCCTGACGATCGACCTGGTGAACCTGGCAGTAGAGCGTGATGCTCTCGTCTGCCATGCGCGCGAGCCGGACATACTCCGGACTGCCGGCTGGCAGACCTTCCTGCTCATGCGCCAGGGCAGAGCCAATGAGCTTGCCCAGGCGTCCTTCGAACTGGCGACGGTTGAGTCCCTGGATAGCAGGGCCGACAAACAGCAGCCGTTCCATGAACGGACGCTTCGGCGTTACGGCAGCTGGTGCTTCCGGCTCGGCCGCTGGCGGCTCGGGCCAGGGTTCGATACGTTCGACCTTGATCAGGGCCGATCCTTCAATTGTCTGAGACATTGTCAGTGGCCTCCTTGACCACAGGTGGTGCGGTTGCCTATGCCTTTGAAGGCATATTGGGTGACTGAATATGCTCTGAAGAGCATGGAAAAGCCCCAGCCTTTGGCCCAGGCTGGGGCTCACGTCGGCGACTACTCAAGGGGCACTTGCGTCCCGTCGCCTACGATCTGTTACACACGCGGCGCGGAGCGCTGCTGTGGTGCGCGGTCGCCAGGGCCACCGGTACGCTCTGCGACCTTCGGCTCCTTGTACTCCGCGAGCTGAGCTTCGTCGCACTCGACGACTTCCAGTATCTTGCCCTCGAAGGTTCCCTTCTGGGTGATGACGATGCGCGGCGCCATGTAGAGGTATGTGGTCACGGCGGTAACCGTTCCCTTCACACCAGTGACGGAGTCCGTCGCCTGCTTGCCGAGCCATTTGTTCGGCGCCGGCGTCGGGATCGCTTCGTTCTCCTTGATCTGCTTCTCGTCGAAGTAGACCCGCTCCTGCGGAATGCCATCCTTCAAAGCCTTCGGCTGAAGGCCGACACGCACGCAGGCGTGGAGGAACTCGGTGCGCAGAACTGCCACACCCTTGAAGCCGGTGATGCTGTCGGTTACGACCTTGCCGAGCTGTACTGCCATGGTGGGGCTCCTGGTATTCAGATAAATTGAATCTTGAATGGTGCAGGCAGGGTGCGTATAACCCACACCCTGCCATAGGTTTACAGATGTTTACGCGACGACCTCATCGTCCGTGAACGGAATGTAATCCGTCACGGCTGCGATGCTCTCGTCACCGATGACAACGCGCCCGCGGAACGGGATGACGTTGTCTACCACCGGTGCGTCGCCTGCGGCTTCAGCTTCCGCCTCTGCTGCGTCGAGCAGAGCGATGTCGGCCAGGTCCTCAGCAGTCGTTGCCTGCTCAGGCTCTGCCACCACAGCGCCGGAGGCGATGGGCTGACCGTCAGGACCAACCACGCCAGAGGCACGCGCTTGCTGCTGCTCGTATGCTGCCTTGACCTGGTCGGCGATAAAGCCACGTGCGTTGTTGAGCACGTTCTGGACGCGGGCCTCCATCGTCAGATCCGGATTCAGTTCCAGGGAACCTTCCGCTTCCTTCTCGGAGATGCACTGCGCCAGGTACGTGGACACCAGCTTCTCGATGCGATGCTCCTGCATCAGGCCGGTCATCTGGTCAGAGACTAGAGGCCCAACCTTCTCGAGGGGGTGCTTCTGCACCGACACCGTGGCCGCAGGATACTGCTCCTCCAGCTGCTTGGCGTGAATGCCAGCCAGCTCGTGAGCTGCGCGGCTGTCGCCCAGAAAATAGCCCTGAAGGGGCTGTTCGCCACCCATCATGACCTCGCCGGTCTCTTTGTTCTTGAGCAGGGCAAAGAAGCCGTATAGCGTCATCGCCTTAGCCGGTGTGCCGTCTTGGTTGACGACCCTACGTTTCTCGATCTTGACCATGGTTTTCGATTCCTTCGGGTTGAATTTGTGGCGTGGGCCAATCTGTGGGGTGCGCGGCAACAGCGCCGCGTACGACCTTGATGTGCTCTTCCAACCCGATTAGTAGTCCACCGACAGTGGCGCACCAAAGGGTATGGCCGTGAGCAGCCAGTCTGGCTACTGCTTGCTTCGCATCGCCGACCTGCTCAAGAGCGGTTTGAAGGCCATACTTGGAATCCTCTACGAGATCCAGTGCGTCTTCGGGCATTGTGTGTCCTCGTTGTGATACGCGGGCCGGCGTTTGTCCGCGCCGACCCGCTTGACTTGAAGTAGTTGTTATCCTTGCTCTGTGGGCTTATCTAGGTCAGCGCGGCTATCGTTCCCGCGACCCATAACCACCTCCGGCGCGCTGTGCGCATTGGGTAGAATCCCGGACCCCTCATCGGTCATAGTCCTGTTCTACCTGTTGGGATACGTGACCTTCTAGGTCACGACGGTACACTGACCCGGCGCGTGCCGGGCAGACAGAACCAACCAATTAGTAGCGCTTCATAACGACCTCCAGGCTGACCGGTTGTCAGAAAAACCTGTCAAAAGTAGTAACTCACCGGTACACGTTGTGTTACCGATGGCGACCTATTTTCAGTCAGTGGACTCAAAACGCCTATACTAAGAGATGGCGGTATCGAACCAAAGTCCGTAAGTGTCGCCTAAGTCTCCACGAAAGTGCCCGAAAGAGCTAAATACCACTCTCTCGGGCTCCCGTTGAACGACCCCTGACTTTGTGTCAGGTGATCGCTAAACGAACAATCGTGGCGATTTGTTACATGATGGCGCCAACCTCACCGGTTACACCCTCGGCGGCCGCGGCGAGAACGCCGGCGGAGACCTCGGGAACCGCAGGGGTTGCCTTGGCCACGGGCTTCGAGAACTCGAAGCTCAGGCTCTTGGCGAACACGGACGTGGCGCCCGTCTGGTACTGACGCGCACCGCGGGATCCGGACACCTTGAGCGTGACGATCTCGCCGGCTTCGGCGCGCTCGAACGCTGCAAGGGCCTGGTCACGCAGACCGCACTGCACGAGGACACTGATGGTGTCGCCGTTGGTGGGGTTGATCGCGCTGAACTGGGTGAGCGCCAGGTCATTGCGCTTGCTGGTGAAGTCCTTCTCACCGAGCTTGTGCAGGCGCAGCCCCGCAAAGTTGAGCGGGATGTTGCCCTCTGCGTTCTCGAACGGGTTGATGGTGGTGACGGAACGACGGCGGGTGTTGCGATACGTTGACATGTGTTGCTCCTGTCGTGCTGAGAGCACGGTACTGCCACGACCGGTTGGTAACGGCCTATGGCTGACTTCTACTGCGTGGTATGTGGTTCACATTGCCGCAGATGAAACGCTGCGCTGCCGTTAGAGTTCCGCTGCGTAATCAAACGGTGGCGGAACAATCTTGTTGGCATCGGTGAGTGCGCCGATGAATGTGTCGAGCGAGATGAATCCCGCAGCGATGTGCTCACTGACGTGATCCGGAACCTCGTTGCCGCGGCCGGCTGTGACATCACCGACACGGCACTGCTTGGTGCAGGACTTTCCACGGAACACCGCGTATCCGGTTGTACCGGATGCGCAGAGCACGCCTTTACCGTCTGCGAAGAACGGAAGCGTCTCATCGCATGGCTCGTAGAACTCACAGCTGGACTTGATGGCAGCGCGTATGTCTGCGACTGCCTTGGTGCCTGCCGGCCCAGGACGTTTGCCATGGGTGATGGCCCAGTCCAGGCTGTCGATGGCCCGAACGATCGGGCTGTCGAGTGAGATCAACGTGTTGGGAAGATCCGTTGCGGATGTGACCAACCGAGTGCGGAGTGCCTGCTTGGTGGTCTTGGACTTGTGGTGATGCTGATGCTTGGCCTTGGCTGGCGCCGCGGCCGCCACAACCGGGAGTTCATTGCTGACACCCGGCATGCATGCGGATACGAGCTCATCCTGAGCCGCCTGATACTTCTTACCGAAGCTTGCCTTCGTTCCCTTACGCTGCTTGGCGTGCGGGATCCTGACCGTGCTCAGCTTGGCGCTGGCCTCAATCGACGCAGTCCCGCCAAAGTGATTGGCGTTGACGGCGTTGGCGACGTGATCCTGATGGAGCTTGGCGATGGACAAAACTGCGTTCATGACACAGTCCTCCTGATAGCTCAACGGAGCATGGCTCCGCCTCAGGTGGGCACATACTGCCAATCCTGTGGCCGGCGTCTGATCAGCTGGCTGATGGTGCGAATGTTGGGGAATGCTGGGAGCCGAGAACGCTCCTTGAAATGAATCAGAAGTGAGTTGCAGAGTTGAGATAACAGAATGGGGAGTGAGATAGTGGGTATCACACTGACAACTGAAACTTCAGAAGGAGACGGCTGCCAGACCGTCCCCTCCAGAGCACGCAGTCATAGGAGTAACCGCGCTAAGCGAGTGCAGATCGTAGTAGAACTGCGACCAGCACGATAATGTCGAACAGCATCACGCCTTCGTTACCAGACGGCGGCGGTATCCCGCCTTGTTCTGGATGCTGATTGCGCCATTGCCCTTCGGCGTCAAGACGGCCGGAGGCCAGACAGCGAACAGCGCCAGGTGGAATGCACGGACAGGATCTGCCGTGATCGACCGGTACTTGAATGCCGCGGCGAATGCCGGGCCGAGATCCAGGTAAGCCGCGAACAGCGTTGCGTCGCGGTCCTGGGCAAACGCAGACTCCCACGCTGCACGAGCAGCGAGGCGATCGGCGTCGAGGATCATCACACCCTTGGGGAGATGATTGATCTGGTTGAAGATTGCTGCGTCGGAAGTGGTTTCGACTGTGGACATAGATGCGGACATTTGAGTCTCCTTGAACACGCACACGGTTATGAATCGACAGGGCTTACAGCCCGACCAACGTCGGCCAATAGATCGGCCAGGCGCACGAATGCGTAAGCTCTTACGAGCCCATGAAGTCCTCCTGACTTAGAAATGGATTGAGAGTGGGGTTAGATCCGAACGATGTTCGATGGGTGCACGGCTGATGGGCCTTCGACGTCCCACTGAACACAGAGCCAGCCATCCCCGATAATCTGGGTGACTTTGCCCTCTCGAGTCTTCTTGAACGTAGCGTTCAACCGAACGCGGTCCTCGACCTTCCAGTCGTGAGCAACGGTGACGTGCTCCTCGATGGGTTGAGGGCGCGCCGTACGAACAGCAAAGCTGACATGATTGGAATGGACGCTATCCACGGACAGCCTCCCGCTTACGAATGTCAGCCAACCAGGCTTGCACCTTGTCGAGCTGGATCTGAAGATTACGCGGCATTCTTTGCCTCCTGTTCCAGTTCGGCATCATGAGCACACCGAAGGTTGTAGAGATACTCAGACGCCTGAGCCAACGACATACCGATGGACTTCAGGTGTTCGAGCGCTTCGGTGACAGTGCGTACACTGCCATCGAGGAAGTACTCGTGAGTGATCTCATCCGGATTGGTCTTCGACCGCCGGCTGGATTCACGAACCACATAGTCTAGGGGCATGATGCCCCCTTGATCTTCGGAACCAGGTCGTAGCCCAGGAAGTCAGCGAGTGCCTTGAGCAGATCGACTGGCGTCTCAAGCAGCTTGTCCTGAGCGATAGGATTGCGGTTGGCCTCTGACGAGAGCCAGACCTCGCCGCCACAGGCGACGTGCATCCGGTTCATATCCGAGTCATAGACAGTGAGATCATCGAAGTGAAGTGAGTCTTTCATAGCACCGTCCAGGGCTAGTTCTGACGGTTGATGATGCCGAGGTCAATGAGTGGACGCGGAGCCTGACGAACCTCATACCCGAGAAACCGGGCGAGGTTGAACAGCAGTTGCTCCGGTGTCTTCAGCCACACATCGTGCGAGTAGTCCTGTTCGGACTCCGGCACACCTACGGGGAAGATGTGAGTGCAGTTGCCATCCTCAGGGATAGACAGACAGTTGCCCGCGGCATCGTAGATCTTGAGACACCGAGAGCCGTTGGCAAAGAAGCAGTTGGTTGGCGTGCCAGGTTTGGCAACAACCGGAACTGGCTTCGGAGCTTGACGTGGAACGAACTCGATCAAAGGCATAGAGTCCTCCTGACTCAAAATAGGGGTTGGCGAGAGCGCACCAAAGCGCAGGTAGATTACTGGGCCCGACCGATACCAGCCGCGACCAGTTGGTCTTCCGTTGGATTGTTCATGACGGCGATTGCACGTACCGTTACTCCATCCTGCTTGAGCGCGTCGATCGTACGATCGGCAGCGCCGTGATCATCCAGAACGAACCGAGGATCGTTGTCGATGAAGAACAGGTATGACGCTCCCTCGACGTAGCTGGGACGGTCAAACGCATCCAGAGCGGCTGCGAAGTCCGTCATCTCCGGTTCGAGAACCGGCTGGACAGAGTCGAACTCCGGAAGCTGGCGCAGGTAGTCTGTGCCCACACCCTCGTTATAGGCACGGGTGAGCCAGAGCTGTTGAAGAGCCTGAGCGAACTTGAACATACGTCCGTCAAGGACGTAGTCAGGATCGATGTGGTCACCACGCTTGATCTTGTAGTCGGGCATAACGGCCTCCTTGGCCTAACTGGTTGTAAGGCGTATGTAGCTGAAAACAGGTAGAAGAGCTGCGCTCCCCCTGCTTTCTCACTAGGTAGATCGCTGCGGGAGACCACAAAATAATCCCCACACACGCGCGAGGCTTGATGTTGACTGATTGGTAACCAGTCGCCACAGTACACAGCCTGCCAGCCACCAGAAGTATGGTTCGTCACCGGACACAGGTAACAGGGTTCGAAGGGAGGAGAGACCTTCGGACGATGACCTGTAGCACTGTGCTTGCCTGAGCCGTCTTGGTGAGTCACGGGTGTTAGGAGCACCGGTGGATCAGCAAGCCGTTCCCGTCAGGGGTCAACGAACCACACTTCAAGGGGCTGAACTGGGTTGTGGAACTGTGCGAAGCGCGGCCGCGATAAATAGCGATATTGAGCGATACTCAGCCATGACACTTTCAGCCTTGTCACAGCACTCCATGCCATCCACTTCAACCACCTCACTCGGGAAAATCATCCCCCGGGTCAGGCGGTCTCAGGCTCCCGAGTTGGCTCGAGAGCATAGGACGGCATAGTGCTTGGGTGACAGCTGCTTTCGGGTGGTAGCTTGAGATGCTTGGCTGCAACGTGCAGGCTCGTATCTGGCTACCAGTCCGAAGCTCGGCTGGGTGTGGCTTACTTGCGTGGCCGATTCCTGGATCACTCCAGTCATCAGGGAGGAGCAACACTCCTCCAAGGGCAGAGCTGGTTGGCTCTGGCCCTTTCGGCTTTACACCAGCCGAATCGGTGTTAGGGGTTAGGCTTGCTTATGCATAGACGAGCTGCTCAGGAGCGTTGAGTTCCTGAACTGGGACGTCGACCATTACCTCGGGCATGGTTTCTACCGTGGCCACGGTTACTACCTCCTCCACTATCAGGCCGAGCTCCTTGAGAAGCTGGACCCTGAGTGGGAAGAAGTCAGGCTGGTTGACGTATCCATCTGGTCCGCCGACTGGCTTACCGTCGAACATCTTCGGTGAGCCATACGGGCCATCGTATGCGCGGCGCACCAGCTCAGCCATGAACATCATGGAGAACTCGTGTCCACGCAGGTCCAGCGCGTTGCGGTGGGCCTTGCAGATCTTCCGGAAGCCGACGTAGCTGGCTTTCTTGGACTGCCGGACATCCCGCAGTTTGCGGTTGGACTGCTTCCAGGCATCGATGGCGATCTTGACAGCTTCCTTCACCTCAGGGGTGCAGGGATAGCTGCGGACCGCGGCCGGTGCCATCTGGAGGCCGAGCCACTGTTTGATGTTGACCAGGTCGGTCAGGGCATCTCCATACGACTGCATCAGTTTGATGCACTTAGAGATGGGATCCATCACGACGAGCGGGTTGTTCTGGCGGCAGGCGTTTGGGATCTTGCCATTGCCATCGAACCCTCCTACGGTTGCCCAGTACGGCACCAACGGGCAGTTGGCCCAGAATGTCCGTATGGTCTGACCGAGGGATGCATCCACTCCGCCTTTGGCGCCGTTCATCACGCAGTTGTCGATCGCGTCCTCATAGGCTGACGCAATCTCGTTCTCGTTGTACTGAACGAACTTCGACAGCCAGAGCTGAGCTGCCTTCAGAGTCAGGAACTCTGCGGACAGTGGGACAGACTCGGCAATGCGCTCCTCGATCTCAGTGTGGATCTCTGGGAGATACAAGCTGAGGGTCATGGAGACGCGCAGGTAGTTGTCGATCATCCCCACGCCTGCGTCTGAATCACGCACCGCGCGGATCTTATCGGCTAGCTGAACCTTGTCGAACTTCACAGTGTGGAGGTTGTAGCGACGGGCCAGGAAGTTGCCTTCCAGGACGTCGACGACCTTGATACGCTTCTTGGCCGGCAGCCGAGCTGGGTAGCTGGGCAGCTTGGTCAGGAAGTGTCGTACGATCTCGCGATCGAAGTAGACGTTGCCGCAGTCATCATAATCTCCACCACCCTGAACCTCAGCGAAGTTCATAGCGATGTCGATGGATACGAGCATGACCTGGTCATCGATCAGGTCGAAGCGGCCAGACGGTGCTACTGCCTGACCGATTATGTACTCGTGGATGGTGTGCGGATTCCGGAACGTGACGATGCGCGTACCGTGCTTCAACTTGGAGTTGTAGACACAGTTGCCTTGCAGCCGGCGCATCTTCGGATTGAACATGCCATCGTCCGTGATGCAATACGGATCGATGAAGTAGTATGCGCGGAAGCCAGAGGTAGCTGGCACCGGCACACGGCCTTTGTTCACATCGCAGACGTTCTGTTCGAACGCGCGATATCCGTCACGCTGCATGAACGGCTCCTGATGGAAGTCGAAGGCAGGTTTGCCATTCGCATCCATCTGGTGCAGAGCATTCATGAAACGCCACTTGGCGATCTGGGCGGCAGTGGTGCCGTCCGGGTCCTCCTGCTTGAGTTTCTCGCCGAACATCATGTCGAACTTCTTGGTGGCGAAGTCCGGTGCATGCATCTGATCGGCATAGCTCTCGATAGCCTGCTTACCGAGTTTGGCTGCGTACTCCATGAGTCCCCAGTCGACGATCTCCTGGCTGCCCAGGTGAAGGTCGCCTGCGTGGAGCGTGCCCATGAGACCGACGAATACGTCTTCGGTCCCGATGATGCGCTTGCAGTCCCAGAATGTAGCGTCTATGTTCTTCATGTCCCATACCATCACGTGTCCCTTCCACATGAACTCGTGGCAGGTGAAGGTGATGCGCGCTGTCTGGCCAACACGCCAGGCTTTGCCGGTATCTGGGTTGAGACCCAGCTGAGCGTTGGCCCAGCGAGGTGAGACGAAAGAGCAGCCTTCAATCACGAAGCCTGCGGGAAGTGGTGCGTCATGGCGTATGCGGAATACCTGACCGTCTGACTTGTAGATCATCACGTTGGACAGATTGTCCTTGGCGAAGATCTGGTCTGTTCCATGTGCGCTGTGGCGATACATTGCGAACAGCCGTTTGAGATACTTCATGAACTTGCCTACGTCCGTGGACTTGGTGATCATGCAGCGCACGCCGAGATCAGCGAGCGTTACCTGAACGCCACGGGGAGTGAGGATCAGCGTTGCGCCGATCCCATCCTTGACGAAGCCAGTCATGACCTCACCGTCGAAGCCGAATACCTTCAGTCCATCGGAGAGGATCGTGAGAGCCACGTCGAGATCGTCCTCTGAAACGATGGCGAAGTCGCATGGCATGTGCTGCTCGAGATACGGACGTGTTTCGTGCATCTTGAAGTGCTTCTCCATCGAGAACTCGGTGGGAAGCCCAGGGTAGAAGATCCTGGACTGCTTTCCGAGCGTACCGCCGGAGATGACGTGCAGCACCTGTTTGGGTGTGGTCTTGACTGCCGGAGGCATGACCATGGCGAGCATGACCAGCGCCGGGATGATCTCCGGTTCGGTGTACGCACGCTCCACCAC
>OCZT010005241.1_pt1 | contig 12972 bp, 11 predicted proteins | sample 1539031 | NCBI WGS metagenome assembly OCZT01 (sample SAMEA3539308, study PRJEB22396) | soil metagenome | biome: tundra; feature: field; material: soil | place: USA | collected 2010-05 | depth 0.15 m | reverse complement strand
TCACCCGGCCGCCGCCCATGTCCATGAACAACGCCAACGCCAGCACGTAGTAGACAACCAGCCACGACGGCAGCATCCGTGTCCGCTGCTCCCGCGCCCCCGCTGCCTGCACGACCGCCTCAACCGTTGCCCGCGGGAACGCCCGCGCCAACAGCCCCAACGAGACCCGGTCCCCCAGAGCGTCCTCGTCCTTCAGTACCTTCTGTCCCGCACGGCCCATGCACCCAAACTACACCCATGTAACCTTAAGTTGAAGGTATTGGGGCCTCCCCCAGTTCCCGCCATCACCATCTGAACGTTCCGAGCCCCATACGCCGGGGAGTCCCTCGCGGCTGCCCTCCAGGGTCTTCACCGCTTCCATGGCCTTCGCCCTGATTCCGCGGGCTCGGCTCTCCCTATCCCCACCCCGAGGGGCAGGCCTCTAACGACGCCGCAGGCTTCGCTTGATGCTACGGACCGCTCAGTTGCTCCCCCTTGAAGGGCTCTTGACGCTGGGCTTCGACCCGACCCGTTTCCAGACCGAGCCGCCAGCCTGCTACCGGGCCTCCTGGCAGTTACCCGGACCGGACTCTCACCGGCAGGCGATGACGAGCTGACAAACGAAGTTCCCCCGCATCAGGACCCCTCCATTCTGCTGGGCGCACGAAAGATCGAGGTTAGTGCATACTGTCATGGGCGGATGGTCCGCATTGTCATGATTTAGGGCATTCGAAATCCGGACACAAGCGTCAGATCAAGAACTCGAAAGAGCAGGTCGAATGGTCGTTTACTTCTCGGCTAGTCCCTTCGGCTGAATGATCGCGCTGATCAGCCGACTCCGGATTGAACGCAGCAGTCGGCATCGTGCGCGATGCCAGCATTAAGAGCGAAGAAGGTCCGTTGCGGCCGGAAGTGGAAGGCCTGCTTCACCCACCGCAGGACATGGTTACTGGAAGGTCATCATGCGTAACATCAAAAGGAGTCGGGCGCACCCGGCCACAGACGGCAAGGCAGTGCCCAGCCCCGCCAAGACATCGCCGTTCCCCCTCGGGCGGCACAAGCGCATGACGCATGTGATCATCGCGGCCATGTCCACGGTCGCGCTGATGACTGCCGGCGCAGCCAGCACACAGGCCGCGACCACAGCGCCGTCCTCACCGCGCCAGGTTGTGTCAGCACGCCACGTCACCCCACAGCAGACAACCACCTCGCGACCAACGGCCTTCTCACCAACAAAGATCGCGTCCAGCACGTCCGTGCACCCGCCGCAGCCGGTGCCCGGCACGGTGATCTTTGGTGCGCTCACCCTGCTTCCCGGCCAGACCGCGCAGGCCAGCGTGACTACTCGTGAGTCACAGCTGGGTCGAAAGTACGCAGTGAACTCCCACTACTACGACTGGGCCGATACGTTCCCCGGCTCCCCGGAGACAGCGGACGCAGCGGCGGTCCGCACGCCGATGGACACCTGGTGGGGTATCGACCCCCGGCAGATCGTCAACGGGTCGCAGGATGCGCTGATCAGGACCCGGGCCAAGGCAGTGGCCGCTTTTGGCAAACCGATGTTCCTGCGCTGGGGCGCCGAGATGAACGGCAACTGGTATGCGTGGTCCGGGACGGCTGTCGGCAACAACCCGTCGGTGTTCGTCGCCGCCTGGCGGCACATTCACGACATCTTCGCCACCGCGGGTGTCCACAATGTGGCGTGGGTGTGGGCGCCCAACGCCGACTCACACCCGGGTGGGACCAGCACCACTTCGTGGAACTGCTGGCGTAACTACTACCCCGGCGACGCCTACGTCGACTGGGTCGGCATCGACGGTTACAACTGGGGTGCCACCGACTCGTGGCAGAGCTTCGGCCAGATCTTCGGCCCGGTCTACGCGGACTACGTGGGACGAAAGCCGATCATGATCGCTGAGACCGGATCGATCGAGGCCGGCGGCAACAAGGCAGCCTGGCTGGCCAACGCCACCACGTGGATCAAGGCTCACCGCAGCATCATGGCCTTCGTGTACTTCGACACCAACCAGTCGTCGTCAGGGCTGGACTGGCGTGCGGACTCCTCGTCCACCGCGCTGAGTGCCTACATCACCATGGCGCGTGACCCTTACTTCTCCGGCCACCCCAGCTGATCGGCGCCCAAGGCATCGCATCAGATGCAGGGCGAGGGTGCGCGCACAGGCTAGGTGCGCGCACCGACACGCTGGTCGGCAGTAGCCACGCTCCACACCATGGGCGCCAGGGTGAGGGCCTCCACGACCATCGCGGCAACGAACCACGCTGAGAGTCCGACGAGTCCACCGACATGGCCTCCCCAGGCTGCCGCACCCAGCTCGAGGACGCCCCACACGACCATCACACCCGCAGCCCGGGGGATGCGGCGCCGCACACGTGCCGCAGCCACGTAGTGGGTCTTGACGATCATCGGCAGATACGCCAGCGTCAGAATCTGCAGAGGCACGGTGGCCTCATGCGCGTAGCTGCGTCCGAACAGAGCAAGGATCAGGGGAGCGCCGAGAGCGAGCACCGCGCTGCCGCAGAGGCCGACAACCAGTGACACGCGCAAGGTCAGCCGTGTCTTCCGTGCCATAGCCGGCCGATCCGCCGAGGCGACCGCGAACAACGCTGTGGACAGGTGAGTGGGCAGTATGAACAGGAAGCCGACCACCGTCCACGCGGCGTAGAAAGCGCCACCTGCTGAGGCCGAGACGACGGCGGTCACGACAACCGGGATGAGCAACCTGGGCCCCTGCACGGCGATGTTGAGCCAGTTGTGTGCCAGCGTCGTCCTGCCCAGGCCGCGCAACAGCGACCATTGGGGTCGATGTGCAACGGGCATTCCTCGCAGGCGCATCACCACGCCCAGCAACAGCATCGACAGCGCCGTCCCCCAGATCCAGGACTCGAGGATTCCCAGGCCCAGCTCGTCGTGCAGGGTGACGGAGAACACGACCAGTAGCGCGATCTTGGCTATGGAGAAGATCGCGTTACGCCACAGCTGAAGCCCGCTGAGCTGCAGTCCCAGGGTGGCCTGGTCGAAGACCAGAATCGACCCCGTCAGAGCGACACCAAGGACAAACAGCCCGGCTCGTCCTGGTTGGCTGATGAGCAACCCCAGCGGGTTACTGAGTCGCGGAGCTATCAGTACGTAGGCGATGGCCAGCACCGTGGAAACGCCCGCACTGGCGAGCAGCCCGGCCGCCACGAGTCGCGCACGACCCACCGGGCGAAGGGGGAGCTCGGCGATGAGCACCGTGCCCAGACCGGCCATGCCAATCGTGCCGAGCAGCGTCATCACCGAGATGGCGGCGGAGCCGAGCCCCACCGCTCGCTGGCTGTACAAACGGGCGGCCAGGGCCCAGTAGATGAATCCCAGCCCCGAGGTCACCACGGTCGTGGCGAGCAGCGCGCTGGCACTGCCAAGGACGTCCGTGTGCTGCCGCCAGCCCCGAGGACGGTCAGAGGCCGAGGGCGGGACAGCGTCAGCCGGGGGTGGGGGCTGCTCTACTCCCACCGACCCCACCCCCTCGTCTGGCATTCCTTCTTCTTCGGTCACTTCGCCCTACCGGGGATACTGATGGTGACGAACCGATACGGTCGCCCGCCGATCGCGGATCGGTAGACGTTGACAACCAGTCGCTGACCGGGACGGGCTGGAACTGAACGCTGCCAGCTGGCACCATCGGCAACGGTCACCGTCCACACACTCGAGGTGACACCGTCGGTTCCGACGACGACCCGGTAGTGCTGCGTACTGTGCTCGTGGTTGCCAAGGACAATCTGAGCGGTTCCGGGGGCTCCCTTTTGGCTGAGCGACAGCTGCGTGAACGGCGGCTGCACCTGCGCACTCGCGCTGTGAACAGCGATCCCCAGGGCGGCGGCGCCGATCAGAGCAGCCAGGCTGAGTCGCACCGCCTGAATCAGCGAGATTCGCTGCGCGCGGTGCTGCACGCGGGAACCGGCCGGGGGCGCTTCCCTGACCCGGGCGCGCACCGTCGCCGCGACCGCTGCGCCAGCCAATGTCGTCCCGGCCAGCAGGTCCAGCCAGCTAGAGCGATCCAGCCGCACCCCGCCCAGGTACAGAAGGACCCCGCCGACCGCAGTGACCGTCAGTGAGAGAGCCACGGACAGCGCGGCGCGCATCTCAGCGCTCAGCCTGGAGCCGAAGAGCACATCGGTCCACACATATCCGGGGGCCAGCAGCACCAGGGGGATTCCGAGAACTGATGAGACGGCGACCGGGGCACCCCACAATACGGCTGCGGCTGCGGCGAGGGCCAGAGCGGCGGCAGCCAGGAGATCGAGTGATCTAGTGCGCATTGCCCAGCCCTTTCAGGTCGTAGATGACGATGTCCCCGCTGTCGAACGGCCGGTCGACACCCGCCATCCCGACATACTTGTCCAGATTCTTCAAGGGAATCGGCTTGGTGAGGTGGCTGATCTCCGGGTCGACTGGGAAGTAGCTCCCGCTGACGGGCAGTGACTGCGCGAGCCGCCGGTCGACGAACAGGTAGCGAACCGACTCCGAGGCCATGTAGGCGCGCTGTTCAGGTCCGAAGGTGGGGGAGTAGTACAGCGTGGATGCGTTTCGGACGGTGTCCTGCCTGCCGTAGGCGGCCAGCAGAGCCGCATTCGAGATGTCGACGCCGAACCTGTTGCCGGTCCCCAGGGCGGCCAGTGCCCAGTTCGCCGCGGCGATCCCCTCCGGGCTGACTGAACGCTCGAAGCCACCTACCTGGTAGGCGCCGGGGAGCATCTCCCAGTAAGGGGGCCAGCCACCCGCAATACTGCCCGCGAACATCGTGACCGCGAGTCCAACCGCGATGAGGCCACCCACGCGCTTGCGTGCGGTGCTGCGACTCGGCTTCCGGATGAGGTGGGCAACACCGAAAGCAACGACATAGGCGGCCGGAATGAATACGAACGTGAACGCCCGCCCGGCACGCTCGGCGCCGTTGTAGGAGACGAGTCGCAAGACGAGCACAGGGTAGAAGGACAACGACGCGATCAGGAACGTGATCGAGCCGATGCCCCTGTGTCCTCCGCGCCAGATTCGTGCCGCGCCGTACGCCAAAAGCACCGCCAGGGCCGCGATGAGTATCAGGACCAACACGTGATTCCCCATCGGGCCGGCTGGAAGTGACGGACTGAGACTCGGAGCATTCGGGGCGAAGTGCCCGGCTAGGTCGATGATGTTCGGGGCCAGGTAGCTAAGCGTCGAGGGTGCGGCGAAGAGTACCCAGGCTGCGGCCGCCGCCACCGTGAGTCCCAAGGCAAGTACGGGCACACGGAGAGTCCGCCAGTGTGCCCGGATGGCGGTGACCGTAGCGAAGAGTGCGAGCAGCGCAGCCAGCACATAGGTGGTCATGTGGTGGGTGACTGTGGCTGTGACCACCGACAGCACGAGCACGACCCACCAGCCGGCTCTGCGCTGCCTCTCGGGCGAGTCCCGTGGCGAGGTGAGCCGCAGCACCGCGTAGATCGCCACTACCAGGAACGGCAGAGCCAGTACCTGGTAGATGAACATGGAGTCGAAGAACGCGAAGTGCGGGCTCATGGCGTAGATCAGGGCGCCGATGGCGGCGACGCGTGTTGAGCCGGAAAGTTTGTGAAAGACGGCGTAGAGCAGGGCCACGAAGAGAAGGTGGGCCACGCCGATGATGACCATGCCCGAGGCGAATACCGACAGCCCGGTGATCGATGACAACGCGGCGGTGACGTTCTCCAGACCGGGGTAGTCGGGGCTGATCGGCAGCGAGTAGTTGACCGTGAAGAGGTGTCCGGTCTGCAGGATGTCCTCGGTGCTGCGCCAGTGCTCCAGCTCGTCGGGAAACGTCCACATCAGCGGGGTGTAGCAGAACTTGACGGCGTACTCGGCGATGACCAGAAGGCTTACCAGGCCCAGAGACTCTGTATACGACGGTGCGCGGCGCGACAGCAGGCGTACCGCGATGGGGGTCACGATCAGCAGCTGACCCACCCAGTACACGGCCGCCGCCGCCGGACCTTCGTGTCCTGCGCGTCCGGCCCAGAAGGCCAGGTTGATGGCCAGCAGTCCGAGCGCAGATATCAGCGCGACCGTGCTGAGCGACCGCCACGGACGTTCAACCTCGTCTTTCGAGACGCCCAGGCGCATGGACTGCGCTTGAGGTGCTCGGCGACCGACCATCGTCATACAGTAAAGTCCCGCCACTGTGGATGCACTCGGCCGACACGTCTCGCCGCCCGCCACAACCCTCGTTTGAGCGGCACCGCGGCCACCGCGCCCCGGCTGGGACGCAGGTGCAGCAGCTGCCGGAGCTGCTCGACCGAGGTGCCGGCGTTGACCGTGAGGCGCGGCAACGCGTGGCGGTTCTCGCCTCTGTGTGCCGGCAGGTCGTCGACGCCACACGCGTTGTCATATCCGGCCGCCGCGACGGCCCTCCTGGTGGCCTTGTCCCAGTAGCCGAAGGGGTAGGCGAAGCTGTTCACGGCCAGACCCAGCTGATCTTCCAGCAGAACCTTGGGACGGCGGATCTCGGCGGCGAGTCTGGTGGTGTCGAGCCGGTCGAGCTGCGGATGTGTATGACTGTGGGCACCGATCTCCACACCTTCGGCGGCTGCCTCCCGGAGCTGGGACCAGCCGATCATCTGACGGCCCTGCTCGTCGCAGTCAGCAAGCCAGCGTCCGGTGCCTCCGACGTATCCGGTGATGACGTACAGCGTTGCGCGCAACCGATGCTCCCGCAGAATCGGCAGTGCCGTCGTGTGGAAGTCGGCGAAGCCGTCGTCGAAGGTCAGCACCACGCTGCGCTCTGGCAGGGGTTGGTGTCGATCCTGTGCTGTCATCGCCTCTGTGACGGTGAGGGTCTGGTATCCGGCACCGGCGAGGAAGGCCATGTGGCTGGCGAAGTCCGTGGGATGCATGGCAAACCGCTCGAATCCGGGCGCTGCCGCGGGCGAGATGCTGTGGTACATCAGGATCGGCAGGCTGTCGAGCATGCCCCCGCCGCCCTGCGTCGTGCTGGACGTTGTCGCGGAGAAGGAGTCGCTCACTGGCGCTCCCTCTTGCCCAGGCGCGCCTGCGCGCGTGCGCTACGGACATACGCGAACGGCCCGGCGAGCATGCCCATCCTCTGCTCGCGGCGCAGGCTGGGCGGGAAGTCGCGCATGGTCGCTGTGGTCAGCGAGTCGCGTCCACGCAAGTCGCGGAAGGCTGTGGGTATCAGCGCCACTAGCGTTCCCAGGACCTTCGGGTCGCGGCGCATCAGGGCTGCGTAGTACGCGGTGAGGCCAGTGCCATAGCCGCGGAGCTGGCGACTGAGACCCGCGAGGTCGGCATAGTGGTGGTGGCGGACAAATGCCGAGGGCTGATATGCCATCCGGTAGCCGCCCAGGAGTACTCGCGAGAAGGCGTAAGTGTCCTCGCCTCCACAAGCGACGGTTCCGGCGCCAAGTGCGACGTCGAACCCGCCTATGGCTAAGAGCGCCTCTCGGCGGAAGGCCATGTTGCCACCCGCGCCGAAGGGCGGGAGCGGATAGACGGGGCTCTGCCCGTCTTGCGCAGAGAACACCGCCGGGGTGAAGCCACGCCCCTTGCTGTGCCCCCCGAACTGCTCGAACCACTCCTGAGCCTGGGTGTCCAGCGCAGCGGGCAGGATCATCCCAGACACGCAGCCGATGTCGTCACCCGACGTGAAGGCACGAAGCAGCTCGGCCAACCAGTAGGGGTCAGCTACCTCGTCGTCATCCAGGAACGCGATCAGGTCCCCGTGGGCCGCTGCGACACCGGCGTTGCGCGCCCAAGAGAGTCCAGGACGGTCCTCGCGCACATACCTGCAGTCCAGCGGAGCCTCCGCGACCACAGCCTGGACCTCGTCGGTCGTGGGCGCGTTGTCGACGACGATGACCTCGAAGTCCGGGTAGTCCTGGCCGGCCAGCTTCTTGAGGCAGCCGGCCAGCTGCGGAGCGCGGTCGCGGGTACTGATCACGACGCTGAACAAGGGTGCGCTCGCGAGCACCTTCTCCCGAGTCTGCACGTGGGGCATCGAGGCGGGGTCGAGTCCCCGTCCCTTGGTCGCAAACCGTCCTTCGGTGGCAAGCTCGGACGCGACCGGCAAACCCGCGGCGATCAGGCGTTCGTCGACCTGTCCACCGAAGTGGTCGAGGATCCGCCGGCCGAGTTCAGCGGAAGCCATGCCGGTGTCATCGATATTGAGCTCCAGGTAGCCCAGCGGCTCCGTCGCCAGCCGGACCAGGACCCAGACACTGCGGCTCTGGCCGCTCGGCGACGGGACAAGGGCGGGCAAAGTGCCGCAGATCTCGACTTCAGTCAGCTCGACAGGGGTGAAGCCCTCCCGGAGGACCCCAACGTCCTGCGACACGCTCACCAGCCGATCTCCGAAGGGCTTGGCTTCAGCCTGACCCAGGGACCTTTTGCACGACGATCTGCGAGGGCCTTCCGGTGGTGTTCGACGAAGATCGTCCGAAGCACTCTTATCCCGTCGCTGAATGCATTGAGGTTACTGACTCCATGAATCCTGTCCTTTTCGACACTTGGAACTTCGGTAACCGTTAGCAGGGCAGCGGCCACCCTGCAGTTGAGAAGCGTCTCGACCTCAAAACCGTCGCCCCACACCATTCCATTAGCGGCAATCTTCTGCGGATTCACCATCTGAAGATCGACAGGCGGCAAATCGAGGTCCTCGAGAATATCAGGCCAGAACGCGTTATAGCCATAGCAAAGATCTGTGAAGCTGGTACCGAAAAGGGCGTTGGTCAGACCGCTGAGGGCGCGGTTCCCCGCGCTTCGAAGGTGCGTGATGTCCTGACTGCCGCCCCCCTCAAGACGCCTGCTGCCCTTGGCGAAGTCCGCGCCGGCACCCAGAGCGTCGACGAAGCGGGGGATCTCTTGGGGATCTGCCGAACCGTCGGCGTCGAACATGACGATGATGTCGCCTGTCGCCGCGGTAAACCCGCAGGCCAGAGCGTTTCCCTTACCGCAACGCGATTGATTCACCACTCGAATCGACGGCATGACACGCTGAGCCGTCGCGACTGTGTCATCAGTGGAATGCCCGTCCACCAGGATGACTTCGTGAACCGGTGGCAGCTCTGGAAGTATTAGCTCCAGGTTACGCGCCTCATTCATGGCAGGAACAACAATGCTGACACGTGGTGTTCGTGGACTGAGGCGCCGGTCTTCACATAACCTGTGTCGAACATTTTTTGACGTGTATTCGACGGACTCTTTGACGTGCTCCACGGTGAAATACCTCCCTCTTTCTTTCGCTGTCGCGCACCGCTGGCGATCCCCCTGTATCCGTTTAGTACGAATTATCCCCTGTGCGCTGGTTTATTCCCTATGTCCTATTTGGTCCTGGTTACCCCCAAGTACCCTCCGGTAAAGAACGCGTAAAGAACGCGTAAAGAAAGCGTAAAGCGGGACCATCGTTCATGTCAACGTTCGGCCGACTCTCTTTAGGAGTTCGCCCGACCTGTGGGTAGTACCTTCGCCCTACCTGCAGGTAGTACGTTCGCCCGATCTGGGCAGAACTTGTGAAGAACTTGAGCGGGGCCACGGTCATCCGCTAGCATTTTTAGTGAGATCTACGCCGTGGCTTGCGCCCGACGAAGGCGATTCGGATGGGGATGTTCCTTTGACAACACAGCCTGCGATGCATGCTGCCCCCTCAGCGTCTGTCCCCTCGGTGTCTGTCATCATCGCGGCCTTCGCCGACGAACGGTGGGGTGATCTGGTCGAGGCCGTGGATTCGGTCTCGGGGCAGTCCCACCCCGCGCAAGAGACCATCGTCGTCATCGATCACAATGGGCGCCTCTTCTTGAGGGCGACGGCAGAGTTCGCGGGGGTCAGGGTGCTCGAGAACGCCTTGGTGCACGGTGCGTCGGGGGCGCGCAATACCGGTGTTGCGGCCTCGACCTCGGATGTGGTCGTCTTCATGGACGACGATGCGACCGCCGACCCGCATTGGCTGAAGCACCTGATCACCCCGTTCGAGCGGTCCGCCGTCATCGGTGTGGGTGGTCGTCTGGAACCGGCCTGGTCAACGAGACGCCCCAGGTGGTTCGCTCCGGAGTTCGACTGGGTGGTCGGCGGGTCGTACCGAGGCATGCCTGAGCGGGTAACTCCGATCCGCAACGTCTGGAGCGGGAACATGGCGATCAGGCGTGAAGTGTTCGACGCCATCGGCGGCTTCCGGGTCGGCTTCGGTAAGACGGGCGCTCGCTCGCGTCCCGAGGACACCGACCTGTGCCTGCGGGCAGGCGCCGTTCACGAGGGGACCTATTGGGTCTTCCAGCCGGCGGCGTTGGCACATCACAAGGTGCCGGCATCCCGCGAGCAGTTCCGGTTCTTCGTTCGGCGCTGCTTTGCTGAGGGGCAGGGCAAGGCGGATCTTGGCGCGCTGGTTGATCGGACCACTGCAATGTCCAGCGAGAAGTCCTACGCTCGCACAGTGCTCCCCAGAGGTGTCGTCATCGGGCTCGGCGAAGCCATCAGGGGGGACCCCATGGGGGCGGCCCGCTCAGGTGTCATCTTGCTCGGGCTCGCGGCCGCCACCGCCGGTCTGGCCAGCGAACGGTGGGTGCAGCGGTTCGGTCACTCGCGACGCTCCGTGGACAGGCCCGAGGGTGCCGATGCGCATTCTCGTTGACCAGAGCGGCTATGACCTGCTCAACGTGGGCGATGTAGCCATGCTTCAGGCCTGTGTCGGGCGTCTCCGTGTGCTCTGGCCGCAGGCGAACATCGCCGTGATCTGCCACGATGCGGATCGACTCGCACAGTACTGCCCGGGAACCACGCCCGTGCGGGCCGGCCTGGGCAGGCCCGGCTCTATGCCGGGAATCCTGGAGCGGGTACGTCTTGGTCTCGGCCAGGTTCACAAGATGGCCCGTCCATACATCTCAGTTGATCGTCGCCGGACCCGGCATGAGCGGGCGCCGCGGTCCCTGACGGGTGCCGTCAGGTGGGCAGACGTCGTCGTGGCCTCCGGAGGCGGCTACCTCAACGACACCTGGTGGTGGCATGGTTTCGGCGTGCTCAGCGTGCTGGATCTCGCGCAGCGGCTCGGCAAACCGACGGCCATGTTCGGCCAGGGCCTCGGGCCACTGACGCACCCCGTGCTACGACGCCAGGCGCGACGGGTGCTCCCGCGCTTGCACGTCCTCGGTCTTCGTGAGGCCGTGACCGGATCGCCTCTCGCTGAGGTGTTGGGCGTTCCGGCGGGCCGTGTCGTGGTGACGGGGGATGACGCGCTGGATCTGGTCAGCTCTGTCGCGACAGACACCGCGGGCAAGCCCAGGGCCGAGGAGGCTTTGGGAGTCAATGCCAGGATCTCCGGCTATGCCGGCGTGGACGGGCCGGTTGCCGGTCTCGTGGGCGCGACCCTGGCCAGAGTGGTTGCAGACAAGAGAGCGGCCGTGATCGGACTTCCGGTCTCTCGCTACGAGCGGGACTCTGACCTGTCGAGCATCCGTTCGCTCTGGCCAGGCCCGCTCCCGGCAGGCAGCGTTGTCCAGGATCTGGAGACGCCTGGCGCACTGGCAGCCGCGGCCGCGGGATGCCGAGCCGTCGTGACCGGCAGCTACCACGCTGCAGTGTTCGCCCTGGCCGCTGGTGTGCCGACCGTCTGCCTGAGCAACTCCGACTACTACAACGCCAAGTTCTCAGGGATCGCCGCGTTGTTCCCGGCCGCCACGGAGATCGTCCCGCTCACCGGAAGAGACCTCGAGCGGCGGCTGACAGAGGCAATCGACCGGACCTGGGATGCCGACGAGATATCACGTCAGGCAACCCGTGAGCTGGCAAGGACCCAGGCTAAAGCCTCGGTGGGCCTGTATGTGCGGTTCGCCAAGCGCGTCGACAAGGAGGCCGGCGGCGACAACGCCCCTGCCCTCAACGGCGAGGTTGCGTAGATGACATAAGTAGATGGCATAGCCTGCGGGGGGAGCCAGCCGTCGCGGATCTCTCTGTCAACCTCTCGGATGAGGATTCAATGTTCAAGCACGCACCAAGCTCGGGAAATGATCCATGGTGCCCGTGACAGGTTGTGTCTGCGGCCACTCCGGTGAGCTTCACCGTCACTACCGGAGCGGTTCAGACTGTGCCACCTGCGGTCCCAGGGACTGCCCGCGATTCCGTCGCAAGGCCCTTCGACCATTGTCCTGGGGTGCCGGGGGACGCGGACGCGAGCGCAGCTGACTCGCCCAACTGGGCTTGTATCACTTGAAGTGTCTCCCAGTGACGGTGGCGGTCACTTACGGTGGCCATGGGAGGGGCCTCGGTGGCGGCGGTTTCCGGTTGAGCTTCGGGCTCGTGAAAGAGATCGTCGGACGGGGCCAGTCTCTCCGGGGTCACCGGTTATCAGGACACCCGACATGGTGCGAAAGTCTTTGCGGGGTCAAAGGTGGGTTTTTGCCTCAGGCCGCAGGACGAGATCGATGCCGGGGTAACGGGCTGGGGCGGCGGTGAGGTGCTCACACAGCTTGCCACCGGCGTGCGCCACCAGGGATGAGGGGAGATGGGTCGTCATCACGTTCACCATTTTCGCGTCTGGTCCGTACTAAAACACCGCATGGGTATATCTCACACCAAAGCAGGGGGACGAGCCCCGAAAACATTAATCTGCAGGTCAACGAGCCGACGCGGCGCCCAGGCCAACCGCTATGTCCCCCTGGTTATAGAGCACGTCGCTCCGGCAACACATCCGCAGGTCACCGGGCCGGGGAGGCCCCAATACCTTCAACTTAAGGTTACATGGGTGTAGTTTGGGTGCATGGGCCGTGCGGGACAGAAGGTACTGAAGGACGAGGACGCTCTGGGGGACCGGGTCTCGTTGGGGCTGTTGGCGCGGGCGTTCCCGCGGGCAACGGTTGAGGCGGTCGTGCAGGCAGCGGGGGCGCGGGAGCAGCGGACACGGATGCTGCCGTCGTGGCTGGTTGTCTACTACGTGCTGGCGTTGGCGTTGTTCATGGACATGGGCGGCGGCCGGGTGA
>OCZT010005240.1_pt1 | contig 12972 bp, 11 predicted proteins | sample 1539031 | NCBI WGS metagenome assembly OCZT01 (sample SAMEA3539308, study PRJEB22396) | soil metagenome | biome: tundra; feature: field; material: soil | place: USA | collected 2010-05 | depth 0.15 m | reverse complement strand
TCGACTTGCATGTGTTAAGCACGCCGCCAGCGTTCGTCCTGAGCCAGGATCAAACTCTCCGTTGAATGTCTATTAACAACCGCAGCTATTGCTGACGGATTGTTGACATAAGGGAGCTTCCTCGACCGGTCTAATTGATCGGTTCCGGAAGCGATCATGGCCATCGTAGTGAGATCAGTTCGTGATAATCACGAGCCGCCTCACTGACGAGGTTTTGGTGCTTTAAAGTGCACTGGCTTTTAGCACGCTGTTGAGTTCTCAAGAAACGGGCGCGCACCTTCTCGGAACTTTCGTTCCTGTCCGGGGCAACCACTCTACATTACCAGGCTTGGAATCTCGTGTCAACTCTGTTCGCTAGAACTTTGCTAACCCTTGAACCTTGCCTCGCCATCAGACTACCTCCTGTTCGGACCAGTGCGCACAGCACAAGGCTTAATCAGAAGGATTCGCTGGTGGCTTCCCTGGACCTGGCCGCTTTCGCGTCCATCCCCTCGGGCAAGAAGAACTCTAGGGGTGCTTGGCACCTTCGTCAAATCGACGGTGTCTACGGGGTATTACAGCAGGTCAGACGCGGTGTTACAGGACGTAGGCGCGCGTGCGCCGCCGAACGGGGCGGGCGAGACGGCATCCGGACCCGCCTAATCGCCGCGGAATTCTTTCTGGCACAGGACGTGACAGGTGCCATTAGAGCCCCGCGTTTACGCTCAGAGCGTTGTATAACGGCGCATGAATGCGTCATCTGGACACCACTTCGACCGCGCCGACCGTGCGCTTGCCCACCCGCAGGATCAGGTAACGACCATGCAGCAAATCCTCACGGCCGGGCACCGCGTCTTCCGACGTCACCTTGCGGTTGTTCAGGTACGCACCGCCCTCCGCAATCGCCCTCCTGGCCGCTGACTTGCTCGGTACGATCTTGAGCTCGGCCATCAGGTCGACGACGGCCGGCCGGGCGGCCCCGGCGAACACCTGAACGGAAGGTACTTCCGCCACCGCGGCGGCGAGGGTTTGCTCGTCTACCTCGGCCAGGTCGCTGCGGCCGAACAGGGCCTGGCTGGCCGCGATCGCGCGAGTGGTTTCCTCGGCGCCGTGGACGAGCGTGGTCATCTCCTGCGCCAGGGCGCGCTGGCCCGCCCGGGCGGCCGGCCGGCCGGCGCTTTCGCGCGTCAGCTGTTCGATCTCCTCCCGTGACCGAAAGCTGAATACCCGCAGCAGACCGGGCACCTCCGCGTCGGACACGTTCAGCCAGAACTGGTAGAACACGTACGGCGGCATCAGGTCGGCGCTGAGCCAGATGGCTCCGCCCTCGGTCTTGCCGTACTTGGTCCCATCCGGCTTGGTGATCAGCGGCGTGGCCAGCGCGTGCACGGACGCCCCCTGCACCGACCTGATCAGCCCGACCCCGGCGACCAGGTTGCCCCACTGGTCGCTGCCGCCGACCTGCACGGTGCAGCCGTACCGCCGGTAAAGCTCCAGGTAGTCCAGCGCCTGGAGTAGCTGGTAGCTGAACTCGGTGTAGCTGATCCCGCCGGCTTCCAGCCTGGCCTTGACCGACTCCCGGTCCAGCATCCGGTTGACCGAGAAGTGCTTGCCGATATCTCGCAGGAACTCAAGCACCGGCATCGGCCCGGTCCAGTCCAGGTTGCTCACGATCAGCGCGCTGGCCGGGCCGGCGTCGAAGTCAAGGAACCGGGATACCTCACCGCGGATCCGCTGCACCCACTGGTCCACCACCTCCCGCGGGTTCAGCACCCGCTCGGCCGACTTGCCGCTCGGGTCGCCGATCAGTCCGGTCGCCCCGCCGACCAGCCCGATCGGGCGGTGCCCGGCGAGCTGCAGGCGGCGCAGCGTCACCAGCTGCACGAGATTCCCGATGTGCAGCCCGGGAGCGGTCGGATCGAAGCCGCAGTACACCGTGACCCGACCGGAATTCAGCGCCGCCCGCAGCTCGTCGAGGTCGGTCGTAACGGCGAGCAGGCCCCGCCAGGAGAGTTCGTCGATGATGTCGTCCACGCCTGCATGGTGCCATCTTCGGGTCGCTAGGGGGTAACCAGTTTGCGGTGGCGCGGGACATGCGGCCGGTACACCGAGACGGTCGGCTCGCCCGCGAACCAGAACCGCCATGGCACCTCGGCCGCCATGGAGACTCCGACCCGGGGCCCGCAGACGATGTCTGGAGAACGAGCCGTGGTGCTTGCGCCCGGACTTGTCCCTGGCGCCCGGACCCGGAGCGCCGCCGACGCCGCGCAGACGTCCACACCGTCCAGCGACCTGTCGATGTCGAGCGCCCGGCAGAGCCTGGCCGGCCCGCGAGCCAGGTCACGCAGGGCGAGCCGGGCCTGATCCGGCGTATCCGGGGCGCCGCCGGGGTTGCGGCGGGACCGCCGCGCCCGGGCCAGGTTCTCCCCCTCGATGACCGCCCCCGCCCGCAGCAGGACCGCGGACGCGCTGTCCTTCCCCCGGCAGACCAGGTTTACGCAAAAGTGCATGCCGTAGGTGAAATACACGTAGGCGTGGCCGGGCGGCCCGAACATGACCGCGTTCCGCCGGGTCTGGCCCCGGTAGGCATGGGACGCCGGATCGGTCTGGCCGGCGTACGCCTCGACCTCGGTGAGCTCGATCGCGACCAGGCCGGCCGCCGTCTCGTGCTCCAGGACGCAGCCGAGCAGCTCCGGCGCGACCTCGGCGGCAGGCCGGGCAAAGAAGTCACGCGAGATCGGCACCTACCGCTACCCCACGTCCTGCGCCCAGGCGGCGTGGCTCTCGACCGTCGCCCGCAACGCGGCGAGCTGCTCGGCGACCCGTTCCGGTGCCGTACCGCCGTGGCCCTGACGCGCCGCCAGGGCGCCCTCGACCGTCAGCACCTGGCGGACGTCGGGCGTCAGGTACTCCGAGACCTTGGCCAGATCAGCGTCGCTCACCTCGTCCAGGTCGCGGTCGTGGACCTGACACCACACCACCAGGTGCCCGACCACCTCATGCGCCTCACGGAACGGGACGCCGCGGCGCACCAGGTACTCGGCCAGGTCAGTGGCGAGCGTGAACCCGACCGACGCGCCGCGACTCAGCTTGTCGGGATTGATCCGCAGCGTCGCGATCAGGCCGGCCATGGCCGGGAGCACGAGCAGGAGCGTGTCGACCGCGTCGAAGACCGGCTCCTTGTCCTCCTGCAGATCCCGGTTGTAGGTGAGCGGCAGGCCCTTCAGCGTGACGAGCAGGCCGGTCAGCCCGCCGATCAGGCGGCCCGCCTTGCCCCGGGCCAGCTCGGCCACGTCCGGGTTCTTCTTCTGCGGCATGATCGAGGAACCGGTCGCATAGGCGTCGTCGATCTCGACCCAGCCGAACTCCGCCGACGACCAGAGCACGATCTCCTCGCCGAGCCGGGACAGGTGCACCCCGATCAGCGCCGCGGCGAAGCAGAATTCGGCCGCGAAGTCACGGTCGCTGACCGCGTCCATGGAGTTCGGCGCCGCTTCGGCGAAACCGAGCTCGGCGGCGAGCACCTGCGGATCGACCGGCAGCGAGGACCCGGCCAGCGCACCGGACCCGAGCGGGCTGACCGCGGCGCGCTTGTCCCAGTCCCGCAGCCGGCTGACGTCGCGGGCGAACGCCTGGACGTGCGCGAGCAGCTGGTGGCCGAACAGCACCGGCTGGGCATGCTGCAGGTGGGTCATGCCGGGGGCGGCCACATTACCGCATCCCGCCGCCTGGTCGATCAGCGCGGTCTCGAGCTCGGCCAGCCTGCTCGCGACCAGCCGGGCGTTGTCCCGCAGGTACAGCCGCAGGTCGGTGGCGACCTGGTCGTTGCGGCTGCGGCCGGCCCGCAGCTTGCCGCCGAGCGCGCCGAGCCGTTCGAGCAACCCTCGCTCCAGCGCGGTATGCACGTCCTCGTCGGTGATCGTAGGCCGGAACGCCCCGGTCGCGCACGCCCGGTCCAGGTCATCAAGGGCCTTGAGCATGGCGCTGAGCTCATCGTCGGTCAGCAGGCCGGCCCGGTGCAGCACGCGAGCGTGCGCCTGGGAAGCGCGCAGATCGTACCGGGCCAGCCGCCAGTCGAACTGCACGCTGACGGATAGCCGGGCCAGCGCGTCGGCGGGTCCGGCACCGAACCGTCCGCCCCACAGCCGCGTCGACTCCCCCCCGGAGTCGCCCGAATCCCCTGCAGCTTGTCCCGGTGCTTCCACAATTCTTCTTTCTATCGCAGTAATGCCTCAGTTTTGTCGCACTGGCGGGCGGCGCGGCGGTGGGTGGCTGAAAGCGGAGACGATCATCGTCGACGTTCGGCGCGGCGCAGGAAATCCGCCGTCAGGGCGTCGCCACCCGCCGGGTCACGCGCGATGATCAGGACCGTGTCGTCCCCGGCGACGGTGCCGAGGATCGACGGCAGGGCCGCATGGTCGATGACGGAGGCGAGGAACTGCGCGGCCCCGGCCGGTGTCCGCAGGACGACGAGGTTCCCGCTCGCCTCGGCCGAGGTCATCAGCTCACCCAGGTACCGGGCCAGCCGCGCGTCCCGGGCCGACTCCGCTGTGTGCACCCGCTGCCTCTGGGGCCCGCGGTGGCCCGAGGGAGCCTGCGGATCTTGCGAGGTCTCGGCTGGCTCCAGGCCTGCGGTGGTCTGGGACGTCAGCGCGTCTTGAGAGGTGAGAAGGTTCTGGGAGGTACCGGGGCCGGGGCGCGAGCCGGGGCCGCCCGGTTCCTCCGGCAGGGCGTAGACGAGCGCGCCGCCGGTGGCCCGCAGCCGCACCACGCCGAGTTCATCGAGGTCCCGGGACAGGGTCGCCTGGGTCACGTGCACGCTGGCGTAACGCTCGAGCAGGTCGGCCAGCTCCTCTTGCGAGCGGACCTGCTCGCGGGCGAGGATAGCGGCGATCCGCGCGTGCCTAGCCGTCTTGGTCACCGGGGTAGCCGGGTTCATGCCCGCTCCAGCAGCCAGGCCAGCAGCGCCTTCTGAGCATGCAGCCGGTTCTCCGCCTGCTCCCAGACCACGCTGTTGGGCCCGTCGAGCACCTCGGCGCTGATCTCTTCACCGCGGTGTGCCGGCAGGCAGTGCAGTACCAGGCAGCCGGGCCGGGCCAGCGCCAGCTTCGGACCGTCCAGCCGGTAGGAGTCACCGGTCCCGTCGGCGCCGAAGGCGGCCAGCCGTTCCGCCCGCTCGCCTTCGGTCCCCATCGAGGTCCACACGTCGGTCGCGATCACGTCGGCGTCCCGGCACGCCACCCGGGGGTCGGTGTAGCACGCGACCTCCCCGCCGCTCTGGCGGGCGATCTGTCCGGCGGCGGCCATGACCGCGGGGCCGGGGCGGAAGGTCTCCGGTGAGCCGATGCGCACCCGCATCCCGGCGGTCGCCCCGCCGAGCAGGTAAGAGCGCGCCATGTTGCTCGCGCCGTCGCCGAGGAAGGTCAGCGTCCGGCCAGCCAGCGAGCCGTAGTGCGCCCGGATCGTCTGCAGGTCGGCGAGGACCTGGCAGGGATGGAACTGATCGGTGAGCGCGTTGACCACCGGTACGGTCGCGACCGAGGCCAGCGCCTCGATCCGCTCCTGGCCGGAGGTGCGCCAGGCGATCGCGGCGACCTGCCGGGTCAGCACCCGGGAGACGTCCTCGATCGTCTCGCCCCGGCCCAGGTGGGTCGTCTGGGTGTCAATGAGGAGCGGGTGCCCGCCGAGTTCGGCGATGCCGACGGTGAACGACACCCTGGTACGCAGCGATGGCTTGTCGAACAGCACGGCCACCGCGCGCGATCCGGCCAGCGGCTGCCACCCGAACCTGTCCTTTTTCATCTCCTCGGCCAGGTCGAGGACCCCGGCCTGCTCATCGGGCGTGAGATCGTCGTCCCGCAGGAAGTGCCTCGGCATCAGGCCGCCCCCTGGATCGCGTCCAGGATCCCGGGCAGCGCCGCGGTGACCTGGCCGGCCTGGGCGGCGGACAAGATCAGCGGCGGCGCGAGCCTGACCGCGTTCGGCTGGACCGCGTTCACCAGGAACCCGGCCTGCCGGGCGGCCGCCTCCACCTGCGCGGCCACGTCGGCCGTCAGCACCAGGGCCAGCCAGAGCCCGGTGCCGCGCACGCTCGCAAGCAGCGGGTGCCTGACCGCCTCCAGGCCCGCCGCCAGGTGGGCGCCGACATCGGTGACGTGAGCCAGCAGGCCGTCGCGCTCGATCACCTCGAGCACCGCCAGGGCCGCGGCGCAGGCGACCGGGTTGCCGCCGAAGGTGGAACCGTGGTCGCCCTTGGCAAAGCCAGTGCCGCAGGCGCCGAGGCCCACGCAGGCCCCGATCGGAAGCCCGCCGCCCAGCCCCTTGGCCAGGGTCAGCACGTCGGGCCGCACGCCTTCGGCCTGGTGCGCGAACCAGATCCCGGTCCGTCCGATCGCGCTTTGGATCTCATCGAGCACCAGCAGCGCGCCGGCCTGGTCGCAGATCTCGCGCGCGGCGGGCAGGTAGCCCGCGGGGGGCGGTACGACCCCGCTCTCCCCCAGGGTGGGCTCGAGGAAGACCGCCGCGACGTCAGCTCCGACCGCTGCGCGCAGCGCGTCGGCGTCACCGTAGGGGACGAACCGTACGGTCCGGCCGTACGGTCCGAACGGCGCCCGGATGGACTCCTTGCCGGTCAGCGAGAGCGCGCCCAGGGTCCGGCCATGGAAGCCACCCTCGGCGGCCACGATGACCGGCCGGGACGGACCCTGGATCCGGAGCACGAGCTTGAGCGCGGCCTCGTTGGCCTCGGTGCCCGAGTTCGCGAAGAACACCCGCCCGTCCGCGGCGAGCAGGCTGAGCAGCCGTTCGGCGAGCTCGATCTCGCGCTCGTGCAGGAAGAGGTTGGAGGTGTGGGCCACGGCGGCGACCTGGCGGCTGACCGCCTCGACGATGGCCGGGTGGGCGTGCCCGAGTGAGCTCACCGCGATCCCGGCGATCAGGTCCAGGTACTCGCGCCCGTCCGCGTCCCACACCAGGCAGCCCGCGCCCCGGCTGATCGCCACCGGGGGCACGCCGTAGTTCGGCATGATCGCCGCCGCGAACCGCTTCTGCAGCGACTCGGTTTCGCTCATTGTTCCGGGGCTCCTTCCTGCACGACCATGGTGCCGATGCCGGAATCGGTAAAGATCTCGAGCAGGACGGCGTGGCTGAGACGGCCGTCAAGGACATGGGCGTGCGGGACGCCGCCGCGCACGGCGGTCAGGCACGCCTCCATCTTGGGGATCATCCCGGCCGAGAGCCCGGGCAGCAGCCGCTCGAGCTCGGGCACGGTGAGCTGGCTGATCACCTCGGCCGACGAGGGCCAGTCCCGGTACAGACCCGCCACGTCGGTGAGCACCACGAGCTTGGCCGCGCCGAGGGCCACCGCGAGCGCGGCGGCGGCGGTGTCCGCGTTCACGTTGTAGACCTCGCCGTCCTGTCCCCCGGCCACGCTCGACACGACCGGGATCCGGCCATCGGCCAGCAGCGCCTCGATCGCGCCGCAGTCGGTCTTCACGATCTCGCCGACCAGGCCGATGTCGACCGTCTGGCCGTCGACGACCGCCGCCTTGCGGATCGCGGTGAAGGTGCTGGCATCTTGCCCGGACATGCCCACGGCGAACGGGCCGTGCCGGTTGATCAGGCCGACCAGGTCTTTGTTCACCTTGCCGGACAAGACCATCCGGACGACCTCCATCGTCTCCGGCGTGGTGACCCGGAGCCCCGCGGTGAACGTGGACTCCACCCCGAGCCGGCCGAGCTCTTCGGTGATCTGCGGGCCGCCGCCGTGCACCACGACCGGGCGCAGCCCGGCGTAGCGGAGGAAGACCAGGTCCTGGGCGAAGGCCAGGCGCAGCGGTTCCTCCGTCATGGCGTGGCCGCCATACTTGATCACCACGGTCCGGCCGTGGAATTGCTTCAGCCAGGGCAGCGCCTCGATCAGTGTCGCCGCCTTGGCGGACGCGACCAGGTGCCCGTCGCCGTTCACCCTGCCGCTGGCCACGATCATGTGGAGTAGGCCGAATTCTCGTGGACGTAGGCGACGGTCAGGTCGGTGGTCAAGATGATGGCGGAGTGCGGCCCCGCGGACAGGTCCACGGTGATCGTCACGTCCTTCGGCCTCAGGTCCACCTTCGAGCGCTCATCACCGGCGGCGCCGTGGCGGCAGACCCAGATACCGTTGATCGCCACGTTCAGCCGGTCGGGTTCGAAGACCGCGTCCGTGGTGCCCACCGCGCTCAGCACCCGGCCCCAGTTGGGATCCTCGCCACCGATGGCGCACCTGAGCAGGTTATTCCGTGCGACGGCCCGCCCGGCGGTCACCGCGTCAGCCTCCGACGCGGCCCCGACCACCTCGATCGTGATCATCTTCTCGGCACCCTCGGCGTCCAGCTGGAGCTGCCTGGCCAGGTCCGCGCACACCTCGGTGAGCGTCACGATGAAATCGGCGCGGGCCGGGGTGACGCCCGCCGCCCCGCTGGCCAGCAGCAGCACCGTGTCGTTGGTGGACATGCAGCCGTCGGCGTCCAGCCGGTCGAAGGTCACCGAGGTGGCCGACCGCAGCGCGGAATCAAGCTCGGCGGGCGGAAGGTCGGCATCGGTAGTGAGCACGCACAACATGGTGGCCAGCGCCGGGGCCAGCATTCCGGCGCCCTTGGCCATCCCGCCGATGGTGTAGCCGCCTGCGCCGCGCCGGAAGGCGATCTTCACCACGGTGTCGGTCGTCCTGATCGCGTCGGCAGCGGCCAGGCCGCCGGCCCGGGAGGCTTCCGCGACCGCGGCGTCGACGCCGGGGAGGAGCTTGTCCATGGGTAGGCGCTCGCCGATCAGGCCGGTCGAGCAGACGGCGATCTCCCCTGCCCCTTCGCCGAGGGCGGCGGCCAGGTGCTCGGCGGTGGCGTGCGTGTCCTGGAAGCCAAGCGGGCCGGTGCAGGCATTGGCCCCGCCGGAGTTGAGCACCACGGCCCGGACCCGGCCACCCCGCACGACCTCGCGGGTCCAGATCACCGGAGCGGCCTGCACCCGGTTGGAGGTGAATACGGCGGCGGCGGACCGTGAAGGTCCGTCGTTCAGGACGACGGCGACGTCCGGATCAGGGGACCGCTTCAATCCGGCTATCACTCCGGCGGCGCGGAACCCCTGCGGGGCGGTCACGCTCATGGCGCTACTCCGTGTGCGGTCAGGCCGGCGGTTTCCGGCAGGCCGAGCATGAGGTTGGCGATCTGTACCGCCTGGCCGGCCGCGCCCTTGACCAGGTTGTCCAGGGCGCAGACGACGATAACGCGGCCGGCATGGGTGTCGGCCGCAGCTTGCAGATGGGCCGCGTTGGACCCGAAGGTCGCACCCGTGGCCGGCCACCGGCCCTCGGCCAGCAGGTGGACGAACGGCTCCCCCGCGTAAGCCTGCGCCAGCGCGGCCCGGACCTGCCCAGCCCCGGCCGAGCCAGCCCCGGCCGACGAGGTCAGCCGGGCGGTGCAGGTGGCCAGGATGCCGCGCGACATCGGGGCCAGCGTCGGCGTAAACGAGACAGTCACCGGGCTGGGATGAGGTAGGCGGGTCCGTTCGGAAAAAAGGGCTTGCTCTATTTCTGGGGTATGCCGGTGCGTGCCCCCGGCCTGGTAGGCCGACATCGACCCCATGACCTCGCTGCCAAGCAGGTCAAGCTGGGCCGAGCGGCCCGCGCCCGACGTTCCCGAGGCGGCGACGATCACGATGTCGGCGGGGTCGGCCAGCCCCGCGGCCAGCAGCGGGGCAAGGGCGAGGATCGAGGCGGTGGCGTAGCAGCCGGGCGCGGCCACCTTGGTCGAGGCCTTGATCGCGGCGCGAGCCCCGGGCAGCTCGGGCAGGCCGTAGGTCCACTGGCCGGCGTACGGTGTCGGATAGTACCGCGTCCAGGCCTCCGGGTCGCCGAGCCTGAAGTCGGCACTCAGGTCGATGATCTTCAGCTCAGCCGGGAGCCGGGCGGCCAGCTGCGCCGACTCCCCGTGCGGAAGAGCGGTGAAAAGCAGGTCGGCCTCGGCCAGGATGTCCGGGTCAGTGCTGGTGAACACGCTGTCGTTGAGGCCACGATGGCCGGTCAGCTGCGGATGCACCGCGGTCACCGGCGTCCCGGCGCTGCTGCCCGCGGACACCGGGCCGATCTCGAGGTCCGGATGACCGGCCAGCAGGCGCAGTAGTTCGCCCCCGGCGTACCCGCTGGCCCCCGCTACCGCCACCCTCGCACCCATATGCCTGGCCCTGTCCCTCGCGTCGCGCCGTCTTGGAATATTATTCATCATACCGCATTAATATGCAAAACGTCAGGCGGCATAGGCTGGGAACATGGAGCGGGACGGCAGGCGAGGACACACCCGGCGGGGGTATTCCGGCGGCCGCCGCGCGGTGCTGAGGGCGGGTGGCTGCCTGCTGTTCCTGGCGGGCTGCTGCGCGGTGCTCACGACGGGCTGCTCCTCCGCGAAGGCGACGTCGGGCGCCGGGGCGACCTGCGGCACCACGCGCACCGCGGCGAACGTGCCGGTCGTTATCAAGATCACCAAGGGCACCGTGACCTGCGGCACGGCGCTGCAGGTGGAGAACGAGTACGCGGCCAAGATCAGGGACGGCCAGGTGCGGGGCAACGGCGGCGGCGCGCCGGTCACGGTAAGCGGGTGGACCTGCCAGGGGTATGCCACCCCGGAGATGCTAAGCACGGGCAACGCGTCGCAGTGCCATACCAGCGGCGCCGCGATCCTCGCCGTCCTCCCGGTGCCCTCCCCCGCGACCACCGCGGCCTAACCGGCCACCGTCACGAACCGGCGGAGCGGCTCGCCAGGGGGCGGAACACGCTGAACGTGTCGGAAGGGGGTCCGCCTGTGGCGTTGACTGCGCGCGGGATGCTGCTGACCGCGCTGAGGCCCCGGGTCGTGCTGATCATCTGAACCTGGTCGCGGCCGCCGGCCTTGGCCCGGTACAGCGCCGCGTCGGCCGCGGCCATCAGGTCGGTGTATTCACGCTGGCTCCCGCTGTCCAGCGCGGCCACCCCGATCGACACCGTGGCGTGCACCCTTTCGCCGCCGGACGCGCCGGGAGCGATAATGCTCAGCCCGGCGATGGTGGCGCGTACCCGTTCGGCGATCCGGAAGGCGTCGACCGCCCGGGTCTGCGGCAGCAGCAGCGAGAACTCCTCGCCCCCGAACCGCCCCGCCAGGTCGTAGTCGCGCAGCTCGCTGCTCAGCGTGCGGGCTATCTCCTTGATCACCAGATCACCGACCAGATGACCGTAGGTGTCGTTGATCCCTTTGAACTTGTCGATGTCAAGCAGGGCCACCGCCAGCGGCGACCGGGTCCGCACGGCCCGGCCGACCTCCGCGGTCGACTCGCGCTCCCAGGTCGCCGCGTTCAGCAGACCCGTCTTAGAATCGGCCCGGGCGTCCTTGAGCAGCTGAACGTGCCGGGAGGAGCGCTGCAGCACGGTCACAAGCGGCAAGGCGATCACCATCGTGAACAGGCTCATCGCGATCGCGAGGGTGGCGAGGACGGCAACGCACAGCTCAGTGACGTCGTTGTGCAGCGACTCGCCGCCGAACAGCATTTCTCGCACCCGGGTCCGGGGTTCCGATGCCTTGATCGCGGTCAGGATCAAGGCCTGGTTGACCCCCCACTGAGTGACCGCGGTGGCCGCTACGACGCCAATCCAGGCGCCGATGTGGTTCCCGGGAGCCACCCTGGAGTCGAGCGCGAGGTGCACCAGACCCCGGAAGACAAGGTAAGCGCAGCCATACGAAATACCGAGGGCCGCCGCGCTGAAGACCCGCCGGTAGACAGGCGCACGCCGGACCCGCCACTGGGTCAAGGCCAGCCGGACGATGGGCATGAGGAGCACGAAAAGAGGAGGGAGCAAGACGATGACGGGAAGCTCCCAGATGGCGTGAACGTCTTTTACGGTCCCCTCGGGTTCGCTCGCCCTTCGGGTAAGTTCGACGGTAGCCGCATTGCACGCAAGCAGCAGGCCAAAAACCAGCAGGTCGTGAGCATGTACGGTCAATCTCGCGGTACTCAGGACGATTGCGGCCATGTCGGCCAGAATCACCGCAACGATGAATACGGCCAGCGGGCGCGGCAGCTGACAGCAAGGCCACGCCCGAACGTTCGGCAGCCGCCTACGTCCGGCCTGCCAGAAGGTGGCATCCACAGGGTGCGTCCTTAGGCTCCGGTATGTTCCAAGCCAACTTCGATGACAGAAAGTATGTCCCGGAACTCACCTTGTCACAGTTTCCAGAGGCTCGTGGCCAATACGCCACTACTTGCCACCACTAAAACTCCGCTAAGTGAGCGTCTGATAAATGGATCCGATGGACCGCGGCCGCCCTGCGCCCCCTCCGCGGCCCAGCCTCACCCCATGCTGCCTCACCAGCCGCCCCACCCGGATCACGATCCGACCGCCAGTACGATAAAAGGAAACGTTACCGCGGAAGATCCGGCTTCAGTTGAGAAAAAGTGCCCTATAAGGCACCAGATCCTCCGCGGAAGCCGGATCTTCCACGATCTTCCCGCAGCCCGGCGTACCACCGCACGCATGCTTACCACAACGCACACCGGCATCACCGCGGGACCAGGTCGCCACGCAGAAGCGGGCGCAGAGCGCGATATCGAGGCCGCCGGAGCCCGGAGTATTTTCAAACGCTCAACAAGACTCCGTCTGCGCCCGGCGCACGCGGGAGAGTTACTCATTGGTATCGGATCATCCGACCGGCCGGCGTAAATTTGAACATTTCAGACATGATTCGTTGGTGCCTCGGACATGAGCCATCTGCTACGACGGCACGTTCTCCTGGAAGGAGCCGCGCGATGCGCACCACCCACTGGGCCTGAACCCCTTCCCGGCCACCAGCCCGCCACCCGCGAAAGGACACGCCGCCATGCGTACCACCCACTGGGCCTGAACCCCTGCCAGCCATCAACCCGCCACCCCCACGAAAGGACACCCGCGCCATGCGCACCACCCACTGGGCCTAGCACCCTCGCCACCTACCCGTC
>OCZT010005239.1_pt1 | contig 12977 bp, 9 predicted proteins | sample 1539031 | NCBI WGS metagenome assembly OCZT01 (sample SAMEA3539308, study PRJEB22396) | soil metagenome | biome: tundra; feature: field; material: soil | place: USA | collected 2010-05 | depth 0.15 m | reverse complement strand
AGGACCGCTTCCCACCGTATAATCAGTGCTTGCGCCGAAGGTCCCGTTTCCCTGGTTAAGAAGCACACTGACTGTGCCCCCTGCGCCCTCGTACGAGTTCGACTGCACGATATCCGGCCGGCCGTCACCGTTTACGTCGGCAAGAGTTGCGGCACCGATAGGCCAGTCTCCCACCGCATAATCAGTGCTTGCGCCGAAGGTCCCGTTTCCCTGGTTAAGAAGCACACTGACTGTGCCCCCTGCGCCCTCGTACGAGTTCGACTGCACGATATCCGGCCGGCCGTCACCGTTTACGTCGGCAAGAGTTGCGGCACCGATAGGCCAGTCTCCCACCGCATAATCAGTGCTTGCGCCGAAGGTCCCGTTTCCCTGGTTAAGAAGCACACTGACTGTGTCCCCCCCAAAGTTCGACTGCACGATATCCGGCCGGCCGTCACCGTTTAGGTCGGCAAGAGTTGCGGCACCTTGAGGATAGCTTCCCACCGTATAATCAGTGCTTGCGCCAAAAGTCCCGTCTCCCTGGTTAAGGAGCACACTGACTGTGCCCCCCCCATAGTTCGACTGCACGATATCCGGCCGGCCATCACCATTTAGGTCGGCAAGAGTTGCAGCACTCTGAGGACTGCTTCCAACCCCATATTCAGTCTCTGCGCCGAAGGTCCCGTTTTCCTGGTTAAGAAGCACACTGACTGTGCCCCCAAAATAGTTCGACTGCACGATATCCGGCAGGCCATCACCGTTTAGGTCGGCAAGAGTTGCAGCACCCCAAGGAGTGCTTCCAACCCCATAATTAGTAGTAGCTCCAAAAGTCCCGCTTCCTACTCCAGAACCATCGCCTGCGCTGCCTGAATTGATAATGTCAGTTAAAACTATGCCGGTGTTAACGTCAGTGGTTGCAGTAGAGAGGCCGGCAGTCAAATTTGTAACGATCAGTTCCCCGTCTGAAGCTCCATTTTGCACCGAATATTTCCCGGAGGCAGTAAGAGCTGTGGCAACCGCTTGCCCTATGTCCTTTGGCGTCGGCGCAGAGGATAAAGTATCAACCCGAATGCCCTTACTGGGATCAAACGGTGCGGGGTCGCTACCCTGACCATCAATAGTGAACCAGACGTAGTTTTCATCTACTCCGTCAAGTATGAAGTAGGAGCCTGGAGTTAGTTTGGTGGCGAGCGCGTCTGCAAACTTGTAGCTGATGGTGGCTTGAGCTCCTTCTCCCAACTGCGTCGTGAGCGTATCCCAGGGATTGGTGACGAGCTTTATGCCGTTAAAGGAAGTAGTACCAATGATGCGGTTGTATTCGTTGGTAAGCTCGCCTGCCTCTTGATTCATGGCGTCTCTTTGGGGCGAAGAGAAAACTCCGTTAGCCGCTTGCGTTGCTAGTTCACGCTGGCGAATGGTGATGTCGGTCAAAGATTTGGCAGCGTCCGAAGCAATCGAGACTGCGCTCACGGTGTCCGAGACGTTTCGTTGAGCAACCGTATAAATGCGCGCCTGAGAGTCCAGACCCGTAGCGATAGCAAGACCGGCCGCATCGTCTGAGGCGTGATTAATGCGCATGCCGGACGAGAGTCTTTCGAAGGTCTTGCTTAGGCTAGATGAAGCCTCTCCCAGTCTACGCTGGGCGGAAAGAGAAGCTATATTGGAGCCTAAAGTTACTGCCACATCCTTACTGCCCATTACAGGGCTCCACGCTATATACGGTCGGCTGGAAACTGTAGTTTCTTAATAGCGGCATAATGCCGCTACGGGATTTTCGTAGTGGGCTCGCTCCAGTTCCAGGATCTTGGTCTCGTCGTTATAGGCGGCTGTATTCGCAGCTTTAGCCCGACTTTCCCAGATTCGGTGCGCCGAATCTGCGCGTCGGGCGCTGGGTTGAGGGCGGCGGGCAAGCCGCAAGGTCCGCCGCAGAGCACGGACGTCCAGAGGTCAGACTGAAATCGGGGTGGTGTGAGTGCGCCATTTTAGCAGGGGCGCAGCCTCGCAGGAACGAGAAGCGTAGCCGGAGCGCCAAAAATGGCGCTCTTACGCCGCCAGGGATCTGGCCTGTCTCACGGGATTCCCCGTAGCGGAGCGACGTAAAGCGAAGGGAAGGCCCGTGAGTCAGGCTTTCTGGGAGCCGGGCAAGGGTTTCGAGTTCTGCGGTGGCTTGCCACGCAGGAGCGGACGGAGTCTAAAGCGAACGGGGAGCAGTAACTCTGGACGCTTGGCCGGCAGAGGAACGTGTCGCGACGAACGGTTGCAAGGTGTCCGTTCATTCCGTGTGTGTGGCTTCGATAATTACCTGATTTTCTACCGGGAAATGAGAGACGGCATTCAAGTGCTCCACGTTTATCACGGAGCAAGGGATATTGAGGCCCTGTTTGAGGAGAACTGCGAGGATCGCTCAGCCGAGTAATTAGTGAGCAAAGGTTGAGCTGGTCAGTTTCGCCGCAGCGCACTTCTTCTTGCCTTCGCGAGCACATCTTCAAGTTTGATACCCAGCGCATCGGAAATTCGAAGCAGCGTGTCCACGGTCGGCATCCTCTCTTCCCCTTCCACAAAGCTCACCGTCTGCCGATTGAGTCCGGCGCGGGCTGAGAGAAGGTTTAGCGAAAGCTTTTGCCGCAGGCGCTCGTCCTTGAGCAGGCGGGCGATTTCCGAGCAAATCCGCGTTCGCAATATATCTTCGGCCACGCATCACCATTACAAAAAACTGCGTTTGACAAAGGATGCTACTAGAGTAGCATACTTGTGTATGTTTACTCGCAAACTCGGTTCAAATGCGTTTGCGGCTGGTTCGCAATGTCAGGGCGGCTGTAGCTGCCCCGGCATTCTGGAGCTTACGGGCGGCGATTTTGCCGTCATCGGCTCCGACATCACCGAAGAGGCGACAGGCAAACTGCCTGACGGCTCAGGATGTGGACCTGGGGAGCGCGTCGTGCGCATTCCCAGAAACGTCCTGGTGATGGCCCGGCCTGACATTCCGGCCAGCCTATAAAACGCTCGTATTCCTGCACAGCGGCCACTGTGGTATGAAGCCACGGTGGCCGCCCTTAAAGTTTGGCTTGAACAGAACTGGTTTACGTTCCTCCAGAGCGTCGGGATAATCTGCGGGCTGCTGTTCGCGAGCATCACCATTCGCCACGACACCAGGGCCAGGCGGGCAACTGATCTGCTGTCGCTGGCCGAACGGCACCAAGCCCTTTGGGGTGAGCTTCACAAGCGGCCCGGTCTTCAGCGCATCCTGAAACAGGAGGTTGACCTGCTTGCCGCTCCGGTGAGTCAGGCGGAAGAAGAATTCCTGAGGGTGGTTTTTGTTCACTTTTATACAGGATGGCTGTTGTCAAGAAGCGGCGCCCTTCTTCCCTTCAATGCGCTAGTTGCTGATGTGCGTGCGTTCTTCAATTTACCGATCCCACAGTTTGTGTGGAAGGAAACGCGAGCGGGTCGTGATCCGAATTTTCTGCGCTTCGTGGACAAGTGCTTAAAGACGAAGGGCAAGAGGTAATGTTGAACCGCGTGTTCGACCTGCCTTTGAGGCACCGGACCCGACATTAGAGAAACAATCCCGACGAACCTCCCAGCGGCTATCAGTCGTCTAGGAAGAACACGCTCCATTTCTTCCTCCTGAAACATAAGCGAAGTAGCGGGCGGCATTGCGGAGCAGACCGCACCGTGCAGTGGGCGACCAGCTCCGGGCAGAGTGAGTCAGGCCTGCGGGCGAGACGTTTTCGGGAGCGGAAAGAGCGGAGGCTGATTTAGGTTCTCCTCAGTCGGCACTTGCGCGCCGAATCGCTTCGCGTCTTCGGCGATCCTCCTCAGGTTGGGCTCATGAGCGGCAACCACTTTGGTGATTTTGCCCGGGAATCCCTCCATCTGCTGATTCGCAGCCGCAAACTCAAGGTCTTTCGACAGCCTGGCAGCCGGTTTGTGCGGGCTTGCAGGCGTCCCGTGTTTTGGGGCATTCTTTTGCGTCGTCAACATAACCGTATTATCGGATAGATTTGGGGATTGGTCAATCATGCCGGCATTCGAACATGGTCCATCGCCGCACCAGTGGAATCAGATCAGGCGGTTGCCTCTAAGACCGGGCATTCATTCGCTTGAGAATTACGAGGACGCCGTAATTGCGGGAACGGTGGACGCCCTTGCCTTCCTGCGGCGCATCCCGATACTCCGCGCCTTTACTGTGGCTGACATTCAACAGGTTCATCACCAGATGTTTAAGCGAGCACACCCTTGGGCTGGGCAATTCCGAATTCCCGGCCAAATGGTCACAGTTGCAGGCTTTCCCGCGGCGGACGCGCAGCGAATTGGACGCGAACTGGAACTTGCGTTATTCCAAACGCGCGAGATGCTGGACAATGCTTTTTCCACGCATAATCTCCATCAGATGTTGGCGACCTTTGCCTTTTTGCATGTCCGTTTTGAGCGGGTCCATCCTTTTTTGGACGGAAACGGCCGCTCTGGACGCGCGATTCTTTTCGTCCAAATGGAAAAAGCGTTCGGAACCGCGCCGCCGTTCACGGATCAGCCCGGCTATCGAGCCGCCATGCGTGCTTCCGCAAGGAGGGATCTGGCGCCACTGGCGAACTATCTCGGTGCGGCGATTGGCGTGCCGAAATTAGCTGAGCCGTGGCTGGCGCCTTTTCAAATTGCTCCCCGGTTTCTCGAAGACATTACGATAAATCCCAGGTTCGAGGAGGACCTTGCCTGGTCTCGAATTGTGTCCTGAGTTGGTCCATTTGTTCAGGGCTTTCAGATGTGGTATTGCGCCTGCGGGGCTTGGGAACATGCGATCCCCGCTTTAGAGGAGGGAGATGGTCGAGCCGATTCAGCAGCCAAATGGGCGGCAAATACGGGCCAGCGGCGCTCCCGTCCAAAGACTTATCGTTCCCGCGCTAAGCGATAGGACCTATCGCGGCTGTCGAGAGCCGGACGGGTCATGCAGGGTGTGGGTTGAGGAAACATTCGTTTCCGTCATTGGCGATGCGGCAATTGGAAGTGGCACGGAACGCGCATTACCTCTACAGCTTGGAATTCGCAGGCAAAGTCCAACGGGCTTTCAATGGGGCTACGGTGGCTCAGGGCCGGCACAACTGGCGTTGGCGCTCTTAGCTGATGCGCTGGGAGATACAGAGCTTGCGCAAATGCATTATCAGGATTTCAAGCGCGCGTTTGTGGCACGCTGGGGAGATTCCTGGTCCATCACCGCATCAGAGATTTGGGGGTTCGTTGCGCGAAACGCAGGCCACTAAATTCCGCTCGGTTGCATTCGGAGCGGCTATCAGTACTCCTCGGGAAGGAGCACAGTCGTGACGGATCGGTCGCCCTCAGTGATAACGTAAAACCTGGTTCCATTGCTGGCGCAGAAGATCGAGACCAGTGTGGAGCCGCGCTCCAAGGCCAGTTCATTTTGCTGCCGACCCTCAAGGTCGAGCTCACCCCAGTCCCCGCGTGCGTGTTTTTGGAATGCAGATTGGATTTCACCCCATGGGATTCTTGCGCGCGCGCCCGGCGTGGCGATGAGTTGGCCGAGAGTGAAGCGCGGACCATGGTCGAAGGCAATCATGTGAAATCTTCTTGAGCGGGACTTCGCCTCCAATAACAGATCTCCAGGGCGAAGGGAATGGGCGGAGAACTGGACCTGCCCATCCGGGCGGGCAGCCACTTCCCTTGCCTTCCCTGCCGAACTTTGGAAGGACCTGTTACCGCGCAACGACGTTTTGCTTACAGTGTCTTGACCGTATCGTTTTCCTGACGTAGATCCGGCAGGTTTACTAGAGGGATGATGGCTGAGCGCACGGTCGTAAAAAACCGGAACAAACATGACGACTCGCAGCTTGAGTTTTTCAAGCTCACCTCGACAGGATATGAAGCCGCTCACCCAATACGGCCGGATGGCCGAGAAACACTGGCGGGAATTCCGGCCAAGGATGGTGGCGGAACTGGAGGCCAAGGGCCTGCTGCACGAGATGCTGGTGGCGGCAGAGGATCAAACGGACAAAGAGCTGGATCAAATTCGGCGGCAACTGATTCATCAGGGGCTAACGCCGCGACAGGCCCACGACCAAGCCTGGGAGATGGTGCGGGAGCGTTACATCTTCCTCCCGCCGGAGGATTAACGACCGCTGCCGAGCCGGAGCCGTTTCGGAACCGGAACAATTACCGCATCAGCGATTCCGATAAGCTGGGCGCGGGTTCGCTCAAAGCGAAGTGCCGCTCTAACCTCTCCGCCATCCAAACGCTTAAGCGTCTTGAGGCCGAAAACCGAACCGCAACAAATGAAGAAAAGCGCATCCTGGTGCGTTATGTCGGCTGGGGCGGCATACCACAGGTCTTTGATCCGCTAAATGAAGAGTGGCAGGTTGAGCGGGCGCAATTGGAAAACCTCCTCGCGCCCGAGGAACTGGAATCCGCGCGTGCCACAACCCTTAACGCCCATTACACCTCCGCTACCGTTATCCGCGCCATGTATGCTGCGCTCCAACGCTTCGGCTTTGAGCATGGGCGCATCCTGGAGCCTGCGTGTGGCATCGGCCACTTCATCGGCCTTCTGCCGGAGAACATGCGCGAGCGGTCGTTGGTGACCGGGATTGAGATCGACTCCATCACCACAAGGCTTGCCAAGGCGCTGTATCCTGATGCCGACATCCGCCAACAACCCTTCGAAGAGGCAAAGCTCGCCGATGGTTTTTACGATGCCGTTTTGTCGAACGTTCCCTTCGGGGATTACAAACCCTACGATCCACGTTTGAAAAGGTGGAATTTTGTCATTCACGACTATTTCTTTGCAGCCGCCTTGGCAAAGGTTCGACCTGGCGGCTTGATTCTGTTTATCACCTCCAAAGGCACTTTGGACAAGGTGGACGGAGGTCTGCGTGAGTATGTGCGGCAGAAAGCGGAACTTCTGGGGGCGATTCGCCTTCCAAACGATGCCTTCAAACGCAATGCAAACACCGAAGTCACAACCGACATCGTGATGCTCCGAAGGTATCTGCCAGGTGAAATCCCGAGCGGTCCTTCCTGGAAAGAGTTGACCCAAATCACAAATTCTGCGGGCGAGACCATCACGATAAACGAATACTTTGCCGCCCGGCCCGAGATGATGCTGGGGGAGATGCGCTTGGAGGGGAGCATGTATAGGGGCGGCGAACCCACGTTGGTCGGTAACGGAGGCGACTTAGGAGGTGAGCTCGCGCAGGCCATCGCGCTATTGCCAAGAGACGTGTATCGCCCGCAACGCACCGCGGTCGCCCCGCCTTCTTTGGACCAGACGTTTCCAGCGCCAGAAGACATAAAGCCCAATGCCTATGCGCTCATAAACGGCGAGCTTGCCATTCGTGAGAACGACAGCATGCGGATGCTTACGGGTTTGCCTGCGACCACCGCGCAGCGCATTCGGGGCCTCGTGCGCCTTCGCGACGCTGTGCGCCGCTGCCTTCGCTCGCAGCTTTCGGACAAAGACCAAGACGAGATCGAGCTTACTCGCGAGCAACTAAACCAAACGTATGATTTGTTTGTTGGCAAGTTTGGGCCAGTCTCCGAGGCGGCCAACACCTCCGCTTTCCGCGGCGACCCCGATTTGCCGCTTCTTTTGTCTTTGGAGCATTACGACGAAGAAAGCCGCAAAGCCACAAAGGCTACCATCTTCCGGGAGCGAACGGTCCGACGGGATGCCCCCTCCCCTGACATTCACGCCCCCAAAGACGCGCTGCTCCTTACCCTAAATGCCCGCGGCGCTGTTGACCTGGAGCATCTTTCAGGGCTACTCCATCGGCCTCCGGTTGAGTTTCTGCCGGAGCTAAAGGGTGTGATTTTTCTAAATCCCCAAACCACCCATTGGGAAACCGAAGACGATTACCTCTCCGGGAACGTCCGAGCCAAACTCGTTGCGGCACAGGCAGCCGCGCTGGTGGATGAACAGTTTCAAACGAATGTGGAGGCGCTAAAATCGGTTCAACCTGCGGACCTCTCCGCATCCCAGATTGACGCGCGGCTTGGCAGCACCTGGATTCCGGTGGAAGACATCCAGCGCTTTGCGCAAGAACTCCTGGATGAGAGAGGCATTCAGGTGAGCCACACGCCACAGCTTGGCCTGTGGCTCCTTCGTGGCGGCTGGTCCGCCAAAAACAGTGTCGCCAACACAACCGAGTGGGGCACGGATCGTCGCGGCGCCTTGGACCTCCTCGAAGACGCGTTGAATCTGCGCACACCCACGGTTTACGACCACGATGAGCAAAGCGATCGGGACGTCGTGAACATTCCTGCAACGGAAGCCGCGCGCGACAAGCAGGAAAAAATCAAGGAGCGGTTCAAACAGTGGATTTGGCAAGATGAAGAGCGCTCTGAAAGGCTCGTTCGAAAATACAACGACGAGTTCAACAACATTCGTCTTCGCACATTTAACGGCGACCACCTGACTCTCCCCGGTGCAAGCCCCGCCATCATCCTCCGAGAGCATCAAAAGGCAGGCATTTGGCGCATATTACAATCTCCAACCTGTCTCCTTGCGCACGTGGTCGGCGCTGGAAAAACCTACACCATGGTCGCTGCTGCAATGGAGTTAAAGCGCTTGGGCCTGGCACGAAAGCCACTTTTTACCGTCCCGAACCACATGCTGGGACAGTTTTCGTCCGAACTCCTTGCGCTCTACCCCGGCGCAAACATTCTTGTGGCCACAAAGGACGATTTTGAGAAGACCAGACGCCAGACGCTCATGAACCGGATTGCTACGGGCAATTGGGACGCCGTAATCGTGACGCACGCCGGGTTTGAGAAAATTCCCGTATCGCGGGCGACACAAGAGGAGTTTTTCAAGGAACAGTTGCGGGAGCTCGCACTTGCCATCGAGGAGCAACGTAAAAAAGACGATTCCCGCATGGTGAAAACGCTGGAGCGCGCCAAGAAACGCCTTGAGGGAACGCTAAAAGAACTTATCGCCAACGAGAAAAAGGACGAGTCGCTCACGTTCGAGGAGTTGGGGGTTGATAGGCTTTTCGTGGACGAGGCGCACTACTTTAAGAACCTCTTCTACGTTACAAAAATGACCCGGATTGCAGGCTTGCCGCAAACCGCTTCGCAACGGGCGCTAGACATGTTCTTGAAAGTCTCACATGTCCAGCGCACAAACGGCGGTGGCGGCGTGGTGTTTGCGACAGGCACACCCATTGCCAACAGCGTGGCCGAGATGTTCACGATGCAGCGTTTTCTGCAAATGGCGGCGCTGAAAGCTTTGGACGTGGACCATTTTGACTCTTGGGCGGCGACGTTTGGCGAACCGGTCACGGCGATGGAACTTTCGCCAGACGGTTCCGGTTACAGGCTTCATACCCGCTTTGCCCGATTCATAAATGTCCCGGAACTGATGCTACAATTCCGGCAGGTGGCCGACATCCAAACGCAGAGCATGCTGAAACTGCCCGTGCCGGATCTCCAAAACGGCAAACCCTCGGTTGTGAGTTCCCCCTGCTCGGCGGAGCTAAAAGAAATCGTGGAGTCGTTGGTCCAGCGCGCCGAGGCACTGCGCACAGGCCAGGTGGACCCGCGCGAGGACAACATGCTTCTCGTCACAACCGATGGCAGGAAGGCTGCGCTGGATTTAAGACTCTACGATGCATCGCTTCCTGATCACCCAGACAGCAAAGTTAACCGCGCCGTAGCTGAAATTCTGCGGGTCTGGCGCGAGACGGCAGACAGACGCTCTGCGCAATTGGTGTTTTGCGACCTCTCGACGCCAACCAAGGGGAAAGGTTTTTCGGTCTATGAGGATATGGAGGCCAAGCTCACCGCCGGTGGCGTCCCAGAATCGGAGATCGCTTTCATTCAAGATTTTGACAGCGACGCTTCGAAGGTGTCCCTATTTCGCGATGTGCGCTCGGGCAAGGTGCGAATCCTCTTTGGGAGCACGCAGAAAATGGGGTCCGGCACGAATGTTCAGGAGCGTCTAATCGCCCTTCATCATCTCGACGCCCCGTGGCGGCCGGCTGACGTGGAACAGCGCGAGGGACGGATTCTTCGCCAGGGGAACTCAAATGCCGAAGTGCGAATTTACCGCTACGTGACCGAGGCGTCGTTTGATGCCTACATGTGGCAGACATTGGAGACCAAGGCAAAATTCATCGCGCAGGTGATGACAGGCGAAAGTAACCTTCGCCGCATCGAGGATGTTGACGGCACGGCGCTCACTTATGCTGAGGTGAAGGCTATTGCTTCCGGTAACCCGCTCGTGATCGAAAAGGCCGGCATTGATGCCGAAGTGGCAAGGCTTTCGCGCTTGCACACTCAGCACCAAGAAACGCAGTTCAAACTAACGCAACGCATTCGCCACTTTACGGACGACCTGCCCCGGTTGGAAAAGCGGCTGGAGGCCGTCCAAAAAGACGTCGCTGCCCGGAAGGACACCCGCGCCGACCAATTTGTCATTCAAATTGAAGAGCAGACGATTCAAGATCGAGGAATTGCCGGTGAACTCATAAACCGGCAGGCTTCGCGCATCCGCGGCACGCGAAGCGAACGCCCCATTGGCCAATTCGCCGGGTTCCAGCTTTCCGTCGCCGATGGAGTGATGAGCACGCCTGAGATTTTGCTCAAAGGCTCCGGGATTCACAGTGCAAAGTTTAGTGATTCGGCCCTGGGAACAATGCGCTCTATCGAACACGCCGTTCAAAGCCTGGACGAAGTTGCGGCCGGGTTGGAGCAGGAAATTAGAGACACCCGCAAACGCATCACCGAGCTGACGGCGCAACGCGGTCTGTCGTTTGAATATGCGGACCGGCTAAACTCTCTGGTTGCGCGGCAACAGGAGATCGCCGATCGCCTGGATTTGACGAAGAATCAGGCTTCGAGTCAGTTGGAAACGGAGTCACCGGCAGAATCCCCGGCGTCGCGAGAGGAAGCTGCCGCTGCCCTTCGCGAAATGGGGTTCCCCGAATACGAATATTGAAGGCATCCTTTTTCAGTGGATGCCTTCAAAAAATTAGTTATAAAAATACCCAAGCGTACGGAGCGATGAATGGTTTGGTTCACCCATGATGACGTGATCCAAAACCTCCATTTTCAACAACTGGCCGACCCGGATGAGGTCGCGGGTAACCTTAATGTCGGCCTCGGACGGAGTGGCATCACCGCTTGGATGATTGTGGATGAGAATTAAAGCTGCTGCACTCGCCATAATCGCGAGCCGGAAAACTTCCCTGGGATGAACAAGAATAGTGTCCATTGTGCCGATTGACACCAGGTAGTGTCCTTTAACGCGCCTCCGTGTATTGAGCATCAGCACCACAAAGCATTCGCAATCAGGATTGAAATAGGGATGTTGGCTGACATGGGCTCGCCAATAAGCGGCTGCCTGGTCCGGCGTGTCGCAAAGTTGCAGTTCGAGTGGTGTGGGGCATTCACGTAAAGAAACGATTTTCCACTCCTGTGGTTGGCTCGGAAACTTAATGGGTTTCACGAGTTGATTCAGCGGCTGCGCTGGCGCTGGGCCGAATTCGGTTTGGATGAGATTTTCTGTCGTGTTCATATTTTTTGCGTTTCGTTTGTTTTAAGGGAGCGGTTCTGCTCTCTTCGCCTCGACCTGGGAGAGCAGACCCGCTCCTAGCGAAACGCATCCGAGCGCGTGCGCGCCGCCCGGCACCGGAGCACGGAGCAACCTCAGTGACACGGCGAGCCAATTGTTTTTCTGGCGCGAAGCGCCCTCGTGGCCGGTGCGACCCGTGGCGCGAGGTTGCGCGACGCAATCAAAAGCGCAAAAAGCGCGAGGAATGAACACGACAGGAAATCACAGCCAACCGGCGCGGACGACCGTCAGGCCTTGAAGAGAAAGGAAGGTTGGGACTGTTTAGAGGCACACTCCCGAAGCCTTGAACCGTAGGCAAAAACCTCGGCTGTCGAACAAGGAGAATTGGGGCTACTTCCGGCTGGAAGTGGCTGCCCGTTCCCCCTGCTCCTCCTGGCCCTGTGCGAAAATCCAGGAGTGAGCGTGGTCCGCCACTTTCGCAAGAACGAGAAGGTCATCGCGGCCGAAACTATCGGTCGATTTCCACTCGTCACCGTCTTTGTAAAGGCGGCTGAATGTGACGTTGTAGCGAACACCGCTTTGCGTGTCGTTTTTCCAAATGGCGGCCTTTATAGCCCCCAACCGGACCTCATGTGCAGGTTTGTCTTTTGGCATGTTTTCCTTAGTTTGTGGCCCCTCCCCTGTCTGGGGCCTGTTTACGTAAAACCTCCTGGCCCTTGGTTAGCACACTCCGAAGCTGAAGCCAACCGAGGCAACGGATGGTAGTGAGGGACGGTTACCGAGAGGCCCCCTTTTTCCTGCCCTCACCCCTTCCTTCGAGCGCGTTAACACGCCCGGGCCTCGCACAGACGCAGATTCCGTGGGCCATCGAGGAGCATTTGTTAGCAAAATGCTAACGTCACAAACCATTGCTGCTCAGCGACTTAGCTGCATTGAGCCGGGAAATTGTGCACCGAAGGTGCATCCGGTGTGTGGCCGTCAAGCCCCCCTCCTAGTCTTGCTCCGGCAGCAGCAGCGTGATTGCGGGTCTTGGGTCGTCAAAATCCAGGGCGCCGCACTCGGCTACAAGTTGCACCTGTTCGGGGCCTTTCTCGTTTGAATTCCTGACGTAAAGCTGAACTGGGAGGCGCGACGCACCCGGTCGCCCCTGCTGGATTGCATGTCGAAGCATCCAAACGATGTCCCAAAGTCGTCCCTCTTCGTCCTGACATGAAACCCCTGGCGGCACGGTCACAAACTTCTCGTAAACCGAGCGCGTCAGGAATACGGGGAACCGAATCCCAGCCTCTGCCGCCACGTTGGACACATCAATATGATACCCGTCTTCAAGGGCATCCCGCCGCGTGTAGCAATAAACGAAATTCCTGGTTGATTCCCTGTCTGCTTCCATTTTCCTCCTCAAATCGAATCTTCCTAAGTCCTTTCCTAAAAACCACCCGCACCCCCTCCGTTGCCGGTTCCGGCTTGAGTTATCCAC
>OCZT010005238.1_pt1 | contig 12978 bp, 9 predicted proteins | sample 1539031 | NCBI WGS metagenome assembly OCZT01 (sample SAMEA3539308, study PRJEB22396) | soil metagenome | biome: tundra; feature: field; material: soil | place: USA | collected 2010-05 | depth 0.15 m | reverse complement strand
GCCGCGTGCCGGGCGATGATCCGCACCTGCTCCCGGGTCAGCGCCGTGCCGCTCGAGGCGACGACGTGGGCGACGCCCGCTGCATGGGCGGCGAGCACGTCGAAGTAGCCCTCCACAACGACGGCGACGCGGCGCTCGCGGAGCGCCTGGCGAGCCTGGTCGAGGCCGAAGAGGGCCGTCGACTTGTGGTAGATGCCAGTCTCGGGGGTGTTGAGGTACTTGGGAACGGCGTCGCCGAGGGCCCGGCCACCGAAGCCGAGGACCTGGCCGCGCTCATCGGAGATCGGGAACACCAGACGGTTGCGAAAGGTGTCGCGGCCGCTGCGGCCGGCCAGACCCGCCTCCGCCAGCTCGGAGACGGCGGCTCCTCCCTTGCCGACCAGGTAGCGCACCAGAGCGGTTCCCGCCGCACCACCGGCAGGAGCGAAGCCGACCCGGAAACGCCGCGCCAGGGCCTCGTCCACGCCCCGCTCAGCGAGGAGGCGGTGTCCCGGCGCCCCCGCGGGGAGGCTCCAGAGCACGTACTCGTAGAACTTGGCAGCGCGGTCGTTCAGCTCGAGCGAGCGGCGCCGGCCGGCGCCGCGAGCGGCCGCCCGCGGGCTCTTCTCCAGCTCGACCCCGGCACGCTCGGCGAGGATCTCCAGGGCGCGGGGGAAGTCGACCCCCTCGATCCTCTGGACGAAGGTGAAGATGTCGCCACCCTCGGTGCAGCCGTGGCAGTAGAAAGCCTGCCGCTGCTGGCTGACCGAGAAGCTCGGGGTCTTCTCGGCGTGGAAGGGGCAGAGGCCGACGTGCTGGGTGCCGGAGCGGCGCAGGGAGACGTAACCCCCGATCACATCGAGGATGTCGAGCCGCGCCTTGATCTCGGCTGGGGCGTCAGTGCTCACGCGGCGGCCACCTCAAGAGGAGAGGGTGACGTCCTGCGGGAGAGGGCCGGCGAGGCCGGAGCGGGCGCCGGGAAGAGCCGCGAATTGCCGGCGGATGAAGGTGGCGCGACACCGGCTCAGCGGCCGACAACCTCGACCCGATAGCGCGAGTTGTCGGTGAGCACCACTATCGCACCGCCCTTCTCAGTGATCACCGCCCGCACCGGCGAGGTGGCGAAGACATCGGGAGCGTCGCGATGCTCGACAACTGACCGCCGGATGGCATACGGCTGTCCGGGGGTCGGCTCGGCGAGCTCGTCCCCCTCCACGACGTGGCCGTCGTCGAGATTGACGGGACGGCCGTCGCGGGTGGCGACCTTCTGAATCCGGACTCGCTCGGTCATGCCCAGCGAGGATAGCGCGGGAGGGCAGGCTCACCCTCCGCGGCGGGTGGAGGCCCGGGGGCGCCGAGCGCCCCCGAGCCACCGTCACCTAGCTGCCGTACCCGGCAGCCTCAGCGATCCGCATCCCGCGCCGCCAGCCGGGCGTGGGCGGCGGCGAGCCGTGCCACGGGCACCCGGTAGGGCGAGCACGAGACGTAGTTGAGATTGAGCTTCTCGCAGATGGCGATCGATGCCGGGTCACCGCCGTGCTCACCGCAGATGCCCACGGTGAGGTCGGGGCGGGTCTGGCGGCCCTCGATGACCGCGATGTTCATGAGCCGGCCCACCCCACCGCGATCGAGGGTCTCGAAGGGGTTGCTGGGGAGGATCTTCTGCTCGACGTACGGGATGATGATCTTGCCCTCGGCGTCGTCGCGGGAGAAGCCGAAGGTGGTCTGGGTGAGGTCGTTGGTCCCGAAGGAGAAGAACTCGGCCTCGGTCGCGATCTCACCGGCGATGAGCGCCGCCCGCGGCAGCTCGATCATGGTGCCGAACTTATAGGGGACCTTGATCCCGGCCTCTGCGAGGACGGCGTCCACGGTCTTCTGCAGGTACCCCTTGGTCCGCCGCAGCTCCTCGATGGCCCCGACCAGCGGGATCATGATCTCGGGGTGGACGTCGACCCCCTCCTTGGTCAACTGCACCGCGGCTTCCATGATCGCCCGCACCTGCATCTCGATGATCTCGGGGAAGAGGAGGCCGAGCCGGCAGCCGCGCAGCCCCAGCATCGGGTTCTGCTCGCGGAGTGAGCGCACCGCGGCGAGCATGGTCCGCTTGTCCGCGAAGCTGCCCTCGGGGTCGCCCCTGGTCTCGGCCTGCGTCACCTCGACGAGGAGATCCTCGAACGAGGGCAGGAACTCGTGGAGCGGCGGGTCGATGAGGCGGATGACCACCGGGAGCCCGGCCATCGCCTTGAGGATCCCGTAGAAGTCGCCGCGCTGGAAGGGAAGCAGCTTGTCGAGCTGGCGCTTGCGCTCCTCGGTCGAGCTGGCGAGGATCATCGCTTGGACGATCGGCAGGCGCGACTGCTCCATGAACATGTGCTCGGTCCGGCAGAGGCCGATGCCCTGGGCTCCGAACCGGCGTGCCAGCTCGGCGTCACGGGGGTAGTCACCGTTGGCCCAGACCTGGAGGCGGCGGACCCCGTCCGCCCAGCTCAGGATCTGCTCGAGATCCCCGCTCAGCTCGGGCTGGATGGTCGGCACCTTGCCGGCGATGACACGGCCTGTCGAGCCGTCGATGGTGAACTCCTCACCCTCGTACACCGTCCTCCCACCCGCGGTGAAACGGCGGTTGTGGAGGTCGACGAGCACCGTCTCGGCGCCGGCGACGCAGGGTTTGCCCATGCCCCGAGCGACCACGGCCGCGTGCGAGGTGCGGCCGCCGCGCGAGGTGAGCACGCCCTCGGCGGCGATCATCCCGTGCACATCGTCCGGGTTGGTCTCGATCCGGACCATGATCACCTTCTCGCCGGTCTTGGCCATGGCCTCGGCGCGGTCGGCGTCGAAGACCGCCTTGCCGTAGGCCGCGCCCGGGGACGCCGCCAGACCGGTCGCGAGCACCTCGACCTTGGCGCTCGGGTCGATGCGGGTGTGGAGCAGCTGGTCGACCTGTGTCGGCTCCACCCGCAGGATCGCCTCCTCGCGGCTGATGAGGCGCTCACGGACCATCTCGACGGCGATCTTCACCGCCGCCTCGGCGGTGCGCTTGCCGGCACGGGTCTGGAGCATGTAGAGCTTGCCGCGCTCGATGGTGAACTCCATGTCTTGCACGTCGCGGTAGTGCTTCTCCAGCCGCTTCGCGATGCGCTCGAACTGCCGGTACACGGTCGGCAGCTCCTCGGCCATGGCGGCGATCGGCTTGGGAGTGCGGATGCCGGCGACGACGTCCTCGCCCTGGGCGTTGGTGAGGTACTCACCGAAGAGCACCTTCTCGCCGGTCGCCGGGTCGCGGGTGAAGGCCACACCGGTGCCGGAATCGTCACCCATGTTGCCGAAGACCATCGACTGCACGTTGACCGCGGTGCCCAGGTCGTGCGCGATCTTGTTGTAGTTGCGGTAGTCGACCGCACGCTTGCCGTTCCAGGAGCTGAAGACGGCGCCAATGGCGGCGCGCAGCTGCTCGCGGGGCTCGTCGGGGAACTCCTGGCCCTTGCTCTCGTTGCGAACGATCTCGCGGTAATCCGCGATCACCTCCTGGAGGGCTGCAACGCTCAGCTCGGCGTCGCTGGCGGCGCCGTGCTTGGTCTTGACCGCACCCAGCGCGTGCTCGAAGAGGTCGCCCGAGATCCCGAGCACGATCTTGCTGAAGAGCTGGATGAAGCGGCGGTGGGTGTCGAGGGCGAACCGCTCGTCACCGGTGAGGCGGGTGAGGCCCTTGAGGGTGGTCTCGTTGAGCCCGAGGTTGAGCACGGTGTCCATCATTCCCGGCATCGAGAACTTGGCGCCGCTACGCACCGAGACGAGCAGGGGGTTGTCCGGGTCGCCGAATCCCTTGCGGGTCTGGCGCTCCAGCGTCTTGAGGGCGACGAGGACCTGCTCCCACATCCCGTCGGGGAACTGCTCGTCACGCTCGTAATAGGCGTTGCAGGCCTGGGTGGTGATGGTGAAGCCGGGAGGCACGGGCAGCCCAGCGCGGGTCATCTCGGCGACACCCGCGCCCTTGCCGCCGAGCAGGTCGCGCATCTGGGCGTTGCCCTCCTCGAAGAGGTACACCCACTTGGTCGCGCGACGCCGAGCGGGAGCCGCTTTGGTCGACGAGCGTGCGCCACGGGTCGAGGTGGTCCGGCCGACCGGCGCCGACTTCGTGGTCGTCCTGGTCTTCCTGGGGGCTCGGGGCTTCGTTGTCACGGGCATAATCGGTCCTCTGGTCATCGCTGAAGCTAGGGCGGACCGAGGGTATCACCGGCGCGGGGGCCGACCGTCCCCTCGACCGGCCGATCGCCGGCGGGGCGGTCCGCCGTAGGACAATCGGGTCATGGACACCACATCCCCAAGCCCTGACACCCTTACCCCTTTGGTCCCACCGGCCGAGCCGGGGGGGGTGGCGACCCGGGAGATGGCCATCTTCGCGGGCGGCTGCTTCTGGGGCGTCGAGGACGACTTCCGCCACCTCCCCGGGGTGATCGCGACCCGAGTCGGCTACGCCGGCGGGCGCACCGATCACCCGACCTACCGCGAGGTCTGCTCCCACACCACCGGACATGCCGAGGCGGTGGAGGTGGTGTACGACCCGGCCCTGATCAGCTACGAGGACCTGGTCACCGCCTTTCTCTTCGACGTCCACGACCCCACCCAGCTCAACCGCCAGGGCCCGGACGTCGGCGATCAGTACCGTTCCGCGATCTTCGTCCGCAATGCCGAACAGCGGGCGACGGCCGAGCGCATCCTCGGGCGGCTCGCCGAGCAGAGCCGCTCCCGGCGCCCGATCGTCACCGAGATCACCGACGCCCCGCGCTTCTGGGAGGCCGAGGAGTACCACCAGCAGTACTTCGAGAAGCAGGGCGGCGGTGCCTGCCACCTCCCGATGAGCGGGAGCTGGATGCGCGCGTAGGCGGAGCGCCGGGTACCCACCGAGGGGGCGGCCCCGGGGGCCGCGACAGTGTCACCGAGTCGACAGGTGCGTCGCCCACAACTACAAGTCAGTGTCTGTCCGCACCCGAGCTTCCCCCGGGGCGGGCTGGCGACCGGTCTGCGTCCGGGCCTGCCTCGCCGACAGCTTGGAGTTTGTGATGAACGAAGACCTTCCCAGCGAGACGCCGTCCCCTGGGGATGACGACTCGGCGCCCGACTCTTTCGATGACTCCCCGCCACCCGCCCGGCGCGGGCGCTCTCTCGGACTGCGCCGGGGCGCCGCCGTCACCACCGCCGTCGGCGGGCTGGTCCTGGGCAGCGCAGTGGGCGGATTCCTGATCACGCGGGCAACCGGCCCGGTGACGGCCGTCGCGGCGGCCAGTACCGCGGACACGACAACCAGCCCCTCCCCGGGTGCGCATTTCCGGGGCGGCTTCGGCGGGCCGAACGGGTTCGCCGGGGTCAACCTGCTGCAGGACGCGGCCACCACCATCGGCATCAGTGAGCAGACCCTGGACACCGACCTGCAGTCCGGACAGACGGTCGCCCAGGTGGCCACGGCCAACGGCACGACCGCGCAGGCGGTGATCAACGCCCTGGTCGGCGACGAGACCACAGCGATCGACAGCCTGGCATCGAGCGGCAAGATCACCTCGGCCCAGGAGACCAAGCTCCAGGCCAGCGTCACCCAGATGGTCACCAACTTCGTGAACCAGACTCGTCCGGCCACCCCCCCCGCTGCCGGGTCCGGCGGATCCGGCGAGCAGGCCGCCCTCCAGGCGGCGGCAACCACGATCGGCGTCTCCGTCTCCGATCTCGAGTCCGACCTGGCCAAGGGCGAGAGCATGGCGAGCGTCGCCGCGGCTCAGAGCCCCAGCGTCAACGCCAGCGCCGTCGTGAGCGCGGTGACCACCGCGGTCGACAGCCAGATCAGCAGCCTCGAGAGCAGCGGCAAGATCACCTCCGCCCAGGCGAGCACCCTCACCTCGGACGTGTCATCGCGGGTCTCCGACTGGGTCAACGACACCTACCCCGGCTGGCCCTTCGGGCCCTTCGGCACCTTCACCGGCTTCGGTGGATCGTTCCCCGGCGGCCACGGGGGACACGGCTCCGGAGCCTCCCCTTCGGCATCGCCGTCGGCGACCTGACCGGGGCACCTCCCCCAAGATCTTGGCCGGCCCCGCGGGCCGGCCGCGATCATGTCTGGCCGCGTATCGGACCGGACCGCACCCCGCCGGCGGTCAGATGACCCGGAGGACCTGATCGGTATCCCGCTCACGCCGAGCCAGGGCGCGGAGGACCGCAAGCTCGCCGTGGCGGTGCGCGGCGGTGTCGACCAGCGCCTGGATCGCCACTCGGATCCCCGGCAGCTCCGGCGTCTCACGGCCCACGCTGACACAGAGGTCGTCGGTGTGGAGGGCCAGCTCGATGATCCGGGTCGCCAGGTAGTCGTCGAGACGCAACACCTCCTGGTCACGCACCGTGACCAGACGGCCCTCAGGCTCGGCCTCCAGGCGGGTGCGGAGGCGGTCCAAGCCGCGGTCCATCCCCCCGAGCACCGCCCGGTGGCCGACCATCGCCTCCTCGGCGGAGGTCGCGCGGACCCGGACGTTGATCCGCGAGTCGAGGTCCGGGCCGACCGCGGCGAAGTAGGCGGCCGCGGAGATCACCGCCGCGACCGGGGGCGGCTCGGGGGCCTCCAGCGACCGCTCGACGTTGGTCACGGCCCGGGCGAGGTGGGCGACCAGGGCCCCGACGGTCATCTCGGAGAGCGCGCTCGGCTCCACCCAGCGGACGGCGACAACGGGGGACGCGACCACCTGGCGTGCCACCGCGGCGGCCTCCAGGAAGGCGGCGCGGGTCCCGGCCATCGCCGCTCAGGCTCCGGAACCGGCCCTCTCGGCGGTGCGCCGCCGGAAGGCGATCAGCTGGTCTCGCAGGGCATCCTCCAGGCCGGCGACGGGCACCCTCACCTGGGTCATGCCGTCGCGCTCGCGGATGGTGACGGCGTCGTCCTGGAGGCTGTCGAAGTCGAAGGTCACCGCCAGAGGGGTCCCGATCTCATCCTGGCGCCGGTAGCGGCGGCCGATCGACTGCGTCTCGTCGTAATCGGTGGCGAAGTGGGGCCGCAGCCGGTGCTCGAGCCCGCGCGCGGGCACGGTCAGCTCCTCCTTCTTGGAGAGGGGCAGCACCGCCACCTGGACCGGCGCGACGTCCGGGTGAAGACGCAGCACCACCCGCCTCTCACCTCGTACAACCTCCTCGTCGAAGGCGTCGATGAGGACCGTGAGCATGATGCGGTCGACCCCCACGGACGGCTCGATGACGTAGGGGAGGAAGCTGCTCCCCGTCACGGGGTCCAGGTAGCTGAGGTCGACCCCACTCGCCCTCTGGTGCGCGGAGAGATCAAAGTCGGTGCGGTTGGCGATCCCCTCCAGCTCCCCCCAGCCGAAGGGATAGAGGTACTCGACATCGGTGGCCGCCTTGGCGTAGTGGGCCAGCTCGTCCTTCTCATGGTCCCGGAGCCTGAGGAATGGCCGTCGGACCCCCAACTCCTCGAGGTACCAGCGGAAGCGCTCGGCACGCCAGTGCTCGAACCAGTGGTCGTCGGTGCCCGGCTCGCAGAAGAACTCCAGCTCCATCATCTCGAACTCCCGGGTGCGGAAGATGGAGTTGCCGGGGGAGATCTCGTTGCGGAACGCCTTGCCGTTCTGCGCGATGCCGAAGGGGATCCGCTGGCGGCTGCTGTTCAGCACCGACTTGAAGTCGACGAACATCCCCTGGGCGGTCTCGGGGCGGAGGTAGACCTGGGCGGAGCTGTCCTCCACCGCGCCGAGGAAGGTGCGGAACATGAGGTTGAATTGGCGGGGGGCGGTCAGCGTCCCGCCGCACTCGGGGCAGCCGGGTGCGTCCGGCTCCTTGCCTCGAGCCGCGCGCTCGGCCGGGAGATGATCGGCGCGCCATCGCCTGCGGCAGTCCCCGGTGCAGTCGACCAGCGGGTCCGAGAAGCCCGCGACGTGGCCGCTGGCGACCCAGACCTGGGGATTCATGATGATTGACGTCTCGATCCCCACGATGTCGTCGCGCAGCTCGACGATCGAGCGCCACCAGCGGTTGCGGATGTTGCGCCGCAGCCGCGTGCCGAGGGGACCGTAGTCGTAGAGAGCGTTGATGCCCCCGTAGATCTCGCTCGACGGGAAGAAGAAGCCGCGCTGCTTGCCGAGCGAGACCAGCCGCTCCAGGAGGTCCGTTGGGGGCGGGGTGGGCGGAGGCGTGTCGGAGCGGTCGTCGGATTCGGCGGGCACGGGCGGCAAGTGTATCCGCCCTCACCTTTCGAGGGCTCGGAGCACCTCCCAGGAGCGGAGTCTCCGGTCCAGGTGATGCTCCAGCTCCCTCTCGATGATCGCCTCCAGGGTGGCCAGTGCATCGTGGTCGAGGCGGAGACGGGTCCAGGTGGCGGCGTCGCCGGCGGCGGCCACGCGCAAGACCTTGATGACCCGCACCGGGCAGTCGATGGCCGCGGGGTCCCCGCGCCGGCAGTCGGGGCAGAGGAGCCCGCCACCGGCGGCGCTGAAGGCCGCCGGCTCCTCGGCCAGCGGGCGCGAACAGGAAACGCACCGCTGCAGCTCGGGTGCGTAGCCGAGCCGGTCGATCATCTGGCGCGCAAACCACACCAGGGCCCGGCGCGGGTCGCGCTCGGGATCGCCCAGCTCGTCCAGGGACTCCGCGACCAGGACAAAGACGGCCTCGTCCGGGAGGTGCCCCTCGAGCACCCGGTCGGTCAGCTCGGCCACGACCGCGGCGCAGGCGGATCGCCGAGCGTCGGTGGCGAGACCGGCCGGCGGCCCCGAGGACCGCTGGGCCTGGGCGAGCACCAGAAGCTCTCCCCGCCCCTCGGCGAGCTGCATGCGGCTGCGCTCGAAGAGATCTGTCTGCGCCGCCATGCGACTGCCCGCCTTGCGGACCCCTCGGGCGATCACCCCCACCTTGCCGTGGCCGCGGGTGAGCACGGTCAGGATGCGGTCGGCCTCGCCGTAATTGACGCGGCGGAGGACGATCCCCTCATCCGTGAAGCTGCCGGGCATCTCAGGCCCCGGCGGCGCCCGCGACGCGGCACACCGGTTCCAGCGGGAGGGACCACGCGGGTGTGAGCACCGCGGCACCGTCAGACGGGGTGGTCGTCGCCCGCCCCCGGGCTCTCGCCAGTGAGGGCACGCCTGACACCGTCGCGCTCGGTGGAGAACGGTTCGGGGTTCACGATCCGGACGGTCTGGATGCTCTGCCGGCGCACCTGGTCAACGGTCAGGGTGGCGGAACCCAGGGGAAGCGCAGCCCCTGCCTTGGGGATCTCACCGAGGCGCTCGTAGACCAGCCCGCCGATGGAGTCGGCCTCGGTCTCGCCGACGTCGAGGTGGAGCAGCTCGGCCACGTCGTCGACCGGGAAGCGAGCGCTGATCACCACCTCGCGGTCGTTCACGAACTGGACGTCCTCCCGCTCCGCGACGTCGTACTCGTCCCGGATGGGGCCGACGATCTCCTCGATCAGGTCCTCGAAGGTGACGATCCCGGCGGTGCCGCCGTGCTCGTCGACGACGACGGCGATGTGCACCTTGCGCTCCTGCATCTCGCGGAGCAGCTCGCCCACGTGCTTGCTCTCGGGGGTGAAGTACGGCTCGCGGGCGAGGGCCGCGAGCGGCCGGGGGTCGCCGCTGCGCACTCCGTGACGGAGCAGGTCCTTGGCGTACACCACCCCCACCACGATATCGATGGTCGTCTCGTAGAGGGGGATCCGGGAGTGGCCATGGTCGACGATCAAGGAGATCAGATCGCTCAAGCTGCGCGAGGCCTCGATGCCGACAACGTCCACCCGGGGGACCATCACCTCGTGGACCGCCTTGTCGGTCATCTCCAGGATGCCGTCGATCATCTGGCGCTCCTCCTGCTCCACCACGCCCTCGCGCTCGCCCATGGCGAGGATGAGCTTGAGCTCGTCCTCGGTGACGAACGGGCCCGGGGCGGCGCGGCCGTGGGTGAAGAGCCGGAGGAGGAGGCGGGACACCAGGGTCAGCGCCCCGATCAGGGGCCTCAGCAGCCGGGTCAGGAACTGGACCGGCGCGGCCAGGCGCAGCGCCAGCCGCTCGTTGAACCGCAACGCCAGCGACTTGGGGGCGATCTCGCAGAAGACGAGAACGAAGACGGCGAGGGCAACCGTGCTCAGCGCCTGGGCGACGCCGTGAGTATGGCCGGCGACGATCAGGGTGGTCGCAGTCGAGGCCACGATGACCGCGACGGTGTTGATCGACAGGATGGTCGAGAGGTAGCCGTTGGGGTTGTTGTGGAGGCGGACGACGCGGCTGGCCCGGTGGTCGCCGTCCTCGGCCAGGGTGCGCATCCGGAGGCGAGAGACCGAGGTGAGCGCCGTCTCGGCGCCTGCGGCGAAGGCGGCGAGGACCAGACTGAGGGCGAGCAGGATGGCGAGCCAGGTCATGGCCCGCTCGGTGAGGGATCAGCGGCAAGCGGGCCGTCGCGTGAGGGACCCCGGTCCGGCGGGCGGCCCGGAGGGGCATGGTCGCCGGTCCAGTCTGAGCTACTCATCGGAACAGCTCGCTGACGCTCCTCCCCTCATGCACGCGCACGATCGCCTCGGCGATCAGGGGGGCCACCGAGAGCACCCGGAGCTTGGGATGGTCGTCGGGGGCGCGCGCCTCCTCGTTGAGGGGGATGGTGTCGGTGATGCAGATCTCGTCGATGGGCGCATCGTGCAGGCGCTGCAGGGCGCCCTCGGTCAGCAGCCCGTGCGTCGCCACCACGTCGACCCCGGTCGCACCCTTGCTCATCAGCGCCGCGCTGGCGCTGACCAGGGTGCCACCGGTGGAGATCAGGTCGTCGACGATGACCGCGTGCATGCCGGCCACATCGCCGACCACGTGGACGACCTCGACCGCATCGTCGCGCGGCCGGCGCTTGTCGATGATGGCGATCGGGGCGTCCAGCAGCCGACCCAGCCGGCGCGCCCGCAGCGCCCCCCCGGTATCGGGGGAGACCACCACCACGTTGTTGCCATGGCGTTCCCTAACTCGCCGAGCCAGGATCTTGGTGGCGGTGAGGGCGTCCACCGGGATGTCGAAGAAGCCCTGGATGGCCTCGGCGTGGAGGTCCACGGCGATCACCCGGCTGGCCCCGGCCAGCTCGATGACGTTGGCCATCAGCTTGGCCGAGATGGGATCGCGAGGAGCGCTCTTCTTTTCCTTGCGCTGGTAGCCGTAGTAGGGGATGACCGCCGTGATCCGCGAGGCGGAGGCGCGCCGCAGCGCGTCCAGGGTGATGAACAGCTGGACCAGGTTGTCGCTGACCGGCGAGCACGTGGGCTGGATCAGGAAGACGTCGTGGCCACGCACGGACTCGTGGATCTTGACGTCGAACTCCCCGTCGGCGAAGCGGGTGATGTCCATGGGGGCGAGCGGGAGGTCGATCTCGCGCGCGATCCGCTCGCTCAACGCCTTGTTGCCGGTGCCGGAGAGGAGCATCAGCTCCCCGTAGGGGTTGGGGTCACTCATGGGTGAGGGCTCCGATCTCGCCATCCCTCGACGTTGCGCTGGCGCTCCCGGCCGACGGCCAGGGCCCCATCCGGAACATCCCGGGTGACGGTGCTGCCGGCGGCGACGTAGGCGCCGCGGCCGATCCGGACCGGAGCCACCAGGCTGCTGTTGGTACCGACGAAGGCGCCGTCCTCGATCGCGGTCCGGTGCTTCTCGTGACCGTCGTAGTTGCAAGTGACCGTCCCGGCGCCGATGTTGACGTCGGCGCCGACATCGCTGTCCAGGACGCACGAGAAGTGATTGACGCGGCTCCTCGCGCCGACCCGGCTGTTCTTGACCTCGGCATGCGTTCCCAAAGATACCCCCGATTCCAGCGCGCTGCCCGGCCTCACCCGGTTGAAATGGCCGATCTCCACACCGTCTCCGATCTCCGCGCCGTCGATCACCGAGGCGCCGATCCGGACCCGGTCGCCGATGCGCGCGTCGCGGATCTGGGCCATCGGACCGATTTCGCAGTCACGGCCGATCACGGTCGCGCCGCGGAGCACCGTCATCGGCCGGAGGACGGTGTCGGCGCCGACCCTGACGGTCGCGTCCACATAGGTGGTCGCGGGATCCTCGACCGTCACACCGTCCAGCATCAGCGCGTCCAGGAGGCGGCGGCGCAGCGCCGCCTCGGCGGCGGCGAGCTGGCGACGGTCGTTGACTCCCAGCGCCTCCTCAGGGTCGGTGACGAGCACACCCTCGACCGCGGGGGCGAGCAAGGCGATCACGTCGGTCAGGTAGTACTCGCCCTGGGCGTTGTCGGTGGAGAGGCGCTCGAGGGCTGGCCAGAGTTGCCTGCCCGAGAAGACATAGACGCCGGCGTTGCACTCGTCGGGCACGGGGACACCATCGCCCTGAAGGTCGCGCTCCTCGACGATGCGCTGGACCCGGCCATCGCTGCCGCGAACCACCCGGCCGAGCCCGTGGACATCGCCGTGGAGGACGGAGAGCAGCACGCAGGCGGCCCCGGTCGCCTCCTGTGCCCGGAGCAGGCCGAGGATCGTCTCGACGCGGACCAGGGGGAGGTCGCCGTAGAGCACCACAACGGGGCCATCGTCCCGCAGCTCAGGGGGAAGGCTGCGCAGGGCGTCCCCGGTCCCGCGCGGCGCGGGCTGGATGACCACCCGGGCGACCCCCTGGACCGCCTCGTGGACGGCCGGCTGATCGGGGCCGAGCACCACCACCGGGGGCGTGCCGGTGGCGGCTCGCGCCGCCTCGACGATGTGGAGGAGCATCGGCCTGCCGACGAGGGGATGGAGAACCTTGGGCCGGGCGCTCCTCATCCTGGTGCCCTGCCCTGCGGCGAGGATCACCGCGTGCGGTGCATCTGCCATCTGCGCCGGAGTATACGGGGTGCCCGCTCGGGCCTCGGGGGCGTCGGGCTCCAGGGGCCGGGCGGGCGTCCCCGCTCTCAGCGCCGGCGGGGAGACCGCGGCCCCTGTATGATCCGGCCCGTGGCCGATCAGAGCGCCTCGGAGCGAGGCCCCGGCCGCCGGCCCCGGGCGAGCCGGCT
>OCZT010005237.1_pt1 | contig 12978 bp, 13 predicted proteins | sample 1539031 | NCBI WGS metagenome assembly OCZT01 (sample SAMEA3539308, study PRJEB22396) | soil metagenome | biome: tundra; feature: field; material: soil | place: USA | collected 2010-05 | depth 0.15 m | reverse complement strand
GTTGATGTTGATGTTTTTCGCGTTGTAGGACCGAGTCCCTCTCCCGCTACCAGATATGGTAATATATTCAAAGTGTTACGACCTTCGAATCGGGCTTCGCCGAAAATCTAACCGTACAAATTCCGTACAACCATCAGCCCGGAAATCGCGAGACGGTAGTCGGCACATCGCCAGCGCAGTCCTGATGACGAACGCTGACGATATATGAGCAAATGGCTCTTAATCATCGGGTCCGAGGTTCGAGCCCTGGTGCGCCCGCCATCGCAAAGCCTCTGCCGCTCAGCGGCTTTTTTTGAGGGTGACTGCAGGGTTTACGACGTAGTCGCCCCGAGCGACTGCTTGCAGGATGAAATCCTGCCGGCCCCCAGGGACTCCTGTGAAGTACCTGCCTTGGATTGTGCCGATTGCTGACCGAGCCGAAGGATAAAGAATGTTGATTGGCGCACCAAAGGAAATCAAGGACAACGAATTTCGTGTCGGCTTGACGCCCGCCACGGTTGCGGAGCTCACGCATCGCGGCCACGGGGTCATTGTTGAGAAATCCGCCGGCGTCGGATCGGGCCTGACGGACGACGAATATCGCAATGCCGGGGCTGAGATCGTCGACACGCCACAGGAAATATTTGCTCGCGCTGAAATGGTCGTCAAAGTGAAGGAGCCGCAGGCTGCCGAGCGCAAGATGTTGCGGCGCGGGCAGATTCTGTTCACTTATCTGCATCTCGCGCCTGATCTGGTGCAGACGCAGGACCTGATCTCTAGCGGCTCCGTATGCATCGCGTACGAGACCGTCACCTCGTCGTCAGGAGGACTGCCGCTTCTCACACCGATGTCGGAAGTCGCCGGGCGCCTCGCGCCGCAAGTCGGCGCCCATGCGCTGGAAAAGGAGGCGGGCGGGCGCGGTGTTCTCCTGGGCGGCGTTCCCGGCGCTCCGGCGGCAGATGTGCTGATCATCGGCGGCGGCGTCTCCGGCACCAACGCCGCGACGATTGCGCTCGGCATGGGCGCTCAGGTGACGCTGCTCGACCGATCGCTCGAGGTTCTGCGGCGCCACGCAACCCAGTTCGATGGGCGCGTGCGCACCATCTTCTCGACGCGCGCTGCGATCGCTGACCTCGTCACTAAAGCCGATCTCGTAATCGGCGCGGTGCTCGTGCCCGGGGCTTCCGCGCCCAAACTCATTACTCGCGCAATGCTGAAGACGATGAAGCAGGGCTCCGTGTTCGTCGACATCGCCATCGATCAGGGCGGATGTGCCGAAACGTCGAGGCCGACGACCCATTCCAATCCGACCTTTGTGGTCGATGGCGTGGTGCATTATTGCGTCGCCAACATGCCGGGAGCGGTGGCGCGCACGTCGACTTTTGCGCTCAACAACGCCACCTTGCCCTTTACGTTGCAGCTTGCCGACAAGGGATGGCGCCAGGCTTTGAGGGACGACATCCATTTGCGCAACGGCCTCAATGTCTGCGACGGCAAGATCACCTGCAGGCCGGTGGCCGACGCGCACGGACTTGGGTTTACGCCGGCGGAGGCGTTCATCGGCTGAAGCAGGATGGACCGCCGTCTGCACATGCAAGCCTTGAGCCCGAACTCCGATCATCGTGCGTGCCCGGCACTGATATAGAAGCCTGCATATCGCTACATCATTTTCCCAATTTCTTCGTTGGGAGCGGATCCTTTTTTCATCAGCGATCGGCATGAGTCCATAAAAGCATGTCGCCAGCACTGGTCGCCGCTACCATCGCGCCGGAGATGATCGGCACGATGCCAGAAACCGGAACAAGGCCACGCACTTGATTTGGGTCAAAGACTTCCGCAGGAAGTAGAGTGTAAGTATGAGCCACTTTGCTGCGTGCGAGGAGGCCGCCATGTCCTGTGCGCTGATGGTCAACGTCGACCGCGTCTGGGAACGGCTCGTTCGCATCGCGGCAGACTTGGCCGATGAATTCTCGGCAAGGCTGATTGGATTATCCGCTTTGGCGATCATGCCGCCATTTGTCGCCGAGGGTGTGGTGATCGTCGACAATGCGACAGAGTTCGATATTGCACAGATCAAGTCCGATCTGCTGCCTCAGGTCTCATTGCAGGATATCTTTGCCTAGGTCTGTTCAGTGGAGAGAGCAATGCAAGTACCCGTTGAAATGGAATTCCAGGGGATGGTTGCCAGTCCTGCGATTGAGGAACTGGTCCTGAACGATATGAAGAAGCTGGAAAAGCGCTATGGACGCGCTACCGCCGGCAGGATTGTTGTGAAAGGTCCCGGCGAACGTCACCAAACCGGCGGCCTGTACGATGTCAACATTCACTTGACGCTGCCCAACGGCCGTGAAGTCAACATTGGCCGGACAGCGAGGGCAGACGAGCGGCATTCAGATTTGCTGTTCGCCATCAACGATGCGTTCAAGCGGGCGCGCAGGCAACTTCAGGATCATGCGCGGCGCATGGAGGGAAAGGTGAAGAGCCACGAAGGTCAAGCTATCGGAACGGTCGTGCGGCTTGACCCCGGCGGTGAATTTGGATTTCTTCGATCAAACGATGGCGGGGAAATATATTTCCATCGAAACAGTTTTCTGGGTGGAGAGTTCTCCGAGTTGGCCGTTGGTTCTCGCGTCGTGTTTGTCGATGAGATCGGCGAAAAAGGCCCTCAGGCCACCACTGTGAAACCTCTTGGAAAACACGGGTTGCGGCCCTGACCTCTTTTTCGATCCGCGCCTGAGGTTCTTTGCATCCGATCGAACTTCTATCTCGGCGCCGGGCAGGTATTTCGTGCAACCGACTTGTCGGAGGCCATTAACTCCCCTTGGCCATCTTCATAGGCAAGGCCAATCCCAAGCGACGACGGCGACATTGCTTGAGCAGATTCGAGAAGCCGGCGAACTCACCCCCATTCACCGACCCACCGGGTAACCAGGTTGTCATTGACCGCGCGCACTCCGGGCGTGGACTCGGCAGCGACTTTGATGGCCCTTCGTTCGGTAGCGGATTCGGCAATACCCCAGAGATCCACGATGCCGCCGTTGACAGTGACATTCAGCAGCGACGTATGGGCCCAAGGCTGCTCCTTCAGGCAGCAAAGGATTTTGTCGCGAATGGTCGCATCGGAGAGCGGAATTTCGAGCAAGCTCCGCGCGGTCGCCACCGCCTGAATAAGGTTTGCACGACTGACGATCCCGACAAGCTGCCCGTTCTCCAGAATAGGCATTCGTTTGATGGCATTCTTTTCCATCAGACCTGCGAGTTCGTGGACAGGAGTTTCCGGGGAGGCCGTGATGACCCGTTTAGTCATAAGATCGGAAACCTTGCGAGCATGGGCTCTGATAAAATCAGCGGCAAGGACGTCATCTCCGAGCAACCCCTGAAGCCACCAGGAGCGATGCCGCTCCGTCCCGGCCTCCGCGCGGTGCAGGAGATCGCCTTCGCTGACGATGCCGACAAGTTTACCTTGATCATCGACCACCGGCGCTGCGCTAATCCGCTTTTCCAGAAGCAGCTCTGCGACTTCCTTGACCGTAGCGGAAGACCTTACGGTAATGACGGGAGAAACCATGACGTCGCGAGCATGCATAGCGAACCTCCATCATTGAATCGCTAGAACACGCCCTCGGGGCGCATCCGTCGTTGATTCAAATCAAGAACTCGCATGCCGGAAGACTGGCATAAGTATCTGTTGACCCCGCTGTGCCGGCTTGCTGGCGTTAAGTGTTGATCTGAACCGATTGCTGCCGATTCCGCCGTGCATTTGGGCGACGCGTTTTATCGCAAGCCGCTTCGTAAGGAACCGGGCATGCCAGTGCAGAATGCCGAAATCGCGACAATGTTCGATCAGGCCGCGGAACTGCTGGAGATTCAGGGAGAGAACCAGTTTCGAGTGCGCGCCTATCGTCGCGCCGCACGCGTCGTCGAAGGTCTCCCAAAAGGGGTTGGAGGGTTGCTGGCGGCCGGACGTGATCTGTCGGAGTTGCCGGGGATCGGCAAGGATCTGGCCGGTAAAATCGCCGACATCGTCAAGACCGGGCACTTCGATCTGCTGGACACTCTGAAAAAGAAACTCCCCGGCCAGCTTGGCGAAATGGCGGCTCTTCCCGGACTCGGACCGAAGCGTATCAAGCTGCTTTATGACAAGCTTAAAGTGCGTACCCTTGATGACCTTCGTCGGGCCATCAAATCCGGGAGATTGCGCGAGATCCGCGGATTTGGTCCCACGATTGAGAGCAAATTGCATGGCGCGCTTGACAAGCCACAACTCGCAAAGCGATTCAGGATTTCAGTGGCTGAAGCCGAGGCCGACGCGCTGGTCGCTTTTCTTCGCGGTAGCGGACGCGTCGTGGTCGCCGGAAGCTATCGCCGGCGCCGCGACACGGTCGGCGATCTTGATGTGCTGGTGACCGCGAGGGATGGTGCCGCGGTCGGAACCAGGCTGGTGCAGTACGAAAACGTCGCGCAGGTTGCCGCGCATGGCCCGACGCGCACCACGGTGATGCTTCGCTCCGGCCTGCAGGTCGATGTCCGCGCGGTGCCTGAGGAAAACTATGGCGCCGCGCTGCTGTATTTCACCGGCTCAAAAGCTCACAACATTGCGCTGCGCGGGATTGCCAACCAACATCACTGGAAGCTGAACGAATATGGGCTGTTTTCGGGAAAACGGCGGATTGCCGGCGCCACGGAGGAAGAGGTCTACAAGAAGCTCGGGCTTGCATTCATTGAACCGGAATTGCGCGAGGATCGCGGTGAGATCCCGGCTGCCCAAGCCGGCAAGTTGCCGAAGCTTGTGGATCTCTCCGATATTCGGGGCGACCTTCACGTGCACTCGGACTGGACCGACGGCACGGTTACCATCGCCGGAATGGCAGCCGCAGCGCAGACGCGGGGCTACGAATACATTGCCCTGACCGACCACAGCCGTCGCGTTGCCATGACGCACGGCCTCGATCCGGCGCGCTTGGCACGTCAAATCCGGGAAATCGACCGGCTGAATGAAAAACTCAAGAACTTCACAATCCTCAGGGGCATCGAGGTCGATATCCTCAAGGATGGCAGCCTTGATCTGCCGGATGCAAGTTTAGCGAAGCTGGATGTCGTGGTGGCCGCGGTGCATTCGCATTTCGATCTGCCGCGCCAGGCGCAGACCGATCGCGTCGTCCGCGCCTTGGAGAACCGTCATGTCTCCATTATGGCGCATCCGACCGGGCGATTGATCGGCGAACGCGAGCCTTACGACATTGACATCGATCGCGTGATTTCGACCGCGCACAAGGCCGGATGCTACCTCGAGATCAATGCGGAGCCGGAACGTCTGGATTTGAACGATCTTCACGCTCACGCAGCGAAGCTCGCGGGGGTCAAGCTGGCGGTCTCGACGGATGCGCACTCCATCAATGCATTCCAGTGCATGCGCTTTGGCATCGATCAGGCGCGGCGCGCCTGGCTCACGGCCAGCGACGTGCTGAACACCCGGCCGCTTGCTGAATTGCGCAAGCTCTTAAAGCGATGAGCCAGCGCAGTTTGCCGCATTCTTCAGCGCGTGCCTCAGGAGGGATGCGCTGTCTTCAGATCGTGACCAAGCCAGTGAGCGATTTTCCGCCACGTTCCGCCAAGCACCTCCGCTCCAATGAAGAGACTCAAATGGCCGCACGGCTCCGTCGCCATTTCGAGGAAAGCTTTCGGGGTGCCGACAAGCCGCGCGGTCTCGAAGAGCTGGTCGGCTGAGACAACTTCGTCGTTGCCGGCCGCGAGGAGGAACATCGGCGTTTCGACCTTGGCAAGATCGATCCGGCGCCCAAGAGCCATGAAACGCCCCTCTGCAATCCGGTTCTCCTTGAAAAGCCAGCGGCTGACCTGCAGGTAATATGTACCTGGCAAATTTAGCGGGCTGGCGTTCCATTGCTGAAAGCGCTCATGGAGCTCGCGCAACCGGACTGGGTCGATGGCGGAGGGGACTTGAAGCACCCCATCGACCTGATTTGTATCGAGCGGCGGGCTCCATAATTCGAGCATGTCTTGTCCGAGTACGAGGCCCTCTCCATGGTGTACCAGCTCTTCGAATGCGCTGAGCGGAACGCTTTCCGTCAGGCGCGACAGTTGCGAATCGCCGGCGCGGACATCGACCGGAGCTCCCACGAGCACCAATCTACGAACTTTTCCCGGGAATCGTGCGGCATAGACCAAGGCCAGCCAGCCCCCCTGGCACAATCCAACGATATCAACGGGTGGTCCAAGTTCGTCTACGGCAATGTTGAGATCGGCGAGATAACTATCGATCGAAAAGTAGCGCATTTCAGCTGTGGCTGAACGCCAGTCGGTAACAAACAGGCGGGACAGGCCGCCAAGGTGCAAGGTTTCGACCACGCTATGACCTGGTGCGAAATCAGCGACGATTGCCCCGTGAACGGCATACGGAGCACATATTAGAGTCGTCTGCCCCTGCGGTCGGATCGAAAAATCTCGCAGCCGCATGGAAGGGAGCTCAAGCGCCACCGAGTTCGGCGTGGCCCATGGCCGCTCCGACGGTTCCAGATCGCCGCGAAGATTAGTCGCAAAAGCAGCTGCAGCATCGTTGAAAAAACGAGCGCTCGCCTGGTTCAATGACGCCGCCGCCAGAAATGGCCACAAAAAGGGATTCGAAAAGGGCGACCAGGCACCGGGACGGGTTCGCTGCTGTACCTGCATTTCGCTCGAAGCGTCAGCCGATTGGTCCGTCTGTTTCGTCATCTGTCTTGCTCTCACGACATCTTCGCCGGATCATCTTCGGGATAGAGGTCGTCTTCGTTTCCGAAAAAATTGTTCGCCTCCACACGTGAATTGCGCATTCAGGGAACGACGATGACTGGGCAGGGGGCGAGGCTGACGACCTTCTGGGAAACACTACCAAGCAGAAGTCCGGCCAATTGTCCGCGGCCGCGCCGGCCAAGCACGATCATATCGACCGGACCGTGTGCGGCGATCTCGAGCAGCGATTGGGCAACGTCGCCCCAGCTCGTTCGAAATTCGATCCGGGATACGCCAAGATGGCGAGCGCGGACTTCAGCAGCCCTCAGTATCTGGGCCGTCAATGCTTCCAAAGCGTCGCCAATACTGCTTGCCTCGGCACGCGCAAGCTTCCGCGCCTCCTCCCCTGATATGTTTCCCGCAACGGTCGCGATCAGCAGATCGCCCGCCACCGCTTTTGCTAGCTCCGCGGCCACGTCAACTGCACGGTCCGCCCCGCTGGAGCCATCAGTAGCCACCATGATGTGTCGCATGTTGCGGATCTCCCGACCGCCAGGCGGTCATCGCTGATAGATCCCCACGAGAGTCGTTTCGGCGATGACATGCCTGCGCGCTTCTCGTTCGACCTCCCGGCAGGAGGGCTTGGTGCCGAGCGATAGGCGCTTGACCGAAAGGGCCAGCAAACGAAAGTGATAACGATGACGCCCGTGGCCGCGGGGCGGGCAGGGGCCGCCGTAGCCCATCCGGTCGAAGTCGTTGATGGCCTGTTTGAACCGCACGTCATCGCTGTCCTGGCCGGCGCCTTCGGCAAGTCCCGTTTGGTCCGCGTGAATGTCGTAAACTGCCCAATGGTGCCATTTGCCCGCCGGTGCATCCGGGTCGTCGCAGAGAAGGACGAAACTGCCGGCAGCCGCAGGTGCGGCCTCCCAGTCCAGGGGCGGGGAGAGGTCATCTCCATCGCAGGTGAAGCGAGGCGGGATCCCAGATCCGTTAGAAAAGGCACTTGAGCTAAGCTGCATCGGCGGCCTCCAAGGCAGTGATATTGTCTCAGCTGCGGGATGCCGGATTGATCCGGGTCAAAGCCGCATCCGCCTCCGGCAGAAATCGCCATTTGCTGCCGGACTTGGTCTGGCGCCATCTTGCGTCCGCTATTGCCTCACTTGCCGCTCAAGCTGCACAGTTCTTGCGGTTTGCGGCCATGTCGCCAGGCTGGCGATACGGCCGCGCTTCCGTGCCTTGGGCCGAAGCGCATCAAGCTCCTCTATGACAAATTCAGGGTGCGCACGGTCGACGACCTTCGTCGCGTCACCAAGCGCGGACGTGCGCGCTGCATCGCAGCATCGACACTGATCGCTGGTGCCAGCTGCACGCTTTGAACTGGCCCAATGTCGTTTTTCTCAAGCGTGCAGGCGAGAGCATCAAGCCAAATTGACCTGTCTCAAGGACCCGGCTGGCGCTGGTGCCTAGTATCGCGGGCGACAAGGACGAAACGTTCATAGTCGAGGTGATGCATATGCAAAATAAACCGAGCCCACCCGCAACGCCGGCAGACGAAGATGCGTCACCCCTCACGATTTCGCCTGAGAAAGTCTGCTTCATCATCATCAAGGCGCGAGAATTCGACGCCAAAGAGCAAGTGAACGAACCCGATCCAGGATCGAATCCTTCAGACGACAAGGAGGCTGCAGTTCTCGAAGACGGGGAAGATGATCCGGTGGTCGAGGAGCTTGCGTCTCTCATCAATTCCTTGTCGGTGGATGAGCAGATCGACCTTGTGACCTTGGCATGGCTCGGTCGCGAAGACTATTCTGCCAGCGATTGGGCAGAGGTCCGCGAAGAGGCGACCCGCGCTCACAATGAACGCACGGCCAGCTATCTTCTTGGCATGCCAATGCTGGGGGACTTCTTGGAGGAGGGACTTTCGATGCTCGGTTATTCCTGTGAGGAGTTCGAAATAGATCGGCTTTGACCGGGCTCAAAGTGCGCGCCATCCGCGCTTGGCGAGCATCAACTCGTCAAAAACGATTGGAAATAATACCGTTCAGGCCAAACGGACTGATTTTGGTCGAACCCCCAGAACCGCCGGATTCAAGCTCCGTGCGGCCGCTTCGCCAATGACCAAATTTCCGGCCGCTGCTCGCCATGATTTGGCGCAAACTCTCTCGGCTCGAAAGAGCTAGAAGTTTTGCATGCGGCCGCGCCTGCACCCAACCCTCGTCAACGGGCGATCCGGAGATCCGGGCGTTTATGTCGAAACGCTGTTTGAAAAGCGCGCAATTTTGTTTGACCTCGGCGACATTTCAATTTTGTCGCCGCGAAAGATCCACCGCCTCGAGCATGTCTTTGTGTCGCACGCTCATATCGATCATTTCATCGGATTCGATCGCCTGCTGAGGGTGCTGGTCGGGCGGGAGAAGACGATCAGGCTCTATGGTCCGAATGGTTTCATCGAGCACGTCCGGCACAAGCTTCAGGCCTATCGCTGGAATCTCGTCGATCGCTACGCGAGCGACCTCGTCTTCGTCGTGACCGAAATAGATTCCTCTCTTGAAACTCAGACGGCGCGGTTCCGGCTCAAGAATGCGTTTTCTGCTGAGGTGGTCGGCGGTAGCCGGAGCATTGGGGGCGTGATTTACAGCGAGCCTGCTTACCGGGTCTCGACAGCGGTTCTGGAGCACCGCACGCCGTGCCTGGGGTTCGCGATAGAGGAAGCGGCGCATGTCAACGTCTGGAAGAACCGGCTTGCAGAACTGGGGCTGTCGGTTGGACCCTGGCTGCGCGAGCTGAAGCGCGCGGTGATCGAGAACAGGCCGAGTGACCACCTGATCCGAATCGGCTCCCGGCCGACATCGCCGGAGGTGTGCGAACTGCCGCTGTGCACACTGCGCAGCGTGTTGACGGTCACGCCCGGTCAGAAGGTGGCGTATGTGACGGACGTCGCCGACACGCCGGCAAATCGCGCGGCCATTGTCAGGCTCGCCAGTAACGCCGATCTGCTGTTCATCGAAGCCGCTTTTGCGCAAGCGGATACGGCACTGGCGGCAGAGCGCGCACATTTAACGACGGCCGCCGCCGGAAGCCTCGCGCGCGAGGCCCGGGTGCGTCGGGTTGAGCCGTTTCACTTTTCTCCCCGCTATAGCGGGCAAGAGGCGCGCATGCTGGACGAGGTCATGGCAACCTTTGCCGGCCGAAATGCCGAGGCAGCAGGCTCGTGAAGGACTGCAACGTTGTCATCAGCGTCCACCAGGACGGTTTCAGGCCAACACTCAAGTGCGCTCGATGTTCGCCGAAGTGGCTGATCTGTCTCCCCAGGACAGCGCAAGCCGCCCGGGCGAAGTCAGCACAACAGTCCCAAACCTGCGGCTTTCCCGATCCAGCGTCTTCTGCATCCAACCGATATCCGGGCCGGAGGGACGAACAAGGCTGAACTTGTGGATCCGGAGGGGAACAATTTCGACCGCAACCAGATCCCTGCTCGCAGGCTCGATATCGGCGAAATACATCAAGGCGAGATCGTCACGATATTCTTCGTAACCTTGAATGCCCTCGTAATCGTTCAGAAAATCGCCACAGCCATAGAGGATCAACCGATCGTGGTAGACCTCGATACCCTTCGCATGATGCGAGGAGTGGCCGTGAATGACGGAAACGTCGGCGCGCTCGATAAGTGCATGAGCAAAATGCCTTTGCTCTTCCGGAATGTCATAACCCCAATTGGGTCCCCAATGAATCGAGACAACAATCACGTCATGCGGTTGCCTGTGACGCGCGATCTGGTCGCAGATACGGACAGCAGTTGCCTCCGATAGGTCGATGAGGAGGTTTACGCCCGGCGCGCCCTGCGCTGCAGCCCAGCTCCGGGGCGTGCCACTCGTCACCACCGCAAACGAAAAGACAAGCACGCGGCCCTTGCCGGCAATGTGCAAAGCCGCTGGCGCACTGGCCTCGTCAAGATTGCGACCGGCGCCGGCAGATTTTATCTGCAGACGCTGCAGTGTCGTCAAGGTGTCGAAAAGCCCCGTGCGTTCCCAATCGAGTACGTGGTTGTTGGCGAGCACGCAACAGTCAACGGCGGCGGCAGTGAGGCAAGGCGCGTTCTCCGGACTCATCCGGTAATTTATGCCTTTCGGCGCAAATTCCTCATGGCGCGTAATGGCTGTTTCGAGATTGATGATGCGAGCATCCGGCCGGGTACGGTTCAACTCGCCCAGGGCCGCGCCCCAAATGTACGATGGCGCGACCCGCCGCGGGATTGGACCATTTGCCTCCTCAGCGAGGCGTACATAGCCCAGTGCCGAGTGAATATAATTCTCGTGCAGGGTTGGGTCGCATGGATGCGCCAGTACCTGATCGACGCCGCGCCCGGTCATGACATCGCCACATAGAAAAAGCCGCACTGTTTTCTGCTCCAGCTCCCGCTTCTTTCGTTCCGTAGACGCCGCCGGCCCGGACACGACTACCCGCAACCCATGCCCGACCGCCAACTGACATCAGGCCAATGCCCGAGACCCTCAGTTCTTGCTCGATCCGAGTTTCGCCTCGATGTATGCGACCGCCCCGTCGAGTGTGACAAGCTTCGGATAATCGAGCTCGGGTATCTCGACGCCGAGGCGATGGTGGATGGCGGTAACGAAGTTCAGGAAGTCCATCGAATCGATGTCGAGAGCCTCGCGCAGATCCGCGGCCGGATCGACGCTCGCCATATCAACTTCAGGTGCGATATTGTTGAGCTCTTCCTGCACCACCTTGCGAATGTCGATGTCATTCATAGCTTGTCTGGCTCCTGCAGCAGCTTGCCGATCTCGGCCAGGAACAACGCGCCCGCGTGTCCGTCACTGACCCGATGGTCGGCAGAGAGTGTGATGGTGATCACCGAGCGTGGTCCGATGGCGCCGTCGATAACCCATGGCCGAGTCACGATCTTGCCGAAACCGACAATCGCCACCTGCGGCGGATAGATAATGCCGTACAGAGTTTCGACACCGCGTTCCCCCAGACTCGTAACCGTGATTGTCGGATCGGAAATCTCCGAGCTGCGAATGCGACCGGCCCGGGTACGTTGAACGAGGTCGCGCATACGTGCCATCAGCTCATCGACCGGGATTTCATTGGCTTCATGCAGAGCTGGCGCGGCTAACCCGCCACCGCGAATGGCGATTGCAACGCCGACATGCACCGCGCTCGCCGGTTCGAATTTGCCATCGCGGTAAAAGCCGTTGAAGGCGGGGAAGCGGCGCGCGGCCAGGGCAACCGACTTAATTGCGAGCGCGCCGATCAGCAGGCGGTCGTCGGGCGGCCGCGCTGCATTCGTGCGGGTCAGCCATTGCTCGCAGGTCGTGACGTCGACCTGATGCTCAAGATAGTAGTGGGGGATTTCCCGCTTTGATCGCGCCATGGCGGCGGCGATTGCCGTTCGCATAGCGTCAAGATCAAGCCCGAGCGCGCGCTTCTTTTCCGATGGAGCGGTGATTTCGCCGAAACGACGCTCGACGTCGGCATAAGTGATCGCCCCCGCCGGGCCGCTTCCGGTCACCGTCGAGAGATCGATCCCGTGCGCCTCGGCGAGCCGCCGCGCGGCTGGCGATATTCGCGCGCGCGCCGCGGCGCCTGGCGCGACGGGTGGCGGCAATGGCGGCGCAACGGGCGCCCGCACCAAAGGCGGCGCCGCGAGCGGGGCGGCCGGCACTGCCGGTGGCGGAGCGGCCGCTACAGCGCCGGGCGGTCCTTCGAGCTCGGTTTGAATCCGCGCCAACGGCGTCCCGACCGGCACTTTGGTGTTGAGATCGACAAGAAGCTGCTCGATTTTGCCGGCCTCGAAGATTTCGATCTCGATCGCGCCTTTCTGTGTCTCGACCACGGCAACGACGTCGCCGCGTTTGACTCGATCGCCTGCTTTGACCAGCCACTCCACCAGCGTGCCCGCTTCCATGTCGGCACCGAGGGAGGGCATGCGGAATTCGGCCACGGCATCCCCTTATGCTCGCCCAAGGGCGGCTTTGGCGGCCGCGACGATCTTGGGCACCTGCGGGATCGCCGCGTTCTCGAGGTGGTGGGGATACGGAATCGGCACCTCCGCGCTGCACACGCGGCCGATCGGGGCGTCGAGCTCCCAGAATACCTGCTCAACGATCCGCATGCCAATTTCCGCCGACAGGCTGCCGCTCCGCCAGCCTTCGTCGATGATGACCGCCCGGCGCGTCTTGGTGACCGATGTCATAATGGTCGCGTCGTCGAGCGGCCGCAGGCTGCGCAAATCAATCACCTCGGCATCAA
>OCZT010005236.1_pt1 | contig 12980 bp, 13 predicted proteins | sample 1539031 | NCBI WGS metagenome assembly OCZT01 (sample SAMEA3539308, study PRJEB22396) | soil metagenome | biome: tundra; feature: field; material: soil | place: USA | collected 2010-05 | depth 0.15 m | reverse complement strand
AAGTGCTCGGTATCGCGGGACTGGTGGGCGCGGGCCGCAGCGAGATTGGAGCCGCCTTGTTCGGACTTGATGACCGCCTGACCGGTTCCGTTTATTGCTGGGAGTGGAAGGCGAAATCAAGCGCGATAGCGGAGCAAAGGAAATCCTGGCGAAGTATCCGGACATCCACATCGTCGCCGAGCCTGTCGCCGACTGGATTCAGGCCAAAGCGAAGGACCGCATGGCGGAGGTGTTGCGCGCGCAGCCGAAGATCGACGTTTTGTACGGCCACAACGATCCCATGGCCGTCGGCGCGTATCTGGCGGCGAAAGAGCTCGGGCGCGAGAAAGAAATCGACTTCATAGGCGTCGACGGATTGGATGGCGAAGCGGGCGGCGTGAAGAAAGTGGCCGACGGCATTCTCGCCGCGACGTTCGTCTATCCCCTGTGCGTCGACAAAGCGGTGGAAGTCGGGTTAAAAATGCTGCGTGACCCATCGTTCAAACCGGAGACGGAATACACTTTGCCGTCGACGATCGTAAAGAAATAGTTTCACGCCAAGGCGAATCGTCGGCAGGAAGAACCGCGACCGCAGGGAGCGATCGTCTGAGCGACTTTTTCAGCAATCTCTTAGACTATGATCTTTCCCAGGTGCATTATTCCCTCCTTGTTCTTTGTCTGACCGCTTTGCGCGCTGAACAGATTCACGGCCGCGTCACGGACGGACGGTCCGGCGAAGCGCTCGCGAAAGTCGAAATCAAGTGCCGTGAATCGGGCGAATTCGCACGTACGGGCTCCGATGGCCGGTTCACGCTCGACATCGGAAACGCAGCCTGCACCCTTCGCATCGCTACGGTCGGCTACCGGCCGGTGACGCAAAAAGTGGAGGGCGCGACCGAGCTTGACGTCGCCCTCATGCCCGACACGATGACGAAAAGCGAGGCGGTCCAAGTATCTGCTGGTCCTTTCGCCACCGAAACCGCGGACTCGGTCAGCCTGGCGGGCAACGAGCTTCGTAATCTATCCAGCGTGCTGGCGGACGATCCTCTGAGGGCCATTCAAAGCCTGCCGGGAGTTACCGCGCAGAACGATTTCCAGAGCCAGTTCGCGCTGCGCGGCGCCGGATTTGCGCGCGTCGGGATGTTGGTCGACGGAGTGCTGTTGCACGCGCCGTTTCATGCCGTGGTGGGCGACGCGACCGACGCCTCGATCACGAATTTTCAGGGCGAAATTCTGGAAACGGCGAACCTCATTTTGGGTCCGATCCCGAGCCAGTTCAGCGACCGCACGGGCGGCATTCTCGATCTCGAAACGCGAGACGGCAACGCGAGTGGCTTGAAATTTCGAATCAACGCCGGCATCGCCGCGGTCGGCGGATCGGCGGAGGGGAAGCTCGGAGATAAAGGAACGTGGCTGGTGGCGGCACGGCAGAGCTACTTGCAATATCTTCTAGACCGGCTCACAACCGAGCCCGGGCTGGCTTTCGAATATCGAGACGTGCAGGCGAAGGCGGCCTACGCGCTGACGCCTCATCATCACTTCAGCCTGTTGCTGATGGATGGAGTTTCGTCGCTCAATCGAAATTCGGTTGCCTCCACGCTGGGTCTGAACAGCCTGGATACCAGTTCGTTCAACAGCACTACGGCCATCGCCACGTGGCGCTACACGCCGAACGCCACGTGGATCGTCACCAATCGCGTCGCGTATCTGCGCGAACGTTATGGCGAGAAGAACAAGACGCCATCGCCTCTCGAACAGGGCTTTTATGGCGAATGGGCGTGGTACGGCGGCGCGGCAAAACAATGGGGCGGGTTCGGGTCGACCGATTTTGGAGGAACGTTCCGTCGCATTCGCGAGGATGGGTATGCGGACAAGTTGTTCACGCCACCGACGCCCGCGAGTTTGCTGGATCAGTTTCGAGGGTCGGGAACGCTCGGTGGATTTTACGGGCGCCAGTCGTGGAAATTCAAAAAGCGTTTGAGATTGGAGGCGGGCGCGCGCAGCGACTGGCACTCCGGTCCGCAGCCTCAGGTGGTCTCTCCCTATGCGTCCTTGACTGCCGATGCGTGGAAGGGCGGAAGCATCACGGCATCGTGGGCACAGGCGGCGCAGTTCGCGGAAGTTTCACAATTGACCTCGATTCTGGGGCGGCCGAATCTGCTGCCGGAGCGCAGCAGCCAGGCGCAGTTGACGGTGCAGCAGATGTTCGGCGAATCCACCCGTTTGCGCGTGGATGTTTACGACCGGCTGGATCGCGACCTGATTTTTCAGCCGCTGTACGATCCGCGATTTCTGAACGCGGTGGTGTTTTCGGGGAACCTGCTCGCGCCGCTCCAAAATTCGCAGAGAGGATACGGGAAGGGCGCGGAGATATTTCTCCAGAGGCGTAGCGCGAACCGTTTGAGCGGCTGGGTTTCCTACGCCTACGCGGTGAGCCGGGTGCATGACGGCGTACTCAACCTGAGCGAGGCCATCCGAGTACGATTTAAGGAACTCAGTGCATGTTTACGGCAGCTATCGCTTGACGTCGACGATCAATCTAAGCGGCCGGTTCGCGTACGGCTCGGGTCTGCCGGAGCCTGGATTCTTCGAGCTGAGAAAAGGCGTCACGTATCTTTCGACCAATTTCAACCAACTACGTTTGCCGGCGTATCAGCGGACGGATTTTCGGATCAACAAGGCTTTCGTGAAGAAGAAGATTCAATTGACGCTGTTCGCGGAGGTGATGAATATCACCAACTACTCGAACATGATTTTCGATAATTTGAGCTCGTTTAATACCAAGACCGGGTTGGCGTCGATTCAGCTTGACAAGACGTTCCCGATCCTGCCGGCCGCGGGTTTGGTAATCGACTTTTAAGATGCCTCCAACATTCGGGAACGGTGTAACCGGCGCTAGTGAATGCGATTCCCGACTCAGAAGTGCCGGTGGCTATTTCTTTTCTGGCGGAGCTTGCCGACGAGGAGATCATCGACGCGGAAACGGCAGCTAAGCTCGATCGCTCACTGGCCGAGCCGGGCGACGATTTGTCCCTGGAGGAAATCCGCAAGCAACTTGGTCTGTGATGTGGCGCGGACTTTAGTCTGCAGCGTCGGCTTCAGCCGACGTTTCTGGACATCGGCTAAAGCCGATGCTGCAAGCTAAAGCTCGCGCCACAAAGTCAGGCCCCTATTGGTTCTTGAGCGCGGCGCAGGTGTAGGATGCGCCGGTGATGCGGCTTCCGATGGTCGATTTGCTGACGATCGAAAGGCGAACCTGGGTGGGAGCGTCGGCGTATTCGCAGATTTTCCGCGCGACGTTCTTGTAGATGCGGACCTCGGGATACGGAGGAACGTTCAGTTCATTGGCCGACCATTCGCCGATGTCGATGGAATCGAGCTCTGGAGTTTCGACGCGGACGTAGTCGGCGATTCCGTCGGGCAGCCGGTCGAATATTTTGTCGTTGATGTAGATCAGCCCGTGATTTTCATTGCTGGCGTACATGGCCGACGGCAGGTAGTGATCCCAGAAGCCGAAGAAGCTGAACAGCGGCGCGACGCCGAATAACAGCAGGACCGCAACCTGGAACGCGCCTTCGCCAAACAAGGTTTGCCGGGCGGACTCTACGGTTTTCCAGAAAAGAATGACGACGGCCGCGGCCATCGCGATATTCCAGGGCCAGACGACGTAATTGTAGTTTTGTCCCAACGGACCGAGGGACATCAAGATGAATACGTGCATCGCGAGGGCTAGGGCGATGGCGGGAGTGCGGAATTTCCTGCTGAGCAAGGCGATGCCGATCCACAATTCGATAAAAGGCGCGGCGACCGATAGAGGATGTACCAGGGCCTGGGCGCTCGACGGCAGGTGGCGCAGAAACGGCTCCAATAGCCACGGAAAGCCGGTGTAGATGAAGCCGGCGTTGAGTTTTTGCACGCCGCTCCAGAAATAGATGCCAGCGACGATCAGGCGGCAGGCGTTGGGCGACGCAAATGCCACGCCGAGGAGCAGAAAGAAATACTCGTAGAACCAGGGCTGCAATCGCGATTGATCGCAGACGGCAAGCATGATCGCGAGAGTCGCGAAAATCGGAATCAGACGCGGGGTGAGCGCGCAAAGGGCGAGCGCGAGCAGAGTCGCACCGAACAAAATATAGTCGAACGGATGCGGGATGGGTTTCAGGAACGGGAAAACGGGCGTCAAGGGATAGTCGCGCGCGCTCAACCACAGTTTATGGGACAGAGCCATGCCCAGGATGGCGCCGGCGACGATCGCCACGCGCAGGTACAGCAATCGTCTGGCGGTGTCAGGCACTATATAGAGATGATAAGACCGCTCGCCGCTCTTGTTGTCACGATTGTTGTCACAATGTTCGCATTTGCGCAAACGCCGGACGCCGGCCGTAAACAATTTGAGAGTCACTGCGCGTCCTGCCACGGAGGCGACGGCAATGGCGGAGAACTGGGGCCGGGGATCGTTGAAAGGGCTGCCAACAGAAGCGATCAGGAATTGACGGCGCTGATTCGCGGAGGCATTCCGGCGGCGGGGATGCCTGCGTTCAAAGTCACGGATGAGGAGGTGCGCGGCTTGATCTCGTACGTCCGATCGCTGAAGCCTCGCGGAGAGGCGCCGGCGCATGTGACGGTGCGGACTACGGACGGGCGGACGCTTGAAGGTGATGTGCTCAACAGCAGCTTTGCGGATCTGCAACTGCGAAGTGCCGACCAAAGAGTGCATTTGCTGCGGCCGGAAGGCGACCGGTATCGCGAAGTGACTTCGCAGACGGATTGGCCCAGCTATCACGGGTCGCCCAACGGGAACCGGTACACGACGATCGATCAGGTGAACAAAACGAACGTTCAGAAGCTGGCTCCGAAATGGATTTTCAATTTGCCGAATACTTCGCCATCGGAGACGACGCCGGTGGTGGTGGCAGGAATCATGTACGTTTCGAGCGGCAACGAGTGTTACGCGCTGGATGCGGGGACAGGGCGGCAGGTGTGGCATTATTTTCGGCCGCGGACGAAAAATCTGAACGGAAACGCGGGCGGAGGGTTCAACCGCGGCGTGGCGATTGCGGGCGACCGGCTATTTATGGTGATGGATCAGGCGCACATCGTGGGATTGAACCGGTTCACAGGTGCGGTGGTGTGGGACACGGTGATGGCGGATTGGAAGGAGAACTACAACGCGACGTCGGCTCCGCTGATTGTGGGGGATCTGGTTGTTGCCGGAATCGCGGGAGGAGATGAAGGAGTGCGAGGGTTCGTGGCGGCGTTCGACCAGGCGACCGGTAAGGAAGCATGGCGGTTCTGGACGGTGCCGAAGCGGGGCGAGCCGCTTTCTGAGACTTGGCAGGGGAAGGGAATCGAGCATCCATCGGCGGCTACGTGGTTCACGGGGAGCTACGATGCCGAGCTTGGGACGGTGTACTGGCAGGCGGGAAATCCGGGGCCGGATTACAACGGCGACGAACGGCTGGGGGACAATCTGTATTCGGATTCGACGCTGGCGCTGGATGCGAAGACGGGGGAATTGAAATGGTATTTTCAGTACACTCCGCATGACGTGTGGGATTGGGATGCGGCGCAGCCGGAAGTGCTGATCGATGCGGAATGGCAGGGGCAGCCGCGCAAATTGCTGCTGCACGCGAATCGCAACGGATTCTTCTACGTGCTGGACCGGACCAATGGAAAATTGCTTCTCGCCCAGCCGTTTGTGAAGAAGCTGACGTGGGCGAAGGAGATCGGACCGGACGGGCGTCCGGTGCTGAATCCGAATCACATTCCGACGACCGAAGGGAGTGTCACGTGTCCGGCGGTGGAGGGTGCGACGAACTGGTTTTCGACGTCGTTCAATCCGGCGACGGGCTTTTATTACTTGCAGACGCTGGAAAAGTGCAACGTGTACGTCAAATCTCAAATCGATTGGGAGGCAGGGAAAGCGTTTTTCGGAGGAGCTATTCGAGGAGTGCCGGGCGACAATCCGCAAAAGGTGCTGCGGGCGATCGATATTCATACCGGGAAAATAGCCTGGGAGCTGCCGCAGAAGGGACGCGCGGAATCGTGGGGAGGAACGCTGGCGACCTCGACCGACCTGGTATTTTTCTGCGAGGACAGCGGCGCGTTCATGGCGGTGGATGCGGCGAACGGAAAAATGCTGTGGAACTTTCAGTTGAATGCGAACTGGAAGGCGTCGCCGATGACATACGTGTTCGACAACAAACAGTACTTCGCCGTGGCGGCGGGATCGGACATCGTCGCTTTCTCGATGAGTAGCCAGTAGCCAGTTTTTCGAAGATCAGCTTCAAAATCCTTTTAAAGTGTGTCGACGCATGGCCTCAAACAAAGCTACTGATTATCCGTCCACTCCTCCAACCAAGCCATCTGAATCGCCTCTAATTTCGATTCGTTCGACTTCAAAGGATCGTCGTCAAACTCGTCCAGCTCCGTGATCCATTTGTGCAAATCCGTGAACCGGATGTTGGTCGGGTCCATCTCCGGATGCGCCTCGTACAGCGCGAAGCCGATGTCGTCCAGGTTGTTCCACGTGAGCCTAGCCATTGACGTTGGTCCCCTTCAGCGCGCCTCGCACCGCCGTGTTCATCATGTTCTCAGCCAGCGTCTGCGTCGCTTCGTTCAACTGATCGATCTTCGACCGGATCAGCAAATGATCATCGCCATGATACACGACCAGCAGCTCATTTACACCGCGCTCGATGGCCGAGCGTTCCTCGTCCGTCAATTCGAAATACGCGTCGTTCTGCTTGGCCTTCTCCGTCGCCGCCAGAATCGTATCCGCCTCAACCCGAGCCTCGCGCACTTGCCGTTCATTGAAATCTTCCTGCCCCTTGTCGAACGACTCGAGAATCATCGCCTCCACCTGATCGTCCGTCAGGCCGTACGAAGGCTTAATCTCGACGCTGTGCTCTTTCCCCGACCGCTGGTCCCGAGCCGTCACGCTCAAAATCCCATTCGCGTCGATCAGGAACCGCACTTCGATCCGCGCAAACCCCGCCGGCATCGGTGCGATGTCTTTCAAATCGAACCGTGCCAGGCTCCGGCAATCCTTCACCAGTTCGCGCTCACCCTGCACGACGTGAATCAGAACATTTCTCTGCCCGTCGACCGCCGTTGTGAACTGTTCCGTCGCCGACGCCGGAATGGTCGAGTTGCGATGAATCAGTTTCGAGATCAGCCCGCCCATTGTCTCGATGCCGAGCGACAGAGGGGTCACGTCGAGCAGAAGTTTGTCTTCCACGTCGCCCGATAAAATTCCCGCCTGCACCGCCGCGCCAAGCGCGACCACCTCATCCGGATTCAACTCCGTATGCGGCCGTTTTCTAAAAAGCACCTCGACCGCCGACCGCACCAGCGGAATCCGTGTCGATCCGCCCACCATCACCACTTCATCGATCTGTTCGACCGTCACGCCCGCATCCTTGATGCAATTGCGGCAAGGCCCCAGCGTCCGGTCGATCACCGGCGCGACTAAACTGTCGAACAGCTCACGCGTAATCTCGCGCTGATACGTTTTGCCGCTATGCGCAAGGCCGATCGTCGCCGCCGGCACGAACGACAGCTTCTCCTTCGCATCGATCACCGCGCGCCGCAGCAACTGCACCGCGTCGCTCTTGGTCGAAACATCGAAGCCCCATTCGGACGCGATGTCTTCCAGCGCAATCTTCAGCATCAGATTGTCGATATCGTCGCCGCCCAGGTGCGTATCGCCATTGGTAGCCAGCACTTCGAAAATCCCGTCGTGCAATCGCAGAATCGAGATGTCGAACGTCCCGCCGCCGAAATCGTACACCGCGACGATGCCTTCTTTGCGCTTGTCCAGCCCGTACGCCAGCGCCGCCGCCGTCGGTTCGTTCACTAAGCGCAAAACTTCCAGGCCCGCAATGCGTCCCGCGTCCTTAGTCGCCTGCCTCTGCGCGTCGTTGAAATACGCTGGCACCGTGATCACGGCCTGCCTGATCTGCACGCCCAGTTCGGCCTCGGCATCCAGCTTCAGCTTGCGCAAAATATGCGCCGAAACTTCGGGTGGCGTAAATGTCTTGTCACCCAGCTTCAACTTAATGGTCGATTCGCTGCCCTCGGCGATGTGAAACGGAAAGAGCTTCAGATCTTCCCGGATGTCGTCGACGCCGCGCCCCATCAGGCGTTTCACGGAATAGACGGTGCGCTCCGGATGCGTCAGCAGCATGTCGCGAGCCTCTGCGCCCGCAATCACTTCGCCCGATTCCTTGACCGAAACCACGCTCGGGACGATCCCCGATAAAATGCGCGGCCCCGTCAATTCCATCACCGCGACCAGGCTGTTGGTGGTGCCTAAATCAATCCCGACAATAGGAGACTTCTCGGTTCCGAAATCAATTTGGAAGGACATTTTCCACTTCTCTGATCAGATTTCTAATGTACCGCCGCCGGTTGAGCAGCGCCCGAACTTCTTTGAGGTCGGTCGTCGTGGTCAACGACTGGTCGATCGAATCTCTCATCGCGGCAAACCGGTCTCTTGCCTCCATCAACTGAGGCCGCGTCGACTCATCGCCCCCACGCAACTCCTCCAGAGCCATATTCAACTCGAACACCTCTTCGAGCAGTTCCGGCGGAGCCTCTTTCGAAAGCTCAATCCCTTTTTCTTTGAGAAAGTATTCCGCCCGCGCCACCGGATCGCGCAGGGTGCGGAACGCGTCGTTCAGAACCGCCGTCATCTCCAGAGCCTTCTCTTGTTCTTGCGCGGATGCGCGGGAAAAACGGTCCGGATGCCACTGCCGGCTGCGTTCGTAAAACCGTTTTTTCAGGTCTTCCGCGTCAAGAGATAACGCCGGTTCAAGATCGAACGCCTCAAAAAATCGCATCATTGTTTGGTGGCGCCAGCTTCAGCTTGCAGCGTCGGCTTCAAGCCGACGTCAAGCCGAGAACGACGTCCCACACCCGCAGCTTTTCTTCGCGTTCGGATTTTCAAAGACGAACCCGGAGTGAATCAGCGAATCTTTCCAATCCAAAGTCATACCATCAAGGAAAACCAGGCTCTTCGGATCGATGAACACATTCACGTCGTCGAATTGCAGCACCTGGTCGGTCGCGCGAGGCTTGGGGTCGAACTTGAACTGGTAGCTCAAGCCCGAACAGCCTCCGCCCAAAACGCCAAGTCGCAGTCCTCCCGTGACTTTTTCACGCTGAAAAGCTTCGCGGATCTTCTCGACCGCCTTCGGGGTCACTTGCACCATAACAATTTATACTTTGGCGGCTTTTTGCTTGTAATCGCTGATCGCCGCTTTAATCGCGTCCTCGGCCAGCACCGAACAGTGAATCTTCACCGGAGGCAGGCTCAGCTCGTTCACGATGTCGGTGTTCTTGATGGCCAGCGCTTGGTCCACCGTCTTGCCGCGCAGCCATTCCGTTGCAAGCGAAGAACTTGCAATCGCGCTGCCGCAGCCGAAGGTTTTGAACTTCGCGTCTTCAATGATGCCTGTCGAAGGATTCACCTTCACTTGCAGCTTCATCACGTCGCCGCATTCCGGCGCGCCGACCATGCCCGTGCCGACGTTCGGATCGGACTTGTCCATGGAACCCACGTTCCGGGGATTTGCGTAATGATCGATAACTTTCTCTGAATATGCCATCTGTATCTCCTCTTTAAAGAACGTCCCGACAAAGGGGACAGCCTACTCTGTCCCAGTCCGCAAAATCTCAAATGTCGTTCGCTCGCCGGCAGTGGACAGAGCGGGCTGTCCCCTTTGCCGGCTTCCTCACACTTAGTGCGCCGTCCACTGAACTTTGGAAAGGTCGATGCCTTCCTTGAACATTTCGTAAAGCGGTGATAATTCACGTAGTTTCTTCACCACGTCGATCACCTTTGCCGTCACGTAATCCACTTCCTCTTCGGTGTTGAACCGGCCCAGGCCGAATCTAATCGAAGAGTGCGCCAAGTCGTCACCGGCGCCTAAAGCCTTCAAAACATAACTCGGTTCCAAGGTCGCCGACGTGCACGCCGAGCCGCTTGAAACCGCGATGTCGTTGATTCCCATCAGCAAAGATTCGCCCTCAACATAAGCAAAGCTGATGTTGAGATTATTCGGCAGCCGGTGCTCCATAGTGCCGTTGATGTACACTTCATCGAGCGAAGCCAGCAGCCGGTCCTTCATCTTGTCGCGCAGGTATTCCAAGCGCTTCGATTCCTCGGCCATCTCGGCTTTGCCCAGTGCGCAAGCCTCGCCGAATCCTACAATTCCAGGAACGTTCAGAGTGCCAGAACGCATCCCGCGCTCGTGCCCTCCTCCGTCCATCTGCGCCGTCAATTGCACGCGTGGATTGCGGCGCCGCACGTACAGTGCGCCGACGCCCTTGGGCCCGTACATTTTATGCGCGCTCAACGACATCAGATCGATGTTGTCCTTGATCACGTTGACCGGAATCTTGCCCGCCGCCTGCGTCCCGTCGGTGTGCACCAGCACGCCCCGCTCTTTCGCGATTTTTCCAATTTCAGCGATGGGCTGCACCACGCCGATTTCGTTCTGTGCGTACATGATGCTGACCAGAATCGTTTTATCGGTGATCGCGTCCTTCAATTTCTGAAGATCGACCAGGCCATTCTGCTCCACCGGCAGGTACGTCACGCGAAGGCCGCCGTGCTCCAGCCGCTTGCAGGTATCGAGAATCGCCTTGTGCTCGGTCGCGGCAGTGATGATGTGGTTGCCTTTTTCAGCATACATATCGGCCACGCCTTTAAGCGCCAAGTTGTTGGATTCAGTAGCTCCGCTGGTGAAAACGATCTCTTTCGCCGTGGCGCCGATCAGGTCCGCGATCTGTTTGCGGGCTTTTTCCACCGCCTCTTCCGCTTCCCATCCGAAACTGTGGTTGCGGCTGGCGGCATTGCCGAAAATCTCGGTGAAGTACGGCGTCATAGCCTTGAAAACACGCGGGTCAAGCTGCGTGGTTGCGTGATTGTCCATGTAAATCGGCAGTTTCATCGGGTGTGGCTTCCTATAGATGTTTGAATGTTCAGAATCCCGGGAATCGGCATCTCGTCATGCGATAAGTCTGAGATTGTGATGCCCGAAAGCAGGTTCAGGATTCCTTCATGTACTTTGCGTAAGGGCTCGCGAACCGGGCACAAAGTGCTCTGGTTGCAGCCGGTATGCTCGGTAAAACAATGGGTCAGGATGATCGGCCCGTCGATGGCGCGGATCGCCTCGAGGGTCGTCATTTCCTGAGGGGGTCTCGACAGGCGATACCCGCCGTTGGTGCCCTGCTCGGACGTCAGCAGGCCGGAACGGACCAGCTTTTGCAATACTTTAGACAGTAGAGGCATGGGGATGTGATAGGAATCGGCGATTTCCTTGGTCGACGCAGACCGTCGCGTCGCCAAGTGGCGTAGCGCGATCAGCCCGTAGTCGGCTTTTTTGGTGAGTTTCAGCATCCCAGACCTTTTCAGTCCTAGATTATAACTTCAGCGCTCTGTTGTCAAGCCATCGAGTATGCCAGATGCTTAATTATGCTGTGTTTGTTGGCGGCGATTCTCGGCGATTCGAGCGCCGTTGATACCAAGCTGGTTGAGGGTTGGTCATGGGAAGGCGGTCGCCGGGGTCACAAAAGACGATTTTCGTGTCATTGATGACGGGAAAATGACCCAAAAAACGCACCGGAGCCAATGAAACCGGGCCTTCCAGCGAGCTCCGGGCGTCCGCAGCGATATTTAGCGCTGTTTATCGAAAAAAACTGAAAAACGCGAAAACGCTACCTGCCGTCGCAGCTCGGTTCATCGCCGGACAGAACACGAAGGCGGGCGATTGTTCGCGGGCGGGCGCGCACTGATTGCCGAGGGCCGGGCGATTCTGGAATGGTGTCCGCCGTAGCCTGGAAAACCGGAGGGATGCGGCTAACCCGCTTGATAGAATACGGTTGCACGGATGTTTACATTCCATTATTGGAATTAGCCGGTATTTTTGTACTTCCCACGGATTGCGCTCGGTGATACACTAGAGGTGGCGTTTGATTGTCCCGCAAGCTCTGGCTCATGATGTCCCCCGCCTCCGTTTGTCGCCGCTTTCAACCCCTTAGGAGAAGACTTTGAAGAACATATTCGTTGGAAATCTGGATTTTGGCGCGACGGAAGATACGGTTCGCTCGTTGTTTGAAGCGTATGGTACCGTGGAGCGCGTGAGCCTGATGACGGACCGGGAAACTGGCCGCTCGCGGGGATTTGCATTCGTCGAAATGACGGACACGGAAGAGGCGGATCGAGCAATCACGGCGTTAAATGGCGCGAATGTCGGCGGGCGCGCTTTGAACGTCAATGAAGCCAGACCGAAGCCGGCAGGTGGCGGCGGTGGTCGTGGACCGGGCGGCGGTGGAGGGTTTGGCGGAGGGGGTGGACGCGGCCAGGGCGGACCTCGGCAGCGGCGTGAACCGCGCTGGTAGTTTTTAGCATCGAATTAAAATAGAGGGCCTGCGGACAAGCTTTGCGGGCCCGGCAGTTCCGAGTTTAAATCTATAGGCCGGTTGATGAAGCCGGCTGAAGAAAATCAGGGGAGAATCTTATGGCTGGTCGTTCGCACTCAACATTCAAGAAACGCCAAAAAGAACTCGCCCGCGTTGAAAAACAGCGCGACAAGGCCGAGAAGCGACAACAGGCGGGACCAAAGGAAAAGTCGGGTGGACCCGAGATCATGTCTCTGGAAGAAGCAACGGCGCTGCGTTTCCAGGACACGCCGATCGAAGACACCGTCGTCGATATCGCGTAGCCTACCTTTCGCAGGCACAAATCAGTAAAGAGCTAGTGTACGGTCCCCTGGAACCGCCATGCGTGAGCATGCGGACAGATGTGAAAGTCCCGAGAATATTATCGCGCCTGTCCGCACCCTGACGCGTGGCGGTTCCTTGCGGTCGGCTAATTCCACGGCGTCTTCCGCTGATCGATTGGGGCTCCCGCCTCGATGCGAAACTACCGTGCGGCCGGCTAATCTCCACGGCGGCGTCCGCCGAACACTACTAAAGACGCAATCGCCATGACG
>OCZT010005235.1_pt1 | contig 12981 bp, 8 predicted proteins | sample 1539031 | NCBI WGS metagenome assembly OCZT01 (sample SAMEA3539308, study PRJEB22396) | soil metagenome | biome: tundra; feature: field; material: soil | place: USA | collected 2010-05 | depth 0.15 m | reverse complement strand
CGTCCGTTGTGTTGTGGTGAATTCGGGCCGTTGAAATAAAACCACCACGCGCGGTTGCCGCTCGCAACAATGTCGCCATGGTTTCCAAATAATGCCTCGTCCTGCAATTTCCAATTCGTGCAATCGTCCGAACTCCACACGCGCATTCCGTTGCGCCAGCAATCGGCAATGAGCCAATAACGATCTTTCCAATGAATCACTTTCGGCCCTTCGCCGCTGAAATTGGTGACGGCGTTGCCTTTCGTTTCCCAATTTTTCAAATCAGAACTATCGGCATACGACAACGGCTTTGGTTTGCGTTCGTCTTTATACCACATTCGCCATGTGCCGTCCGGCAGTTGCATCACGCACGGGTCAATCACGCGGTCGGATTTCAAATCCACTTTGCCGGCGGTTTTCCATTTCACACCGTCTGCGCTCGTCAGATGAACAATTTCGCGCGGGTGATTCCAATCGGTAAAAATTCCCGGCACGAACGTCAGAAACATTTGATACTCGCCGTTTGCCCAGATGACTTCCGGCGCCCAATACGTGTAATCGTTCGGATGCACGTCTTTTCCGTAGTTGATGTCTGCCGTGCCGCGATACGTCCACGTCGCGCCACCGTCGGACGACTCGGCCATGCCGATGTTCGAACCGTGAACCCATGTGACGCCGGGCGCGTTCGTCGCCGTGGCGCGGCGCGCGGTGTAATACATGAACCATTTTTTCTGCTCCGCGTTAAAGCAGAAGACCGGATCAGTTGGCGCATCGAACGGCGGATCGCGATACAGCGGTCGCGGCGCGATTTTTCCTGCCGGAATTGCAGCCGGTGAAGGTATGCCGGCTTCGGAAGCTTTCGGCTCTCGTTCAATTGGCGGAATTTTTCCGCCATGAATTTCGAGCAGACGATTATGCGTGATTTTCGCCGCCGCGATCATTTCGGGATACGGCTGGTCGGTCACGTCAACGAAACCGATGTTGTAATTCTCGCCGTCGTTCCTGCCCGTCACCGGCTGGTCGAGCCATTGAAACCAATGCGTGCCGATGACCGCCGGATGCGCGGCGCTTTGCTCGACGTAATAACGATAGCCGGCGGCGCGCTCGTCTTGATTCATCGCCTGCACCAGTCCCGGCGCGAGGCCGCGCGTCGGCGCGCCGATATGAAATTCGCCGATGAGAATCGGCTTCTGCACGAGCGAATAAATGTGGTCGAACGTTTCGCGCGACGGCGCGTAGCTATAAATGTTCACGCTGAAAACGTCGAAGCCGCGCGCGGCCTTGAGCACGTCATCGCCCGGCCCGCCGCCGAAACGGATGCCGAGGTTCAGATGATTCGTGTCGTGCTTGCGAACGGCGGCGTTGATCGTGTCCAGATAAACTTGAAACGCCGCGAGCACGAATTCTTTTCGCCGCGTGCGCGTGTCGCCGTCGGCCAGAAACGTTTTCAGCCGCTTTTGAATTTCACTGGCCGGCGCGGCGAGAATCGTATCACACAACAAACTCTCGCGCCCCGGCCACGGCGGTTCGTTGCCGATGAAATAGCCGAGCATGAAAGGATCGTTTTGGTGCGGCTCAAGTTGATTCGCTGCGGCCTCGTCCACGCGGCGGGCGAAATCTTCCGCGTAAACATCTGGCATCCCCATGATGGAATTGCCGGTCTGCCAGCCGCGCAGCATCATCGCGTAAGGCACGCGCGGCTCGGCTTGAGTTGCGCTCGACGCGCCCCAGTTGTGCATCGTGTTGAAGCCCCAGGCAGAGAGGCGTTTGGTCGTGAGGTCGGCCCACTTCGTTCGCCAATCGTCGCCGAAACGGCGTTGAAGATTCCAGGTGTAGAATGAACCGCCGAGTGCCCGCCCACGACCGCCGGGCGCATTCGTCGCCACAGTTGTCACTGGCGGCAGCGCGGCAAACAAATCTTCGCGGCCTTCCACGCGCGTGCCCGCACCAACGCCAACGCCGTTCAGTCCGGTCGAGTAAAACAAATGCCCGTCGGGATCAACGAACCACCAGCGCCCGTCAATTTGTTCAACGCGGAAAAATCCCGTCGCCTTCGCGTGCATGTCGAGAAAACCGCCGTAAGAATCGCGATTCGTCAAAGTTGTCGCGCGCAATGCCGTTTCTTCCGCGTTCCAATTCTTTTTCAACTCATCGAGCGAATGCGCTTTGCCTGACCATTCGGCGTGCGTGTATTGCCCGAACTCATCCACGAGCGGCTTGCCTTCGAGCACGGCGTCGCCCGGATCGTTCGTCGCGAGCGTGACCGAACGGATTTCCAATGTGGGTGAGCCGACCGGATAATCCATCGCCACCGTGATGCCGGTCACGTTCGTCGTCGGGCCGACGCGGCTGCCGCCGATGTTGATCCAATACGAACTGCGCGGCTGGTTGTAGGTTGCGGCGAGGTCAACGCCGCTGCCCGCCGGCTGGCGATAAAATCGCAGCGGAATCGCGGCGCGCACCCACACGCCGGCGAACGGCCCGATGCGTTTCGCGTAGCGGCCACGTGGCGTTTCGAGGCCGAGATCGAATCGTTGCGATGACGACGCCTTGAATTCAATCACGAGAAATTCGTAAGGCGTCCAATCGGCGGAAAGTTCCGCGTTGAGTTCCGCGAGCGGCCAGGTGCGCTCGGACTTTGCGCCGGTAAAGGTGGTTTGCACCGGCAACGCGGCGCGGGCGGACGTGGCGAGCAGAACGGCGACGAGGACAGGTGCGAATTTTTTCATGGCATATTGAGTTGTTCGAGCGCGATTTTTGCGCCGAGGTGATCAGGCGATGATGCAAGCGCAGCGGCGAATTCTTTGCGAGCATTTTCTTTTTCGCCGAGACCGGCGTAACCGAGGCCCGCGATGTAATGAGCGGTCGCTATGCGCGAGTTCGCGGGCGGTCGTGCGGATGAAGTCATGTCCTCTTCGAGAGGTTTGAGCGCGAACGTGCCGCTGTCCACGAGATCCTCGAAAATGGGTTTGGCCTTGTCGTTCTGACCGAGTTTCTGAAACGCGAGCGCTTGAAAGTAACGCGCGGCGCGGGCGGCGACCGCGTTGCCGCGACGATTGCCGGTGGTCGGCGCGTTCGTCACTGTGGCGCTGGTCCATGATTGGCGGGCTTGCTCCGACTTGCCGAGCGCCTCGTTGGCGCAGCCGATCCAATAAGCAAGTTCCGCCTGACGCGATCCGCCGCGTTGTTCCGCGCGAAGATTTTTCGGCGGATTGAGGGCGGCTTCAAAATCGGCGAGCGCTTCGCGGTATTGCTTCGCGTTGAAATGCTGCAAGCCGCGAACGAGATGCGCGTCGGCCCAGGCTTCGCCGGTGTTGAATTGCGTGCCGCCTTCCCAAATGCTGAACGTGCGGCTCTGCAACAGCGCGATGGCCTCGTCCGCTTTGCCCGCGAAAGTTTTCAATCCAATCAGCGCGGCAAGGCTTTCGTCTTTCTTCACGACGGCCGCCTGATGCTGCTCCAACAACGCGAGACGTTTTTCCACCGGCACGCCGACGGCTTGATAAAGCCGGTCCAATTCGGCGAAATGTGTCGGATACGCGTCGCTGAGGGCGACGGCTTTTTCCAGATATGAAATCGCCTTCGCGCGCGATTCATCATCGTCTTTGTGCGAGCAGGCTTGCGCGAGGTTGCGCCACGTGATTGGAAATTTCGGATCGAGCGCGGCGGATTTTTCCCAGAGCGCGATGGCTTCGGCGGGCTGCCAGTCGAAAAGTAGATTGCCGAGATAATAAGGTGCGCGCGCGTCCGACGGGTTCGCCCACATTGCGCCGCGTAGCATTACGATGGCTTCGGATTGGAATGGGAAAACATATTCCGGCGATTGCGCCATCGCCTGTTTGCGATAACCGGCGGCTTTTGTTTTGTCGCCGAGTGTTTCGGCGAAGTCGCCAAGGTAATAATAAACCATCGGCGAAACTTTGGATTTATCCGCGGCGGCGGCGATGGATTGGGCGAGGACTTCTGCGCCGTCGCTCCAAAGGCCGGTGCGGGAAAATTCGGCGGCGATTTCCTGCGCGTTTGCCGGGTGATTGTTCAAAGTGGCAAACAATGTTTTCCCCGATGCCGCGCTTTTCGTGACGAGCCATTGCTCGGCCATGAGGCGGACATCAAGCGGATCAGTCTTCCTCTGTGCGAACTCGATAACTTTGCGCGCTTCCTTCACGCGACCAAGATGACGTAGCGCGGCGGACTTGAGGCCGTAGGCGGGGACGTTCAGCGCGTTGGCGTCGAGCGAGCTGTTCGCATAATTCAGTGCGGCGACGAAATCACCGCGTCCAGAGGCAATCTCCGCGAGCGAGAAATACGCGGGCGCTTTCCATTCCTGACTCCACGCGGCTTTGTAGAACGCGTCGAACGCTTCATCGGCTTTGTCCTGCGCCTTGAGCGCGACGCCGAGATAGTAGAACGGCTCGACGTTTTTCGGCGTCGTGTATTTGGCGGTCAGACGTTCGAGTGCTTTACGAAAGTGCTGCTCGGCGGAAACGAATTTCGCGCACCGCAAATCGAGCCGGCCCAGGCCGGTGTTCGCCGCGACATCGCCCGGATCGCGGCGAAGCGCCTCCTCCCAATACGGATCGGCATCACGCGACGGATCGTGGAACTGATTAATGCGCTGACCGGCGAGGGAAAGCTCCTCCTCGTTTGTGATCGCTTGTGGCGCGAGGGGCGGCGTGACAATTTCCGGCTGAGGCATCGGCTGCAAACGCACGGGCGAATAGGCGACGAGTTCGCGTCCACCGGCGGAAAGTGATGGGCGCACGTCATATTCCGAAACACCGGCGGGCAAGGTGATTTGTTTCGTGTAGGGCTTGCCGGGATTGATGGCGATTTGTTCTTCCGAAATGATTTTCCCGGCGACGGCGAGACGAGCGATCGCGGACTTGTGGGCGGCGGTCGTGTAGAAACCGAATTTCGCAACGCCATCTTTCACGTCGAGATTCACGGAGGCATCAAGGTTGGCGTTCTTGACTCCCCCGATGTCGCGGAACGGATACCAGTTCATCTCGAACGAGCGCGTCTCGAACGGTTGCAGCCAAGAATAGTCCGGTTGGTTGTCGGAATATGCGCCGACCATCAGTTCGATGTAAGGACCGCCGGTGTCGGTGAGAATGTCATCCCACATCCGTCCGCGCGGGCCGCTGCCCCACGTCCAGAATTTTTTTCCGGGCACGACGTGATGATTGGCGATGCTCATTGTGCCGGCCTGCTTGCCGTGATCGTAACCGGCAAAAAAATCATCCTGATAATTCCAGGCGAACATTGAATTCGCGACGATGTGATTCTTCCACCAACTCACATCCACGCCGGCGGTGAAATCCGCGCCGCTGTAACGCGAGTGCGCGATGGGCCATGAGGCGAATTCACGTTTGGCGTGATACGTCACCCACTGCGTGCTGGGCGGGAAAATGATCTGGTAATTCGCATTCGCATTGACCGCCACGTTGGCGAAGCAAAGCATCGTGTTCGCCATCGGCGTCCGATTGAGAATGCGCACGGAGCACGTCAGCACCGAAGAGCCGGGCCGCAAGGTGTAGCCGACCGCCCAGCGCATTCGTTGCCGGACTTCAAGCTCGCCGACCCAGATGGTTTTGCTGCCATCGGGATTTTCTTCCGTGCTCCATTGCACGGGAAGGAATGTCGAGGCGCGATGATGATGCGGGATGTTCCATTCGATGCCGCCGGAAATCCACGCGCCGATCAAACCGATGAGCGCGGGTTTGATGACGTGCTGATGATAAATGAAATCGTAGTTGTCCGTTTTATCGAGCGCGGAAAAAAGACGACCACCGATCTCCGGCAGAATGCCGATCTTCACGTATTCGTTTTCGAGATAGACGACGTGATAACGCTGCTCGCCTTTCTCGTTGGTGAGATTGTCATAGAGCGGATAGGGATAAATCCTACCTTCCGCGCCCTGCGAGTTGCGGCCAAAGAAAAACATCGGATTCGGATCAGGCGGGCCGGAGAGGTAGGTCGGAATGACTTCATCCTGTTCCCAAAGTTTCACCGGCGCGGCGGCAGCGACGAGCGGAAGCATGAAAATCGTGATCAAGCCAACGAGCCGTTGAAACGCCGCTGCTCGGAGCGCCGAGCACCGCCTCGGCAAGATGAACGCGCGGTTCAGCCCGAGACGATGCTCGGCGTTCCGGTTCACGCGACCAGGAGAATCTTTTTGGCTCATAACATTTTTAGTTCGTTGAGTTCAATTTTTGCGCAACGTTGTTCGTGCTTTTCCGAAACACCAGGCCTTCGACATGCTCGCCGACAAAGAACCGTGCCATATCCGAGGTTTTATACCAACCCGGCTTCGTCATCTGATCCGAAATCAACGTGCCGTTGATGACGAGATTCTCGAAGACGACGTTCTTGACGTTGCGAGTGTCGTCATAACCAGCGATCACGGAATTTTCCGCGTGGCTGCCGTTGTAGGTGATGTTTTTGAAATAGACGTTCTCGATGCCGCGGCCGGACGACGTGTTGTATTTGCGATTGTAAAACACCCGGAGGTTCACCAACTGCCCCTGCCGGAAATTTTCCACGCGGATATTTTTGAACCGGACATTGCGAATCAGGTTGCCGTCTCCGGCGTTGAGGCTCATGCACCCCTGGTAATCAATTTGGGGTTCCATGTGATCAAAGATGTCGAGGTTGGAAAACCGAAGGTCTTCGAGCGTATCGGGGTTGGGCGTATCTCCATGGGTGCCGACCAGAATCGGATGCGCCACGTCCGCCCACAAAGTCGAGTTGCGAACCGTGATATTTTGAACATCGCCGTAGAAATTTCTGCGATGCCCGTAAATGGCGATGCAATCGTCCGAATTCCGCATGAACACGCCCTCGATCACGACGTTGGAACTGCAGAAGATATCAATGCCATCGTAATTTCCGCCGCAACTGATGGACTTGATGCTTTCGAGAGTGACGTTCTGCGATTGTCCCACCAAAACCGTGTTGCCGCTGGGCACGACGACAATCCCGCTGACGACGACGTTGGTTGAATTCACGATCCGCACCCCACCGCGCGGCGATTCATACAACATGCCCCGGCCAAGAATGTGGACATCGTGCACATTGTTGCAAACGAGTTGGCCGCGAACGACGGCACCGCCGGCGATATACATGGTCTTGCCGGACGGCACGTTCAACATGCCTCCATCGAGTTGATGAATTCCGGGACCAAAATAAATGACATTGGGATCAGTGAAGGCGGGCCGGTTCGTTTCAATGGGATTGGCAAAAAGTTGAAGGTTGTGAAAAATATCTCCGTTGACTTCCACCGAAAGATTACGCGGTTCGGTGAGCGAAAACATAATGGCATTTCCCTTCACCTTGGGCGTTATGCCGTAGGACAGCGGACGGACTCTGGCAGATTGGATGTTTCCCCGGTTGAAGGTGATGGATACATTCACAGTGCCGGTGAAATCAAAACTGGCCATGGACGAATCTTGGGAAGTATGTCCATTGACCGTCACCATATCAACTTTCACCAGATACACGGAAACATCTTGCCAATCGTGCGAGGGCGTTCGCACCTTTACGGTAAAATCACCGTTCTGAGACATCCCCTCTGGAGCGATAAAACTGACAACCTCTGCTGACGCTGTAGCCACCGTGAAACAGCAAACGGCAATCAGGACGGCCACCTTGATGGAAGAAATAATGGGTTTCATTATCATAGGATTACTTTTGAATTACCGCCTCGCCGGTTTTGATGTCGAGCGTCCAGTCTTTCGGTTCTGGCAGCCACAGTTTGCCATCGCTGATTTCCAGCGGCATCCACAAATAACGCGAATCCCATTGCGTGCGCGGCTTCCAGATGTCGCCCATGAAAATCACTGTGGTCGCTTTCGTGCCGGCGACCTTGAGCATCATCGTGGACTGCGAGCCGTAAGTGTTTGACTCCGGCGGCGCGATGTCTTTGAACTCCGACCACGGCCCTCCCAGCGATTTAGCGGTCGCATATTTGTTTGGGTTAGGCCGCCAGCCGGTCAATGCCGAGCCGATCGCGTAATACAAGCCCTGGTAATGAACGACCGCCCCGCCTTCGAGCGGCGACCCGATGAAACAGACCTCCTTTTCAACGTCCAGGTAGTCGTCGGACAGCTTCGCAATGTAAAAGCCCTTCGACGGACGGCTCTCAAAAATCAGGTAGGCCGCGCCGTCGTCATTAATAAACTGCCCGATGTCGCGGCTCTCCTTGCCGAGCGGACGGAAGCTTTTGAGATATTGGTAGTCGCCGTCCACCGCGTCGCAGGTGAACACCGCGACGCTGGCGAATTTGTATCCGCCTTTGCCGTCAATGTGCGCATACATGACGAATTTTTTCGTCTTCGCGTTGTAAAACACCTTGGGCCGTTCCAACACCCAGTTGCGACCGAGTTGCTCCGGGTCGGACAGCTTGACGACCTGGTGACGAAACGTCCAATGCGCCAGGTCGGTTGACGAGTAACAGGCAACGTAGCGATAATTTGGATCGTTGCTCCGCGAACGATCTTCTCCAAACCAATAGTAAGTGTCGCCCAATTTAATGATGCCGCCACCGTGCGCCTGAACGTGCTGGCTGCGGTCATCCGGCCAGACGGCGCCGGGCCGGATTGTTTGAGCGGTAGCGCAGCCGCTGAAGGCAATCAGACCAAGCGTCAGGGCAGCTTGAGTTAACATGATTTTGATTTTCATGGGTGGTTTGTTTTTTTGATTGTCGTGCTGGCTAAAATATTTCAGGAATTCAAAGTCATCGAAATGGTTCGCTTCACAAGGATAAATTTCATGGTAAATAATGTTTCAAAGTCATCTGCTGTGTTGCAAGACTACCAAACGCCTCTATTTCAGCAAGCGCAGCGGATTGACGCTGATAAACGCTAATTCAACTTGACGCGCCGAAGTCGGACGCAGGCGGAAGGGCTGAAAGCCCGACAGATGATAGTCCAGCGCAAGCGAGACGAAGTCCGCGCCGCCATTGCCGCTGCACTGCAAACCGTGACCCGCCAAGCTGCCCTCAACTGGTTTGCCTCGTGTGGCTATAGTTTTATTTAATCTGCTCTAGAAGCTGCCGCCAGTTTTTGTCGAAACGGTATGCTGTCACCGATGCAACGGGATTCTTGAAGCAGTGAGGCGGTGAACGGACATCGGTGGTTTTTTTAAAAGCGGCCATTTTTACGGCAAAAATGATTGGACCGCGAATTCTCGCCCCAAACCTTCAGGCCAAACAAGAGGAAAAGAGCGTGGCGCGCGCTCACCACCAGCTTTCACCGAATCCAAGCTCGCGGCTCAACGTTTCCATCAGGTAGTAATCGCCCCAGCTTGTGTAGGCGTTTTTGCCCATTTTGTTGCCGTCGCCCACCATGCCGTTTTTTTGCAGGCCGGGACAATTCGGGTTGCGGTCGAGATAATCTTCGCTGCACAGCCGGAGCAACAATTTTTGCGCCGCCGTTTGCAACTACTGGTCGCCGGCCTGGTGCTTGAGCAATTCCTGAAATCCGCAAATGGCCACCGAGGCCGCTGAAGCATCGCGGATTCTAGGCGCGGCGGGTATCAATTTAAAATCCCACAGCGGCACAATTTCATCATCAAGGTTGGCGATGAATTTCCGCGCCAGCCGCAGCGACGCTTCGAGATATTTCTGGTCGCGCATGTAGCCGCAACTCAATGCGAAACCGTAGATCGCCCACGCCGTGCCGCGCGCCCAATGCGATTCTACCGCGCAGCCGCCATAGGTGTCACCGCGCAAAGGTTTGCCGGTCTGCAAATCAAAACGGTAGGCGTGATAAACCGAGTCGTCCGCACGAACGAAATTTTTCAAGGTTGTGTCCGCATGACGCACGGCAATGTCGCGGAATTTTTGGTCGCCGGTCTCGTTGCTGGCCCAGTAAAGCAACGGCAGGTTCATCATGCAGTCAATGATGTCCATGTTATCAAATTCATCCGTGTCCATGCGTCCCCACGCGCGGATGAAATTTCCCTTGGCGTTAAAACGCTGCCCCAGCACCTCGGCGGCGCGCAGGCCGGTTTCGCGGTGCTGCTTGTCGCCGGTCAATTTGTAAAGCGTCACGGAATACAGCGAGTAAAGGAAGCCGAGGTCATGCATGGTGTCCAGGGAGTGCGTGAACACTTTTTCGCGGTAAGGTGGCGCGAGACGCAGGACTTGTTTAAGGAAGTATGCGTCTTCCGTTTCCCGCCAGGCGAGCAACGCCATGCCGGTGAAAAAGGAAGAGGTCCAGTTGCCGATCTCGTTGAAACCTTCTTGAAAGTTGAAATAGTTGCCGTCCACCACCAAAGCATAGGACTTGGGTTCGTCGGCCAGCCGCTTGATGTTGCTGCGCGTCTTGGAGACACAAAGGTTAAAGGTGCTCTTCAAATTCAGTCGCGCCAAAGATTCGATGTTTCGGTCCAGCATAGTTTGATTGTGCGATGTCGTTTTCAAGCAGCAATATGTATAAAAAATTTGTTATGGCGATCGTGTCGAAAATCGTGAATGTTTGATAAGTTTCCTATAATCATCGGCAGTAACAATCAAACTCCTACGCACACTTGTGCGTAATCTTTTTGTGAGGGGATTACAGATTATTGAAAACGATTTGTCATCCGACTAAAAAATCCCAGAAATAAAATATCTCCGTAAATTGTGAAAATTTACGATTCTTTGCGATCTAGTGTTGGCAGTGAAGCCGGTCGGAACGGTGGCACCCAATTTAATCATATCCCCCACACTAATGGTGCCGGTAGAAATGGTAAGGTCGGCCGAACTGCTCGACGACGTCAGGGTCGGAGCCACGTTGGCCGGGTTTGCATAAGAAATCATTTGCGCGAAGGCGGACGGGGTCCTGAGCAATGCTCCAATGAGCAGCAGCAAGCCCAGGGCAAAGAACCGCGTGAGCGGATTCGCACGAGATAGTTTTGTTTTTTTCATGGGTTTTCTTTTGATTTGAGTCATTTTGCCATCTGACGGCAACGTCACAATACAAATTTTACGCACACAGGTGCGTTGATTGGATACGATGATGTATTTTTGTCATGGATAAACCAACCGGAAAAAGATGCTGCTATTGGCGGCGTTAATCGGAATCCAGATTTGATTTGTTGCCGTCAAACCCGATACTCTTGTCCAGTTAGTCCCCAAGCTGGCATTGAGTGAATTCGTCTGCATCTGCAATCGCCAGCCAGTCAAATTGAAGTATGTTGCCGTTCAGTAAAAAATTGAGTTGCGGCGGAACTGATGACACGGGTCGAGCACTGACTTCAGCGGAGTTCGCACTTTCTCCCGCCGAATTCACCGCAGACACTGCGAAATAATATATCATTCCGTTATTCACGCTGCCATCGGCGTATGCCGGGGTAGTCGGATCTGCCGAAATAAGATCATACGGCCCGCCCGAGGTCGTCGAACGTTTGATGTCATAGCTGCTCGCGCCGGAAGCAGCGGCCCAACTCAACGTCACCAGACTATCCCCCGGAATGGCTGACCAACCGGTGGGCGTCGCGGGCAATACGTTCGGAGTGGTGGCCTCTTCATCGGAATTGCCGCTTTCACCGGCGGCGTTGACTGCGCTGACCACGTAATAATACGTCGTCCCGTTGACGAGATTCGTGTTTAGAAAACCAGTCGTGGCGAGATTTGATGCGATGAGCGTGTAGCTTCCACCGGAACTGGATGCGCGTTTGAGATTGTAACTTGTGGCGAGGTCGGAAACCGCCCAAGTCAAACTCACTTGACCGTTGCCGATGGTGGAATTCAATCCGGTTGGTATGGCAGGAAGGAATGCCCAGCCGGATGCGGTCACATTATCAAAAGTCGAAACGTTCAGCATGCTTGTATTCCGCGAGCACACGGCCAATCCCACGAAGAGTTGGCTGGCCAAGATTCCGCTGTTCAATGGCACGTTGGCAGACTACATTGGACTCAAGACGAGACGTGCTGATTTCGTGTCAATCGTCACCGTCTTGAAGCGGTTCAACAGGCCATTGCCCAGCAGCCCGGATTCACCGGCGAAAATAGCGTGGCGATGAAGGCCGGTGGGGACTTGGTCAAATTGTTTTCCACTCAGGAAAACCGTTGTTTGAGTTTGAGGAATGGCGAGTCCGGCAAGCCCGATTGCAGGGATTGCCGATTGGGCGCGAACTTCCGCGTCGGCAGTCACCCATTGCAACGCCGTGGCGCACCCGGTATCCAATCGCACCCATTGTGATTGCCCGTTGTTAACGCGGACGGATACGCAGAAGCATTTGCCGGAAGCCTTCAATGGTAAATCAACATCCGATTTTGCGGGGGAAATCTGTTCGCGGAAACGAATCAGGTGAGACTGGAAATCAATTTCCACCACCTTTCCTTGAATGAAGTCGGCTCCGAGCAATCCATCCAGCGGACGGCTGCAGGAATGCGCGAGCCGGCTCAAATCCAGCGACAAGTATTTTGTCGGCAGTTCCACGTTCCCCGCCTTCGCCGCCAATCTGACGGGCCAATGACCGGTCGTGGCCGCCTGCACGCCCTGCACGTGAATTTTTTCTCCGGCAGAAAGACCAAGCACTGCGGCGGTGTCGGCATTGATGACGCTGACTTCGGCGCCGGTATCAAAAAGAAAATTCAACGGATGGGCCGACTGCGGAATCTGAATCTGCACCCACAACAGGCCTTCGCAATATTCAAAAGGAATGGCGTTCGCGGGAGATGATGACGCCGCGTGCGCGCCGCCGATGACCGCGAAGCAAAACCAAAGTGCGCTGTAAAAAAGCCGCATGAACGTGACGGACGCAACTGACATGCCAAACCCGATTTCCCGCTTCCCTCATCAGATTTGAGCCGTTTTCAATCCCTGCTCTCGTTTTCCGGTGGTGTTTTTTGCGCGGTGCGGGCAGAAGCGTTCATTGAAAATTCCGGCGGAAATTTTGCGGGATTTTGCGCTGGGCGGGGTAGTAATAGAAACAACGGACAAAAACTCAACAAGTAGAAAGAAAGACACAGTTATGAAAACGAAACACAACCTCCTCAGTAAAATCAGCCTCGGT
>OCZT010005234.1_pt1 | contig 12982 bp, 7 predicted proteins | sample 1539031 | NCBI WGS metagenome assembly OCZT01 (sample SAMEA3539308, study PRJEB22396) | soil metagenome | biome: tundra; feature: field; material: soil | place: USA | collected 2010-05 | depth 0.15 m | reverse complement strand
CAGGAGTCGGTGAACGCGATCAAGGAGATCAGCGGCACCATCGAAAAGCTGTCCGAGATCTCATCGACCATCGCGGCTGCGGTGGAAGAACAGGGTGCGGCGACGCAGGAGATTTCCCGCAACGTGCAGCAGGCAGCCCAAGGCACCCAGCAGGTCTCGTCCCACATCACCGACGTGCAGCGCGGCGCCAGCGAGACCGGCTCGGCCTCGTCGCAGGTTCTTTCCGCAGCGCAGTCGCTGTCCGGCGACAGCAACCGGCTCAAGCTCGAAGTCGGCAAGTTCCTCAACTCGGTGAGGGCGGCCTGACAAGGCCGGAAAACGGCGCTTTGCGCGATTTCGGCGCAAACCCATCACGCTTCACACCCGTAGTCCTACGGGCCCGATATTTCATTGCTGATTAAATCGTCAATGAAAAGGTCACCCATGACCTGGCACCGCCCGACGATTCGTACGTCAAGTCACGGCAGCCGCGATTGAAGCGAACGTAAACGTCATTTTTTGGGGTACAGCCATGCGAAAAAATCTTCCCGTCACCAACGTTGAGCATTTGCTCGGCGACGACACGCTGATTGTTTCCAGGACGGACACCAAGGGGAGAATCGTCTTTTTCAACGATCAGTTCGTTGCAGCCTCGGGGTTCACCGAAGCGGAAATGATGAAGCAGCCGCACAATATCGTGCGCCATCCAGACATGCCGCCGGAAGCGTTCGAGGACCTCTGGATCACGGTGCAGGCGGGCAAGCCGTGGGTCGGCGCGGTGAAGAACCGCCGCAAGAACGGCGACTTCTACTGGGTGCTGGCGAGCGTCACGCCGATCTGGGAGAACGGCCAGGTTACCGGTTACATGTCGATCCGGTCGAAGCTGCCCGCCGACCAGCGCGCTGAAGCCGAGCATGTCTACGCGCTGCTGCGCGCCAACAAGGCCCAGGCCTATCGTGTCGATGCCGGCGTCATCCGCCGGCGTTCGCTGTCCGACTATTTCGCGGTGTTTACCCGCACACTGAAGGCGCGATTGGTCACCCTGATTGCGGTGCAGGCAGCCTTCATGGTGATCATCGCCCTCACGGCCGAATTCGGCTCCGCCCAGCACGAATTCACCCTCGCCAGCGGCGTCGCGATCGCACTTCTTTGCCTCGGCCTTCTGCTCGGAGGGTTGCTGGGCCTTCAGACCATCCGCGCCGTCGGGCGGCCGCTTGAACAGCTCAACGGAACGATGGCGAAGATCGCGCAGGGGCTTTTCAACAGCCGCGTCATCGTCGAGCGCGACGATGAAATCGGCATGGCGCTGCGAAATATCCAGGCGATGCAGGCCAAACTCGGTTTCGACCGCGAACAGGAGAAGGACACCGAGAAGCGCGTCGCGGTGCAGCGCAAGCTCGACATGCAGAAACTTGCAAACGATTTCGAAAACGCCGTTGGCGAGATCATCGAAACCGTGTCTTCGGCTTCGACCGAGCTGGAAGCTTCCGCAGGTTCGCTGAAGGCGACCGCGGTTCATTCACAGGAGTTGACCATGATGGTCGCGGCGGCCTCGGAAGAAGCCTCCACCAATGTGCAATCGGTGGCGTCGGCGACCGAGGAGATGACCTCTTCGGTCAACGAGATCAGCCGTCAGGTCCAGGAATCAGCCCGGATTGCCAACGAGGCCGTCGACCAGGCGCGCAAGACCAATGATCGCGTCGGTGAGCTGTCGAAGGCGGCAGCCCGGATCGGCGACGTGGTCGAACTGATCAACACCATCGCGGGACAGACCAATCTTCTCGCGCTCAACGCCACCATCGAGGCGGCTCGCGCCGGCGAGGCTGGCCGCGGTTTCGCGGTCGTGGCGTCCGAAGTGAAAGCTCTGGCGGAACAGACCGCCAAGGCGACCGGCGAGATCGGCCAGCAGATCACGGGAATACAGGCGGCGACGCAGGAGTCGGTGAACGCCATCAAGGAAATCGGCAGCACCATCGAAAAACTGTCCGAGATCTCATCGACCATCGCAGCAGCGGTGGAAGAGCAGGGTGCTGCGACACAGGAGATTGCGCGCAACGTGCAGCAGGCGGCGCAGGGCACCATGCAGGTCTCGTCCCACATCACCGACGTGCAGCGCGGCACCAGCGAGACCGGATCGGCCTCGTCGGAGGTTCTCTCGGCGGCGCAGTTGCTGTCCGGCGACAGCAATCGCCTCAAGCTCGAAGTCGGCAAGTTCCTCAACTCGGTAAGGGCCGCCTGACGAGACCGCGGTTCCGCTCCGAGATCGGACTGGGTGGGCCGGCGGAGTCATTGCGGGCGGGTGTCAGGGAAGTGAAGGCGGGTGGCGCGGCGGACGTTGGCTTTTTTGCGGCGGTTCAGGTAAATCAGCGCGAACGAACCGGCCTCTTGGGGCGCGAGTTCCACGCCCTTCCGCCTGACCGAGGAATGCCCGTTTTATGATTGCACTGGTCCGCATTGCGCTCAGCCGGCCGTACACCTTCGTCGTGCTGGCGCTGCTTCTGCTGATTATCGGACCGCTCGCCGCGCTGCGCACGCCGACCGACATTTTTCCGGATATCCGGATCCCGGTGATCGGCGTCATCTGGCAGTATACCGGCCTGCCGCCCGACCAGATGGCCGGACGCATGACCACGCCGTTTCAGCGTGCGCTGACGACGACGGTCAACGACATCGAGCACATCGTCGCGAATTCCTATAACGGCTTTGGCATCGTCAAGATCTTTTTCCAGCCGAATGTCGATATCCGCACCGCCAACGCCCAGGTCACCGCGATCTCGCAGACGCTGATCAAGGCGATGCCGCCCGGCGCGACGCCGCCGCTGATCCTGAACTACAGCGCGTCCACCGTGCCGATCATCCAGGTCGCGCTCTCCGGCGAAGGCCTCACCGAACAAAACCTCGCCGATATCGGCATCAACCAGCTGCGCACGCCGCTGGTCACGGTGCCCGGCGCCGCGATCCCTTATCCGTTCGGCGGCAAGCAGCGTCAGGTCCAGATCGATCTCAATCCGTCGGCGCTGCAGGCCCGCGGTCTGTCCGGGCAGGATGTCGCCAGCGCGCTCGCCGCGCAGAATCTGATCACGCCGGTCGGTTCGCAGAAGATCGGCGCTTTCGAATATGTCATCCAGCTCAACAACTCGCCGATCAAGATGGAAGACCTCGGCGGCCTGCCGATCAAGGCGGTGAACGGCGCGATGGTCTACGTCCGCGACGTGGCGAGCGTGCGCGACGGCAATCCGCCGCAGACCAATATCGTTCACGTCGACGGCAACCGCTCGGTTCTGATGATGGTGCTGAAGGCCGGGTCGATCTCGACGCTGGATATCATCGCCGGCATCAAGCAGAAGGTCATCGACGTCAAGGATTCGCTCCCCGCGGCACTCAAGATCGGGTTTATCGGCGATCAATCGCTGTTCGTCCGTGGCGCCATCACCGGCGTGGCCTATGAAGGGATCATCGCGGCCTTGCTGACCAGCGTGATGATCCTGCTGTTTCTGGGGAGCTGGCGCTCGACGCTGATCATCGCCGTTTCCATCCCGCTCGCCGTGCTCGGCGCGATCGTGATGCTGTCGGCGATCGGCGAGACTCTCAACATCATGACGCTCGGCGGTCTTGCGCTGGCGGTCGGCATCCTGGTCGATGATGCCACCGTCACGATCGAGAACATCAACTGGCATCTGGAACAGGGCAAGGGCGTCGAAATATCGATCATGGACGGCGCCAACCAGATCGTGACGCCGGCCTTCGTCTCGCTGCTGTGCATCTGCATCGTGTTCGTGCCGATGTTCTTCCTGCAGGGCGTTCCGCGCTTTCTGTTCGTGCCGATGGCCGAAGCCGTGATGTTCGCGATGATCTGGTCGTTCCTGCTGTCGCGCACGCTGGTGCCGACAATGGCGAAGTACCTGCTGCAGCCGCACGTGCATCATGCCGAAGGCGACGGGCCGCCGCCGTCGCGCAACCCGCTGGTGCGATTCCAGCGCGGCTTCGAGGCCCGGTTCGAGCGGGTGCGCGGCGGCTACCGCGACCTGCTGACGCTGGCGATGCAGCGGCGGCCGGTTTTCGTGATCGGGTTCCTCGGCTTCGTCGGGGTTTCGTTCCTGCTGGTGCCCTTTCTCGGCAGGAATTTCTTTCCCAACGTCGATTCCGGATCGATCCTGATGCATGTCCGCACCCAGGTCGGTACCCGCGTCGAGGAAAGCGCCAATCAATTCGCCGATGTGCAGAAAGCGATCCGCAGGATCATTCCGCCTGACGAAATCGACACGCTCGCCGACAACATCGGCATGCCGATCAGCGGCATCAATATGACCTACAACAACACCGGCCTGATCGGTTCGCAGGACGGCGATATCCAGGTCAAGCTGAAGCAGGGGCACCGGCCGACCGACCAATACGTTCAGGCGCTCAGGGAACAGCTGCCACGGGCTTTTCCCGGCATGACGTTCGCGTTCCTGCCGGCCGACATCGTCAGCCAGATTCTGAATTTCGGCGCGCCGGCGCCGATCGACCTTCAGGTTCGCGGCGCCGACGTCACTGCGAATTTTGCCTACGCCAACAAATTGCTGAGCCGGATTCGCCGGATACCCGGCATTGCCGACGCGCGCATTCAGCAGTCGCCCAATAATCCAAGCTTCAATATCGATGTGGACCGGACCCGCGCGCAATATGTCGGGCTGACCGAACGCGATGTAACCAACAGCCTCGTCGTCAATCTGGCAGGCAGTGCACAAGTCGCCCCGACCTATTACCTCAATCCGGACAACGGCGTGTCCTATTCGATCGTGATGCAGACGCCGCAGTACCAGATCGATTCGTTGAGCGCGCTGGAGACATTGCCGATCAGCGCGGGCAATTCAGCCACGCCGCCGATTCTGGGCGGCATCGCCAACATCACGCGATCGACCTCGAGCGCAGTGGTTTCCCAATACGACATCCAGCCGATGGTGCAGATCTATGCGACGCCGCAGGGGCGCGATCTCGGCGCGGTGGCCGCGGACGTCAAGACTGTGATCGCGGACACCGCGAAGGACGTGCCAAAGGGCAGTTCGGTGGTTCTGCTCGGTCAGGTAGAGACCATGAACAGCGCATTTTCCGGGCTGCTGTTCGGGTTGCTCGCCGCGATCGTGCTGATCTACCTCCTGATCGTGGTGAACTTCCAGTCCTGGTCCGATCCGTTCGTGATCATCACGGCGCTGCCATCGGCGCTTGCCGGCATCGTCTGGATGCTGTTCTCGACCCAAACCACGCTGTCGGTTCCCGCGCTGACCGGCGCGATCATGTGCATGGGCGTGGCCACCGCCAACAGCGTGCTGGTGATCAGCTTCGCCAGGGAACGCTATGCGGAACTGGGCGACCCGATCGCGGCGGCAATCGAAGCCGGATTCGTGCGCTTCCGGCCGGTGCTGATGACCGCGCTGGCGATGATTATCGGCATGGCGCCGATGGCGCTCGCCCTCGGCGAGGGCGGCGAGCAGAACGCGCCGCTTGGACGCGCCGTGGTCGGGGGGCTGATCTTCGCGACGGTCGCCACGTTGATGTTTGTTCCCGTGGTTTTTAGTATGGTACACAGGAAGCAAGGCGCCAAGGCCGCCCTACCGGAGACGCCATATGCCCACTGAACAGAGCTCTCCGGTCTCTCGCCGGAAGTTGGGCATCTTCGGGGTTGCGGCTGTTATCGCCGCGCTGCTGGTCGTGGTGACCGGCATCCGGGCGCGCGAGGACTCCAGCGCCAAGCTGCGCGAATGGACCGATAACCAGGCCATTCCGACCGTCGCGGTGGTGCTGCCCGACGCCAGGGTTCTTAATGCGACGATCGATCTGCCGGGCAGGCTGGAGGCCTATTATCGCGCGCCGATCTTTGCGCGTGTCAGCGGCTATCTGAAAAGCTGGAGCGCCGACATCGGCGCGCATGTCAAGGCCGGGCAGGTGATCGCCGAGATCGAGGCACCGGACCTTGACCAGCAATTGCTGCAGGCGCGCGCCGATCTTGCCAGCCAGGAGGCCAGCGCGAAATTATCCGAAGCCACGCTGAACCGCCGCAAATCGCTGATTGCCTCGAATTTCGTCTCGATGCAGGAGATCGACGAGCGCACCGCCGACCTCTCCAACAAGAAGGCCGCGGTCAACTCCGGTCAGGCCAATGTCGAACGCCTGGAGGCACTGGCCGGTTACAAGAACATCACCGTGCCGTTCGACGGCGTGGTCACCGCCCGCGATACCGACGTCGGCGCCCTGATCAATGCCGGCGGCGGCAGCGGCCCTGCGATGTTTGTGGTTTCCGACATCAGCAAGCTGCGGGTCTATGTCAACGTCCCGCAAAGCTACGTGCCCGCGATCAAGATCGGCGCCAGGGCCGTGATCTCGATGCCGGAATATCCGAACCGGACCTTCGCCGCGACGGTTGAGGCCTCCTCGCAATCCGTCGATGTCGGCTCCGGCACCACGCGGATGCAGCTTGCGCTCGACAACGCCGGTGGCGAGTTGATGCCGGGCGGCTACGCCAATGTGCGCATGAGTCTGGCGCGCGACGCGGTACCGCTGCACATTCCCGCCAGCGCGCTTATTTTCAACCAGAACGGCCTGCGGGTCGCGACCGTCGGTTCGGACGACAAGGTGCTGTTCAAGACCGTGACCATCGCCCGCGATCTCGGCCGCGATATCGAGCTGGCGTCGGGCATCTCTCCCGACGATCGCATCATCGTAGCACCCCCCGACGGCATCGCCGACGGCGATCAGGTTCGCGTCGCCGGCGCCAAGGGCAAGCCCGCGACGGTTTCGGAGAGGCCGGACGTGAAGGGGTAGGGGAGGGGCGCCGCCACATCCTCAGACGTCATCCTGAGGTGCGCGCCAAAGAGGCGCGCACCTCAGCATGACGAACCGGGCGTCAATCGGGCTACCCCACCCGCCACTCCAGAACACCATCGTCCGCAGTAGCAATCTCGCCTGTTGATCCGACCGGCGTGCGGTCCATGTTCAGAAGATGCGCCAGCGTCGCGCCGTCATGCGCCGGGACCCGCGCCAGCGCCCGCGCATTGCCTGAGGTCCGCAGCATCACCACGCCGTGCTCGACCTCGCCGTTGCGGCCATAGATCACGGTAAAACTCTCGACCGAGCCCTTGCCGCTGGCTTCGGTCACGAACTCGGGCACGGCGCCGCGATGCCGGTCCGCCTCGGCCTGCACGCTGGTATCCTGCGCAAGCGCGTCCCGCGACGCCTGCCGCGACAAGACCAGCGCATGATGCTTGGTGACAAAACCGCCCTGGCCGTAGAGCAGGCCGAGTTTTGCGCCATTGCGCAGCTTGCGCACCATGGCGCAGGCTGCGTGGGTCATGTAGGTGTTGAGCGGCGCGCCGAAGAAGGTGAGGCCGCCAGTCACCGTCGGCTGCACGTCGGCGCCGAGGCCCAGCGTCCGCCGCGCCATTTTCGGCACGCAGGGAAAACAGCTGTAGAGTTCGATGGCGTCGAACGCCCTGCCGTCGCCGCCGACGCGTTCCATCACCGCCTTGAGTACGGCGTTCTGCGGATGGCTCTCGAAAAACTGGTCGCGGATCAGATAGTCGCGCGGCTCTTCCGCCGATGCCCCGCCCCAGACATGAACGAGGCGATCCTCCGTTATCCCCGCGGCCCGAGCCTTGGCGAGGCTGGTCATCAGGATGGCCGCGCCCATATTGACGGTCGGATTGGCCACCATCAGCTTGGTGTAGGGCCAGGCGATCAGCCGGTTGTCCGGCGTCGCCGTCGTGATCTCCTCGGGCGCGAAGCGTCGCTTCAGCCAGGCGTTGGGATTTTGCGACGCGACGCTGGAATAGGTCGACCACAGCTGGCCTGATTCCGCCAACGCCTCGCGCGGGGTCTGGCCCCAATGCGCCGACGAGGCCGCCTCGTAGAACGGATACACCGTGATCGGCCTGAATACGCCAAGCTTCACGGCTATCGGCTTCTGGAAGGCGGCGCCACGTTTCGGCTCCGGTACATCATGCGCGAACGGCGTCCACGGCAGGGTGACGCCGGCGCGTTCGGCCTTGGTCGCGGTAGACTGTGCTTCGGCGCCGCAGACCGCGGCGACGCTGCATTCGCCGCGCGCGATCCGCTGCGCCGCCTCATGCAGATAGCGGACCGGGCTTTCGCCGCCGACCGGACCGTAATAGGCGTGCTTCGGCTTGATGCCGAGACGGTCGGAGAGTTGAATTTCGGGATCGCGGTAGCGCCAGCTCAGGAAATTGACGATGTCGAGCGACTCGATCTCGCCAAGCAATTTGCCGCCGCTGTCCTGCTCGGCGCGCCTGAGCGCCTCGACCAGCAAAATGAGGGGCTCAAGGCCTTCGGCAATTTGTTTCGGGCGATCGACGGTTTCTCCGATGCCGACGATGACAGGGATGTGGTCTTCGGAGAGGGGGGAAGTTGGGTTAGTCATTGTTTTTTGTTTTCACTTTCTCAACACAGGCAGACCTCGTCCTGAGGAGCGGCCACTTGGCCGCGTCTCGAAGGATGAAGCGGTTAACTCCCTCATGGTTCGAGACGGCGCACCGGACAGCGCAAGAGCGCTGCCGGGAGCGCGCCTCCTCACCATGAGGATCAGCCTACTCCGCCACCAGCGAGTCCAGATGCTCCACCGCCTCGATAAAATCTTCCTTGAATTCCTGCACCACGGCGCCGGCGGATTTCACGCTGTCGATCAGGCCGACGCCCTGTCCGACGAAGTAGCTGACGAGGTCGCGCGCCTGCGCGTTACCGGCGGCCGCGGCGCGATCGATGGAGTTGAACGCGTCGCGGCTGATGATGCTCTGCAGCGGCATCGGCAGCGCGCCGGGGCTGTCGGGCCCGCGGTCCCACGCATCGGTCCAGACCGAACGCAACTGGCGGGCCGGCTTTCCGGTGCGGCCCCTGGAGCGGACGGCGTCGCGCGAGGAGGCCGCGATCATTTTTTCGCGGAAGATTTCGGTAGTCTCGGATTCGACCGTGGCCAGCCACACCGAACCGGTCCAGACGCCCGCGGCGCCCATCGCCATGCACGCCGCCATCTGACGCCCGGTCATGATGCCGCCCGCCGCCAGCACCGGCACGTCGCGGATCGGCTTGATCGCCTTGATCACCTCGGGCACCAGCACCATGGTCGAGACCTCGCCGCAATGACCGCCGGCCTCGGTGCCCTGCACCACCAGAATATCGACGCCGGCCGCGACCTGACGCAGCGCATGCTCCTTGGCGCCGACCAATGCCGCGACCGGAACGCCGTGCTTCCTGCCCATCTCGATCATCGCCTTCGGCGGAACGCCCAGCGCATTGGCGATCAGGCGGATCGGGTGCCGGAACGACGCTTCGAGAACCTCCAGCGCGCGTTGCGCGTCGAACGGCTGCGGCTGATTGTCGGCGACATTTGTCGTCGTCAGTTCGACGCCGTATTTCTTCAACAGGTTCTTGGTGAAGGCGCGATGCTCGGGTGAAACCCGCGCTTCCAGGCTCTTCCAGGTGACGTCCTTCTCGCCCGATGTCGAGATGTTCTCGGGGATCAGCACGTCGAGCCCATAGGGCTTGCCGTCGACATGGTCGTCGATCCATTTCAGTTCCTGCTCGATGGATTCGGGCGAATGCGAGGTGGCGCCGAGCACGCCGAAGCCCCCGGCGCGGCTCACCGCCGCGACCACGTCGCGGCAATGGCTGAAGGCCAACAGCGGAAATTCGATACCCAGCATGTCGCAGATCGGCGATTTCATGGTTGTGGTTACTCCCCGCGGCAGTTTTTCGGTGCTGCTCGTTCTTGTTTGAATTTGCGAATTCTGTGATGACGCTAGCGCATCATGGGCACCGAAGCCAAGCGGGTTTCCCCCGCCAGGTCTTGCGCGGAGAGGCTAAGAAAACATGATGCCGGAAGAGTCTTCTATTGTGCATTCCGTGCGGCAAAATATGCGGCCCGCAAGCGCCGTTTTGTCCCTTGCGCTTTCGCGCCGCGGGTAGAATGTTAGCTGCAACACGACGGAAATCTTGAGGGAGCGCGAATACATGTCCGCCTTGCAATCCATTCCCGGCAACGGCCACGCCGCAGGCACAGAGGCCTATGATGTCGTGGTGGTCGGCGCGGGCTTTGCCGGAATGTACATGCTGCACAGACTGCGCGGGCTGGGATTGTCGGTTCGGGTTTACGAGCAGGGCGGCGATGTCGGCGGCACCTGGTACTGGAACCGTTACCCCGGGGCACGCTGCGACGTCGAAAGCATGCAGTATTCCTATTCGTTCTCGGATGAGCTGCAGCAGGAATGGGACTGGAGCGAGCGCTACGCGCCGCAGCCCGAAATTCTGAAATACGCCAACCACGTCGCCGACCGCTTCAAACTGCGCAACGATATCCAGTTCGATACGCGCGTCGACCGTGCCGTCTTCGACGAAAGCGCCAATTCGTGGTCGGTGACGACATCGGACCGCAACACCGTGACGGCGAAATACGTGGTTCTCGCCACCGGCTGCCTGTCGAATGCGCGGATGCCCGATATCAGGGGACTCGGGGATTTCAAGGGCAAGGTCTATCACACCGGCCAGTGGCCGCATGAACGGATAGATTTCACCGGCCAGCGCGTTGCCGTGATCGGCACGGGGTCATCGGCGATTCAGTCGGTGCCCATCATCGCCGAACAGGCCAGCCATCTCACGGTGTTTCAGCGCACCGCGAATTTTTCCATTCCCGCCCGCAACGCCGCGTTGACTGCAGAGGAGCGGCAGGCGTTTCGCTCGAAATATCCGGAGATCAGGCGCTTTGCGCGTGAAGAGGCGCGCAACGGCATCTATACCGAGATGCCCGATCGCGGCGCGCTCGATGACGGCGACAACGAGCGGCGCTCGAAATACGAAGCGCGCTGGACCCGCGGCGGCCTTACCTTCATGGCGGTCTACAACAATCTGGCGCTCGACAAGGCGGCCAACGACACCGCCGCCGATTTCGTCCGCGAGAAGATCGCGGAGATCGTCAGGGATCCGCAGACGGCGAAGCTGCTGCAGCCCGACAATCACCCGATCGGCTCGAAGCGCATCTGCGTCGACACCGAGTACTATGCGACCTTCAATCGCCCGAACGTGACCCTGGTCGATATCAAATCCAATCCGATCGAGGAGATATTGCCGAACGCCGTGCGCACTCGGGCTAAGGATTACGAGGTCGATGCACTGGTGCTGGCCACCGGCTTCGACGCCATGACGGGTTCGGTGGCCAGGATCGATATTCGCGGCCGCAACGGGCAGACGCTCAACCAGAAATGGGCGGAAGGACCCAAAACCTATCTCGGCCTGATGAGCGCGGGCTTCCCCAATCTGTTTATCATCACCGGTCCCGGCAGTCCGTCGGTGCTGAGCAACATGATCGTCTCGATCGAGCAGCACGTCGACTGGATCGCCGACTGCATCGCCTGGATGCGCGACCGCGGCTTTGAGGCCATCGAAGCCAGGAAGGACGCCGAGGACAAGTGGGTGGCGCACGTCAACGAGGTCGCGCATACCACGCTCTATCCGCAGGCCAATTCCTGGTACATGGGCGCCAACATCCCGGGCAAGCCGCAGATCTTCATGCCCTATATCGGCGGCGTCGGCGCCTATCGCCAGATCTGCAACGACGTCGCGGCGAAGGGCTATGAGGGATTTGCGATGAAGGCGGCGGGGCGGGCGCAAAAAATGGCCGCATCATCCTGAGTGCCGGCTTGCAGGGCGGGTCAAGCCACCGGGTCGCGGATTCAAGTCGGACATCGCGCGAGGTCCGAAAATTGCCCCGTGAGCGGACATCTTCGCAGCGAATGGTACGGCCTATGTACCGAAGTTGTCACGCAATCCGCAGGGGGTTCGGCGTCGAGATCCGCAGTTGCAATAATTTGTTGGATTGCCGCTGCCTCCAGGCGGGCGCTTTCAGCCAAGGTGTGCCGCTAAATCGTCACTTTGACGGCGAATTACGGTCAAAGCGGCAGGACCAAATACATGGGAGGTGTTTCGTATTGAGGAGTTGGTAAGTTGGCATATCAGATTGTCGCGGTAAGAGAGAACGAGACAGTAAAGTGCGAACGGATCAGCGTGCTGATAGCGATTGCCAAGGCACGCGTTTGGACCAGCGAGGGATGGCAAGTTGTCATTACGGATGAAGAGGGAAGAACGTTAGAGCCCGCTGAATTTGACAAGCTCTTAGCGGCGTAGTCTCGATGAACTGAGAACGCTGATTTCGATCTTACCGAAGCAATTGGGGATGCTCTCCAAGTAGGATCGCCGCGCACCGCCCGTCCACATGATCAGGTTAACTGAGAACAGCGAGATCACGCCATGCAGTGGATGCATCCCGAGGAAGAATGGTAAGACCGGCGATTTCGGACCCACCAGCATCGGCCCTGACGTTGGTACGCTTGTTAGCGTAGGTTTGAAGAGCCGCGGGTATTCCAGTTGCTCCACGGAACGCTGGCGAGAGTTTGATAGTCGGTCGTGAGAGGACGACGGGTTTGTCTCTCATATGCCGCGATGATCTGTTCGGAATCCCTGATCTTCCGTTTTAGCTCGGCTACGGTCTTTTGCGTTTGGTCGATCGTTTTCGAGCCGGCAATCTTGCCAAAGGTAAATTTGGCAGTTTCGAAATGTTTCAAGGCCTCACAGTGTTTTCTGATCTGCGCCCGATGCCACGCAATCTTGCTGTTACTGTCTGCAGCCATGTGGTTCTCCTGAAGTCCGGGCTTAAGCTTATCCGATTCGCTAAAGCAGCGTAGGAGTTCCCCTGAAAGGGGATGCCTTCGCCGTTTGAAACTGCGGGTTCAGTGCAACATTTGTTCAAACGCGAGAAGACTTTATGTCCGAAATGCGTCAATCGCGCCGCTCTGATCGAACCGGAAACCAAACTCGGCGGCATTGTGGAAGTTGACGAAACATTCGTAGGCGGCAAGGCAAAGAACCGGCATTGGCACAAGCGCGATGGAAGGCCGGGTCCGACCGCTTCTACGGCGGACAGGTCGGCTGATTGCCCGACGGGCAAATCAGTGAATTGGCTGTC